>Ga0307474_10001882_pt1 | contig 15138 bp, 12 predicted proteins | sample atmos_gasesECM1C_2_FD_203312 | JGI IMG/M metagenome (GOLD analysis project Ga0307474, IMG submission 203312) | Hardwood forest soil microbial communities from Morgan-Monroe State Forest, Indiana, United States - atmos_gasesECM1C_05 | ecosystem: Environmental > Terrestrial > Soil > Temperate... | reverse complement strand
GGTAACAAAGGCGTACCTGCGTAATTCGAGTTGAACCCCTCCCAGTACGAGGTGACGGCGTGCTGGTTCAGCAGATTGGTGAAGGTTGCGTTAAAGCTGAGCACTTGGTTCTCGTTGCTCTTGTTGACCTTAATCGAATGTTGCAGATTGGCATCAGTCTGGGTGAACCACGGCGTGCGACGGGCATAGGGGGTGCCCAAGTTAAGGGCCCCGGTTGTTGGATCCTGGGTTATATTGTCCCAGTTGCCACGGCCAAAGACGTAGGTGGCTTCAAACACGGCAGGGTTTTGCGGGCCATTTGGGATCGCGGTGCCCACATCGGAGTACGAACTCATCGGGCTGCCCTGGTAGGCCACCTGGAAGAGTCCGAAGGTTGTGGTATTGCCTTTGAGTTTGCCCGCCCAGGGTAGCGTGTAATACGCGTATCCCTTGAACACATTCGGGCGATCCGTCGGCAGCGGTCCGTTGGTTGACTTGCCATTCGCGCCGAAATAATAAAACGGCTCGTCAAACGAACGGGTGGTGTCAGGCGAGTTGCGTCCGGTCGTGCCGCCGTCGCTCTGGTCGGTAGTAGTGAGGCCGGTGTAGTTGCCCCACAGGCTGCTCCAGGTATAGCTGAACATTCCCGACCAGCCCTTGCTCTGGGTCTTGGTCACGCGGAATTCCAGCCCGTCGTAGTTGCGGATCGCCAGTGGATTGTTTGGGCACCCGGTACAAGCGCCGAATGGTGTATTGGGGTTGCCGTTAAACGCAACTGTCCCGGGTCCGTATGCATCCCCAATCGACGTCAGGTAGTTGGCATAACCGTTGAGGGTCTTGTCCACATTCTGGCCTGGATTGACGATGGTATAGAGTTCAAACGCGCTTGGATCGGCCAACGAAGAGTCTTCAATCACGTGGTCGAGCCGGCGGCGATCATAACGCGCCTCGAATGCCCAGTCTTTGCCGAGCTGATAGTCCACGCCGGCGACGTATTCGTGCTGGCGATAAGGCTTCACGCCCGGCGAGACTGGCTCCTCCGGGCGCAAATTGACGTTCTCAATCAGTGACTTGCCCGTTCTGGCATCGATGAGAGACGGCGGCGTCGCGCCAGCGAACGAAGCCCCCACGCTGGCTACGCCCGTTGGGCAAGCGCGGCCACCAGCGCTGAACTGTATCGTAGACAGGTCGGCATTCGTAAACGTGCCATTAGCATCGGGACCAAGCGGATAAGTACAGTACTCGAAGCCCTGCGCTCCGAACGAAGTCTGGGCCAGCAGCAGCTTCATAACATCATTGGTGACGCCATAGCTGCCGAAGATTTTCATCTTGCCGTCGCGCGATCCCCAAGCAGCTCCCAGGCGAGGTTCGATCTTATCGCTCCATGAGAAGTTGATGGACTTGATTCCGGCAACCCCGATTCCTGCCGGAGCCGGCAAACTTTCCTTTTCAACACGGAGGCCAAGGTTCAGGGTCAGCCCGCGCCCCACGGTCCAGGCATCCTGGACGAACAAGGCATGGTTCCAGTCGGTGGCGGGAGCATATGCACCCGAGGCTGTTTTCAGAACGGTTGCAAAGTCTTGCACCTTCATGTAACCGTACTGTCCAGTGCAAAGTCCCTTGGTTGTAGGAGCAACAGGTTGGTTAGGCGTCCATTCGGCTTCTAGTCCCGATCCGGGCGTGACCACCCCGTTTAATATCGTAGCGGGCGCTCCGCAATTGGCGCTTCCGTAACTTGTTGCCGCCTGATCGCTATTCCCAGCGCCAACCCACAATTGTGCCTCGGGCAGATTGCCGTGCTGATCAATCACGTTGGAAAGATGATTGAGCTGGTAGCCGGCCTTAATGTTGTGGGTGCCCCACCAGCCGCCCTTGAAGAACGCAACGTCCTGGTCCAACTGGTAGTGCTTACTGGCATTGACCTGTGTGTAACTTGAATCGAAGGGTGCAGTGGTGCTGCCGGCAGCCAGCTGCAGACCTGCTGGCAACGGTTGGCCCAAGTTATCGACGGCGCCCACGCCGCCCGTAAAGAACACCATTTCCACACCTTGGGTAGGCCAGCCAAAGTCGTGATAATTCTGGAAGAAGTAGCCAAAGCGCGTGGTGGCGACGATCTTCGGAGTTAGGGTGATATCGGCCCCGGTGTTGTAAGTTGCATTTGGCGCCGAGTAACCGAGGCCATGTGCAAACTGCGTAAGCGGGCTATTGATCCCGGCTAGTGCGGAACCGCTTACTGTGATTCCAGTGTTTGGCAAGCCGGTCGTCGAGTCCGGCGCTGGCAAGCTATCCCCGCTCTCGCGCGTGTACTGGTACAACCACGAACCGAAGAGCCGGATTTTCTGTGTCGCAACAAAATCCAGGCGGGCGGTGCTGAAGTATTGCTGGTTGTCCGAGGTGAAGACTTGGTTCCCAAGGCTGCTATTCCCCGGGAATGTCGAAGTGGCGAAGTTCACCGTTCTGGCCAGCGAGTTGTACTCTGGAGCAAATCCCAGGAAGAACCACAAGCGATCCTTAATGATTGGGCCGCCAATGCTAAAACCGGGCTGAACGATGCTAAAGTGATCTCTCTTGGGCTGGTAGAGCTGCGTCGGGTCGTCAGCAAACGGAGAGACGGTGCTAGCGCTTTTCGTCGGATCGTAACGCAGGGCGGCGCTCGCGGAGCCATCCAGCTTGTCAGCTTCATATGTACCGAAAAATGATCCGTGGTAGGCATTGCTGCCCTTCTTCATGATCACGTTAACCACGCCGCCCAGGGCACCGCCGTGTTCCGCTTCGATACCCGAACTCTTGACTTGGACTTCCTGAATGAACTGGAAGGGGACGTTGGCGCTGGAGGCCCCGCCTGAAATATTTTCCGTGTCCTGACCTTCCACAAGGTACGTGTTCTCCGAATCCGCAGCACCGCCAACTGAGTAACCGACTGCCTGGCCGTTGCCGGTGCTGCCCGGCAGCGATCCGCCCTGCCCGCCAGCCCCCATCGTGGCCGAACCGCCAGCAAGAGGTTCATTACGCGCCATTGGAGCGTACTGTATGACCGACTGAAAGCTATAGCCATGCGGCGTATCAGTAAGCACCTGGTTCGTCAGGTTGGTTTGGTTGGTGTTCGTGGTGACGTCGATCACCGGCGCTTCGCCCGTCACCTCGACTACCGTCCCAGTTGCGCCTACTGCCATGGTCAGATCCAGAGTAGGAACGTGCCCGACTTCGATAGAAATGCCTTCGCGCTTAAGATCGGAAAAGCCTGAGGCCTTGACCGTTACGGTATAACTACCGGGTGGCACATTCGCGAAGCGATAATAGCCGCTGCTATCGGTGTCCAGGCTCTTCGCACCTTCGAGCGAGCTGCTTGTGATTACTACGTGTGCCTTAGGAACCACGGCCCCGCTGGGGTCCTTAACAGTTCCCTGGAGACCGCCGGTGGTTTCTTGCGCGACAACAGGGGCAACGAGCAGCAGAGAGACGATAGACATCAGTAACATCCAGAACCTTCTTGACACGCGACTCATAGTGGTCTTCTCCGGCAATAGCCTATTTTGATTCAGCTTTTCCCTACCATCACGCATAAGGTGGGACTGTCTCTGACGTTCCGCTACCCAAACTCCGTCTAGGAAGGGAACACGCTTTCCGAGCTAAGACTTCACCCTGTTCGCGACGACAAGTACTTAGCAATCACCACACCACACTGCGTTTATCGGTTTCTCAATTGCTTACATGACTTATCTGAGTCTGCGAATATGAATTAGCAGATGAAAGCAACTCTGCTCGGACCGCTTTTTCGCCGTTCTAAATGACTATTCGGTCATCCGTCCCGACAATTTGTACGACTGCATAAAAGCGGGACAAGAGTCTTCAACAATCCATATTCTTGGAGATCGTGGCAGCCAATGCTCTTCGGCTTCCACAAGCCTTCAGGTCGATTCCAACGACTTTGTTGACTCTTAGCTGCGTGTGGGTGCACTAGACCACAAAGACGATGGAGACATGATTTCGATAAGGCGAGTGAACCGAAACTAACTGTTACAGCAATGCGCCTGCCGGGCGGAACATGTAGCACCACAAGTACGATCCTGGCCAACAATGATAATTGGGTATCGTGATATCACATCAAATGGCTATTGCCGGCAGCGACTACTCCCACTTACTATTCACTGTTATCCACTTCACCACACGCGACTCGTTCCACTAATCGCGATGCTAAGAACTACCGGCACGGACAGGTAACTGACATGGCGACACATTCTAACCCGCTTTCGAGTCCTGGTGCGGACACAGGTAGGACTCTTGGGATAAAAGAGCCGGGGAGCAACTCGCCAATTCAGGAAGTCCTGCAATTGGCAGAGCAAGAACTGCGGCAACTTATGCGACAGCGCATCGTAATCGCAAGGCGGATTCTGACAACAAAACAAACAATCGTAGGGCTGGCCAAACTCTTTGGAGACGACTTGCTAACTGAAGAATTGCGCAAGCTTGTGGGCCTGAACCATAGAAGCCGACAAACTGGATTCACGAAGGCCTGCCGCGCAGTGCTGATGAAGACCAGTGCCCCCATGAGTACTAGCGACATCTGCGAGCAGGTCCAACCACGCACTCCGAGAGTGCGGCAGGGTCAGCAGGATTTATCGGCTTCGGCCACTACCGTTTTGAACCGACTGGTGCATTACGGGGAAGCCTCAAAAATATACAATGAAAGTGGACGGCGGCTATGGCAATGGCGTTGCGAGGGGCACACTAACGCGGATGCTGACTCTTGACGCCGCTTAGATTGGCGTCCTACAAAATCGAATGGTGATAGCACCTCGTGGCGTACCCCAAAACAACTCACCGAGTTAAAACATGTTCATCAAGGCCTGCATCATCGAATTACATTCCGCAACGCACGAGCGGTTGGACGTTTTGCTGCACCATATCGCAACCGTTCCTGAAGAGCTGCGTCACAAGCCAGTTTCAGGGTTCGGGCACCCCTCCATTTGGAAGCAGCTTGTGCATATCCTGACCTGCGAGGGGGGCTGGGTGCACGATTTGCAGAACGAGGCTTTTCCGGGATGGCACGAAGACGATTGCCGAACCATGGCAGGCCTGTTAACTGCCAAGCACCGAACCCGCGAAGCAACCCAAACATACTTGAACGGTCTCACCGACGCGCAACTAAACACGACACTGGCAAAGCGCCCCCTAGGTTGGAGCGGCGAACTCCGGAGTCCAGCGTTTATCTTGTTGCACCTCATAACTCACGCGTTTCACCACAAGGGACAAATTGTCGCGATGCTCCGAATCCTCGGATATCCAGCGCCTGACACAGATCTCCAGCCGGTATAGTTCGACAAGCGAAGACCAACCCTCCAAAGCGAGGCAACGTCTGTGCGCCACCTAGAGTGGGAAGCGTAGCGGCAGCAGGTATAATTGCGCGCGGCGAGGCCCCAGCGTTTGGAATTAAGCTCGTCTCTCAAGTGGTCGTGTCTCGCTATACGGACATGTGGAGGCCCGGGAGGGCAGAACGAATCGACCCAGTAAGTGCGCGGTCCACTCAAACCGCGTCGCCCGGCATCAAGTGATGGGAGGACGTACGTGATTACACTAATTTCTCCGAAGCGTCTTGTACTCGAATTGGTGGCAATGACTGCCATCCTGGCCAATGCGAGTGCACAGGAACCGTCCGTGCCCGTCATGACACTGGTTGTCGACGAAACGCAAAGTGCACGGCGGATTGCTTTTGTGCATGAGGAAATTCGGGTGCAGCCGGGCGCCGTCGCGCTCGCCTATCCCAAGTGGATTCCCGGAGAGCATGGACCGACTGGTCCGATTCAGCAATTCGCGGCGCTCCGGATAAATTCCGGGAGCGCGAGCCTGTCTTGGACGCGCGATCCCGATGATATTTTCACGATTCATGTCGAAATTCCGGCCAACACGGATCGCATCAGCGTCGACTTTGATACGTTGTTGGAGAATACGATCTCCGATCACCAAATCCTCGTCGCGTGGAATACGGTCGTGCTTTATCCCCGCGGCATCGACAAGCGCGAGCTAATGATCCAACCATCGGTTCTTCTGCCTCCAACCTGGCGACAGGGCAGCTCGCTGCAGGTGACCAGCCAGATGGGCGGCCGCGTGACCTTTGCACCGATTTCGCTCGAACGCCTGGTCGACTCACCACTTCTCGCCGGAGAGTTCTTTCGCGTAGTGCCACTGGCCTCGACTTGGCCGGCGGAGCTGGATATTACAGGCGACAGCCAGGCCGCGGTCGATAAGGCGGATGACGCGCACGCGGTGACTTTGTTTGGCAAACTGGTGGACCAGGACCGTGCTATGTTCGGCTTCCGGCATTGGCATACCCTCCACCTTCTCGTCTCGCAAAGCGAGGGGCGACCCTTCGACGGCCTCGAGCACGAGGACTCGCCGTACACGGGAGTCGGGGACGCTGGACTTTCAAAGAAAAATCAACTGGAGAAGTTCGGCTGGATGCTCCTTGCCCATGAACAATCGCACTCCTGGGATGGCAAGTACCGGCGTCCGGCGGAGCTCTATTCCAAGCCCGACTATCAGGGCCCGGAGCGGACGTCGCTGCTTTGGGTGTATGAGGGTTTGAATGAATATATCGGGATGTTGCTCGCGACCCGGGCCGGCTTCAACGACGCAGCCTACATGCGCGATTATCTCGGTCGGATCGCCGCGGACTATTCCCACGAGCCGGGCCGGGCTACCACACCTCTGGTGGATACGGCGGTGGAAGACTGGGTTTTGCGCGCCTTCAACGTGGGATGGTTATCGTTGCGCCGCGGACAGGACTACTACGATGAAGGCGCCCTAATCTGGCTGCGCGCCGATACGATCATCCGAGAACAAACACGGGGACGCCGATCGCTCGACGATTTCTTACGCAGCTTCCTCGGCCAGCGGGACACCGAGCCGATCGTCGTACCTTATACCAGGGAGGAAGTGGAAGCTGCGCTCGCGGCCATCTGTCCCTTTGACTGGCACACGTTCTTCGAGACGCGCGTTTATCAGGTGAATAAGAAGGCGCCGACTGATGGTCTCGAGGCCGCTGGGTGGCGTCTGGTGTACAACGCGACGCCCAATAATGAGCCTTTCTATTCTGATTTCCTCCCGATCAGCTATTACGGTGACTATTCGCTCGGGATCTCTGTTCGGAAAGACGGGACGATCTTCGACGTCCTCGCGGGGACACCAGGGTACGATGCGGGTCTCGGCCCGAATATGACACTTGTCGCCGTCGATGGCCGCGTTTACTCTGCCGACGCGCTGAACGACGCAATCGCGCATCCACGAAACGGAAAAATCTCGCTGCTGGTTCGCAACTTTGACTCGGTGGAGACCCACGAAATTCAATATGCGGGTGGCGTACGTTTCCCGCATTTGGAGCGGATCCCAGGAAGTCATGACTACCTGAGCGAGATATTGGAGCCGAGAAGCTACAGCGATCAGTGAGCACTTGATGAGAGACGGGAAAATCCCGGAATTAGTGGTGAAGGGAGACTCCCATCATGTTCTTTCGCGACGGCCAGGGTTGGGTGGGCTGCTCAAGATAACTTCCTCGAAGCCGACTTGCCGTTACCTATCTCGATCTCCCTGATCACACGAGTTCTTGCGCGGCTCTGAAACATTCGGCTGTTTCCTTCGTGCATGGAATTCGAGCCTTTTGGAGGCGACCAACCGCAGCCTAGAACTGCTGACGGGGGTTGGGGGCCAGTGTAAGCGAGCCGTCGAACCGTTATCGTTCAGCCTCTGGCCCGCTAATCGGATTCCCGCGAGGCTGGGCCGCTGTCGTTGGAGTAGTGATGGGATCGGCGCGATCTTCGCGGCCATGAACACCATGTACTCCGTTGTCGCAGATCGCGCAAGTGAAGTAGGCACGCTTCGCGCGCTAGGCTTCGCGCAGCGCCGTATTGATGGCGTTCGTGCAGGAAGGATTGCTCTTTGCTGTCGTCGGCGGCGTTCTCGGATGCCTGCTGTCGTTCTTGATTAACGGGATGACCGCGAACACCACAGCAGGCATGAGCGAAATCTCCTTCGCTTTTCGGGTAACCCCGGCTGATCTGACTTACGGCCTTTTTTTGCCGCCACGATGGGAATCATCGGCAGCCTTTTGCGGACGGCCTGAGCTGCACGGTTGCCGATTACCTCGGCACTGAGTCAGGTTTGAGTCGTCTCGCGCGCCAAATCACCACGCCGAGCTCGCGAGGTTGAAAAGGCGCAGGGTTTGCCGATACCACGCGCTTCATGGTTGGCTTCCTTGCATTTGCGAAAACTCGGGGCACCCACGCAGCAGGAGCAACGTCTGGAGGCGTCGGAGTATGAAAGCTACCGCGGTGAGCCACAGCTCATCGATGAACGTGCCTTCTAAGGCGGTTGTTTCCACACCGATTCCTACCGACCGGGCGATGAAAGCGGCCCTGTCCCACGCAGTCTTTGGGCATTCAGCTGAGAAATACTTCGGTTCAGGAAGTCAGAGTGCCTTTTGGTCAAACATTAGCCTGGTAGTCTCAATCGTAACCTACTGCAAAATGGGGCGCGCCTTCTTATATCGTGCAATCGCGATTTTGCACCCGTTACTCGATACTGGAATGCAGTATTCGTCTACTCGATCAAGGCCAAGCAATTGACGATACTGATCAAGGTACCCTCTAACTTCGTCGCGAGGTCTGAGTCAGCCCACCGCACTTCCTCGACCAGAGCGCCAACAGTGACCTGAAAAGCGCGTTTGAGTTCAACCGGTTCCAAGGAGCGAGCCATACACTCCGCAGCTCGCACCTTTTGCTCTTCCGCAAGGTCGTCAAGGCCTCTGCCGTGGACAGCTGCTATGCCGAGGCGCTTGCACATGAGCGCAAGCACGTTATCTCGCACTCCGCTCAACATATATTCTGCCTGCAACAGTCGAGAGCGCGCGAGACTCGAGCGCACATGCAGCGCATAGAGCCACGCCATCCCAATCAGGTCCTTTGAATCGGGAACTGGCGCTGAAATCTGCTCTCTAGCAGCACCAAAGATCAGACTAAACTTTGGGCCAACCGCACGCAATTCGTTGGTGGGCCAGAATGAGAGGTCGACTTGTAATGTGTTATCGAGCAGGAATACACGGTACAGAATGTCGCTACGCCTGACGTCGTAGTTCGCAATCGCCGAATGGTCACGATACAAACGTGTGGTCCAATCAATCAATACCTGGTTCAGATCGGCATCGGCGCATAAACACAGTGCGAGATCGATGTCAGACCAGCGGTCCAGCTGCCCGAGCGCCGCTGAACCCAAATGTGCGGCGCCACAGATACGTGAGTCTGCCTTCGCGGCAGCAACTAGTTCCCCACGAATCTGTTCTCGTCTCTGCGATGTGAAAACCAAAACCATTCGTTGCCAAAAGCCGCCCGCCTGTTTTTCAGGTTGGCTAGAAGCCAATCGGGGCGAGTGAAGTCGTGCAGCAAACATAGAAAACTTCCACTTGCTCCTGATTGCGACGAAAATCCACTCAAAACCGAATTGGTCGCGCGGTTTTGCGGCCGTCGTCCGCATCGCGACGCTGCTATTGAGGTTTGTCTCTGCCTTGGGCGAGTCGCGTGTATTGGATAATCCAGTTCACTTCCCACGTCTTGCCGCCATCTTGCGAAAAAGCCTGTTCAAAACGGCACGAGTCTTTGGTAATATTCGACCAAACCCATCGCACATAGATACCCCGGCCGTCGTATGTTTCATGATCCAAAAACTCTCCCCTGCCGTCCTTGAACTCTCCGACCATCGGTTGGCCTAGAGTACCGTCTGCGCTCGAGGCCCAACTTTGGCTCCACTGGCGGGATTGAGGATTGTAAAGACACAAGATCAGACCCTCAATGTGGCCGCCGGCTCCATCGGCCTCAAACTCCTCGATACTGGCCCGTCCATCCCATACCTTACGAATGACTGACGATCCGTCGTAGTCAACCCAGTTACTGGAAGCGGTTAAGGGATGCTTGAGGCGCGAAAGATGTGTTATCCATGTCCCAATCGCAAAGTCAAAATCGTGTTCTCCACCGCGTTGTGTCGGTAGGTTCGTTTTCGCTGCGTCTGACTTCTGCCGTGGCGCTCCGTAGATCGGCAACGCGAGTGCGAAACTACAAGCCAGACAGCAAGCTTTATAGCTTGTACCCACGCTTATCTCCGGCGTGCAATCAAAATGACTGTTTCAGCCATGTACATGACAATGCCACAGAACATGGCCTTCTTGTGTATCCACTCTTAAGATTAAGCGCGATGCCACTCGGGACCAGCCGGTGTCTGCGTACGTTCGTTTCGTGCGCCCAAACGGTAAGCGCGTGAATTGTTGGGTGCAGCCTGAACGAACTTTTCGAATTCACAACGTGGCTACATCAAAATTTTCCAGGCACTTGATTGGGCAACGCAAGACATGTCGAGGTGTCCGCCCGGAGTGGATAGCCCTGCATGTGTTGCCGATGCCAAGAGCAAGCTGATCGAACCCGGCAGGAGTATGAGCCAAAGCAAGAGTCGCTTTTCGAGTTTCATGCCACGTACCGTGATGATGCCGCCTGCATCGAGGAACCGTGATTTCAAACTTTAGGTGGCGCGTCGGAGCAGATGGCGAAGGCGGCCTAGAGCATGGCTTCGGCCCCGAGGGTTCTCAGGTAGGTTTTTGGCATCAACCACGTCCCGGTTCGGAGCCAAGCCACAGTTCCGCCAACAGCCGGAGATTTTTCGCGTAATGGCGACTGACTCTGTATGTTTTCCCAGATCGAATGCGGAGACCGTATTCTCCCGTCGGCAATGACCGAACTTCTTCGACATGCGCACTGTTAATCAGTGCAGAGCGATGAATGCGTACGAAGCCATAAGGCTCAAGCTTCTCTGCCATGATTGAAATTGATCCTCGCACCAGGTGGGAGCCTGTTTGCAGTTGGAGCAGGACGTAATTTCCTTGAGCCTGAACCGAAACGAGATCCATCGACTCTAGTAACCGAATCCTCCCCTTCGACTGGGTCGCGATTCGGGCGGACTTTCCATTAAGGATTTCTCGGTGCGGCGGTACAGCTCGCCTCGATTCTGCGGTCCGCACTACGGGAATGGCCAACACATCGTTCCTATCGGTCGCGTCGGGAACGCGGACAACATTGGCGCCGTTATTCTTGGCGTTAACGATCTCGCACCCGTTTTCGGCAATAGCCGCCAAGCACGGCCTAGAGGTCACGACTTGCATCTGGATTTCTGATCTCGAGCACTCTGACATTGACCACTCTCCATAGAGCCTGAAACGATCGAGAGCTTGGGCTACAGTCGCAAAGCTGCTAGTTTTCTGCTTGGTCCTGGACGCTGGGTACTAGCTCGTGCCCCTGGCAAATGAGCAATGGACAGCCGATCAGGTTTGGCGTATTCCGCACTAGCCCAATCTTCCGGAATGCGATATGCCCATTTGGTAACCATGACGACCGACGGAAAAGTTCAGTACCCGCAGGTCCAGCATATTAATGTCGAAAAGTAAAACATCGTTAGGAGTTCGGGGCCAATTTCTCGAGCGCTTCTATCGTATCTTTGGCCGAATGGAAATGCGCCACGTCGCTCCTTGCCGACAGGGCTTTCGCCAAAGCCGTTGCACCAGGCGCTCATCATCCACGATCAGCAAGCATGGTTTCCACTACATCCATCTCTGTTCCGGTCCAGCGTACATGTCTTGCCTGACCGCGCGGGACTGGAGCCTTAAGATTTCACCGATCCTCCTCGCATGGTCATGACTTGAATTCGCGTTAATATCGATGTCAGTGAGCGTGATCATCCGCCGGCGTTCCGTCGGACCACTCGGACACCGGAACCAGGAACTCGGTCACTGGCTCCGGAGCACCATTAAAGTGTGTAGCCAGCAGAACCGGGGCGTCAGTGCCAAGCGGGGCTGCACCCCAAGTGTGAGCGTCTTTCACGGGAACGTAAAACATGAGATGGGGAGAGCAGTTCCCACAGCGGTCGTTAAGGTACCCTTGCTTGGACAGCATATAGGCCATCGCGCCAGGCTCGCTCTCCGGCAGTTCCTTTCTCTCAATCGCGGCCTTCATACTCTGACGGATCTCATCTTTTGATTGCCCAGCCAAGGCAAATTTTGCCCTCATCAAAATGATTGGCAGCACCGTCCTGGCAGCCGGCGGGTTGTAACAATCCGGGCCGCGATTCTTAGGGTTCCAAAACCCTGGGTCGCCCTCGAATGGGCCGTTCCATGCGCGTTCCACGAGGCAGACAAAGCCGTTCTTGCCTTCGACTGCGATTTCGTAGCCTTGTTTGCCGAGGACCATGACCGTGGCATCGTTGGAAACAGAGGGTGGAGCTGCGGTTCGAGCCAGGGTGATCTCGGCATTGCGGTCCATAAGGTATTGCTCAAGGGGCGCCATGCTGGGATACGGATTTTTGGAATCTTGCGCTCGTGCTTGCCGTGCCGCACCCAGCGCAAGGGCCAACGCAAACAATCCCAATGCGATCACCTCGACTGTGTTTCGTTTCACGTGGTTTTCTCCTTGTAATCCTTCTGCAGATCTTAAAAGTATGGCGCCAAACGTCAGGCCATCCTCAGTCATAACGAGGCGTACCGTTCGATGAGCCGCGCCACGGCTTCGGGTTGCTCATCCGCAACGTAATGCACGCTGTTCGGGATGACTTCGATCTTAACGTTTGTGCAGCCATGAGCCCGCAAAGCATCGGCGAAGCTAGGCATAAGGCTCTCGAAAGGCGAGCTTTCGCCGGAAGCCAGTACCAGAGGCAGGCTGATCGCGCTCTGCTGCGCGGCATTGAATTTCTCATTCGCAGGAAAGGCCCGATAGATCTCTAGCGCCGTGCGCAGATGTTCAGGAGCGGCATAAGCCCGGGCATAGCGCGCGACATCCGCATCGCTGAAGGTGTCGGGATCGAGAAAATGGCGCAGGTAAATGGCTTCGCGACCGGCAATCAGTTGCTCGGGCAGGTCCGGTGTCTGCTGAAAATTGATATGCCAGGTGATGTGACTGGTTTTCACCGCACCCCACGAACCCAGGCCAGGCAGAGGCGCATCGAGCATCATCACCCCGCGACTGGTTTCCGGATAGAGCCGGGCGAAAGCATAGGCCACCATTCCACCAATATCGTGCCCGACGACGTAAACGTTTTCCAAATGCAGGCGTTCCACCAGTTGATAAACGTCTTCCGCCATATTTGCGGCGTCATAACCCCCTGGGGTCGCCGCCGAACCACTTATGCCGCGCAGGTCAACTGCTACGACTGTGAACCGCTTCGCCAACTGCGGCATGATGCGGTGATATTCGTACCAGTCTTCGGGAAAACCGTGCAGCAGGATGATGGTGGGCCCAGCCCCGCCGCGCACGTAGTGGAGAGTTGCCCCGTTCACTCGTGCAGTATCGGAGACGAAGTCGCTTCCCCGCGTCGTCAGTGCGGGATCGACCATCGGCTCTGGCTGCGACTGGCCGTAAATCGCGGGGCTTGCAGCCAATATAAAAGCAGCCAAGGCCTTCAGGATCTTCCAATGATCATGCATATCTGCAACTCGCTACTTCTGCGCCGGCGATGCCGACTCCTTCTGATACTTCACGTTCACCGTTACTTACAAACGAAATTCGCCGCGTCGTCGGTGCTTCCGCTTCCCTTATACTTCGCCGTCTGGGGATACGGACACAACGGACGGGTGCGCGCCACGCCGCTCGCGGGATTCGCTCCGGTCTTATATTTGGTGGCGATAATTTCGTGCGGCGCGGTTCCCTGCTCTACCCAGCGTTCCAGCGCCGCCGCCAAGTCGTGCTGCGCGTCGGTGAGCGGCACGCCGCCTTGTCCGAAGATCTTGGGGCCTGCGCCGCCGAAGCAGTGTTCCATGCCGGGCACCATGTAGAGTCGCGTGAAATCCGAAACGTCCTTCTGCCCCATCTTCTTCACCACGCTCTGGTAATAGTCGATGGTGTTGGTTGCCGGAATCGCCGCGTCAGCCCAGCCATGATAGAGAATCAGTTTGCCGCCGCGCGCCTTGAATTTCTTCAGGTCGGGATCGATGGCATTCAGCGCCGCCGCGGTCTTTTCCTCGGCAACCTTCATGTCGCGGTTGGCGTTGAACGTCTTGAAATCCCAGTTCGGATCGCTGAAGACCATGTTCTTGTAGTACTGCGTGCCGAACGCGTACATCGCGGATTGCATGGGCGCCGGGCCGATAAGCCAAAAGGCCCATCCGAACGGTTCCGCTTCGCCGCCGGGAGAATAGCCGGGCATGATTTGCATTCCCGTGGACGTGTGGTTCGCGGAGTAGATTTTCTTGAGAGCTGTCACTTGCGGCTCCGTGAGACAGGTATTGCCGGACTCCTCGCCCTTGCAGAGCAGCACCGAGGGATCGAACTTGCAGGTTCCCGGATTCTCTATGACGCCGTCCTTCACGCCGTCATTCATGTCGCAAGCCGCCAGCGCGGCAGCTTCGATCGCCGGCAGTTTTGCCGCCGGGAAATAGCTGGCCGGCTCGCTGAGCAGCGCCTGATTGTTGATGATCGCCGCGCTCAACAAATGCGTAAACCAATTCGCGGGCGCGCCGGCGATGATGCCGTCGTAGTCTTCGGGATAGCGCTGCGCTTCCATCAGCGCCTGGCGTCCGCCATTCGAGCAGGAACTGAAGTAGGAGCGCTTCGGCGCGTTACCGTAGAAGGCGTGAATCAACGCTTTGGCCTGGACCGTCGCTTCGTGAATCGCACGGTATCCGAAATCGATAGTCTTTTCGGGATGGTTCAAAGCCCATCTCGCGTCCGTGGGATCACCATGATGACCCGCGTCGGTGGACGCTGCAACATAGCCGTGCGTAACCGCTTGCCCAAGATCCTCGAAGCTGATGGCACCCGCAAACCCTCCGTTGCCCACGCCTTGGAATTTGCCATTCCAGTCTTTGGCCGGCATCCACACTTCCAACTGGATGTCGGAGTCGCTGGAGGGCTTGAGTGTGAGCGCCACGCGGCAAAAGGCCGGGAGATCGTGCATTGCGTCGGCGCCGGGCGGCGTGAAATCACCGGCCGCAACGGGTTGCGCTGTGGTAACGGTGGCGTTGGTCAACGTGAGTTTTGCTAAGTCCTCGCAAGAAGTAGCTGCCCAAATGGGCAGCGCCGCAGTCAAGATCAAGATCAGGAACCCCAGTTTCATATTGTTCTCTTTCAACACAGGACAACG
>Ga0307474_10001881_pt1 | contig 15139 bp, 5 predicted proteins | sample atmos_gasesECM1C_2_FD_203312 | JGI IMG/M metagenome (GOLD analysis project Ga0307474, IMG submission 203312) | Hardwood forest soil microbial communities from Morgan-Monroe State Forest, Indiana, United States - atmos_gasesECM1C_05 | ecosystem: Environmental > Terrestrial > Soil > Temperate... | reverse complement strand
GATGTGTTCGCTGGCGCAAAGTTACCTGGCCGGAGTTGTAATTCATGCGAGCTTCGGATTCTGTGATCAAAACCGCATTGCACTCTCCTACCAGCGAATAGTAGGGCGACTGGAGCGCAGACGGAAACGACAACGCACTACAAGGGCTATTTGGATTATTGGCGAGGATGGCGGCAACGCCCGGCGCCTGCGCCAGGGTCAGTTGATTGCCATCGCGATAGTCCGCCAGATGGTCGCCGTTTTGTCCGTGATACCCCACACTTAGCGACAGCTCATTGGTAATCGCACGCTCGACGGTGAGGTTGTATTGCTGAATGTAGGCTGGCTGGTTATTTTGCGGCCAAACCGAGTAAGTGGAGTTTTGAATGCCGAGAGGCTGACTGAAGGCATCCGTAACCGTAAACGGTGTGCCGCCCGATGTCGTCGTTGGGCTGGAGGCATTCGTGTTGATCGATTGGGAAAAAGGAGGACTGGAAGTCAGGCGCTGATTGAAAGAATAGCCTTCAAAGAAGCTGGTTGTGCCGTAGCCCCCACGAATCACGGTCTTCGCATTCAGCTGGTAGGCAAAACCCAGGCGTGGCATGATCTGCTTGTAGTTGGCGTTATAGCAGGCGTGGGTGGGGCAAACCGTCGAGCCCGGCACCGCCAGAGCAGGGACATGGCCTGCGTATTCTACGGTGCCATTGGGTAGGACGTTTGCGGTCTTGTTGTTCTGCTCATACCAGGGCTGATCGTACTCATAGCGCAGTCCGAGATTGACCGTGAGCCTGGAGGACACTTTGAAGTCGTCCTGAAAGTAGCCGGCCAGACGCCATTGGCGATTGCCGACATTGCCGAGAGGGGACGCGAGTTGGGTGTTGAAGATGCGACCTAGAACGAAGTCTGCCGGGCCGTAGCCCGGGCCATTGGACGCGCTAAGGTTTTCGGTGTAGGCGCCAGTGTAGCCAAACTGTCCCAGGAATCCCACGTTGCCGGAGTTGAGATAGTTTTGTTGATAGCGGGTCGCCTGGCCGCCCATGGTGAAAAGGTGGCGTCCGCGCTGCCAGGTGAGGTTGTCGTAGTAGTTGAAAGTGTTGTCGGTGAAAACTTGCGGGTTGGCATTGGTCCCGATGTAGCTGGCGTTATTGCTGATGCTCTGCCCGGTGAACCCCACGTACTGCTGCGTGCCAAACGGTATGCCGACTTTGGAGTCGCCTGTCAGGCCGAACTGGCCGGTTGGGTCGCTGGGCACACCGTTGTTCCAACGCACGCGCGTAAATCCGAAGCGAGCTTCGTTGATGATGGCGGGAGAGAAGGTGTGGACCCAGCTCGCGCCCGCAAGCTTCGTCGGGTATGTATTGTGCGCGGGGAAAGATATCGGGATTATGGCTGACTTAAAGTCGCTACCCGTGCCTTGGGAGTAGAAGCCATTGAATTTATTCACGTTGCCCGGCGTCCAGTCGACCTTGAAATCTTCCTGATTATTCGTCACGAAGCTGTTTTGCGGAGCCACGAAGTTATTCTCAATCAACCCGTCCGTGGGTGTTCGATTGGGCGCCGGGTAAAGATTGGGATTTGCCGCGAGGAACTGGGCTATAGGACTCACCACCGGCACTTGGTTATTCAGATAGGGAGCAAAATTGTTCTGTGTGTCATAGAGCTGGATGTTTTGCGCCGTAAGGGCAGAGAAGTCTCCCTTGAGCATCTGTGGGGTCAAAACGCTGGTTTGCTGCAGGGGTTGCGCCGTGTGCGTGCGAATACCCTCGTAGTCGGCAAAGAAGAAGAGCTTGTTCCGCACGATCGGCCCGCCAAAGGTTGCGCCAAAAATGTTCTGGGTGTAGCGGGTTATGGGGCTATTGGTGAGTCCGTTGGCCCAAGCGTTGGCATCGAGATTCTGGTTCTCCAGAAGGTCATAGACTGAGCCATGGTAATGGTTGGTCCCCGACTTCAATATGGTAACGATCGCGCCGCCGTTGGCGTTTCCATAGGTGGCGTTGGCGTTGGCCGAGATTACCCGCACTTCGGCGATGGCGTCGGGCGCGGGGTTGTATGCGATGAGGTTATTCTGGGGCTCGTTGTTTTCGGCGCCTTCGATGGTGTAGTTGTTCTCCTGTTCGCGGTTGCCATTGATCGCCGCCACGCCGCTGTTGAAGGTGTCCCGCTCGATAGCGTTGTTTCCGGTCATGCCGGTTGGATCGGTGTCGACGGCGCCGGGTTGGAAAAGCGTGAGCGAGGAGAAATTGCGGCCATTCAACGGGATGTTCGCGATCTCGTTGGTGGAGAGCGTGTTTCCCAGAGTCGCGTCGCTGGTGTCAAGGATGGGATGAAAATCCGCCTCCACTGACACCGTGGTAGAGGAGCCAATGGTCAGGCTGGCATCGATCTTTGCTGTCTGGTCGATCTCAAGCGTAAATGGCGAAATTTTCTGCGTAGTGAACCCTTTCCCCTCGATGGTCACGGTATAGGTGCCGATGGGGAGAAAGCGAATGGTGTAGACTCCCGATGCATTCGTCTCGGTGGAGGTTTTTACGGAGGTCGCGGCGTTCTCGGCAATAACCTTTGCGCCTGCGACAACGGCACCGCTCGGGTCGGTTACTTGGCCCGTAATGGAGCTGGTGACGGTTTGCCCCAACGCGGATGACAAACAGAGGAGGACAGCCAGCGAGCATTCGGCAAAGTATTTCACCAATTTTGTTCCCATGAGACCCTCACTTCAGTCGTTCTGGCCAAGTTCGCCTCGGGGGAGGGCGCACTGAAAGAAACCTGACCGGGAGAGTCTAAGCGGTGAGGCACTGCCTTTGTCAAGCACAAAATGATCGAAGTCGCCCAAAACGATCAATCTATTGATCTGTAGCTACGAGTCGGCGATACTGTGTGGGCATTTGCGACTGGGCCAACAAGCACATACACCATGTCTGTTCGTCAACAACACCGAAGTGATCGCATTCTGAAGCTCCTGCTGCAAAAAGGCTCCGTGACCGTGGAGGAGCTAATCGGGAATCTAGGAGCGTCGGCTCCGAGCATTCGGCGGGACCTGACCCGGCTGGAAGCAAGGGGATTGATCCGCCGCACCCATGGCGGCGCGACCCTTGTACAGGAATTGCTCTACGAGCCGTTTCGCTACGATACGGCGTTCCAAACCCGCGAGCATCGATGCGTGAAGGAGAAGCGGCACATTGGCATGGCCGCCGCCGAACTGATCGAAGAAAAGGAAACCATCGGTCTGACCGCAGGCACTACCACCACTTGGGTGGCGCGGAGCCTGCGTCATCGCAGCAATATCACCATCGTCACCAATGCCGTCAACATCGGCATGGAGCTCTGCAACATGCCCGGTCTTCAGATACATCTGACGGGCGGTTACGTTCACTGGCCATGGTCGTTTTCGCTGATCGGGGCTGCGGCTATCAATTTCCTCGGTGAGCGCTTTCTCGATAAACTTTTTCTCAGCGTGTCCGGTATCGACGCCAACCGAGGGACAACCACCAACGAATCTGATGAAGCACTCACCTTTCGCGCCATGGTCAAGCAAGCGAAGCAGGTCATTGTCGTAGCTGATTCCAGCAAACTGGGAATCGTCACGCCCTCTTTGATCTGCCCGATTGAGAACGTGGATGTACTGGTCACGGATGCAGGCGCTTCCGATGAAACCGCTGCGGTGTTCACCCAGAAAGGAATCAGAGTCGTTCGAGTCTAGCCGTCCGCCGAAGGAGTTTGCATGTCACGACGAGGAGGTCGCCGTTTCTTCACGATCGTTCGCGTCTTGCTGCATGTGGTGTTCGTCACGATGCTGGCGATTGGGTTGGTTGCGTCCACGAGAGTCGACCTCAACGGTAGTTGGCGTTTTCGAATTGATCGCCATGAAGAAGGCGAAGCGCAAGGCTGGGACACAACCCTGCCGCCCGGAACCGAAGTCGTGTGCGTGCCGCACACCTGGAATCTTGGCAAATACGACGACTATGAGGGCGTCGCATGGTACTTCCGCTCATTGGAATTGAGCCCGGCATTTCGTGGCCAGCACGTTGAACTACATTTCGCAGCCACTTTCTACCAAAGCCACGTCTGGCTTAACGGCAAGCTTTTGGGAACACATGAGGGAGGACATACTCCCTACTGGTTTGATATTTCTTCTACCCTGCGTCCGGGCGACAATTTTCTGGCTGTCGAACTTGATAATCGTCCTACGGCGCAGACCATACCCGGGTTCGCACTTCGACTGCGCGAAAGTCACCGTATTTGGTACGACTGGTGGCACTATGGTGGCTTGGTACGCGACGTTTGGCTCACAATCAACCGCGACGGACTGATCCGGCGTCAGCGCATCACCGATACGGTCGCTGGGGAGGAAGCGCGGGTCGCCACAACCGTGTTCCTTGACAACTTGTCGGCGGGCAAAGCTGCCTTCCAAGTAAAGGCAACCATCTACTCTCCTGTCGGAGAGGTTGTCGGCAAGCAAGAGACGGCCATGGTTCGAGCGGCGCCCGGCGCATCCACTGTCCAACTCAATTTCACCATCGCGCATCCGGAATTGTGGGATCTCGATCGTCCCGCTCTCTACAGGATAGCTGTTGAACTTCGCGACGCTCGAAGCCTAACCCTAGATACTCGCGACGACAGTTTTGGGTTACGAACGATCGTGATCCGCGACCGGCATCTATTTCTGAACGGCAAACAGGTACGCCTTACCGGAATCGCGCGACACGAAGATTCGCCCTGGGAAGGACTGGCGGAAACTTCGGGGACCATTAAGGCCGATTACGACACGCTCGAAAAGTTGCATGTTCGCCTGACGCGGCCGGTGCACTATCCGCAGCACGAATTGATTCTGGACCATGCCGACCGCCACGGAATTCTCGTGATTCCGGAAATCCCGATGTGGCAATTCAGCGAAGAGCAGATGAAAGATCCAGGATTACAAATCCCATCAGAACTTGTGGGCGGGTCACCAAGAGGGATACGTTGATCACGGTCTCGTTGATGAGTACCGGCAGCGGCGACCGTCTTTTTGGGTATGGGAGAAGAGAAATCAGCCTGTCACCTTCTCGAATCAAAAATGGGTTTACGACGGCAATGGCAACCGGATCGGCTTCGAGGCCGGCGTGTCAGCCCGTCCATTGGACGAGATGCCATCCTACCCATTGAGACACGGCTTGGTTACCTGGGAACTTCGTGATCGTGACGGGAACGCGCTCGCAAGCGGGGAGCAGGCGATACCCGATCTCGAGCACGCGGTGCTTGTCCGGGGCACCTGGGCGGCAGGCGCATCCCTGCCACTGCACTTGCAGATCGCGTTTCTGGATGCGAAAGAAAATTCGGAAGCCACAACCGTACTGGATGCATATCCTTTAAACTTCAGCGGTCAGCGCGTTGAAGACATGAAGCAGACGCCGCATTGAGCATCGTCTCTGCGTCCCGGCTATAAAAGGCATCATGATCCTTCGATTCGGTCTCGTAATGATCTGCGCAATCGTTGCAGCACCGTCCCCCGCGGCGAGTCCGGCAACATCGTCGCCCGTTTGGGCCTTCGGATTCGTGAACAACCTGATGCCACAACCGTCGCAGCTTCCCGCTCAAGAAGGCCGCCTCGCCGCAGCTCGCCGAAGCCGCGATCGGGCTCACCGACTAACCAAATTGGGCCAGGCGAGGCTGGAAGCCATCTCTTATCTCTCACCGGGCCTGACGGCGGCCTCTGGCTCGAAGTCGGAGAGGCCGGCTCTCATGGACGAAGGCGAAAGACCACAAGGCCTGGTGCGTTTCAGGGTAATCAAACCCTGGCGCGATCTGATCAATGCGGTTCCCGACGCTCCTCGGAAAGTAGCCGGAGGTAACAGCGAGGTAACACAATGATGCGATTCTCCAGACATTTTGTCAGAACCGTGGCTGGCACAGGGCGCTTCGCCGCCAAAAGATGTGCTCGCGCTGCTGCTTTTCTAATGGTTGTTAGTTTCGCGGGCCGTAACTCGCTCGCCCAGGCAAATTACCAGCCCTCCCCGGAAAACCTGAAGGCGCGCCAGGAATTCCAGAACGCAAAGTTCGGGATGTTCATTCACTGGGGTGTGTACAGTGTTCTCGGTTCGGGTGAATGGGTGTTCCATGACCGTGCACTGACCGTCGATGAATACAATCGCTTGCCTCTGTTTTTCGATCCAGAGAGCTTTGATGCCAAGACATGGGTCGCGCTGGCAAAGGCAGCGGGCATGAAGTACATAACGATCACCTCCCGCCATCACGACGGTTTTGCGATGTTCGATTCGAAAGTCTCTGATTGGAATATCGTGCAGCGGACGCCGTATAAAAAAGATCCCTTGAAAATTCTCGCCGAGGAATGTCACCGCCAGGGAATCAAGCTTTTCTTCTACTACTCGCAACTGGATTGGCACAACCCCGACTACTATCCGCGAGGGGCCACCTCCTGGGACAACGGCCGCCCCAACCGTGGCGAGTGGAACTTATACCTCGACGACTACATGGACGGACAGTTGCGTGAACTGCTTACAAATTACGGACCGATTGGGGGCATTTGGTTCGATGGAATGTGGGATAAGCCGGATGCCGACTGGCACCTCGCCAAGACATACGCACTCATTCATGAGCTGCAGCCGGCCGCGCTCATTATTCCAAATCATCATCAGGGCCCGAAGCCTGGCGAAGATGTTCAGACCTTCGAGCGCGATCTTCCCGGTCAGAATACGGCCGGCTTTAACACCACCTCAGTCAGCCATCAACTGCCGCTCGAAAGCTGCGACACACTCAACGGTTCCTGGGGCTTCAATATTGCAGACAGTAAGTACAAGAGTCCCGCTGAACTGGAACGGAGGCTTGTTCAAGCCGCAGGCAACAACTCAAATCTGTTGCTGAACATTGGCCCCATGCCCAACGGAGAGATCCAGCCGGAATTCGTTACGCGGCTCCAGGCGGTGGGCGAATGGCTCTCGAGTTACGGGGACTCGATCTATGGCACTCGTGGAGGCCCCATCGCCCCCGGCGAATGGGGAGTAACCACCCAAAAGGACAACAAGATCTACGTGCACATTCTTAGCTGGCACGCCCCACTATTCGCGATTCCGCCGATCACAAACAAAGTGGTTGAAGCTCACTCAATGCTCGACTCCTCACCTGTGGAGTTTGCCCAGAAATCCGATGGCGTCGTTCTGAAAGTCCCCCTACCCAAAAGCGATGAAGTGGACCGAGTCGTTGTTCTCACGTTGGCCGCCTCACGTTGACCATGGGGTTCGTCTCGATGCCAATCCGATTGAGCAACGCCGGGCCGTTTCTGGCCGTCTTTTTCGCTCTCGCGCTGTCTTCGGCGCAAAATACCGGGCGTGATTTGGTTTTCCGCGATCCGCTTCAGACTCCGGAAGACCGGGCGGCCGATCTCGTGGGCAGGCTGACTCTGGAGGAGAAAGTGTTGCAGATGCAGAACGCCGCGCCCGCAATTGCGCGACTGGACATCCCCCCGTATGACTGGTGGAATGAGGCCCTGCACGGCGTAGCCCGGGCTGGGCGCGCCACCGTCTTTCCCCAGGCGATAGGACTGGCGGCCACTTGGGACACCGACCTCATACATAGCGTGTCTGATGTTATCTCCACTGAAGCCCGTGCGAAGTACAACGAGGCGCAACGCAACGGCAATTACCGTCGATATTATGGGCTCACTTTCTGGTCGCCCAACGTTAATGTCTTTCGCGATCCGCGCTGGGGCCGTGGCCAAGAGACCTATGGCGAAGATCCGTTTCTTACCTCGCGCATGGCCGTGGCTTTCATACAGGGAATGCAGGGCACCGACCCGCACTATCTGAAGACCGTGGCCACGGCTAAGCATTTCGCGGTTCACAGCGGCCCCGACCCAGCACGGCACACATTCGATGCCCGCCCTTCCGCGCTTGACCTCGAGAAAACCTATCTGCCGGCTTTTCGCGCCAGTGTTGTCGAAGGCCAAGCCGCGTCCGTCATGTGTTCCTACAACCGGGTCGATGGGGTGCCGGCCTGCGCCAGTTCTCTCCTTCTGCAACAGCATCTGCGAGGGTCCTGGGGATTTCATGGATATGTAACCAGCGATTGCGGCGCCGTCACCGACATCGTCGAGGGTCACAAGTACAAGTCCACGGTTGCAGAGGCCGCAGCTGCGGCGGTAAGGGCTGGCACGGATCTCACGTGCGGAGATGAGTATGCGTCTCTCGTGGAGGCGGTCGAGCGCGGCCTGATTTCAGAAAGCGAGATTGATCGAGCCTTAGAGAGGTTGTTTGTGGTCCGCATACGCCTCGGAATGTTCGATTCACCCGATCGCGTTCCCTATGCCAAGATCCCATATTCCGAGAACGATTCGCCCGCGCACCGCCAGTTGGCGCTCGAGGCCGCACGGGAATCGATTGTTTTACTCAAGAACACCGTGCGAAAGAATGCCCCGCTCAGGGGCAAAACAACGAAGATTCTGCCCTTGAGCGGCAACACTCGGCGCATTGCCGTGATCGGCCCCGCAGCCGATGACCCGGACACGATGCTGGCTAACTATCACGGAATTCCTTCAAGCATCGTCACGCCGCTCGTCGGCATGCAACGGCAATTCAGCACGAAGACTGAGGTTCGATTTGCACTGGGAAGCACGTTCTCCGCCGGATCGTACGCTCTTGTTCCCGGACATCTCCTGCAGTCTCCAGGCATTGCTTCCGGCAGCGGCGGATTTCTCGCGGACTATTATCCCAACCCCGACTTTCAGGGGATTCCAGCGGTCTCTCGTCTTGAGCCGCGATTGTACCTGCAGCGGGAAATGCAAGATGCTGAACTCGACGCTCGGCTTCCCCAGAACAACTATTCCGTGCGCTGGACCGGAGACCTCCAGGCTCCGTATAGCGGTGAGTACACGATCTGCATGGTCCGCGTGCGCTGCGAGGAGTGCCACGCCGGGGACTCAGCGCAGGTTTTTCTGGATGGCAAATTGATTCTGAGCGACGAAACTGAGTCATTCTCAACCCGTACGACCAAAGAAACCCGAATGCAATTAAAGCAGGGAACTCATTACCGTCTGCGGGCTGAATATCGACAACACAGCGGCGGAGTAGGGTTTCAGTTCCTCTGGAGACCTCCAGCACAGCCCCTGATCGAGGAAGCTGTGAAGGCGGTTAACAGTTCAGACGTGGCGGTGGCGTTTCTCGGGTTGAATTCTGAGCTCGAAGGGGAAGAGATGAGGATCGATATTCCAGGCTTCTCTGGAGGGGACCGTACCAGCCTCGACCTTCCGGAGCCGCAGGAAAAACTTCTCGAAGCCATCATTCACACCGGCAAGCCGGTCGTCGTAGTCCTAGTGGCTGGAAGTGGAGTCTCCGCGAACTACGCGCAACGGCATGCCGCCGCTGTCCTCGTTGCCTGGTACGGAGGAGAAGAAGGCGGTACGGCCATTGCCCAAACTCTGGCCGGAGAAAACAATCCCTCCGGGCGTCTACCGGTGACATTCTATCGTTCCGTCACGCAACTGCCGGCCTTCGAAGACTACGCCATGCGCGGGCGCACCTATCGCTATTTCACCGGAGACCCGCTGTACCCCTTCGGTTACGGACTCAGCTATTCGACCTTTCGCTATTCGGGTCTGCGCGTGATTCCGGACTCGAAGAACAAGTCTCTTCTCCACATTTCGGCGCAAGTCCGAAACTCCTCCTCACGCGAGGGCAGGGAGGTCGTGCAACTGTACGTTGGCGGCGAACATCCATCAGTGGACGCTCCGATCCGCCGACTATGCGGCTTGCAGCGCATTCAGCTCTCAGCGGGGGAAAGCCGTTCCGTCGAATTCGATTTGAATCTCTTCGATTTGAATCTCGAAGATATTTCCCTTGGACCCGAAACCACCCCTGACCGCGGCCGGCTCCTGATCACGGTTGGCGGTGGTCAGCCACTGGGGAAGACGTCATACGTCGAGACCCGGTTTTAGCTTTTGGCCTAAGTAAGCTCGCTGTCTCTGGTTTGAAAGCAATCTGGGCATAATGTTGGATGTAGAACAGTATAGTGATCGATATGTGTCGATTCGATCAATAAATTCTTGACAAATCCCTAAAAGAGATGCGATAAGTGGGTCCCGGATTTGGAGGCCACGGTCCCCCAAGTACCCAAACTCGATAAGGAGTCTGCTATGAACCCAAGCCGTTGCTGGTTGCAAAAACTTCCATTGATTGCTCTTCTCGCAGCGTCGCTGATCCCCACTGCTACGGTCCTGGCGCAAAGCACGAACCGGCAGATTGGTACGCAATTCACGGTGACCGCCGACCCGCTCGTACCGAGGCCGGACCGGCAACCCTGTGTCGTGCCGCTTTTTGTGAGTTTCCAGTTTGCGCATTTTTCGGACTCCAGCCAGAGTTTTGCAGTCACGCCTCCAGGAAACTGTCCCGGTCCGTGGGAGAAAGTAGTTTTCGAGGCGGACTTCAGCGAGAACGGCGGAGTCCAGTTTGACCGCACAGCAAGCGTTTTTCTGGCCAACGCGAACATCTATTTCGGAACCACCCCCGAACCGCTGTCGACGCTCACCAACACATGGCACGTCGAGCGGGATATAACCGATTACGCTGCACTATTGACGATCCCGCAGCAGGGCACGATTGTGCTGGCGAACTGCACCACAGACTGCGCGCCGCCATTCAATACTTTGAATGGAGTTTTCACGGTGAACGCGGACCTGGAGTTTTATCCCGCCGACCGGGGTCACCGCAACCACAGGGGAGGTGGAGACCAAAGGACACCCGATCAGATACTTCCGCTGGTGCAGTCAAACGGCAGCGGCGGTGTAAATTTGCCGGCCACGCTCTCGTTGCCAACCGACCAACTGGAGACAACGTTTACCCTTCCGACCAATACCGAGCAGGCCTACCTAGACGTGATCGCTCAGAGCCAGGGCACCGACGAGCAGTGGTATGGCTGCTTTCCCAATGACCTCGCCAGTATCAATGATGTCTACGGCTGTGGAAATACAGACTTCCGCGAGACTGAGGTCACCCTCGACGGCCAACTGGCAGGCATCGCACCGGTTTCTCCCTGGGTCTATACCGGCTTTCTTCCAGACCAGTGGATGCCGATTCCCGCCGTACAAACTCTCGAGTTTGTTCCTTATCGCGTGAACCTCACGCCTTTTGCCAGCTTGCTCAGTAACGGTCAGCCCCATACCATCGCGATGAGCGTATTTAACAACGCCAACCACTTTTCGGCGACTGCGTCGCTTTTGCTCTTCCTCGATCCGAATAGCACCCAGATCACTGGTGCGGTCACGAAGAATACGCTGACCGGTCCGTCTCCGGTGGTGACGGAGAATCTGCAGGGTACAGGGACCGTAACGGGAACCATCAATGTAGCTTCCAACCGGACTCACAAGATTGCGGGATATGTCAACACATCCCACGGGAAGATAACTACTTCAATCTCTCAGCAACAAAACTTCTCCGGCACCCAAACCATCGACTTCGATACCGTCAACTTCACGGCACTCGATCAGAACACAAATGTGCAGACGAGCCTGTCTTCCGCGACCACGGTTTCGAGTGATGAGGGCGCGCTTGTGACTCGTGACAACTACAGCTTCCCGATTACGGTTGATTTCAAATCGCCCGTCAGCGGTTCTCAGTTCGGCTTTACAGTGGCGACCACTCAGAAATACCACACGCACCAGCAGTTATCGATCGACGGGTTTGTCATCCACGATATGTCGGTGACGAACTCGTCGAACGCGACAGACGTGAGTCCTGCGTCAAGTTCGCAGCGATACACATTTTCCGATTCGGATGGCGCGTTCTACGACTGCCACATTGCAAGCGCGCAAAACATTTTGACTGCAGTCGGTCGTGGGTGCGGGGAAGACAAAAAATAAATACCCTCCAGCCGAGCCGGAGGTACTACGATTGCGGGCCCTCAAAGAGGGCCCGCAATCAATCCCGATGGCGGATCCTTCCGGGGCGCTCCGGTTGCGTCCGCTAGACCAAAATCACCAAGGCCGGTGTGAACGAAACTTTCGATCTGCGTTTGGTCTTTGGCGAGGCCCATGAATGCGTCAGTCGCCCTATTTCGCTTCACCTGCATTAGCCGGAGAGCAGTGATTACGCTTATATCGACCGTTCCAAAGCGAAAAAAACGGGGAGCCTTGGCGGCTCCCCGTGTGTTATTCCTCACCCACGTGAGGGCTAGAATGTGAACTTTGCGACGATCGCAACCGTGCGAGCGTTGCTGGCAAAGACAGTCTTCGGATTGTTGAATTGTGTCGTGTAAGGGTGGACGTAGGCCGAATCGGCGCTTGTGACCGAGGAGTAGCTGGCAACATCGTTCACGCCCAGTCCAAACCCGGGATTGGTTCCGGGAAGGTATTGAGGGTGGTTGATGACGTTGGCGAACTGAGCCCCTAGCCGGAAATGGTATTTCTCCGAGAACCTAAGGTCCTTGTAGACGGCCAAATCAATGTTATTGGTGTTGGGCGCTTGCAGCGTGTTGCGACCAGTATCGGCCAGAGCCCCAGGACCACCGCGAATGTACTGTGCAGTTGGATTATTGGCCACATAGGCAACAACCGGGTTTACTACAGGTAAAGCCGAGCCGCAGGTTGCAAATCTGCACAGCGCTGTGACATCGCTTCCAGTCCCCTTAACGCCTGCAGCGTTGTAGATTACCCGATCACCGGCATCATCGATGTTCAGGTTCGTGTCTTGTCCTGACTGAACCGTGACCCATTCGCCGCTCTCGTAGGTGTACACAGGACTAAAGTTCCAGTTGCCCATCACATTTTGCCGGAACCAGCTTCCACCTTTGAAATAGGGCAGGGCATAATTCATCGCCAAGGTAAACCGTTGCGCACGGTCTAATGCGGAGTTTGCTTTGTCGGCCTGGTTGAAACTGAAGAAGTCCTGCGGCCGGCGAGGAGTGAGATTGGTGCTGTGGAAGTCCGCCGTGCTGTTGTCAATGGTGTGACTCCAAGTGTAGGCGGCCCTGACCGTTAGCCCATTGCTCATTCGCCGAGTGAGCGAACTCTCAAGCCCGTTGTACTTGGACCAGCCAGCGGGAATGAAGGCTGTGATGAATGGGAAGGAGCCGAAGCCGGCATTGGTGTACGCCGCGACGATGGGATCGCGAGTGCCAACGATCGGCAAGCCAAGAGCATCGCTATTCAGCTGATTCGGAAGCGCGCTTAAGGTGGCCTGGCTGGGAGCCTGCAAATAGGTGGGCAGGAAATTTGTCGGTGTGACCGAAGACTGCCAAGTGGGGATGTCCTGGAAGCTCAGGGCATGGCCTGTAGTACCCACGTAGTTGACCTCTGCCGTGTAGTTCTTGCCAAAGGAGTGTTGGATGCCGAAGTTCCAGTTAACCGAGTACGGGTCCTTTACGTCCGGCGGAATCCAGTTGGCCGTAGAGGCCAGCGCGTCAGCCTTGCTCAGAACCGTGATGCCGCTGCCTCCCGAGCCTTTCAGACCGCCGTCAGCAAGGAAGTTCGCCGAAAGTGGAACAGCCTGAGCCGTCGAGCCGACCTGCGGCGGAACCGCCAGAATACCAATGTTGTCGTAAAGGGTGTCCCACGCCATGCCGAAGCCACCGCGAATCGCGGTAGTACCACTGGTCCCCGGTGAGTACGCGAAGCCAAAACGCGGCGCCCAATTATTCTTCGGGGCGCGCGGGTTACTGAATAACAGGGGCTGATTGTTGGCTTGTGGAACCAGAAGACTAGGAGTGTTGGATATTGCATTCAGCGATTGACGATCCTCACCTGTCGGAGTCGTTGTGTACTCATACCGTACTCCAAGGTTGAGACTCAGGTGCTGATTCATTTTCCAGGTATCGTTTAGGTACCAGTAGATCGCTTTCTGGTTCCCGTAGTACGTGGTCGATCCGGTGCTGCGTTGACCGAAACTGTCCGGCCCAAAGTCCTCCAGGTAGACCTGCGTGGCGTTGTACTCGTAGTCACCGCGAGACCGTTGGGTGAACGCCTGCGGTGAAATATACCAGCGATACTCGCCTCCGACCTTCAGGTTGTGCTTGCCTTTCAGCCAGCTCACGTTGTCCACAAACTGGTAGAAATTCTGAATGGTTGACTGCGGAGCGTTGGGGTCGGGCCCAATGTTCAGACCTGAGCCGAGATCGAACAGGGTGATGTTGGGGAATTGGTCCAGCCCCGGGTACTTTTGTGAACCGATCACGAAATTCTGGGAGAAGCGGTTGAAGCCGAAACGAAATTCGTTGCTGATAGTAGGTGTGAACGTGTGGTACTCGCTGAAGTTGGCAAGTTCGAAAGTATTCGGGAGGGGTACAAAGAAAGCTGCCAGCTGGGCATTATTGTCCAGACTGTTCTCTTTGTTATAGATGTAACGGAAGCGGAACTGATCCTTTTCCGACATGTTGAAGTCGACGCTCTGAACGTAGTTGGTCCAGCTCTGCCAGGAGGCGGGAACGATTGGCACGTTGCCTACTTCAACATTACCGGCGGCACACGTGCCGTTGGCAGGAGCTTTAAATGTGCTGAATGTCTCCGCCCCGGAGGCCGCTTTTCCGTCATATTCGATGCAGCCGCTTGGCGTAGTCGCCACCGGGACATACTGTGTAAAAATCGACAAGTTGTTTTTATTGATGCCTGGATCAGTGGCGATGGCCGCCAATCCTGCAGGTGTGGGCGCAGCAACCGCACCACCACCGACCGAAATGAACCCGATGGGATTGCGTTCAACGTTGGTAAAGAAGAACAATTTGTTCTTGATGATCGGGCCACCGAAAGTACCGCCGTAACGGTTATTGTCGAGCCGGGGATTGCTGGTCAGGCCCTGCTGCACCCAAGTTTCGTCGACGGCATTGAGGTTGCGGTTCCTGAAGTATTCGTAAAGCGATCCGTGGAAACTGTTGGTTCCGCTTTTCACGGTGGTGCTGAACTGACCGCCGGAGGAGTGGCCGAAGTCGGAATTAAATTGATTCGAGATCAAAGTAAAGTCCCCGACCGCTTCGGGCGGAACCGAGATCAGGGCTCCGGTTACCGTCTTGTTGTTATTATCCACACCCTCGACCATGAAGTTGTTGTCGCGCGGGCGCTGTCCTCCGACCGACGGACCCGTCCCAAGCCCCATTGCATTTGCATTGGTAACGCCCGGATTCAACATGGAGAGGTTCAGAACACCCGCGCCGGTGCCGCCAGTTGAGGTCAGGCCCAAATCCTGCGACA
>Ga0307474_10001880_pt1 | contig 15145 bp, 11 predicted proteins | sample atmos_gasesECM1C_2_FD_203312 | JGI IMG/M metagenome (GOLD analysis project Ga0307474, IMG submission 203312) | Hardwood forest soil microbial communities from Morgan-Monroe State Forest, Indiana, United States - atmos_gasesECM1C_05 | ecosystem: Environmental > Terrestrial > Soil > Temperate... | reverse complement strand
AACACGAAGGATCTTTTGCCGGTGACGTTTGAAGAGAGTTTCAAATGCCTGTTCGTCTCCGTTCTTGGCGGCAACGACGAGCATTTGTTCCGCTGCAGGATCAGTCAGACAAGCAATAGTTGGTTCTCCGTTGTGGTTCACAGCGGGCCTCCCGATCAGCAGCTATGTGCCAGCGAAAGGCGTGCCCGCAGTCTTGAACACTGCCTTACCGCTACATACGGAATAAAGGCAAGACCCGCGCCAAACCTATAAAACCGTAAGTCGCTGAATTTTCAGGAGAAGATTGAATGGAAGTCGAAAGTGTCGAAGCCAAGCGATGTTGAAACTGTTGAAACTGTCGAAGGTGCCGAAGCGGCTCGAAAAGGCTATAAGCACGGGAAGCTCTAACTCAGGCGTACTCCTTGACCGCATAGATCTACCGACTCGTTCGCGCGTGGCGGTCGTCCGAAACAAGCGCCGCTGCACAAACGCTGCATCACTTCAGGATTCTTTCTAGGCGCCTGGGCAGGAACTCGCGCACCAGATTTGCTCCGGCTCGGGCCGCTATCGCATATCCGAATGACACTGCGCCATCGCCGGCCGAGTTCGCGCTGCGCGGCTGCCATGTACGCGAAATGAAAGCGCCCGCCGCGCCTCCGCCAATCGCAGAAAGCGAAATGGAACGGGATCCATCATCGTGCCGCCCAAGCAACGCACTCGTGATGGCATAGCTCAGACGCCCTATTCCCTTCTTCCTAGATTTGAAATACCGGTTATCCTCATGCAATTCAAAAGCGAGTGTATTGCTCAGTGTTGAGCCGATTGCGTGCTGACCGTAGGCGCTACTGAACCGCTCTCCATAAGCTTCCGCGCCCTGGGTCCATTCATGAGGCTTATTGCGGGCTTGGTTAAGGCCTGACTGGGCCGCCGGATACAAGAAAGCTTGCGGCTCGACGAGGGAATACGCGTAGTTGTTCCAACGTTCACGGTTCGTCATTGGGACAAAATAGTCCGCCTGCTTAGTCAACGTCTCCTTTCCGGATCCGACGGAAGTACCTTGATCCGCGCCATCGTGGCTCGTATTGGACTGCTGAGAGTTAGAGGACCCAGCGTTTGCGGCGGGCGCACTGGACAACTCCGACTGGGGACTCGGCACATGGCCGAAAGCTGGCATTGAAGAAATCAGCAGCAGCAGCACCAATGTGCTAAGTGTGAATACGTTTCTTAGAACCGGACGAGAATTCGGCATCGCAGACATACTCAAGAAAATCAATGTGGTGTTCAGGCGATCTGGTCCAACTGATTCACAAACGTAGCCTAAAGCTGCGGGATGCCGAGATCCCACGGACGAGGCCTCCTTCCTCATAGTCCTGTCGAATCAGATAGCCGCTCACTTGGGGCTGAATCTGCGCGTTAACGTACCCTTCGAGCGTTCCTACCCACTCCCCCTCAAGCGGTACGTCTTTCTGAATGGCTTGTTCTAGCCTTTACGGGCGTAATGACCGAAGCCATTACATAACAGGATCGCGGCCACGACTGTTTTGAAAGCGATCTCATTTGTTTTTCCCGGCCTCATTGTTATTCGTGTTGTACTTTTCCTTAAGCTCGCGTTCCGCCTGCAGCCACTCGTCCAAGTACTTGTCGAGGTCGCAATCGTGATCGCCACGTTCGATGTGAATCTCAAGCGCCCGCCGATGGATTTCGTCCAGGGTTGGGACGCTCTTGCCTATTTCTTCCGGAACGTCCAACCCGACACTTCTCGGCCGCGTGTTCTGAGCATTCGTGGCCAGATTTTGCGCGTGCATGTTCTTTTCTCCGTTGGAAAGTGTTCCCTGACCTCGACCGGCCGGTTCCGGTCACCAAATCCCACGTCGGGACAATCGCGACCCTGCCCCATGCCTGCCCCATGGGCGGTCTCGCGTTTAGAAACGAATGACAATGCTGGGGGAGAGCTGAGCGCGTCGTCGCACCGGAACATCGAGTTGCTAATCCCAAACTCAGCTCCCTCGTGACTTCTACTTCTGTTTGGGTGGGTAGTTCTTCAGTAATTTCGCCATGGCCTTGTCCAGGTTTTTCATGTTCTTTTCCTGGTTTGCGCCGGCGTCAATTGTCTTGGTCGCGCGTCCGGTCCACACGAGCTGCTTCGTTCCGGGGTCATACATGTCCAGAACTAGAGTGCCGACACTGATCGTCGAACTAGTCCAGGATCCCGTGCCCATCCCGAAGGCTCGTGAACCAAAGGCATCCCATTGTGTTTCTTGATTGACGGCGGTCTGGTAGCCGATATAAAGATCAGCCTTGTCGCTATCGGTTTTGGTCATCCCTTTCGACGCCAATTGTGAGTCCACCGACTGCTTAATTTCCGCGTCCATAATCCCGTCCGGGTGAGCACCGTGGATGTTCACCCATTTATACGTTCGATATTTCGAGAAATCTGTTCTCGGCATGAAGTTGTAGCGTACGTTTTGCGCGGCCAACGTCCCCGCTGTTACCAATAACAATGCTGCAACCAGTGCCAATGAAAAGAGCTTACCGTTTTGTCTTACTCGCATTTTGTGCCTCCTTCAGCTTCGTCTTACTACACAGAGTTCTTGCTGTACTTTTCCCGGAGCTCGCTTTCCGCCGGCAGCCAGTCGTCCAGCTGGCAACCGTGAATTCCCCCACGTTCCATATAGATCTCGAATGCTCGTTGCTGGATCTGCTCTGGGGATGGCGAGCTCCTTCTTACTGCAGCCCGTTTCATTGCTTCGTTCCTCCTTGAAAAAATTCTTCTCGATTTCTGCAACTTCCCGGTCAAAACCTTGCGCCAGGAGTCCCAGCGGGGGCAGCCGGGACTTCGTGGCGACTCGCGCGGCATCGCCGTTCAGAACGACAAGCGATGCCCGCGAAGGGCTGGGCTAAACGCGCTGTCGCACCGGGATGCGGAGCCCAATCCAAAGCCGCCTGCGAAAAACGCGATTCACCTGCAATACTTGGTGCGAGCGAACCCTTCTGGACCAATGAAGCAGAGAAAAACCATAATCGTTACTGCAGCGATCAATAGAAACGTGACCATTTAGGACCTCCTCTCGCACCAGTCTTAATTTCACGCGCAGGTCAGGCGATTCTATGAATTCAGTTTGAAGTGCACCTGCACTTGCAACTCAACCGAAACCGGCTGCCCGTTCAAGGTAGTCGGCTCATACTTCCACAGCAGCACGCTCTTGAGCGCCGCATCCATGAGCAACGGGTGTCCGCTCACCACGCGCGCTTCGACGACATTCCCGTGTTCATCAATCACCGCATCGACAACCACCGTGCCCCAAATGTGCGTCTCACGCGCGAGCGGCGGATACACCGGATCCGCGGAATACGTCTGGCGCGGCGGTCTAACCCCTGAGCCAACTCGCACTACTTTCTGCACCGGCCGCGGGGCTGGAGCGGGCGTCGGCACCGCCGTTCCCGTTCCTCCCGAAAGACCTCCAAGTACTCCGCCAATCACTCCGCCCGGAACACCTCCTGGAACACCACCCGGGACACCTTCCAACTCAGGAGCCGTTTGGGCGACGTTGCCCGAGCTTGGGGGAACGTTCTTCGGAATCGCAGTAGGCGCCGTCAGTTTTTGTAACGAGTAGTTCAACTTTGCCTTTGGGTGCGTGATATGCGGAGCGAGTGCACCTCCCGCAGGGGCCGGGGGCGGTGCCAAGGGCGGTGGTGGGGCTACCAACGTAGTTTCGTGGAATTCACTTGGGCGAATTGTTCCCGTGGTGTAGAGCGGCACGATAATCAGCGCTGCGACGATCACGATGTGAAATGCCATGGCGCCGAGCCACTTCAGCGCGCTCCTGCGCGCCTGCTGTGTCGTGGGCATCTCGAGCAAAGCATTCAAAAAAACATCGTTCTTCACGGTCGGAGCGAGACGGAGCGATCCCGCGGCCCTTCTTGCAGGTGCGCCTTGGGGACCAAAAATCGAAATCCGCTGAGTGGCCATAACTTCCTCCTAACAACCGCGCGAGTCGCTTCGCATTTCAGCTCTTGGATGGCGAGCTGCCCTCTTACACATGTGAACCTCGGCGCCTCGCTGTTCGAACGAGACCTCGTCCATCACCAACTTCATGATGTGGATGCCGCGTCCGTGATCCGCTTCGAGATTCTCGACAGTTAGAGGATCAGGAATGGTGCGCGGATCGAACCCTTGACCCTGGTCTGAAACGATTACGGAGATTCCCTCCCCGACCTTGCAGCGGCAGCGGACGTGAACTAACTTGTGGGCATCCAGCCGATTGCCATGAACGACTGCGTTATTCAGAGCTTCCCGGAGCGCCAGTTCGACGGCGGGTTCCTCGCCCGTGATGCAATGCGACCCTTCGATGAGCCGCATCAACCGCTCCACCAGCGGTGAGATCGCGCTGATCTCGCTCGGCACCCAAGCGTCAATTTGGAGCAAGGAACCTGCGCCTGGGCCGGCAAACGCTGGCCGAAGTTCCGCTTTCACGTTCGCTGAGCGTGGGCCATTCATCACAGCACCTTCCGGTCAGCTGTGCGCCAGCCACAAGCCATAGCGCACGGAATCCAACAGTCCGAATCCCTGGCGATACCGCAGAACGCGGTACCACTTGTTCCACCTGCGGAGGAATGTGAAAACCAGTGACATAGCGCCCCCTCTCTTCGGCATTACTTTCATACACGTGCGGTAAGGGCAAGACGCGCGCCAAACGGACAAGATCGTAAGTCGCTGAATTTTCGAGAGAAGACGCAACAAAGTTGAAAATGTCGAAGTTGAAGATGTCGAAAGAGTGGAAAGTGTCGAAGCGATTCGGGAGGACTATGAGAAAGAGGAAAGCCGCGCGTCAGGCGTACTGCTTCGCATAGATACCAATTTCTTCATTCGAGTAAGGAACGTTGTACGGTCAATTCCGAGCAGAGCGGTGGGTTCGACAAGTTTGCTTCCCTATGAGTTTCAAGCCTAGACGGTATTGCCACCATTGTGCCGAGAAAATACGCGGAACGATTGAGACTGGCATCTTCTACTGCAGTGTAACTACGCGGTCCGGCATCGGAGGCTTATGACCCGTGAGGCTCAAGATCGTCGACGCGAAATTCAGACTGTCGTATGGCTCGCTCACCACTCTCACCGGGACGCCCGTACCTGCCAGCATCCAGACCGAATGCGTGGAAATACGGAAGAAGCCTCCGTGATTACCGCCAGGATTCGGGAAGCGCACATTGAAGTTCCAGTGGTCCGCGGCAAACACATGAAAATCGGCCTGCACCAGCTCGCGGCGGCGACGTTCGAACCGAAGCAGAGTGGGGCTGATGCCCGGCGATCCGGGAACGTATTCTGCTACTGGTGACATCTCTTCGGTAATTCCGATCACGGCATTCGAGTATTCACACCGGTGTACGGCATCCATCCACTCGCGCTCGGTATGCGATGCGGAAAGCCAGTCAGCGCGGTCACTTCCAGCAGGCAATTGGAGCTCAGGATCTTCGAACAGGTGCAGTGGAAAACCAGCCGCCCAGGATTCGGCAGACCAGCTTACCTTTCCTTGTTGGTCCTGGCGGAGATGAGCAACTGGCTGGAGCGCTATGTTTCCTTTGGCATCAGTAAGGATCACAAGTTGATGAGCTTCGTCTCCGTAGAGCCAATAGGCGCGCTGCGAACCAATATCCGGCAACGCCGCAACAATGAAGTCAACCGGCTTCGAAGATAACGCCGGCTGCGGATTATTTCGCACACCCTGCGAAGCAAGCAGCTCGAAGTTGTCCACGTAACGGAAGGAACGTTGGAGATCGAGGTTACCGGAGGCATCAAGCGCCAATCCCGTCGGAGAGGGCCCAACAACGTAGTGCTGCAGGTCCCGAATCGTATTGTTATCGCCCAGCGAGAGTTCCGGCACGAGCGCTCCAATGTTCTCCTTAAGCGGGCGGTTCGGATCCGGATTCAAATCGAGCAGAGCGCGCAAGTGGGATACATAGCCGCAATAATTCGCGTACTCGCGTTCCCAGGCTCGCAATTCGTCGGCCACCCTTCGTGCTGCTTTGTCTTCACCGGCTGCGATCTGTTTAGGAGTCCATTTTTTCGGCTGTTGTGCGACTATTTGTTTGCGCGCTCGAATCGCTTGCTCTAATGCCGCCATTTCTTGATTGAGATCGTTCGTTGTTTCGGTCCATGCAGCTCGGTGACGGTCGATTATCTCGCGCAAATGGGCTGCAGCCGCTCGGCGGACTTGGGGCTGCATACCCGGCTTTTCGAGCTCGATCAGCAGGATATGAATTTTATTGAAATCGCTGTTGCGCAAATGGACGGAGGCACGCTCGTTTCCGTCGATATCAAGCCAGGCTGTAGGATACCGTGATGCCTCCCCCGCCAGATAAAAGGAAGACGTGCTGGGCGCAATCACTCGATGCACCAACGGATTCAAACCTCTCAGTTTGTAGTCGCTGAGCTGGTGACGATCCGTCGCTACATGATGGCCTCCGCCACTGGGGCTATTGAACAGATCGGGAAGGCTGAAGGTTTGGCTCAAAATTCCCGGCACGTTGTTCATCCCGTGGTCCGAGACCACGGCAAAGATGGTCTGGTCCGCCAGGGGAGAGTTCTGGATGGCTGTCCAGATACGCCCTACGAGCATGTCTAGCTGGCGCAACTCTTGGTACAGAACGGCGGGGTTGCTCGTAGTGTGAGCCTTATGATCCATGCCGCCGGTGAAGAAATCCAGATACAGGACTTCGGGTTGCTGCAATGCGCGATCGAGTTCGGATTCCGCCTGATGATCGAGTGCTTCTTCGAAAGAAGGTGTGCCAGCATGTTCGACCATGCTGAACAGACCGCTTTTTGAAAAACGGCGACCCAGTACGTGCTCCAGAGTGGGCCAGCGGACTCCGCGCTGAAACAGTTGAAAGCCCCCATACGCTTGCTGGTAGCCAAATGTGTCAATCAGCAGTGGAACCCCAGCGGAATCCAGCACCTCCACACCTGGCATATCGACATCCCGTCCCCGCGCGTAGCCGAGGTAGAACGGAAAGAAATTCAGATAATCGTATACCTCGCCGGTGTAGCGGTCGTACTCGACGTTACCGCGAATGACAGTATGGCGGCCAGTCCCCAATAGGGACCAGGAGGGCGCTGACAAACTTATTCCACGCGTGTAGAAGTTCTCGAAAACAGTGCCATTGTCACCGAAGATATGAGAAAACCATGGCAGTTGTGGTTTTCCGGCGCTTAGATCTTTCTCTCGCATGTGGCGATAGAGCAGATCCGCATTTAGCCCGTCAATTTTAAGAATGACAACCCGCCGCGCTGATTGTTGAGCGTTGCATGGAACAACAGCGGCGAGCAGAAGCAGTGCCAGCACGCGAATCATTTCACCGCTCCCGATTCGGAGAGACAGCCCCGACAGGCATGACGTGAGATAAAGCTGCAACTTCAGCTGGCTTGGTTTTTCTCAGCGCATCGTTCTGTTTCAGGACGGCGAGCGCGGTTGTGCATTCGGCTTGTAGCTCTTCATCTTTCGAGACGCTCTTCAGATGTTCCAGTGTCGCTTCCGCATGCGACCGCACGCTGTCCGACGAGACGGCCGGAATCAAGCTGCTCAGCTCGCCGACGGATGATTTAATACGCTGACTGTCGTAAGCAATCTCGGGCGGAGTCCCCGCCTGAACGACCGAATCCAGATAGTACAACTGATACGCTATGCGGCGGTCGCGATCGACAATAGAAATGTCACCGTGCTTTGCTTGCTCCTTATAAAGGCCCAACGTGGCGACATGCAGCATGCTCTTGGCTAGTTTCGTTTTTTCGCTTTGGCCGAAGGAGGCCAACTCGAAGCGGCGCTGGTGATTGACTTGAGCCATCAACCGGCCGTTCTCTCCCGCTTCTGACTCGAGCAATTGATAGCGCGCAAACGCATTCTGAATTTCGCGTTGCGGCGCAGCTTCGAGCGGGTTCACTCCAAGTTGCCGAATCCGCTGCTCCATACCTTTCTTGAAAGCGGGATCGATACTCTGATCCAGCGCCAGCTCCATGCGAAACTCGGAGTAGCAGTCGAGGCGGGATGCTTTATCCACTGCCTTCCCGCGCCGTGCTGCGACAAATCGGTGCAGATCAAAACCCATGTAGAAATACCAATTCGCGAAATGCGACAGCCCGAACACCCCGGCTGTCAGTTCGCCAATGGAACGCTGCCTCATTTCGCGCCGCCGCCCGCTGAGCTTCTCCCGAAAATCGATCAGGACCAGCGGCAGTTTTGGATAGTTAAGACTGTAAACGGCCAGCGGTATGACCTTTAGCGAACCGTTTTCGTCGAAGCTACGTTCATAAACCGGACCTTCCCAGTGCTTCAAGCCCTCGTCGGTCCATGGGTTTCGAATACCCAATAATTTCCAGGTCGACTGCATCGAACTGCCGCGCGGCTCGATTGATTCTTTTTGAGGAAACCAAAGGATCGCGTACTGGCTCTGGTTTCCGGCTAAACTCATCGGCTCAAAGATCAATCCGGTTTTTTCCGCCCATTGCCGCAGAAGCTCCCAGTTACGGCTGCGGATGCGCTCCTGTTCAAAGCCCGCTTGCATGCCAACGCTTGTGGCCTTCTTCTCGTTCACGAGACCACCGAGCATCGTCCGGCGCAGTTCCAGGCGGCCGACTACGGTATCCAGTTGCGCCTGTGTTAATGCAGAGGCGTCGGTTGAGACCGGCGCTTGGCGCAGATAGCTGATGGCCTCTTCCAGATGCAGTCTCTCCTCGTCTTGGCTGTTGCCGCCGTACGCCTGTGTCGAGGCCCGTACCGGAGTCATCATGGGATCGAACGCAGTCCGCTGCAGTAGGTCTCGTCCGGTCTGGACCGTCATTGGATACTCGGGCGCGCTCAGATCCATGAGCGGCTTCGTATCATGGGCGCTGACCGTACCGGCCCCTCGCCCCCCGAGCCAGTAGAAGAACGGAATAGCTGAAAGGATGCGCTGTTCCAGGCGAGGATGAGCATAGGTTAACAACCAGATGTAGGTGACGCGGTCGTTTTCTTTGGCCTCATCGCCGAGCGTATCGCGGAGCACGGAGACCAACGGCACGTCGCGCTCAGTACCCTGGAAAACATTGCACGCCCTGCAAAAAAGTGTTAGCAACTGAGCGCTATCACCTACCGGAATAGAATTCCAATAATAAAGGGAGGACTGGCTGCTCGCGAGCCGCGTCAAAGGCAGGTCGTCAATGTTTGCCATTTCACTCGGGGCACTCTCCTGGACTGCGCTCGCCTCGCCCGCCCCGATGCTCGCAGTGGGATATTGACCCGCCGCAGGCATTAGCCACCAAGAGGTGACTCCCATCGCCAAAATTGCGGAGCCCAGACGGCGCCGGGCTGGCCGATACCTAGTATTGCCGGTCATCATCCTTTTGCTCCTCGGCATTTCTGCGCGACTTGCGGGCGAGCCGTTTCATGACGTGTTTTATGAACACGCCCGAGGAGCGGAACCTGACTCCTTCTTTTATTAGCTCAAGCAGTACGTTTTCTCCGTCTTTGCTGATGCAGGTCACGTTCCTCAGTTCAATCACGAGTTCCCGACCCCGTAGGTCCGCTGCGGCCCCCCGGCACTCTTTCCTTAACTCAGCCGCCCACGGTGCGACCAGCTTGCCCTCCAGCACCAACCGTCGCCGACCGGGAGTTTCGAGAATGGTGATCTTCAACATTTGCTTTTGGCCACACCACCAGTAAGGGCAAAGCCCGCTCCAAACCGGCCGCGCCGTAAGTCGCTGAATTTTCAGGAGAACATCGCCATTGGTCGAAAGTGTCGAAGTTGAGGAAGTCGAAAAGGTTGAAACTGTCGAAGCTATTGCCTGAGGGCAACCGGCAAAGAGGTGAGGTGCAACTTAAGCATACTGCTTCGGGTAGATGCCGAATTTTTTCATTCGAGAGAGGAGAGTGGTGCGGTTCATTCCCAGGCGCGCGGCAGCACCATCGGCGCCACCCACGCGCCCCTTGCACGCAGTAAGTGCCCGTATGATCTGATCGCGCTGCTTTCTTTCATATTCGTCAGCAACGCTACCTTTGTCACTTCGCGAATTTGTTCTTTCTCCAGCGACTCGTTTAACTTCATGCAGGTCGGTAGGCACGAACGCTTCCGTATTGGTCTTTCGGAGTTCTGCGAGCGGAGCCTCAAGCGACTTACCCCTCGTCAGGAGCACGGCTCGCTCAATGAAATTCTCGAGTTCACGAATATTGCCGGGCCAGTCCCAAGTCCTCAGCCCCTTCATTACCGCCGCAGGAATCCCTTCGATAGGCTTTTGCATTTCCTTGGCGAACTTTTGGACGAAATGGCTGACGAGCAAAGGAATGTCTTCTTTGCGGTCTCGCAGCGGGGGAATGCGGATCGGAAACACATTCAACCGATAATACAAATCACTGCGAAATTCCTTGTTCGCAATCATTATCTCCAGGTCGCGATTCGTAGCTGCCACCAGGCGGACATTCACCTTCCGCGTATGCGTGCTGCCGAGACGTTCAAATTCTCGCTCCTGGAGAGCCCGCAGCAGCTTCGGCTGAATCTCAATGGGGATGTCACCCACTTCATCTAAAAATAGAGTGCCTTGATCCGCGAGCTCCAGCCGCCCAATTTTTTGGGAGATCGCGCCGGTAAACGCTCCCTTTTCGTGGCCAAACAACTCGCTTTCCAGCAGCCCGGTTGGTATTGCAGCGCAATTCAGCTTCACGACTGTCCGCTGTTTGCGGCGGCTTCGGTCGTGAATCGCGCGCGCAATCAACTCTTTTCCCGTGCCAGTTTCGCCAAGCAACAGAACAGTGGAATCGCTGGGGGCAACTGTTTCCACCTGTTGCAAAACGTGCTTTAGGGTCGTGCTGTTCCCGATGATCTGCTCGAAACCCATCTCGCTGCGAAATTCTTCCTCCAGATAGAGTTTCTCCTGGGTAAGCTTGTCCTTGAGTTCGGAAATCTCCCGGTACGCCAGCGCGTTTTCAATGGCGATGGCTATCTGCCCTGACGCCCGGCTGAGGAAGTCGACATCTTCCGGCGAAAACAGATTCTCCGTCGTGCGTAAAATGGACAGAATGCCGACACCCCGGCCGCGATTCACAAGTGGAATAATGCAAGCGGCTTTTAGGCCTTCCGCAGCCGCGAGGTCATAGGGCTCAGGTCCGGGTTCGTCACGTTCTCGGGTGTCAAAAACTACCGGTTTCAAGGTATCCATCGCTTTCTTAGCTTCGGGGCTTAGCGGCACGATTAACTCTTCCTTGATGACTCCCTTCCCGCGCGGAAAATCCATCGCAAATACCCTGAATTTTCCCGAAGCTGCATCGGGCAATGCAAATGTTGCGGCATCGGCATGTATAACTTCGCGTATATTCGCGGCAATCGCGCGCAAGACCTCCCGCAGGTCGAGGCTCGACGTGATTTTCGTGTTCAGATTGAGGAGCAACTGCAACCGATCTCTTAATCCGGAAACTTCTTGAAACGCCAGAGCGTTTTCAATTGCGATGGCTATCTGATCTGAAGCTCGGGTGAGGAAATTCACGTCCTCGAACGTAAATAAATTCTGTCGCCTACGTGCGAGTATGAGGACAGCGAGTGGTCGATTACGGCTCACGAGTGGAATTAGGCAGTGGGTATCCAGGCCTTCTGCAACCACCATGTCATATACTTCAGGCCCGAGTTCGTCGCGATCATTTGTGTTTACGATTACGGCTTTAGAGGTCCTCCAAGCTCGCTTCAGGGCGTGGCCTGGCGTGACTACAAGTTCTTCTTTAACAAATCCTTTCGCATCGGGAAAATCGACAGCATAAATCCGGCTCTTATTCGATCCCTCATCAAAAAACGCAACACCCACGGCATCGGCTTGCACAACACCTCGAATGTTCGCTGAAGTCGTGCGCAGCAGTTCCCGAAGATCGAGGTTCGACGTGATTCGGCTCGTTAGATTCAGGAGCAGGTCAAGCCGCTCGTTTTGGCGATGAAGTTCCGCTTCTGTTCTCATGACCAGGGCAAAGCGCTACCGTTAGTGGCAAAAACCTGCGATCCAAATGATGCTCGATGTAGCCTTGCAGTCGCAAGCATTGGCTGTCTCAGGCGGCCTACCATGCGCGAATTGGCAAGTTGTCTGGCTAGGGACCGCCAACTTCACGCCAGCAGACCTCGCCTCTTAGTTAGTTAAGCAAGTCGGTTGCGTATTTGGCCGGAACGGCACGATTCGAGCCGCCAAAGCCGTTGCACATTCCAACGGGACATGCCACTGGCAACAAAGGTCCATTCATGGTCCAGTAATTGTCACATAGGACTGCAAACCACGGTGTCTCTGGACCCGGTTCCCGCTTTGCGCTCAGGTTTGGCAGAATTCACGGCGACAAAGAACTCCGCATGGAGCGAGTCGCCAAGACGGAAAACGGCCGCTATCTCAGACCATTTGCCAAGATTATGCTTGCCCTTGCCGCAACGCATACAATACAAACGAACTCTATTTGGTTTTCTGTTCGGCAGCGCTCTCCTCTTGCTGCTCTTCCGCTTTTTGCCAACTGGAATTGGGGTTGTATTCCTTCATAGCCTTGGCAAGAACTTCGGTCTTCTTGCCAAGATCCCTCTGATACACGACGCCATCCTGGCCTACGATGAAAGTCATCACGCCGGCCGACCGATATTCCGCCGGATACGCGACGAAAGCAAATCCCTCCGTCATTTTGCCGTTTACGATGTAATTCTTCGCGCCGCCGGGGCCATTTTTACCCTGACGCGTCAGGACATGGTAATAGTAACCGCGGTAAGGGGTCGCAGCGCCGTCCCGGCCCTTGGCATAACCCTCAGCAACGGCCGAGGCTACCAGCGGCCCGATAGGGCTTCGGGTCTCGCCATCGGCAGCTTTCCAGTAAAGGCCATTGTGCTGGGTCTCGTCACTGAAGATTTTCTGGGCGTACTCGTTGTGCTGGGTGGAGAAGTATTCCTTTTCCGCGGCCACCAACTCCTGGCAAACGCGAATGGTCGATAGTTCGTTGCGCCCAATGCGCCGGAACAAGATTTCCTTTTTGCCCGCATCGGTGTCGAAATACCACGAATTGCCTTTGTTCACGAGCGGAATAGGTGTGGGCCAATTCTTCGCGCCGATATACAAAATAACAGTGCCATCCGGTTCTTTGACAAGACGGTGCATTTCCTCATATCGCTGAACGAAATTAGCGCGGTTCTGGGCGTCCTCGATTTCGTCTCCCGAATAGACAATTTGTTTTCCGTCGGGTCCGAGGATCTCGAGCATCGTTTTTTCGTCGTTCTTCAGCGCTGCCGCGACGAGTGCCTTGGCTGCTTCTTCCGGCGATGAAAATGTCCTCTGGCCTGGTTGCTGCGCCAGGGAGAGGGTGTGAAAGCATGCCGTTAAGAGTATGGCGGCCGCGGCTAATTTGGAAAGGCGGGCCCCACCGAGATTGCCGAGGTTCAGCTTCGTTCGCCGCATAGCACTTGTCTCCCGTTCTAAATTTTATGAACTGCCAGGAATATGACGATGCCGCGATTAATGGCGGCCGCCGCCGTGCGATCCACCGCCGCCACGTGCTCCTCCGCCACCGAAACTGGCGCTCCCGCGAGAGGAATAGCTCCGCGTCTCTCCGCCGTGGTCGTAGCCGCTGAAAGCGCCCGAGCGCGTGCCGCTCTGACCGCGGGGTTCAGCGTACCCTCGAGCAGCCTGGTTGTTTCCCTCGAAAGGACGTGCAGATGAGCCGGGACGGTTCCCAGCGGTCCCGCGACCGCCGGCATTCGCGTTGGGAGGCCTGTTGCCTTCGTTGGAGCGGCCACGATCTCCGCCCCGGTCGCGGTTACCTCCACCGCGGGCATCGCCTCCCCGGTAGTAATTGTTTCGGTTGTAAAACGTGCGGCTTCGGGAGTCGTAGCGATCGTGGTCATGAGTGACCCAATGGTGATGCCAGTCCGATCCCCAATGATGCCAACCCCATCCATAGCCCCCGTAAAAACCGATTCCGAATCCGATGCCAAAAGAAAGGTACGGACCTCCATACCAGATTCCGGGATACGGGTACCATCCGGGCCAGGCCACGATCGGGCCGCCGTAAACCACCCAGGGATCATAAGCGGGGACGTAAACGATCTCGGGGCTGGCAGGCTCGATGACGATTGTGGAGTCTTGCGTCGTCACGGTTTGCTGGGGCGTAGTCTTAAGATTGCCGGATTCTTGCGCGCGCCCACGCATCACCTGCACGGCATCCATTATTTCGTCTTGCTGATTGTAGTAAGCGTCGCCCAGAGAGGACGTCCAGGAGAGGTTCTTGTCCATATTGCCTAGGACGGACGGAAATGCAGCGAGAGCTTTGACGCTGGGGTCCCAGGGTTGCTGGTCCACGGCTTGAGCCAAAGCGTCGCCCTTCAAATCCGGATGCGCTTGCACCCATCTGTCGGCCTCGACGACCTGTTCGGGAAACGTGGAAGCCGTCAGGATTTGAGCCACCAGCGAATCGGGGTACAAAGCGATGGGCGCCACCAACTGCTGCAACTGCTCGGGACTCTGCTGTATGTATTGTTGCCTCTGCGGGGCCTGCGCCGGGGCTTGCTCGTCTTGTTGGGCTGACACGTTCTGAGGCCAATTCGCGAACAAGAGTGTCAACGGCAATAGGGAAACCAAAATCTGCCAGCCCAATCGAGGCATCCTTAAAAACCCTCCGGCACGTCCGAATAAGTTCATGTTCTTGAACCTCATCTGCAACTGCATCCTTTGAAGGAACTACTAGATAGATGTACCGGACCCGGTTTGGGGTTCAACTCTTATGGTCGGCAGGCGGAGCCATTCCGTGGAACCGAGGCTGCCGGATTGGGAGTTACGTTGAAATCCGATCACGAATCGATTGGTCCGGACCGCCGGTTTCTGCCCGGAATGCAGCTCCGCATCTCGCTTGTCTTTGTTAGGAGGAATCCCGCACGATGGCGCGGATATTTACAGGCGGTTTTGCCAGGAAGAACTGCTATTGCAGGCAATCAGTGTGCCCTATGCAAGCCTGCAAAGCCCTTATTTGCCACGTTTTACGGTAAGTTGTTGATTCCACGGTTGGGGACGTAGTTAAGTTGGTTAGAACGTCTGCTTGTCCACGCAAGCGGCTTCGAGGTCGAGCCCCATCACTCTCGATTCCCTTTCTGTCCGGTCTCGGTCCGCACAGCCCGCGAAATCGCTGATTTACTTGAAGCGCCCAGT
>Ga0307474_10001878_pt1 | contig 15151 bp, 15 predicted proteins | sample atmos_gasesECM1C_2_FD_203312 | JGI IMG/M metagenome (GOLD analysis project Ga0307474, IMG submission 203312) | Hardwood forest soil microbial communities from Morgan-Monroe State Forest, Indiana, United States - atmos_gasesECM1C_05 | ecosystem: Environmental > Terrestrial > Soil > Temperate... | reverse complement strand
GGCGCGGGCGTGTAGGCCTCGAAGCGATACACCCAGTTCCAAAAAATCTCGAAGCGCGGCCGGTCCCAAACCACCGGATCAAAGGGCGTGAGCAGACGTACCTCATCGTCGAGCCGCCAGCGCAGGGACTCCGGCCTTTCCTCCGCCGGCCAATACCACTCGATCCCCTCGACGCGTGTGTGGGGGAGTCGCTGTTTGGCGCGCGCCAGGGCCGCTCGGCGTTCCTTGGCCCATTGCGGTGCCCCGTATTGCAGGCGATTCACCAGATTTCCGAGGCTGCCGCTCGGCAACGGTGCGTATTTGCGCACGATCACGTCGACCAACGCGTCCATTTTGGTTGCAGCCAACGCCTTGGCATCGTCCGCCGCGCCGGGTATTTCGGCCAACGCCGCCTCGCGCGCGATATAGACGCGGGTGCCGCCATCGCGCCGGGCCACCCGCAACAGTCCGCGATAGTGCATGTGGTCCAACAATTGCGTGCTGGCATTCGAGGAGCCGCCGAACCAGTTCGTCACGCGGCCGTGTGAGAAATGCGCGTCCACCTCGCGGGGATGCACCGCGCCGCGTTCGCGCACGAAAGCGAGGATTTCCGCCGTTTGCCGCAGACGCTTTGGCGAAGACCTGGCCTTCACCTTGCGTGGGTGCATCAAGGCATGGTGAGTGCGGGGCAAAAAGCCGTAATTGACGAAGAAATCCTCCTCGAGCGCGAGGGTTGGATACAGGCGCTCGAGATCTCCCGCACGATAACCGTTGACCCGGTGGCGCAGCGTCAGATCCTGTGCGCGGGCGGGCGCACGAATCGGATCCGCTTGCACGAAGCCGAGTTTCTCGATGGCGCGCCTCAGCGTGGTGGGCTTGAACAGCGAGCGCGCAATCGCATATCGGCGCAGGTGGGTTAAGGAAATCGGCATGCGCCGAATATACCGAATCCGCGGCCGCGGTTTTGCTGCCGCCGCGACGCGGCCCCAGGTTCTCGGGTACATTTAGGCCATGTTGGAAACCATCGAAGTCGAAACGGCGCCGCAACCGAACGCCGCCATCATATGGCTGCACGGTTTGGGCGCCGACGGGCACGATTTTGAACCCATCGTGCCGGAGCTCGTGCCGCGGCGATCGCGCGCCTGGCGTTTCGTTTTCCCGAACGCTCCTGTCCGGCCGGTGACCATCAATGGTGGAATGCGCATGCGCGCCTGGTATGACATCGTGGGATTGGATCGCAAGGCCGCGGAAGATGTCGCCGGATTCCAGGATAGCGATCAAAGGGTTCGGGAGCTGATCGGCCGGGAAGTCACGCGCGGCATTCCGGCGGCCCGCATCGTGCTCGCGGGATTTTCCCAAGGAGGCGCGGTCTCGCTGTACACCGCGCCGCGCTTGACGGAAAAGCTGGCCGGCGTGATGGCGCTGTCATGTTATTTGCCCAGAGAAGGCGCCTTTCAGGCTGAGCGGGCGCCGGCCAACGACGCCACGCCGATTTTCATGGCTCATGGACAATTCGACGGCGTGGTGCCCATGATGTTGGGCACGAAATCGCGGGATTATCTTCAGGCCCAGGGGTATAAGCTTGAATGGCATGAGTACCCCATGGCGCATGCTGTTTGCGCCGAGGAAGTCTCCGATATTCGTCAGTTCTTAATGCGTGTGCTGCCCTAAATGACCACTTCATCGCCGTTCATTAAACGACTCAAGACTGCCGCAACCAAGGCTGCTGCCCGGGCGGCGGCGGCCAAAACTCAGGTGCGCGCCGCCAAGGCGCATCTCAAGCAGGCGCGTAAGTTATTCAAAACGGAGAAGAAGGCGGCGAAACAGGCGCGGCAAAAAGTCGACGCCGCTGCTTCCGCGACGAAGCGCGCGCCGCGGCCGGCAGCCGCGCTCAAGCTCAAGCCGGCCGTCCGCAAATCATCGGCGCAGAAGCCGGTTCGCGCGGCGCGGAAGAGCCCCAAGGCGGCGCTCAAAACTTCACCGAAAGGCCCGCCAAAAAAGATCAAGCCGCGCCGTGCTGCGAAAGCGCGCGCCGAAGCCCCTGGCATGCGCTCGGCGGCCGACGTGGCGAAGTCGGTGATCGAGCGGCTGCATGCGCCGCCGCCGATATTGCCGCCCGATCCGGTGATTCCGACGGAGCCACCCTTGAGTCCTGACGATGCGACGGCGAGCGTGCCCGGCAAATCGTAGGAGCCTGTCCGTCCTACCTAATGCGGCGCGGGGAGCACGAGTCCCGGGAATAGCAGCCCAATAAAGATGGCCAGGAAAAACATCGCGAGCAGCCATAACACTTGACCCAGCACCCACACCGCGAAGGCTTTTCGCGTAGTTAATCCTAGAGTTTCGCTGAATCCCATGACTTGCAGAACGACGCTCCAAAACAGCAGCAGCACGTAGGCCACCAGCTGCGCCTGCAGCACGAAGCCGACAAATCCATCCAGCTCGGCGGCCGGTTTCTGGATGATCGCCGCCTCACCCACCAACAGCGCCGTGAATATCCACAGAAACAGCGACGCCGCCACGGGAATGCCCCCATACGCGAGCACGTGGAAGACTTGATTGCGCGCCGACTTACCGCCCGCGCGCGTGCCTAAGCGCCGGTAGAGGGCCGCAAATATATACATGCTCAGCACGCCGCCGAGGGGCGCGAATATGCAGAGGCTTCCCAGAATCTCGCCGGCGCTGAATCCGGGTGCAGGAGGTTGCGTTCGGTACAGCGTAACGGCGGTGGCGGTGCCTTGCGCCGCGGCCAACAAGTAGTCCGTGGCGCCGATCGGCTGTGTCGCCAACTCGCGAAATACGCGCCGCGGTCTCAGCCAGACATCTTTTATTGGGCGGATTTCTTCGGTTGTGGACACGGCAGGTCAGCCTACGCAATCCGCGTCGGCGACTCCAGTGCTCACGCACAGATGACAGCAGACTTTTTCAGGGCTACTCTCACAGCGAGAGTTCGAACGATGTTTCAGGAGAAGGATGATCATGGCAAAAAAGAGCAAGTCGAAAAAACGCAAGTCGAAGCGGCCGATGGCAAAGGCCAAACGTAGTTCGGTTAAACGCTCGGCCAAAAAGAGTGCCGCGAAAAGAAAGACGCGGCCGGTGAAGGCGAAGAAGGTCAAGGCGAAGGCAAAGAAGGCAGTCAAAAAGGCGGCCCCCAAGAAGGCAGCGCCCAAGAAGGCAACGCCGATCGCTGCGAAGCCCGCGGCTCCGAAGCCCGCGGCGGTAAAGGCTCCGCCGAAGCCCAAGCCTGCGCCGATGATGCCGGCGCCGGTGGCGCCGCCGCCGTCCATGCCAGCCTCTGAGCCAGAAATGCCGCCGGCGATGAATTCCGGCGTGGAATCATCGGGGATGTAAATTCGCCTGATGGCAGTGGGAGCCTGTCTGGCTCCTAGGCGCGTATTAGCCCTTGAAGAGGGCGCGCGCCGCTGCTGTCGGGGAATACTCGTTTGGCGATGGATTTCGCAGCGACGTGCATGTGCTCGTCGAGCACGGCCTTGAATACGCTGCGCAGATCGAGCGTCGGCTTGAGATCGCGATTATCCAGGAGCGCCGTGCGCCTCAAGGATGGCCAGTCGGCGATGACTTGTCCGCCGCGAACCGCGCCCCCCACGAGGAAGGCGCAGCCGCCTGTGCCATGGTCGGTACCGCGTGTGCCGTTCACGGCCGCGGTCCGGCCAAATTCCGTGACCACCAGCACCGCCGTCTGCGGCCACAGAGGCCCTAGGCCGTCGGCCAGCGATTTGAGTCCCTGATCGAGTCCCGCCAACCGCGTGGCGAGGATACCTTTGGCGCCGCCCTGGTTGGCGTGGGTATCCCAGCCGCTGGCTTCGATGGCGGCAATCTCCGGGCCGCCGTCGCTGCGCATCAATTCGGACGCCATGCGCGCCACGGCCGCCACTCGATTCGGATAGGCTGCTCCGGCCGATTGCTTGCCCATGCCGCCCACGTCCGCTGCGCCGTCCGCCATTTTTTCGGTCTGCACCGCGTCGCTCAACCGCGCCGAGAACCAATCGTCTTTGGAGTACAGGTCCGCCAAGCGTGCCAGCAAGTCCTCGTCGACATCCGGCGTGGCCTGCGGCGATTTGGAAATCACCGCGGCTTCGCCGCGCAGGATCAACGGCACATTTTGGCTAATGGCCACGGCACGATCGCCGCCCCGTCCGCCGCCGCGCGGCAATGCGGCGAGCGCTCGATTGAGCCAGCCGTCGGCGGTGCCGATCGGCTTGGCAAGTCCATTCTCGAGCACATTCTGACCGTCAAAATGCGATCGATCGCGATAGGGCGAGGCGACCGCATCGAAGACTACCAGCTCGCCGGCGGCGAAGCGTTCGTGCAAAAAGCTTAACGAGGGATGCAGTCCGAAGGTGTTGTTCAGTGCCAATGCACCATCCGGTCGGCCCGGTGCCGCGATCGCCAGTTCGCGATGCAGGCCGGCGTAATCAGGATCCCCATACGGGGGCACAGCGGCCAGGCCATCGAGCGCGCCGCGCAAGATGACAACCACCAGACGCGACGAGCCTCCGGTGTAGGCAAACAGTGCATTGGGAATCGTGGCAGTCGCCGCCAGCGCACCCGCGCCGATCAGAAAGCGGCGTCGACTGCTGTTCGTTGGCGAAGGCCGCGGCATGGTTATCTCCTTTGGAACTCAGGGCTCATCAACAACAATGCCACGGCCTGTCCGGAGGTCGCGGCGCGGCGCAAAGCGCTCAAGGTTTCCGGGCGCGCGTAGCCGCCGAGACTTGCGGCGGCCAGATCCGCCGGTTCCACGCCGCTTTCATACTTCGCGCCGACCCGCGACGCCCACAGCACGCGGTGCATGAGTGCGTCGGAGCCGTCCCAGCTTTTCGAAGTGTCCGGCCAGCCCGCCGGGGATCCCGGCGTATATTGACGCTGGCCCAATAGATCGAAGCTCCGAATGACTTCCTCGGGTTGTGCCGGCGAGACGTTCAACGCCCTCAAGGTCGAGAAAACGAAATCCTCGGGAGTCTTGAACTTGCGTGCATTGACGTCCCAAGATTCAGGGGATTCGATCAGGGCCGCGTAGACCTGCGGCAAATCGCCGCCGGATTTTAAAAAGGCGCGCGCGACTCGATCCACTGCGGCCGGCGGCGGATCGTCCGCGATGAAATGCCGCACGAGCTTGGTGGCGATGAAGTTGGCCGTTTCGGGACGGCGCGCCAAATCGGCAAGCACGGCCTCGCCCTGACGCTGGCCCTGCTCGGTGTAGGTCTTGCCGAGAAACGCTTTCGGTCCCGGCTCGTGTAGGTTGTCGCGGAAATAAAAGCGGCCCGGTACGCCTCCGGCCAGCCGGCCCTTGCCGCCGCCGATCGACCAGCCCGTGATGATTTGCGCGAAGCTCGTGACGTCGGCCTGGTTGTAGCCGCCGTTTACGCCCAGGGTGTGCAATTCGAGAATCTCGCGCGCCAGATTTTCGTTGATGCCGAACTGGCGCTTGGGCTTGCCGGTATCGTCGCTGTTGGAACGAGACGCAAAGCGAGACGCAAAGCGCGCCGCCGTTGAATCCGCGCCCACCGAGTATTGATTGTCGAGGAACGCGATCATGGCCGGGTGCTGTTCCACCGCCGTCAATAAATCGACGAAGCGGCCGGCGACATGCGGCCTGATGGCCTCGTTCTCCAGCGATCCGGCCAAGCCGTACACCACGCCCTTGTCCGCCGATACCGCAAAATGATTCGACCAGAAGTGCACCAAACGTTCGGCGAAGGGCCGGGTGGTCAGTGCGGCGCTTTGCGCGCGTGCCAGCACCTGTGCGCGGTAGTGGGGTTGATAGGCTTCGCGAATGGCATTGAACGCGACCTTCGCATCCGGACTTTCCGTCGCGGAGACCTGCTTCATCTTTTGGCGCTCGTCGCGTGCCTGCATCAGGCCGGCGAATATCTGATCGGACGGCGCGAGAAGTGAATTCACCGCCAGCGGCACCGGTCCTTTTATTTGGGACAGGAGCCACGCACGAGGTTCTGCACTGGCGGCTGTCAAATCGCCCGGCTTGGCACCCAATCCGAAGCGCAGAACGGCGATTTCAGCTTGCATCATGCCCCCTTAACGGCACAGCTCAAGGAGGGTTGACCTTTAGGCGATTTAACATGCGGCAGTTGCGCCGCAACACTGGCAACGCTGCGTTTGCAGGCTTCCAGCTGTCGGCTCTCAACCTCCGCTTTGTGCTGCAAACACAAAACGCAGCGCCAAACCCAGTGCCAGGAGGGCGAGGATGACATTCAACACGACACCGACTTGCGTCCAATAGCCCGGAGGAACGACGGCAGGGTCCAGATTCTTCGCTACTTGGCGGAATTGTCGTGCGGAGATCAGCGCCACGGCCGCGCCCAATAGGAGCAGCATTACGCCGGCTGCCAGGGAAAAACCGCGTTGCGAGTTGGACTCGGATTGATGCGCCACCAATTGTAGGAATAAGCCAAATCGCTCCACGACGAATCCAAATCCCATCAATGCAATGGCAGTGCGTTGCCAGGCTAGCAGCGTGCGCTCGGCGGCGAACAGCACGCGGGGGTCTGCCGTGTAGGACATATTTGCGCTCCTTGGAACCGACGTGTGAACTCGAACCGGTCAGTGAAGTCTTACATATTCATCAGGTAGCCCCCGATCCCGAGAAAGGCAGAAGCCCGCGACAATGTGATGGTAAGCGGGAAATTCTGGAAAGTACTATGGCATATGCGCAGCCGCACGTAATTGCAGACGAGGACGAGTCGCTCGAGGCTTCTTCGCGAGACTTGGCACCGCTGCGCGACGCGACTTCGCGCGCCCGGCGCATAAGCTCCGCTGAGTTGCGTGAAATTGAAAGTCTGCGCGCCATCAACGCCCACTTGCTGCGCGAACTGGCGGCGATGAAAGCGCGCGAGGTTGAAACGCAGAAGCTGGCCGAGCGCGACGGGCTGACCGGACTCTATAACCGCCGCCGCATGCTGGAACTCCTCGAGGCGGCGATCAGCGATGCGGTTCTCCAGGATCTGCACGTTGGCCTGTTGTTCATTGACTTGAACGGCTTCAAGTCGATCAACGATAAGTATGGGCACGCGGCCGGCGACAAGATTCTCACCACGGTGGCGACGCGCATTTCGGCGCGCGTGCGCGCCGGCGATATCTGCTGCCGCTATGGCGGCGATGAATTCGTCGTGGTATTGCCCGGTGTGCCGGATCCCTTTCCGGTGAGCCGCGTTGCCGATGCGATTCGCGAGCGGGTGTCGCTGCCGTACTGGATCGGCAACGATCAGCAACAATTGACGGCCTCGATCGGCGAGTCGATGTATCCCTATCACGGCGAGAATGCAGCGCTGCTGGTGCATCGGGCCGATGAGGCGATGTATCGGCTGAAGTCGCGTATCGTTCGGCCTTCGCCCGCAGTCGCGCGAGCGCCGCAGCCTCGCTTAACCCGGCGCCGCAACGACAAATCCACACGCAAGCCGTAACCCCGCTGCGCCGGCTCCGGTGGTACTCCGTAGCCGACGGCGGTATGCTTGATCAAAATCCCGTCAACGGCGGGGAACGAAGGGCGTTAAGGTCCTCATGTTCTTCGATAACAACAGGAATTGATCATGACTCAACGCAAGTCGTTCATCGAACGCAAGTCGTTAATCGCAGCCGCTATTTTCGGCGTCGTCATAACGATGGCGCTGCCCGCTTGTGTGGTGGTGCCTGACCAAGCTCACTATGTCGGGGGCGTCGTCATGGTCGCGCCGCCGGCGCCGCGTGTGGAAGTCGTCGGCGTCGCGCCGTATCCCGGCTACGTCTGGATCGGCGGATATTGGAACTGGGTCGGCGGCCGCCACGAATGGGTCGCGGGCCGCTGGGTCGCAGGTAGGCCCGGGTATCACTGGGTCGGTCATGCCTGGGTGCGGGCCGGCGACGGCTGGCGCATGCATCCCGGTCATTGGGAACGCGGCTAGCCGACTACCGAGCAGCGGGCCAAGTGGAGGTCTTGTGAATCTCCCGGAGTTTTTTCGGGCCTCCGCCTGCATCGAACCAATGCTCGATCAATCGAAAGGAAATCGACACGCCCGGCGGCACAATCGGCCGGCCCGAAGCCAAATCCGCGCGTGTAAACCACTGGGCATCTTCCAACTCATCGTCGCGCCGGCGAATTTCCGTCGTCAGCGCATGCGCCGTGAATCCGAGCATCAATGACGAGGGGAACGGCCACGGCTGCGAGGAGTGATACTCGATCTGATCCACCTCGATGCCGGTCTCCTCGAAGACCTCACGCGTGACGGCGTCCTCGAGCGATTCTCCGGGTTCGACAAAACCGGCAATCGTTGAATAACGGCCGACGGGCCATGACGCTTGTCTTCCCAGTAATGCGCGCTCGCCGTCGCTGACCAAAACGATGATGGCCGGATCGGTGCGAGGAAAATGTTCGTGCCGGCACGCTGGATTGGTGCAGACGAGCACATGGCCGCCGCGGGCGGCCATGGTGCCGAAGCCGCAGGTACCGCAAAAGCGATGCCGGGCCCGCCACAGCACCATGCCGCGTGCGTAACCCAAGAGCCCCGCTTCTGTGGGGGGCAGCAGCGAGGCTACCAGGCGCAGGTCCTCAAAGCGCGTTTCGGCTTTCAATTGCGGCGGTTCGGTCGACTCAATCTCGTAGGCAAACACATTGTGGTCGCCGAATCGACCCAGAAGAATCAGCTCGTTGTCGTTGCGCCGCGCTTCCGGCACGGCCGCCAAATCCAGCAGCGCCGCACGCGGCGCATCGCCTGCCCCGATCAGATTGCGGGAATTCCAAACGGGAAGATAACGACTGCGCTCGTCGGCCAATGCGTTCGCAAACCAGGCGGGATCCTTGCGCAAATGCGCGGCACGGTCCACGTACTGACCGGCCAAGATATTCCTTTGCTGCATGCCAAGATTCTAGCAGGGGGAAGCCTTTGCGGTGTTGTCGCTCATGCGCTCTGCCGCGTCTACAATGAGCGGAAAGCGGGGCTGTTTGGATCGCTCAACTTGAGGAAGTTTCCGACCACTACACACGGCGGTTACTCCCTGCTGCAGGTAATCGGATCCGGTGTCTGACAAGGTTCCCGCCGCCGCGGATTTTGCGACGACGGGAGCCCGAGGTCCTCGGATCAATTGATATTACGGCTCGATTCGAACGGCCGACGACGTTCCGGGATATCCATCCGGCGGTGCCGGCGTCGGTGCTCCCGGTGCTGGCACCACGTTGCCGTCCAAGTCGTAGAAAATCGTCACGTTGGTTCCGGCATAAGAGTTTCCATCTTTCGACAGTTTGTCAGTCTCGGTCTCGTTAAAATATCCGGCGATCAGTCCGGTCATCGAATCAAAGATCCAACCGAAGTGGTTGCGGGAATAAGTCCGTTGGCCTGTCGCTACCCAGGAACCCATACAGATGTTTCCGCCTACGGAAGGGTGAGTGATGTTTTCCCACTCCGTGCCGTCGCTGTGCCACTGTATGAAGGCTTGGCCAACAGGGCCGTAATTCACGAGCCAGGTTCCCACGATGCCTTCATGGTCCATGAGGTGATGCGCAGGAAATTGGATGAGGTGCTGATTCCCGGCGCCGGGTGGATACGCGCAGTTGGCATGCGAAGGCAGTCCGAAAAGCGAAAAGGCGGCAGTAGCAGCGATTGCGATGAGAATTGTCTTCATGAAAGTTATCCCCTGAGTAGTTTTGTTGCGTTGGCTGCGATCGTGAGGGCAACGGATCTGCGGATTTCAAACGAAGAAGACATGGTGGTTACCCCCGCGCTGCGGGTAGTGGGACGCAGCCGTTGGAGATTCCGCCTTGTCGGGTTTCGCCTGCGTGAAGATATTGGTAAGTTTTCAGTAAAATTGGCCGGCGAGGCTATCAACCGCATGACGCGACACCCGCGGCGGCGCTTGCGCGCCCGCGTCCTACGAGGGTTCAACCAGTCATCTGCATCGTCGCGCTGTCGGCGTTTTACATAAGTCCGGGTCGAGGTCAAGAATCTCCCGCTATCATCGCCCCGAAGAGTGTGCGCATCCGCGACGATGAGCCGGAGGAACCAGGTGTCCGAAGGCGCGGAAACAGAAACAGGAGGGCGTTGCGGTGGCGAATGCTGAAGGCGCCCGGCAGACGCCGATGCCCCAAGAGAACAGCCTTAATCAGCTACACTCGGCGGGAACGTCGATTGATCAAGAGCTGGTGGCCCGAATCGAATCCAAGCAACGTCAGATTTATAGGTTTGCGGAGTTCGAGTTGCATCTCGCCGACGGCGAGCTCCGTAACGGCCAGTCCTCCGTCCGTTTGCAAGACAAGCCATTGCAGTTGCTTAGCGCACTCTTGGATCACCCCCAACGCGTGGTCACTCGGGAGCAATTACAGGAGCGGATGTGGGATAGCCGGACTGTGGTGAATTTCGAGCAAGGCATCAATGCCGCGATGAAGAAGCTAAGGGACGCCCTCGGAGAAAACGCAGAGAATCCCCGCCTCATCGAAACGATTGCCAAGAAAGGGTATCGATTTCGGATACCGGTCGAGATCGTCTTCGCTCAATGCGATGAGCCTGAGGGCATACATGCATTGTTGCCCGGCGATCCTGCCCTGGGCATATCCGAATCCCTCGGTCGCTCCGCGCGGCGCCTACCTGGACCGTTTTTTCGGGGCGTGTTCATATCCATGATCCTCGCTGTTGCCGCCGTCGGGTTCGGCGTTTTGAACGCCAAGCTCGGCAGGCCCCGCGCCGCGCCACACTTGGCGTCCCTCGCGGTACTGCCGCTGCAGAACCTCTCTCCCGATGCCGGGCAGGAATACCTCGTCGATGGGATCACCGAAGAGATCATCACGGCCATCGCGCAGTCGTTGCCGGTACGCGTTATTTCGCGAACATCCGTAATGCGATATCGGCACACCGACAAGCCGATCACGCAAATAGCCCGTGAGCTCGGTGTCGACGCAATCGTAGAAGGCTCTGTCGCCCGATCCGGCGATCGCGTCACGGTCACCGTGCAACTCATCGATGCGGCTGCTGATCGTCATCTCTGGGCGCAAAAATATGACCGCCGGCTGGCAGACATCTTGTTGGTCGAAGCTGAGCTCTCCCGGACCATCGCCAGCCAAATCCACAGTACGCTTACCGCAAGGCAAATCGCGCTGCCGGAACCCGGTCCGGTCGATCCCACGGTCTACGAACTCTGTCTCTTGGGTCGTTATCACTGGAACAAACGGACGGCGGCGGACTTCGTCAAGGCGGAGGATTACTTTCGCCAATCGATCGCCCGGGACTCGAATTATGCACCGGCCTATGCGGGTCTGGCCGATGTCTATGCAATGGCGCCAAGTTATAGTTCGACGTCGATCGAGAGTGGCGCGGCTAAGGCAAGAGCCGAGGCGAATCGGGCGCTCGCGCTGAACGATGAGCTTGCTGAAGCGCATGCAACCCTGGGCTTTATTCACTTGGCAACCTTGTCCGAATGGTCTTATGGCGAAGCCGAATTCCGGAAGGCGATCGAGATCGATCCGAACTACGCTAACGCGCACCACTGGCTCGCCTTCGATCTATTCTTTTTCGGCCGCACGGATGAGGCGCTCGCGGAAATGGCGCTGGCGCGGCAACTCGATCCCTTGTCTGCCGTCACCAACGCCGACGAAGGAGCTTTTTTGTATGCCGCACGTCGCTTTGGCGACGCAATAGCGCGGCTCCAGCGGGCGATCGAGTTAGACCCGAAGCTCGGTCAGCCGCACGCCACTTTTGCGCTTCTGAAGCTCGCGCGCGGAGACTCCGTCGATGCATTGCGAGAGGCTCGCTCGGCTCTCGCATTGGATCCGGATAATCCGCGCACCATGGGTGAGGTGGGCTATGTCATGGCGTCAACCGGAGAAACAGAGCGCGCACGGGAATTGCTGGCAAAACTCCAGAGCCTTGCGCACGACGGATCCTCTTTCACTACATATCCCGCCATGATCGAGATTGGTCTCGGGCAAGAGGATCAAGCGGTGGACACGCTAGGAGACCTATTGGTTGAGCTTGCGAAGCCCGGCCTGGGAATGGGAAGTCTCGCGCAATGGCACGCATTTGACTCGCTCCCCGAGAATGCACACTTTCGAGAGCTAGTCGCCCAAACGGCAAAGTTGCCTACGCCGAGACCCACGGACAGCGCCGTGAGCGGGAACCGCCGCTAAGAGGCCCGCTGAGGCGTTCCACCGATCGAGCTCGGGTTGGCTGATCAGTGTGACAGTTACCGACTATGCCCTGAACCTACCGACTATGCCCTGAACCCTGACATTCCCTTTGCGGAATCAAATTCAGGAAAGCCCTCAGTGCGTCCGGCCGAACAATCCCTGATTGCAATTGCCGCAGGCTTGGCTGCGGCGGGCCAGCAAGTCGCGCAATCGCAAACCGCGGCAATCGTCGCAGCGGGTCACACCTACCTCGTCGTGTCGCGCCAACGCCAGCAGTAAAAACCAAGCGTGCTCGAAAGAAATGCTCACGGGCGCATGGAGTTCGAGGTAAGCCTCGTACGCTTGGCAAAGCAGCGTGCCCGACTCCAGGGAGCCGACACGATAGTGCGATTCCAATGTGCCGCCGGACGCTCCCACCAAACCGTAAATCAGAAACAGACTTGCCAACTGCGCGGCGTGAAACGTCACTTCCGGATTTCTGAAGAAGAATGCCGCTTGGCGCGGCGACTTGCCGCGGTGGCGCGTCACAGCGGCTGCCGCACCGTGATGGCAATAACTTGTGTAAAGTTTGCGGATCCGATCATCGCTCAAGCCGGTCCATTGGCGAATCGTAAAAGTGCGCGCCTCGTGTCGGATCAGCCGCAGTGCAAGATCAAATTTTTGCCGGTCTCTCGTGTAACGATCGTCTGATACCCTCATGGCCGCCTCCGTGTGCAAATCATGTGTTTCAGGGACAAAAAGAATTTGACAGAAATTTGTCACAAAGTTAGCGTGATTGCCAAGGAGTTTTTCAATACGAAAAGGGGCGATTTGTGCACGACGCATACATCGGCAATTGGACCCAGCAGTCGCATGTCTCCATCGAACATCTGACTTCGATGCGCGGTTTGAACAGCCGCTTCCTCGATCTGGCCGGCAACGGCTTGCTCTCGCCGGGACTGGCGCGGCAGGTCGCGGGTCTTTCACCGGCGCAGCGCGCCGCGGCGGCAAATTGTCCTTATGCCCTGTTCGATCTGCGCTTCGCGGACGATGTCTACTGGCGAGGCCGTCTACAAGCGATTGGGAACTGGCGGATCGCCGATGATCTTGAGGCCGATGCGGAAATCGTCGACTTCGTGCGGCTTGCGCTCTTCTATACCTGGCATGTGGCCTCGAGCGCCGGGCTGGCCGCGCACCTGCTCCTCGGCATGCATGGCCACACGGTCGAGGCTTTTCGCGGCATTTCCGTCGACGCATTGCCGGCCTTGGCGCTCGCCGAGGCGGCAAATCTCACCGCCCGCTGGAGCGGCTGCCGCGCTTACTGGTCCGCCTTAATCGGCGCAGCGGCGCGCCCTGATCCTGTCGCGCTGCGCCGAGTCCAGCTCTCGGGACTACAGCTTGCGGCCGCGGCTCAATTGCCAAGCGAGCCTCGCGAGGTTTAGTCTACGCGGCTCTTATGCATGCCTTAGTCCTCCGACAGCTCACCAAAGTTTACAAAAACGGTATCAAAGCGCTCAAGGCCATCGACTTGGAAGTCGAGGAAGGCGACTTTTTCGCGCTTCTGGGACCGAATGGCGCGGGCAAAACCACGGCGATCGGCATTACGACCTCGCTGGTCAACAAAACCAGCGGCGTGGTCGAGGTATTCGGCCATGATATCGACAAGGAGCTGGAAGCGGCCAAGTCCTGCATCGGTCTGGTGCCGCAGGAAATCAACTTCAACATGTTCGAGACCCCGTTCACCATCGTGGTGAATCAGGCCGGGTTCTACGGCATACCACGACCGCTGGCGAAGAAGCGCGCGGAGAAATATCTCAAGCAGCTGCAGCTTTGGGACCGGCGCAATTCGGTGGCGCGCTCGCTTTCGGGCGGGATGAAACGGCGCCTGATGATCGCGCGGGCGCTCATGCACGAGCCGCGCTTGCTGATCCTGGATGAGCCGACCGCCGGCGTCGATATCGAGATCCGCCGCTCCATGTGGGAGTTCTTGCGCGACATCAACGTGCAGGGAACCACCATCATTCTGACGACGCACTACCTGGAAGAGGCCGAGAGCCTGTGCCGCAACATCGCCATCATCGAGGGCGGCAACATCATCGAGCGCGACAGCATGGCAAATGTGCTGCGCAAGCTGCAAACCGAAGTGTTCGTGTTCAATTTGCGCGAGCCGCGCGGCGCCGCCCCGCAACTCTCGGGTTTCACGGCGGTACTTTCGGATGATCACACCCTGGAAATCGAGATGTCGAAGACGCAGAGCTTGAACGACATTTTCGCGCAGCTGTCGGCGCAGGGCATTGCCGTCAACAGCATGCGCAACAAGGTCAATCGGCTCGAGGAATTGTTCATCCGCCTGGTCGACGGCAGCGCCAGAACCGCCGCAGCGGCGAAGGCCTCGTGATGCCTGAATCGCGCGCGCTCACCGATTGGATCGGGTTCAAAACCATCATCATCCGCGAATTCAGCCGCATCGTGCGGATCTGGGGGCAGACCCTCGTGCCGCCCGCGGTCACCGCCACGCTATACTTCGTGATCTTCGGCAGCTTGATCGGCCGGCGCGTCGGCCAGATCGGCGGCTACGATTACATGCAGTTCATGGCGCCCGGCATCATCATGATGAACGTGATCACGACCTCCTACGGCAATGTCGTGTCCTCATTCTTCGGCGCGAAGTTCGGCAAGCACATCGAGGAACTGTTGGTGTCACCATTGCCGAATTGGCTGATCGTCGCCGGCTATACCATGGGCGGGGTGCTGCGCGGCGTGCTGGTGGGCGCGGTGGTGACGATCATCTCACTGTTCTTTACCCGTCTGTCGATCACGCATGTGCTCGCGATCGTCACGGCGGCGTTCCTCACGAGCTTCATCTTCGCGCTCGGCGGCTTCATCAACGCCTTGTTCGCCAAGAACTTCGATCAGATTTCCTGGTTCCCCACCTTCGTGCTGCAGCCGCTGACCTATCTGGGCGGCGTATTTTATTCGGTGACCATGCTGCCGGGGTGGGCGCACATGGCCTCGAACGCCAATCCCATTTTGTACATGGTGAGCGCATTCCGCTTCGGGTTCCTC
>Ga0307474_10001876_pt1 | contig 15163 bp, 12 predicted proteins | sample atmos_gasesECM1C_2_FD_203312 | JGI IMG/M metagenome (GOLD analysis project Ga0307474, IMG submission 203312) | Hardwood forest soil microbial communities from Morgan-Monroe State Forest, Indiana, United States - atmos_gasesECM1C_05 | ecosystem: Environmental > Terrestrial > Soil > Temperate... | reverse complement strand
CGTTCAATGACGAAGGGCTGGCACGGGCAGTCGCGGCGTCGGAGATTCCGGTGATTTCGGCGGTCGGGCACGAGACCGACTTTACGATTGTAGATTTTGTGGCGGACCTGCGAGCGCCAACGCCTTCCGCAGCGGCGGAGTTGGTCATCCGCTCGCGCCTGGAAGTCGAGAATCAGGCAGAGGCGGCGCGGGAGCGGCTGGTGCGGGCGATGGAGCGGCTGCTGCTGGAAGCCCGGCATGCGCTGATGGAGCGGGCACAGGACGGCGCCTTCGCGCGCATGGTGGACTTGATCCGGCAGCGGCAGCAGAAATTGGATGATCTCACTTACCGCCTCGAGCGCGGCGAGCGGCAAATTCTGGAACGATTGCGGCGCCAGTGGGAGACCGTGGCGTCGGCGGTGAGGCATTACGATGCGCGGCGTGTGCTGGCGGCTATTCGCCGAGAACTTGAAGCGGTAACGGCAGCGATGGCGGCCGCAATGCGCCATCAACTGTTGCAGAACAAGGTTCGCCTGGAGCGCATGGGCAGGGCGCTGGAAATGCTTTCTCCGTTGGCAATTCTGGAGCGAGGTTATGCTCTGGTGTTTGACGGCACGGGACGGTTAGTGAAGGATGCGGCGCAAGTGCAGGCGGGGCAGGAGATTTCGGCGCGCCTGGCTCGGGGAGAGATTCGGGCAACGGTGAACAAGACGACGGAGGACGTCAGCGGCCGGGAAAACCAGTAAATTGCAAAAACGTTAAGGTTCAAGAGGGAAGGCGTTTCGGAATCCACGATGCCAGCGCTGCATTAGAATGAAGGGTTACAAGCGCGGAAACTTCGCAGATGAGGAGATTCGGTGACGCAGCTGATGGCGCGATGGTCGAGAGTGTCGTTTACAGTACTCGACATTCTGCTGGTGGCGTTGATCATCTACGAAGTGCTGGTGATGATCCGCGGAACCCGTGCGGCGCCGATGCTGGCGGGACTGGCGGCGGTGGCAGTGGCGTTTTACCTGGCACGCATCGGCGAGTTGGTCACGCTGAATTGGCTGGTGAGCCACTTGCTTCCATATGTGGTGTTCGCATTGATTGTGGTGTTTCAGTCCGAGATTCGGCACGTTTTGTCGGATGTGGGGCGGCGCGTGAGCTTCCTTCGCGGTTCGGCGGTGGAAGGGGATTCGTACGACGACATCGTCTTGGCGGCAAATTTATTTTCACAGCATCAGACGGGTGCGCTGATCGTAATTGAGCGCGAGATTGGGTTGCGGACCTACATCGAGAGTGGCGTGGCGATGGATGCGCGTCTTTCGTACGATTTGCTGGCCACGATTTTCCGGCCAAGCGCTCCGTTGCACGATGGCGCGGTCATCATCCAGAAAGACCGACTGGCAGCGGCGGCCTGTTTTCTGCCGTTGTCGATGAATCCAGTGCTCTCCACACAGATGGGAACGCGCCACCGCGCGGGCATTGGCATTACAGAAGAAACGGACGCGATCGCGGTCATTGTCTCCGAAGAGACGGGCGCTATGAGCATGGCGGTCGGGGGAAAGATTGAACGGGACTTGACGGTGGAACAATTACGCGAGCACTTGAGCAACGAACTGCGGCGCTATATGTCGCCAGTGGCGCTGCCAACAGTGGTGCAAAACGATGAATCGGATGCTCACATGGAGTCGCCGCTACGCGCAATTTCCCCATTGGGCGCTGATGGGGATACGGATTCAGAATTGGAGCGTCCGCTGTGATGGAACTCGTGCGCCGCTGGGTCCTGCATAATTTTTGGTTGAAAGTTCTGTCACTGTTGATCGCAACCGGCCTGTGGCTGGTGATTTCGCCCGATCAGGAGCCGGCGGAAGTGGCCATACGGGTTCCCATTGAGTTTCGTGACCTTCCACAAGGACTGGAAATTAGTTCGGCTACCATACCGGAGGCGCAGATCCGGGTGCGCGGACCGGAACGTCTAATCCGTAACTTGCGTTCAACCGACCTGCACGCCGAACTAGAGTTGGCAGACGCGCAGCCGGGCGAGCGAACGTTTGATCTGACGGCGCAACAGATTCGCCACCAGCGCGAGTTGAATGTGGTGCAGGTGGTGCCGGGGCAGGTGCATCTTAGTTTTGATACCAGGCTAATCCGCGATGATGTGGAGATTCATCCGCGAGTGACTGGCGTTTTTGTCGCCGGAGAGCAAATTGCCAAAGTACTGGTGGATCCGGAAAGAATCACCATCACGGGGCCACGCCATCACGTCGAAACGCTGGACGCGGCCACCACCGATCCGATCGATGCCTCAGGAACTCGAACCCAGGCTACATTTGTGACCAACGTATACGTAGCGGACGCCTTGGTCCAAGTAGTGCATCCAACGCCAGTACGAGTGACGGTGATCATGGAAAAGACTACGCCTGCGGGCAGCGGGCATTAATCTGTTTTGTAGCTGTAAGTTGTCATCCTCGATTACGCTTTCAACGTCGACCTTTCGGCGCCTCAGAAGAATCAACAAAAACGATGAGTACTCAAACCAGGCAGTTGTTTGGCACGGATGGCATACGCGGCGTGGCGGGCGACTTTCCGCTCACCAAAGAGAGCACGTACTTAATTGGGCGTGCTTTGGGGCATGATCTGATTCGACAGACAGGAACGGCGCAGGCAGTGATGGGCCAGGACACGCGAGAATCGAGCGCCTGGATTGCCGACCGTGTGGCGGCGGGGATGGCCGCAGTGGGCGTGGTAATGCACAGCGCGGGCGTGATAACAACTCCGGGAGTCGCCTACCTGGCGCGGTCGCGCGGATTTGCCGCGGGAGTGGTGATTTCCGCTTCGCATAATCCCTGGACAGACAACGGGATTAAAGTTTTTTCCGGCGATGGCTTCAAGCTGACGGATGCCCGGGAATTGGCGATCGAGAAAGAAATCTTCGCGCAGCTGGGAAAACCGCGTGCCCCCGACGATACCGCGCAGAAGATTGCCGGGCCCTCCCTGCCCGGAGAAGCAGGGCTGCGGAAGGCATACATCGAGTCATTGGCGGGCAGTGTGTCATCTGATCTGAGCGGGTTGCGAGTGCTGGTGGACTGTGCCAATGGCGCGGCCACGGCCGAAGCTCCGGAGTTATTTCGCAACATGCGAATCCAGGCAACGTTCATTCACGTGGCGCCGGACGGGAAAAACATTAACGAAGGATGCGGCGCACTGCATCCGGAAACTCTAGGGAAGACCGTCGCGGAATCCATCGGGAAGTTTGATCTCGGCGTGACTTTTGACGGCGACGCCGATCGTGCTTTGTTTTGCGATGCCCAGGGCCGCGTGGTGAATGGCGACGGCGCCCTCCTGCTGATGGCGCGTGATCTGCATGCTCGCGGAAAATTGACTGCCTCCATTGTGGTGGGGACGACGATGTCGAACATGGGAGTCGAGATCGCGCTGAAGCGATCGGGCATCGGAATGTTGCGCGCCAATGTGGGAGACAAATATGTTCTCGAAGAGATGCTGAAGACGGGCGCGACGCTGGGTGGGGAGCAGTCGGGGCATATCATTTTTCGTGACGGCGACGCGACGACCGGCGATGGTCTGCTGACTGCGCTCAGAGTGATGGACGTGATCGTGCGCGGCAAACGGTCCTTGGCGGAGTTGGTGAGCGATCTGAAAGTGTTTCCGCAGAAGATCCAGAATGTGCGGGTTCGGGAGAAGATTCCCTTTGCGGAGGTGCCCGAAGTACAGCGGGCGATTCAAGCTGCCGAGCGCGACCTCGATGGGAATGGGCGTGTGGTGGTGCGTTATTCGGGAACCGAGGCCCTGGCGCGCGTAATGGTGGAGGCGGAGTCGGAGGAGAAGATGCAGGCGCTGACAGCGGGAATTGCGGGCGAGATTCAAAGGGCCCTCGGGGTTTGAGGAGTGCCAAACACACAGCGTATGCGCCTAGATTCAACAGCAACGGTTTGGCTAACGGCGTCGTCGTATTGGAGTAAATAGTCGGGATCTACAACATTAATGATCCGGAACATCCATTGATTCTCACCCCCAGGACAGGAAAAGAATTATGAAAACAGATCAGACCCGACGCGATGTTTTGCGCAATGCCGCAGTCTGCGCGGCCGCCGCCGCTGCGGTGAGTACGCCAGGAAGTTGGTTGGTTCTTCCAGTCTCAGCAAAGGAAGCGGAAAAGGAGCCAGAGGTAACGGCGACGGAAGACCTCATGCGTGAGCACGGGGTGATCCGGCGAGCGTTGCTGGTTTATTTCGAGACTGTGCCCAGGCTGCGGCAAAATCCGGCCAGCGTCGATCCAACCGCACTGCGGCAGACGGCACAATTGTTCCGCACCTTCGCCGAGGATTACCACGAAAGAATGCTGGAAGAGCAACACATCTTCCCGCTGGTGCGGAAACAAGGCGGGGAACTGCAACGGTATGCGGACATTTTGACGGCGCAACACAATCGAGGGCGCGAGATCACCGATTATGTGCTCGCGGTTTCGAATGGTCCGAAGATCGGCGCCGCCAACGCCGAGCCGTTGGCGAAGGTGTTCGAGAGTTTTGTCCTTATGTACGAAAATCACGCGGCGCGCGAGGATACAATTATTTTTCCGGCATGGAAAAAGAACTTCTCGAACAAGCAACTCGATGAAATTTCCGATCAGTTCGAGGATATCGAACACAAGATGTTCGGCAAAGACGGCTTTGACGATGCAGAGAAGAAGATCAGCAGCATCGAAGGAGCGCTGGGCTTTGCCGATCTCACACAGTTCACTCCACCGCCGCCTCCGACGCCGAAAAAATTGATTGCTAGCCAGAGATACGACAGTTGAGTGACGCGCCTGTCAAAACCCCAGTTTCATTATCCGAGTTGGCGTTCGTCTTCTTGAAGTTAGGTACGATCGCGTTTGGCGGCCCCGCCGTGCACATTGCGATGATGGAAGATGAGTTCGTCCGTAAACGCCGTTGGATTACCGAGGAGGACTTTCTTGATCGCGTGGCCGCGGCTAGTCTGATTCCCGGTCCGAGTTCGACCGAAGTGGGTATTTTCATCGGCCGTTCGCTACGCGGATGGACCGGTCTGATTGTCGCAGGGTCTTGTTTTATTATTCCTGCCGCGTTTCTGGTGTCGCTGATCGCCGCCGCTTATGTGCGTTTTGGTTCCTTGCCGCCGGCGGAAGGAATACTTCGCGCGATCAAGGCTGTGGTGATTGCAATCATTGTTCATGCTCTGTGGAGCCTGGGGAAAACGGCTGCGAAGACACGCCTCCTGGCTTTGATTGGTGTCGCATCTGCCGTTCTGAGTTTTGTGGGCGTGAGCCCGCTGCTGGTTCTGATGTTCGCGGGCGCCAGTTGCGGAATAGGGCAGTGGTTGCAGGAACGTAAGAGCAATCCGGTCACGCTCTGTGCGATTCGCTTATCGAAAGTGTTCTCGCCGACGGGTCTGACAGGACTCGCGGTCGCTTTCGCAATGCCGATCAGTCTTGGACGTTTGTTCCTTTCATTTCTGAAGATCGGCTCACTCGTCTTCGGAAGTGGCTATGTCCTGCTGGCATTTCTCCGATCGGAGTTTGTCGATCACCTGCATTGGCTGACGGAAAAACAGCTCATCGACTCGGTTGCGGTGGGCCAATTCACGCCAGGACCAGTGTTCGCCACCGCGACTTTTATTGGCTACCTGTTGGGCGGCGTGCCAGGCGCGGTGGTCTCGACTCTCGGAATTTTTCTGCCGGGCTTCGTGTTCGTCGCCATTAGCGGGCCGCTGATCCCGAAGCTCCGCCGTTCACCCGCTGCGGGAGCGGTATTGGATGGAGTGGTGGTGGGATCGGTGGCGCTGATCGCGGTTGTGGCTTGGCAATTAGGGAAGGCCTCGATAACCGATCGGCTCACTGTCTCGATCCTGGTTGTGAGCGTCATCGCAACATTCGGGTTCAAGGTGAATTCTGTATGGTTGATTTTGGGCGCGGCCATCATTGGGTGGATTACGAGGGGTTAACGGGCTTCTTCACATCGGAATAGACTGCATCGCTTTCCATGAAGTCCCCGGAATTCACGGGCCCGCGGCTCACACTGATCGAACTCGCTCCCAGCCTGCGAAAGTGTGAGAAGTAAGCCGGTAGCCCCCAGGCTTTGAAGACTTCAGGGCCATCCATCAACGAATAGTGCAAATGCGGAAAGATGGAGTCTCCAGCGAATCCGATGCGACCAATCGGCTGTCCCCGCTGCACGTAATCGCCAGTTACTTCCATTCCGGACCACCATGTCGAAATTCAGAAACGGATTGCTGTCCCGCACGTCGACCATGGGTCGCTGCGGTGCGGATTGAGTGGTAATGTTGCTGTACTCCTGGCCACTACAGAACGCAGTGCCCCCATAGCAGGAAGAGTAAAGCCGACGGCATTGCAACCCGGCTGATCATGAGAGGTCTCCGGGATTGGCGGATGATGCTTGCGGACATTTCCCAATTATTCCAGATCTCTCCAGTTCGGGCCTGTACCGATCTCCACTAGCAATGGCACAGCCAGTTGATGGACCTTTTCCATCTGCTCGCGGACGAGAGATTGCATCGTCTCTAGTTCGTTTTCAGGAACTTCGAATACCAGTTCGTCGTGAACCTGGAGAGTCATTCTGGATTTCAAGTTGAGCTCGCGCACCGCGGCATCGATACGGATCATGGCTAGTTTGATCAAGTCTGCCGCGGTGCCTTGCAGGGGAGTGTTTACTCCCGTCCGCTCTGCGAAGCCGCGCTGGTTGGAGTTTTTGCTGTTGATGTCAGGGATGGGGCGAATGCGTCCGAAGAGAGTTCTCACTTTCAGATCGCGGCGAGCTTCGTCGAGCGTCTTGTCGATGAAGGTGCGGACGCCTTTATATTGCTCGAAATAGTTCGCGATGAATTGTTTTGCCTCGGCGGGCTCGATGCCGAGATTCTGCGAGAGTCCGAAGGGCGAGAGTCCGTAGACGATTCCGAAGTTGACGACCTTAGCCTGGCGGCGATGGTCGGCCGTGACCATCAGCGGAGGAACACCGAAAACTTGCGAAGCGGTGAGCGTGTGAATGTCATCGCCCCGGCGGTAGGCCTCAACCAACAGCGGATCGCGGGAAAAGTGAGCCAGGAGCCGGAGCTCGATTTGCGAATAGTCAGCGGTGAGCAGAACGTGGCCGGGCTCGGCAATGAATGCGGCGCGAATGGCGCGTCCGAGCTCGGTCCGAATCGGAATGTTTTGCAGATTCGGATTGGCAGAAGATAGGCGTCCCGTGGCGGTTCCGGTTTGGCCGAATGTGGTGTGCAAGCGTCCGCTAGACCGACTGATGAGCGCGGGCAGAGTGTCGACGTACGTTGACTTCAGCTTAGTGAGCTGCCGGTAATCGAGGACCATGCGCGCGATGGGATGATCTTCGGCAAGCGTTTCAAGAACATCGACCGCGGTCGAGATAACTCGGCCTTTGCCATACTTCACAGGCTTTGCCAGATTCAGTCTGTTGAACAGAACATCACCCAGCTGGCGGGGAGAGCCCACATTGAATGGAGTGCCCGCGATCTCATGGATCGCTTTCTCTTTGATGGCGATCTCACGTTCGAGTTCGGTTGACATTTGCGCGAGCGCATTCGTGTCGATTTTTACCCCGGCCTGCTCCATGCGGGCGAGAACGGGAACGAGCGGCAAGTCAATTTCTTCGTAGAGCTTGGTCAGACCTGCCTGTCTTACTTCTTCACGAAAAACAGCGGTCAGCCTGCCGGTAACGTCGGCGAACTCGGCCAGATCACTGCTGAGTTTGAGATTGAATCGGCGGAGAGCGACATCCGCGAGACGATGCGAGGAGTACGTGGGATCCAGTAAGTAGGAATACAGCATGGAATCATGCAGGACGCCTTGCAGGTTAATACCGAGGGAATCGAGCGCGTGGATAGCAGACTTGTAATCGTGAATTGCCTTGGAGGGGGTCGAACTTGTCAAAACGGAGCGCAGTTTTGTGGCTCCGTCGCCGGAGTCAAGTCTTACGATAGCGGCTGAGCCTCCGGCCGCGGAAATGGCGATGCGGCGCGAAGCGGCCTCGCCCGCGGCTGACGGACTTTCCGATGCGGCGTCGGTCAAGGGAAGCATTGCTTCCTGAGGTTCTTCATCGATGATTTCTTCCCCGCTCACAGGCGGCGATTCCGTCTGACCCAATTCGACTGCGATCGCAAGCGAACCGTGCTCCGCCACAGAGTCGAGAATAGCTTCCACCTCAGCGGCGGTCTGGGCTTCACCGTAATGTGTTTCTGCGATTTGCACTTCCGGCAGCAATTCCTTCAGCAGCGAAGTGAATTCCAGTTCGGTGAAGAGTTGCCGGAGAAGAGTGAGATCGGGCTCGCCGGCGCACATGGCTTCGACGTTGAATTCCAAGGGGACGTTGGTGTCGATCGTAGCCATGCTCTTGCTGAACAGAATTATGTCGCGGTTGTTGAGCAGCGATTCACGGTAAGTCTTCTTTTCCACTTCGGCGGCACGATCAAGCGCCTGCTCGACGGTGCCGAAGCGCTTGATGATTTCCACCGAGCCTTTGTCGCCGATGCCGGGCGCTCCAGGAATGTTGTCGATGGAGTCTCCGCGCAGCGCCATGATATCGATGACGCGTTCCGGCGGAACTCCGAGAATTTCCTCGACCTTCGCGGCGTCGCAAATCAGATTATCTTTCGGAGGATTCAAGATATGAACATCTTCGTTGACCAGTTGCATCATGTCTTTGTCGCTGGAAACAACATAGACGCAATAGGACGCGTCCGCCGCTTTGCGGGCGAGAGTGCCGATCACGTCGTCGGCTTCGAAGCCGGCAAGTTCGAGGATCGGGATGCGGTAGGCTTCGAGGGCGCGGCGGATGTAAGGAATCTGCTGCGCCAGATCCTCGGGCATGGCGGCGCGGTTGGCTTTGTAGCCTTTGTATTCAATCTCTGTAAAAGTTTGCGTCTTGATGTCGAACTTGCGAACGGTGGTGATGGCCTCGGCCTGGGTATCGCGGAAAGTCTTGGCGGCGACGTCGAACACGGCCGCAAGATAGGCCGGTGAAAAATCATCACGCAGTTTGCGCAGCATGTTGACGAAGACGAGTACGGCGGCTGTGGGTAAGCCCGCTTTGGTCGACATTGAGCGCTGCCGCGCCATGGCGTGATAGGCGCGGAAGATGAACGACATGGTGTCGATCAGGAAGATGCGAGGTTTGGCGGACTCGACCCTTTGACTCGGGACCCGCGATACCGTCGGGGAAGGCTCGTTCGGAAGCTCAGAAGCCGGAGATTTTCTTCGTGGCGCCAAGCAAACAGTTTAGCAGCCGGAGCAGGCAAGGCGGCCCGCGGAAATCTCCGGCGATCAATGGCGAAGCTAAAAATCGACCGTGAAGTCTGCCTGTACAGTCTTCTTGCCTTCACTGGGACTATTGCGGAACACGAGATAAAACTTGGCCGGATGATTCTGAGAGGCGGGGAGTCCGAAATTCACCTCTTGATCATGAGAGGCATCTACCGAGAAGAGCACATCGGCAGGTTGGCCGCTTAAAAAGTGGGCGTGTTGCTCCTCGTTCATCAGAAGAAAGTCTATGTCAGCGGCCTCCTCGCTGGACTGACCTGCCTGCCGAATCAATGATTGATAGCGTCCGTGCAATTGCGGAGACGCTGCGTGAGCGGGTATTAGAAAAGAAAAAGTAGCCGCGGTGGCGACGGAGAATGTCTTGTGCAGAATAACTCCGCCCGTTCCTGCCGGGGAGGGGGCGATCAGATCGCTGGGAACCAGCTTGGACAGGGCAAGATCCTCCGCCGGTTTGTTGGCCTTTGCCCCTTCCATCCGTTGTTCACGCGGGCTAGCCACGGATACAATTTTGTCGGAAGCTGAAGGCGAGGTAGTTTCCGCATCTTTTCCTTCCGGATCGGTCTCCTTCGACTGCTGGAAGATCGAAAGCTGCTTCAGTTGTGGGATATGATTTCCGTAATGCACGAAGCCTGCGATTGACAGCCCACCGATTGCGAGCCAAGACAAAGCTGCTCTCATCCAATATCCTCGCCCCAACATCCCGATGCGCGAGGTTATTTTCCCAGGGTAACCCAAACCCCGCAAATGCCTAAAGTTACTTGCCGGGCTTGCCGTATTCGGTGGTGTAGTGCAGTTGGATCTCTCCGCAGGTGCCTAGCTCGGCGGAGTAGACGACGCAGGTGTCGAAAGGACGTGAATAGACGTGCAGACTGACGGCTCGCTGATTAAATTCACGGGGATTGAAGACACGATGGACAGGCTCCCGCGGGTCGACGGCGCAAGGATGCGAAGCATTCATCTCTAGCGTCTCGGTTGACTTGATCGTGGACTTACCGGCGGCGATGTCTTCATGGACTACGTGAAAATTCTCGACCAGCAAACGGCCCATGGGGACGGCCATCCAGCAGTTCTGGTCGCGATGATTGTGGACGGAACTGGCTTGGCCGACTTCCCAGCAAATCGCAAGTAACTCGTAGAGAGAAGTTTTGTCGACAAGATTGCGAGTGTAGTGTTGGCGATCCCATGTGAGATAGGGCGCGAGCGATTCGGGGTCGAGTGGCGAGTCTTCCAGAAACTTGCGAATTTGCTCCGTAGGATCGAAGGCTGCTTCTGGAAACTTGCGGAGGGCGGAGATAAAATCGTGAATCGAGACCTGCTTTACAGCGGTGGACATGGGTTTCTCTGGGAAAAGTATAACGCAACGCTGCCGAGAAACAACCTTCAACCGAAGCGGACACACAGGAACACCGTCCAGGCGGCTGCCTGCCGAAGTGGTTAGACCCAGAGTCTAGTCGATGAACATGCAGTCTCCGTAGGAATAGAAACGATATTTCTCCGAGACGGCGTGCCGGTACCCTCGCAGAATATTTTCCTTCCCACCAAAAGCGCTAACCAGCATAAGCAATGAAGACTGTGGCAAGTGGAAATTTGTCAATATTGCTCGGACCACCTTGAATTCGAAACCCGGATAAATGAAGAGGTCGGCCGTGCCGGCACCCGCCACGATATTGCCGGCGCCGGCCCGAACCGAGTGTTCAAGAGTGCGAACCGTAGTGGTGCCAACGGCAATGACGCGACGTGCATTTTGCCGAGCCTGATTGATCGCGTAGGCGGCGTCGGGGGAAATAGAGTAGGGCTCGGAGTGGAGTGTGTGATCCTCGACCCGCTTTACCCGGATGGGCTGAAATGTTCCCAGGCCCACGTGCAGAGTAATCTCGACGGTCTCAACGCCGCGCTGGCGAATGCGATTCAGGATTTCCGAGGTGAAATGCAGGCCGGCGGTAGGGGCGGCAACCGAACCGCGTGGGTCGGCATAGACGGTTTGATAGCGTTCGCGATCACTAGAAGCATCCGCGCGTGCGATATAGGGTGGGAGCGGAACATGGCCAATGCGATCAAGAGCCGCGAAAAAGTCCACGACGGGCTTAAAGCGGATGCGGCGCTCGCCGAATTCCGCACGGGCAAGGACCTCCGCTTCGATTTCGTCACCCTCGCCAAAGAATAGGCGCTCGCCGACGCCGATTTTTCGGCCGGGTCGAACCAGGCATTCCCAATCGTTTGGCTCGGTAGAAATCTGCCGCGCCAGCAGGACTTCGATGCGGCCGTGAAGAAAATCCCGCGCTGCGGGACGATGACGATTACGACTGACCGCCTGCGCGCGCCTGCCCTCGCGACGGCCATAGAGGCGGGCGGGAAAGACGCGGGTGTTGTTGAAGACCATCAGGTCGCCGGGACGCAACCGTGCGGGAAAGTCGCGAAACCTTTCGTCAGACCATTGGCTGGTGTTGCGTTCGAGATGCAGCATTCGTGAAGCGTCGCGAACGGCGAGCGGTTCCTGGGCGATGAGTTCGTCGGGAAGCTGAAAATGAAAGTCAGAAACCAACACGGCTTCAGATTATAGGAGCAATGCTGGCAGCGTACGGGTTGAGGCCACGGCCAAGATATTTGTGTCGACTTCGTAAATTTGTTTGTCTGTTCGAGCCAGGTGCGATACTATGCGAGGGCTGAAGGTTTTTGCCGCTTTTCGTCGCTCCCCTAAGAGAGTTTTTCCATGTCCGCTGAACGTAAACACAGGGAAGAGATTGTTCGCTACGGACGGATGTTGCACGAGCGCGGATTCGTGGCGGCGATGGACGGAAATCTGTCAGTCCGGTTGGACCGAGAGCGGATCCTGGTAACGCCCACTTGCGTGAGCAAGGGCGCCATGCGAGCCGCAGATATGGTGATCGTAGACCAGGACGGAACGCGGGTCGCGGGACGGCGAAATGTGACCAGCGAGATCGGCATGCACGTTCTCATCTACCGCATGCGCCCTGACATTCAAGCCATCGTGCATGCGCACCCACCCACAGCTACCGGCTTCGCTGCGGCAGGCATGGCGCTGACCGAACCGCTGGTGTGCGAAGTGGTGATGGGGTTGGGATGCATTCCGCTGGCACGCTACGGCACTCCCGGCACGTCGGAACTGGCGAAAACGCTGGAACCGTACGTGCCTCACTACGATGCCATTCTGATGTCGAATCACGGCGTGGTCGCCTACGGAGACACGATCGAACACGCCTACATGAAGATGGAGACGGTGGAACACTTCGCGCAGATCGCGCTGGTCACGCACTTGCTGGGACGGCAGCAGCCGCTGAGCGGGGTTGATATCGAGAAACTGTTGCTGGCGCGGACCAAATATTTTGGCGGAAAAATGGCTGCGGCGATGCCGATAGCGATGGCAAGAGAGCCGGAAAAGGTAAGCTGAGCGAGACCGGTCGCGCGCAATTGGGCTGCTGTCTACTTCAACCGGCAAGAAAGAGCTTTGCGGCGTTTGCAAATCCGCCTCGCTCCGGCTGGCGGGACAGCCCAGAGCGGCTGTCGCCACATGGTTTCGCCGGGTTCCAGCCTATTCGCCTCCGATACGGAAGCGAAATCCGGCGCGGAAGTTCGCCCGCAGAGCAGGATAACCTGTGACTTCCTCGTAGGAGCGATTGAGAATGTTTTCCGCGTTGCCGTAGACCATTACACGAGAATTGATTTTGTACCAGCCCCCGGTGTCCAGCAAGAAATATCCCGGCGTGTGAGTGATACCGAAACCGTCAAAGTCGGAGTCTGGGCGTGGACCCACGAAACTGCCGCCCAAATTTCCGCCCCAACGCGAGCCAAGGTAGGTGAGCAACATGGTAGCGGAGTGCCTGGGCCGGCGGAGAAGGGGATCTCCCTGGGCATTGGGAAGAAAGCTGCCCGCAGGCGCTAGCAGGATTTGGGTCGAAGTATAAGTGTAAGACGTGTTCCAAGACAACCGCTGAGTTAGGCGGCTTTGCAATTCCACTTCCGCTCCGTGAGCGAGAGATTTTTGCAGATTGACGTACTCTCCCTGAAAAGTATCCGGGTTGACGGTAACGAATTCAATTTGATCGTGAAATAAATTGTTGAAATAGTTGGCGACGAAAACGAATCGGCTGAGCAGGTTCTGCTGAAAACCAGCTTCCAGGGCCCGGTTCCGCTCCGCCTTCAAGTTGAGGTTGGGGAGCTGGAATTGGCTGCTGACGAAGGTCTCTTCAAATCGAGGTTCCTTGATACCTGTGGCATAAGAGAAATTCAGCCGAGTACCGGAGAACAAGTGCCCGCCGCGCCGAGCCTGAAATCCGACGGCTACTCGCGGAACGCCGGTGTTGCCGAAGGTTGTGTTGTGAACAAAGCGTCCGCCAGCGATCACACTGAGCCGCCCCAGGGTCAGCGCCTGTTGGGCATAGGCTGCCTCGTTCAGGCGCAAACCACGACCGCCACTTGCGAAGTCGGCGGGTATCGGGTCATTGACCGAGCCGTTTTCATCCTCGAACTCATAACCGATTGTGGTCTCCGCCCAAGTGCGCTCAACATAGTCGCCCTGATAGTCGAAGCCCGCACGGTTGATGTTGACCAAGGCCTCAAAAGGCGTGTTGATGGTGCCAAAGGGAGTATTCTCGGGCGAAATGCCGCTATCCAGGTTCGTCGTCTTCAGGTCGTATTCGAACCCCGTGAAGTGGTGCGTCCAATTTGACCCCGTCTTCACGGCCAGGTCAAGACTGGCAAGCAGGTTGTTCTGCCTGGCACGCGCGCCCAGGTCCGGGGAGAGAGCATAGGTCACGCCAAAGACATCAAACACATTATTCCCATTGAAGTTCCATGCTCCCGGCGTTCCCGTGACGCTGTTATTGTGGCGGGCGCGCAGGCGGAGGGAAATCCGGTCATTCACGGAGAATCCTATATTCGCGCCCTCGAGAGAATTGGAGTAATCGTCATTCGGCCCGGACCCGCTGGTATTGAATTGCTGGCCGAAAATGTTGTAATCAAAACGGCCGTGTGATCCGGAGAATGAAGCGTAGCCGTTCTCCGTGCCGTAGTTGCCTGCGTCGGCACCGAAGCGAAGTTCGGGAACAGGCGTGTTCCCGGTGCTTGTCCAGGCCTGGACCACGCTGGTCATCGCGTCGGAACCATAGAGCGTACTCTGTGCGCCTCGCAGAAACTCCAGGCGGTCGGCTTCGCCCAGGGGAAGACTGCCGAGGTCAAATGTTCCGCCCGGCTCGGTGACGCTCACCCCATCGACGATCACCTTGTTGTAATTGGAGTTACCGCCGCGCACGAAGAGGGAAGAGAGTCCGCCGCGCTGGCCGGATGTGTTGACGACCGCGCCGGGAAGGAAGCGGATGGCGTCATCGGCTGCAACCGGATTCATAATTTGCAACTGCTCGCGGTTCAAAGTAGCTACATCGGCGCCGGCAGAACTGCTCTCCACCGGGGTGCGGGTTGCGGTCACGACCACAGTTTCTGATGCCGGCGCCAACCGAAGCTGGATGGTAATAACATCGGAATGAGTGGCGATATCCTCAATCTGAGAAGCGAAGCCGGGAGCTAAGACTTGGAGATGCAGTGGGCAATTGCCGGAGGGCAGGTCTCCGATGCTCAAGCCGGCGAAGGTGGCGACTCCCACGGCAGAGGAAGTAGCGACTTCAACAGAAGTCCCTGTACATTTTGAAGTCAACAACACCTGAGCGCCGGCAACAGCCGCGGAGTGTGGATCGATGACTTTGACCTTGAGATCGGCAGCCGATGCCGCAGCCAGAGCAACAAAGAGCAAAAACCAAGCGCCAAGTGCGCGCATAACCATTCCTCCTTTTCACGCGAAAGGGCTTAAGGTGGACGGTTTACGCCGGTCTCCTGGCTTTGCGAGTAAGGATGCCTGATCTC
>Ga0307474_10001874_pt1 | contig 15167 bp, 18 predicted proteins | sample atmos_gasesECM1C_2_FD_203312 | JGI IMG/M metagenome (GOLD analysis project Ga0307474, IMG submission 203312) | Hardwood forest soil microbial communities from Morgan-Monroe State Forest, Indiana, United States - atmos_gasesECM1C_05 | ecosystem: Environmental > Terrestrial > Soil > Temperate... | reverse complement strand
TGCGCCAGCGTCTCTTTTTCGCGTACCTGCTCGGCTTCCGTTTCGTCCAGCTTGGCGACGCGTTGCTGTAGTTCAAGGCGTGCCCTGGAGCGTTCGTCCGCTTGCTGGTGAACCGTCTGCAATTCGGTGAACTCGACCGTTTGTTTCGCCCGCGCCTCGCCAAGTTCGGTGCGCACTTGCTCCACCGTGGTGATCGCAGCATCCACCGCCGTGGTCGCCGACATCAGGTTCGTCAGAGCCGTCGATAGCGATTTCTGAATGTCCGGCTGCCGACGGTGAAAGACTCCCGCATTCGCGGACTCCTCTTCAGCGAGCTGCGTTGTCCGGGCCTGCTCGATGCGCGACTTGAATTTACTGACTTCGTCCGTGATCGAGCGGAGCGCCTGAAGATAGTCTTCAACGCGCTTTTTCTCCTTTGCGTTCCGCTGCTGCTGCTTCAGGGACTTCTCGTACACGGCCGACTGCGCTGTTTCCGCCACCGGCTCGAAAGCGGCCAACTGCGCCCTGACATCGCCGAATTCTTCAATCCGCTCGCCGCGATCGCTAATGCTGCGCCGTACCGCGCGAATCTGGTCTGCGTTTGCATCGAGGCCCCGACGGTGCTCGCCCAACGAAAGGTAAATGGCGGAGAGTTCGGTGCTCCGAAGTTCATCGAGGAGCGCCCTGCGCGTCTCCCCTAATACTTGGTCGGCGATGCCTTCGATTTCATCACTGTTGTAGGCGTCGACGGGCAGATACGAGCCGCGGTCAATATCGACGCCGGAGACCGGCTTGTCATCCGCGTTCAGGAGCACCGGCGGTTGCTTTAACCCGCGCCTCAGCGTGTGCTTCAATGCGGCGTCCGTCGTCAGCGCCAGCGTGACAAGGCCGCTGTTGCCCAGGTTTACCTGAAGGAGATCAAGGCGCTTTTTAGGGGCGCCACCAGTGCCCTTGAGCGCGAAGCGCAGGGTTTCTGCGAGAGTTGATTTTCCGCTTCCCCTCGGCCCAATAATGCATATCAGCCCGTCGGGCAACGCCATCTTCAATCCGGGTAAGAACCCGCCGTTGATTTCAATCTGGTCGATAGTCCACATGTCCGGTCTCAATTCGAAGACAACTCAGAAACAGATTCGTTCACGTATGTTTTCGAGCGTAGCATCAAGCGTAGTCTCCTCCAATGTCGAGTTTCAGGCTGCGAACGGCTCTCGTGGGGCATTAATTTCCGGAACGCTACCCGCATCGATTTTTCGAGCAAGACGCGCACGCTCGATGTTCTTATGCCGCGAGCAGATGCAGCCCGCGCGCCGCTCCTGCGGTAATTCCTGCCCGTATTGGGGTCCCATCAGGAAATCAAACTGGAAGCGCGGCGCCAGCACGGAGGGCCACTTCATCAGATGTGCAACCATCTCTGCGACGACCATGCAGGCGCTGAAGCAAGCGGTAAACGGGACGGAAGGCTCGAAGCCTTTCTTCTGCTCTTCCACCGAGAGTTTCAGCGCGATTCCTTCCTGAATGACGGAACAGATGGGCTTGCCGAGACGTGCCCGCAGGAACTCCTGCTTATCGCGGGGCGCGCGCTCCACGTCGGATGCACTCAAGAGATCGTCCGGACGGGAGATGCTCTCTTGCGACAGTCCTGTCGCCTGCATCTGCCTTTTCTCGGCCGGCGCTGCTGCGCGGTCCCGAAACAGGCAGATTAGGCACGCAATATCGTCCGGCCAGGGATGCCGGCTGACTTGGCATGTGAAGTCCCCGATGGCGCCGTCGACGACAATGTCGGGCCAGATCGTGCGCTGAACTTGGTGCCTCCCTGGAATATTGTCCAGCCCGTTCAGCACCACGGCTGGTGCCCTGCGGGTTTGTCGCGCATACTGCTCGAAAGTCATCCCGAAGGGCTCGACCTGCAGGCCGGGCGCCTGCAGATGCGACGCCAGCATCTTGGCCTTGGGCTCGCCCAAGTCAGCCGTGCTCATTAGGAGGCAAGTTCCAAGATTCTCTTCCGCGTAGGTCTGCGCATCCACAATGTCGATGCGCCCGCGGCACTGCAATTGCGACAGCAGGCGCACGGTGCCGTTCCCGATGGCGCCGCCGCCCACAAGTAGGAGGTCAACCTCCAGAGAGGATGGCAGCGGGGGGCCGCAATCGGTCTCCCCGGCACGGTAGCTCCGCATCGAAAACGAAAAGCCGTCGAGCATGTCGCCACGCTCGGGCTTCAACTTGATCAGGCGCTTGAATACTTCTCCGACGCCGAGGCAGGCCGCTGCGAGTGCAGCGACGGGGTTGTCCATCGCAACGTCTGCGGGCAGGCCGCGCGCGCCGGAACTCACGCGCGCGAGCCATCCGTTTGAATTGATCGTCGTCCAGGGGAGGTTGGGCTTCACGGCCGTCCCGACGGATAAGATGGCGTCAATGAGCCGTGGTCGTCAACATGATCGCAGTGTTCCACGCCGGGCCCAAAGGAGATGCGCTTCACAAAAGCCTTCGACACGGTTCCCAACTCTTCGCAGCCTGCGGGGATGTGAATCCGGATGTTCGGACAAATGCGGATGAGCAACGCGAAGGCGTTAAGGAAGCATTCGCGTCCGTTTACGGTATTGAGAATTTCGGGTTCGCCGGTAAGGAGGACTTTCTTGGCGAGAAACCGGTGATGATCGAGGGCCTTTGTTGCAAGCTGTGCCGCCGTTTTTGCAGGGCGGCTATAGATGAGATCGAGATTCATGACACAGCTCCTACGGTCAGCATCGGCGGGCGGGCGCCGTGGGTTATTTGCAAGCAGTCACGGGCCGCTTCGCGGCCGAGGCGGATGTATCCCGCCTTCGCCGTGTAGATATGTACGCCCCAGTCGTGGACAGGGACGTGCGTGCTGGCGAAATCAGGGGCAACCAAAGAGAGGAAGAAAGGCACCTGTATTCCGTACATGCGGTCCGTCGGCGAAAGATCCACGCCATAGCCGGGCGGATGGGAATGGACCTGGCCAACAAGGCGGAGGCCGTGCTCTATCGCGATGTCGGCAACGTCGTTCAAAAGCGCGGAATGGATATTGATATAGTCCTTGCGCTTCTCGACGAGGGGGCCCCGGAGACGGATCAGGTGCGTGATATCGGCAATGTCGTCGCTGTCCTTGCCGAGCCAGAGTACGATTCCTTCGCTGCCTTTGGCACCGTCGATCGCCATTTCATCGAGGGAGTCTTGGATTGCGGCGTGGGGGATGCGCCAAAGCCGGGTCTGCGTGAAATATGGGTTACTCATTTGAATCTCCCTTGGTAATGTTCATCGAGTTCCTCCTGTAATTGGCGCAAGACCCAAAGCAAGGGGTTGCCGCTGGCATTCCACTGGAACCGGGGATCGCTCTTCCACTCGGGGTGGGTCACGAAACCTTCGGCGCACCAGTTGCAGCAGGCGTCCAGGTTCTGGGGCCTGAAGCCGCGGCCGACAGGCCAGGCCTGGGGCATGTCGAGCCTCCCTGTGGCCATGTCGCAAAACTTCAGGGATGGCGGGCCATCCGGGTATGTCGTCCAGAGCAGCCTTGCCTGAAACTTTTCGTTCGGCTCACGCGCGGGCGAGAGCGTCACGAGCACTTCCATGTCGGAAGGCATTTCAAGAATCCACCGGCTGGCCTCTGGCACTTCGCCCGCTTCCCCGAAGTCGTCGCGCAGATTCAGTCGTGAAAGCTCGTCGCTCACCCTTGCGTGACCTGCTGGCTGAGTTTCAGCGTCAGCGTCGCTGCGTTGCCGATGAGCTGGGCGATGGTCTGGCTCAGGTTTTCCAGCGGCGTTTTGTCGTGGTATAGCGTGTAAGTGTACGTGCTGCCGTCGACCTGGCCCTCCGTCAACCCGAAGGCCGTGAGCACGAGAGCTTTCAAGGTCGCCAGGGTTTCGCTCGGACTCGCGGGGTCCTGCTTGTAGGGCCCTTTTGCCGCCGGATAGTTCACGATCACTTTGATGTCTTTGTTGTGTTCACTCATTTGTTCGTCTCTTTCTCCACCTGAAGCCCGGTGGCGGCGCTGTGATTATTGTTCCTTCAGTGAAGATAATGAAGATAAAGCCAAATTTTTTTATCCCATGACCTTATAGATGTACTGTTCCCGGCCGCTCGCCGATGAACTCTTCTCTCTCCTGACGACGCCGAGACTGTTGAGTTTGGAAAGCCGTTCGTTCATGGCGGTCGGCGTGACGTCCAGCTTCTTGCCGAGCGCGCCGGCTGAAACTGCTTCTCCTGCTTCCAGGATTGCTTTGAAAGTCTCCCCGTCAAACGGGTGAACCTTGCCGAGCAACCGATACTCGTTTCGGTGACGTTCGATCATGATCAGGCTGGATGCCTCCAAGGCATGATTGAGATTTTCACGCGCGGCTTCGTTTAGGCCCTCCACGATGACAAACCGGTCCGGATAGTCCACTCCGAGCCGTGCCAGGGCCTTGGCGAACAACTCGGCAGCAAAGGAAAAATCGAAGACTTCCACACCAGATGCGTCAATCACGAGAACATCTCCAGTCCGGAGAAGCTCAAGGGCATCGAGCAAACGGGCTCGGATGGGGCGCGCTGTTTCCCGCGTCCATAGGTGGGTCCCGAATTTCTTGAGCGCGAACCTTTTCTCCATCTCCTTCAGAGTATATACTGAATAAGTGGCTTGTCAACACTTCGCGCGAGCGATTCGCCTGCCGCAGGTGGCTCGGGTATTAAGAGTAAGGTCGGTCTTGAGCGGGTTCCAGTCCGGCAAGTTCGTAGCGGGTACACGCACCGCTCCTTTGTGTGGCGTACACGATAGCCATCTTCGAGCAGACGAAGATCGAACTCTAAGCAGTAGAACTGGAAGTCAGAGGGAAAGGGACCCAAACGCTAAACAAAGGAGGGAAGTCGCATGGATGAAGAGCTACGCGGACTACTGGTCGGTCGCATCCAGGACGTCTGCACCGCGCGAGCGAAAGAAGGATCGTTCGCTATCAACGAGGCAGCGCAACAAATCATTGACGAGTTCAAGACCGACGACAACAAGCGGTGGAAGGAACTCCGGGACCACTTCGCCGAACAAGGCGTGATCCACATGGTGAACAGGGTCATCACCCAAGCCAAAGCCGCCGACCCGGCGCAGCGCAACCTGCCCGGGCTCGAATCCATGCCACTCCTCGTCACCTCGGAGGGAGCGGCGATCCTGACCGAGCAGCTCAAGTACGACCGGTACGAATCAGAAGTCAAACGCCTGGAGAAACGCATCAAGTCCTACTCGAACCGGCGACGCAAGCCAGAGAACCTGGCCATGGACCAGCGGCGACTCGAAGAGATGAAGCGCTTCGACCCCCGATTCGCCAAGTACGCCGAGAACAACCCGGACCTCACGCTCGCTGAAGCAAAACAGCTCGAAGCCAACGAACCAGCACCGCCCAAGGGCGGGCGCAAGCGCAAGAAGGAATAGCCCCCCGGGAAGGAAAACCAGTCTCGATGGGTACATCACAAGACAAGGAAGCACGCGAGCGCCTCATGTTCGGCGGATTCGCGGCACAAAGCGGCCTGGAGATCGACCATGCCTCGATCACGTCCTGCAGCCCGCCACTCCCGGACATCAGGTGCGCCATCAACGGGACGCCGTACTTCTTCGAACTCGCCGAAGTCGTCCCGCAGGAGCAAGCACACGCACTCGCGACCAAAGGAGCGTACACGACCGGCTTCCCAGACCCCAAGGACAAGGGGCAGAAGGCGATGGAAGCCATCATCCGGCAGAAACAAACGAAGGCCTACGAGACGGATGGTGCGCCCGTAGACCTGCTCCTGTACTTCAACAAAGACTTCCCGATGTACCTCCCCGACGAGACCGGCGGCGACGACACGACAACAGCCATCGATATCGCGATCAGCGAGTGCAAGCAGCACGGGCCATTCGCACGCATCTGGACGTACTGCAGCTGGAACAACGACGCCAAACATCGCGCATAAGAAACACCGCCCAATGACCCTTTTGACCATTGACGAGATCAAAGAGTTCGAACGCGAGCTCGACGCGACACTGGACGCACTCCCCTCCCTACGATGTGACGGCGAAACAACAATTGCGCTCGCCTGCGACGCCATCGAGATCTACCACAAAGACCCAAAACACCACTACACCGCCACGCACTTCGACCGCGGACTCGACGTGCTCCTCCCCATCTGGATAACGAGCAAGGGCACCGAAGAGCCACAGATCGAGCAGTTGCTCGGCGATCTCCATTTCGCGTCCTCGTACTACATGCTGCGCGAGTACCTGTACTACACGTACAACGCGCCAGAAACCCTGAACTGGTACAGGGACCACGATGGCAACATCTCGATCAAGATCAACGACCCCACCTTGACCCGACAGTACTACCTCAAAACATCCAACGGATTCGTCGGATCAATGGAGACATTTAAGGACAACGACACAGAAAACATTCTTGCGCTCGTGCGAGGAACGGACGAGTTCGGTCAGCGCGAAGCCGGAACGATGTTGGTGGATGATCGCGAACCGTTAAGAAGGGCGAGGCACCTCCCTGGCAAGCAGGCGCGCGTTCCCTCGTGGAAACCCTTCAACTGTATGGACTCGGGACCGCTCACTGCGCGGAGATTGCCTGTAAGAGCGCCCGATTGCGCTCCTGGATTACGCGTATTCGGGTCACACAATCGCCAACTGCCCGCCGACTTGTCGTCAGCCATTAGCTCTTGTCTTGGGTTCACATAATTCACGTTCTCCGGCGAACTTCTGGCAGAACTCCAGACGAAAACCGCTGCCGAAGGGCGTCTCGTCAATGAACGGGGCGAGGAGTGCTCCACTGGTTAATGTAACTATCCTCAGCACGATTGTTGGGATAATCGAACTCAATGAGCCGAAGCCTCAAGGAGTACCGCGTCTTTTGCGCCTCGCCCGGGGGGTTGCAGCGGGAAAGGAAGGCGTTCAAAGAGACTATCGAGATTTACAACAAGCAGGATGCGGGTCACCGCGGTGTGCATTTTGTCCCGGTCGGCTGGGAGGATACGTTGCCCGGTGGCGGAAGGCCCCAGGCAATAATCAACGAAGAAATACGGACCTGCGATTATTTTCTGCTGATGTTCTGGAATCGGTGGGGAAGTGCTCCGGACAATCCGAAGAATACAAAGTACACGTCTGGAACGGAAGAAGAGTACTACGTGGCGCTGGAGTGTTATGACAACCCGGTTCATGATTTGAGCGAGATCGTTCTCCTGTTCAAGGGTGTCGCACGGGCACAAATGGCCGATCCGGGACCTGAGCTATCGCAGGTCATCAAGTTTCGAACCAAAGTTGAATCCGAACGCAAATTCCTATACAAGAGCTTTGATAGCCAGAAAACGTTCGAAGAAACCCTCCGGGGACTTCTCGCGAAATGGGTTCGGGATCACGAAAGCGGGGAAGCAGAACGAAAGGTGACATCGCGCCCACCTGATGCCCCGCTTCCTCGATCCAAGACCGAACTATTGAAGCCAGATCCGGATGTCCCTGTGAGTGAGGCTGTAACTCAGGCGTGGGCTTTGGCGGAATCGGGAAAATTGACGGAAGCCGAGGCTGCTTTTGCCCGCGCGACGGCGGCAGGAGATGATCTGGAGGCGTTCAGAAGTTACGGAGCATTTCTTCTTCTCAATGGGCGAGCACGCGAAGCGGGAGATATGTTCCGCCACATTCTAAAGCTGAATCCTAGCGATCTAAAGTGGAAAGCAATTGCCTATGGCAATCTTGGCCTAGCGCTAGACATTGGTGGCGACCTTGCTGGAGCGAAGAAAAACCACGAGAAGTCATTGCTGCTGAACGAGGAACTTGGCCGCCGTGACGGAGTCGCTCAGGCGCAAAACAATCTGAGCGTGATCGCTCAACGTGAGGGAAACTTCGAGCTTGCCGAACAGCTGCTCAATTTTGCGCTCGATAACGGCCGGTCAGTCGCCAGAGCAGACATTGTCGGGCGTGCGCTCAATAACTTAGGCTTGGTATATCGAATAAAAAGAGAGTTTGAGCCTGCGAGGGAAATGTTCGTCAGTGCGTTGGCAATGGCGGAGGAGATAGGGAACGAGCAAAGTATCGTGAATGCGTTGGCCAACTTGGCGACGTTAGACGTTGATCAGGGCCGAGACACCGAAGCTGAGGATAAGTTTTCACGCGCGTATGCCTTAAGTCGCAAGATTGGATTCCGCGAGGGAGCCTCCAAATCGGCAACGGGTCTTGCGGCGATCCTGCTCAATCGTGGAGAATTTGATCGAGCACAGGCGACGTTTGGTGAGTCGCTGCATTTAGCCTTGGAAATGGGCCAGCCTGATCTGGTCGCTGGCGTTAGAACCAATTTAGGAGTACTCGCAGCACGGCGCGACAACTACGCTGAGGCTTCCCAGCACTTGCAGGAGGCGCTGGCTATATATCGGCATCTCCGGGAGCCGGTCGGGAGCGCCGCCACGCTTCAATATCTCGGCGAGATTGCATATGCTGCGGGCGACTTGCGGGAAGCGGAAGAACAATGGAGTGAATCCCGCCAGCTATTCGCATCCGCCGGACTGGTAGATCGAGCACAGCAAGTCTCTCAGCGATTGCGGGACCTTGGCAGGTAAAGCCGAACCTTTTTCTAAAACGGAACATCGTCGTCATCAATGTGATTCGGCGTTTCGTCGGCGATGCGGAGGTCGATCAAGATACGCGCCGACTGATCGAGAAATTCGTCGCGGTCCATGAAGATGATGTGCCGGCGTTGTCCCTGATCGAGTTGCTCGACCAGCCAGGTCCGTGCTGCCTTCGTAATCTCCCCGGCAGAAATCAGGAAAAGATGATCGAGCAGAACCTTGCGGTTGGCCTCCGGGTCGAAGATCGGGTGGTCAATTGCCATTCGTGCCTGGGTGAGCACATTAGATACATTCTTGGCGCCGCTGGCGTTGTTTGAATCGATCTTGTCCTTCTTCACCTGGGCGCAGAAATACAACCAGTGGCTAGTCGGAAGCTGATACTTCATCCACAGGTCCTTCCCGAACTCTAACGACTTGTCCTTATGGCCCGTCATGCTGACGCGGCGGAAGCCGAGGCGCTGAAATAGGGGAACAAGCACCTTCTCGATAAACTCATCCTCGCTGGCCGTGTCGAGGAATTGAGCCAGCTTTTGTCGCTGTTCGATTTCCTGCTGCGAAAGAGGTCGGGTTTGCTGCGAGAATGTTGCGGTACTGACGCCGGTTCCCGTGCTCCGCAGATAGCAGCGTCCCGAATCGTCGAGATAGGCGATGAGCCCCTGCCGCTGTACCAGCCTATTGAATGCGGCCAGCGCCTGCGGCAGGTCGGCATAATAGTCGAGGTTAGTTTCTCCGCGATTACCGGCCTTGTCGTTGTGCCGCTCAAAATCGTCGGCATCGAACAATTCTGAGATTACGCGGCAAAGATCATCCGATGGCAGGTCGGCGGATTGGCATGCGCCGAGGTTAAGTTCAGAGAGACGATCCTGCGCCCATATCGGGCGTGTCGTCCCATCGTGAGTGAAAGGAAGGCCGCAGCGAGAAAAGAACTTAGTGATGAAATAGCTGCTGCGATATGGAAAATGTTTGACGTCGCCGACGACCATCTTGGCCAGTTCTTCGAGTGTGCGATCTGTGAGCTTCAAGGGTTGAAAGTTCTCTTCCTGCAAAAGCGTCACTTCTTCATAGGGACATGCGGAAACAGACCGTAGCGTGGGATGTCTGGATTTCCTGTGAATTCGAGGGCCTTGGCAATGAACTCAGGCGGTGGCGTCGTATTGTCCACGATGAGAACCTGCTGTGCGCCGGCGAACTTCGAAAGGTGCTGGTAAAAACGCAGCTTAAGATCAGTACCAGCAATTCCTTCATCTTCACCCTTGGGCTCTTTGTACGCGAGCAGTGGGGAGTCAAGAACAACGAAGCCGGGATGCGGCATATTGCGCGAACGGCAGTATTCGAACAGTGAAACAATAAATGCAGAGTACGTGATCGCGCACAGCCCAGCGCCTCGGCTTCCGCGTGCACGCCCTCCGATGACGATGTCGCGGGTAACTTCGTCGAAATAGACATCCGTGGCATTCGGGAAGTGCCATTCATTCAGGATTTGCTCCACCGTCTTAGAGAATTCCCGCAAGACCGACTTGGATATGTACTGATCGACTGTCGAGGGTTCGGCAGGTTCAGGCTTTTCCTTGGGGGGCGCGGTGGGTTCGTCCAACCTCCGCCGTGTGGCGAGCAGGCGCTTATAGATGACCGCGGCCTGGCGGACGTTGGCGCGCTTCTCGATGAGTTCTTCATAGGACTTTCGCGCAGACCCGAACTCTGGGGAGAGTGCGGCATCGATTTGTTGCTGAAACCCGCGCAACTGCGCTTCGAGGGTGTGCCGTTCGGATACGATGCCAGTATTTTCAACTGTGATCGCCGTTATCGTTTCGTGTAGTTCGGCCTGCAGGATTTTGATCTTGGCAATCTCCGCCGTCGCTGCCTGCGTGACTGCGGCAACATTGCCATCGCAAACGGCTTCGTGGTCCTGTCCTTCGGGAAGCGCGCCGCACAGGGGGCACGGCATGGGATCTCGCAGAACGAAGAACTGGCCAGATTCTTCAATCGCCATGAGGCGTTTCAGGTCATTTGTATATTGCTGATCGAGCAGACGAAAGCGGGCTTGAAGTTCGCTGATTTCATCGCGGCGATCGGTCAAACGTTTGAAGCGGTCGTAAACATCTTTTCGCTGCCGCGTCGTCTCACTGATTTGACCTTCCATCTCTCGAACGGAGGCCTGCAGCTTTTCAATCTCTCCGTCGATCGCGTTTTCTTCGGCTTCCAGTTGCTCGGGTTTATCAGTAAGTTTTGCGAGTTCGTCTTCATACGTGTAAACCATCTGCTCCAGCACTTCGGGTCGCACCGCGGGCCGAGGCGGCGCTTGCACCGCCGGAAGGTCCTCGGCAGTTTCGGGCGTGATCGCAGAATCGTCGTTGCCGGTAAGGAGGAGCTTGAAAACTCCATATTCGCGGACGTAATCGTGATATTGGCCGTGGTAGAGCGGAGACAATTCCTGCGTGATCTTCGGATAAGGTATGACACAGAGATGGGCCAGGGCGCGGAACCCGAGCGATTTGGTCTCGCCAGTGGTGCCATTAAAGAGGATGTCTTTGCTGTCGAGGTCAATCTGCTGAAGCAGCCAGTGGGACAGGTTGTTGTAATTCTTTGTGGTGTGTATCGCTGACAGCGTTTTTCCGGCTTTCTTCTCCTTTGGCGTTTCCGTTAGAAGGCCATCGAAGCGGCGGAAACTGCCGCCATTGGTGCTACGGTGTAGCGTGTAATCTTGGCCGGACGCGACCGTAAGACCAAGCAAAACGTGGTCATATCCCACGCGCTGTGGGATATCCTTGAGCGTTCCTGAGCCCAGCATGTAATCAATAGCTGATACCAGAAACGTCTTTCCGGTATCGCTCGAACCCCAAAGAATGTTGAGACCAGATTCGAATTTGAATTCCGCAGGTTCCTTGCCAGTACCGAGGAAACGAATGAACCGGAGTTGCAGCCCTTTGAAACTCATGAGAAAAGTCCCGGTTGTTCGGGCGTCTGAAACTCCCGCGTCCATTGATCGTAAACACCGGCCAGCATCACGCGGATGTCGTGATCGCTCATTTCACTGAACCGATCGACAACCCACACCGCCCTGTCTTTGAGATCGTCGAGGTATTCAGCGGTCAACGCATCAAGAAATGGACCGGCGTCGTCCTCTGCTCGATAGAGAAATCCGTTTGGTGTTGCATGGCGGCTAACAAGTCCGCGACTGATCATTAGCATGAGGCCGCGTTCGATCAACTGACGGCGCACAAGCAGTTCCCCGGAACGGAGGGGAAGCGCAGGATGGATGCTCGGCGGCCCGTCAACGTCGCCACTATGAACCATCAGGTAATCGAATTCCAGAATGCGTTGCAGGTCGAGCTGGTCGGGATATGATTCAGCGAGCAAGATCAAAGCGCGCATGCCCGTTTCGATAGGGCTGTTGAATGTCTGAACGGCTTGTGTCGGCTCAGGCATTGCTTTTCACCCACTTAAAGCGATCCTCGTTCGCAAGATGGTGGCAAAGACCCTGCTTGTCCTGGGTCTGGACGCGGATGCACAGCGCGTTGCAGCTTGGGTTCAGCGTGGTGGCATGGCTGAGCGTCGACCTGACGCGTGCGAGACCGTCCGCATAGTCCATCTCATAAGTATCGACAACGCCGTGATAGATTTCCTCCCGGATGGCGTCGAACGCACCCGGATCGACACTATCGCGCGGGAAGTTTCGCAGCGATTCCGCGTGGTAAAAGATTTCGCGGGAACGGTTGAAATGCTTCTGCATGTCCGGGTACTTCGCGAGTTGGCTCGGGTCGTCCAACTGCACCTTCAGCTTTTCGGAATAGACATCGAAGAGCTGCCGGACATAACGGCTTTCTTTCTGCTGGATTTCCTGTGGCGGTTGTTCGATCGGCGGTCGCGCCGGAAAGCTGGCGGTCCCGAAGCGGCGCTGATAGTACATCGTATTGGCGTGACCCTTTATCATCTCGGTCACAGACTTCATCTTAAAGATGCCGAACGGGAAGGCGTTGACGTATTCGAGAAGCTTGCCTTCAAGCGGGATTGCCGTCTTGTCCGAGATTCCGGTCTTGCAATAGCCGTCCCAATTCGCGATCAGACCCTTTTTCAACTCGGCGGGTTTGGTGAGCAGTTTCTTCAGCTTCAGACCAACACCTTTGGAGGCTGCGAAGTAGCAGTTCGTCGGAACCGTGTACTCGCCGAGATGGGAATAATAGACGATCTTGGCCAACTCGACCCAGATGTTAGACGGCTGCAGTTGTAGGGCATATCGCTTGCATTGGTAGTTATCCCATGCGCCATCGAATTTCTTGTCCGTGTTGAAGCCGATCACGTCGAGGCCCATATCGCCTGCGCCGGACCAGCGAATCACTTCCTTATAGCCACGTTCGAGCGATACGGCCCACTCCTCCGTGAATTCTTCCCATTGAGTCGGCTCAAAAATCTCGATCAGCTTGGCGACTGGGAAATTCAAGCCCGATCCAACCGGGGTCTGTGTGTCGCCCGGCTTGAGCTTCCTCGAATTGCTGGTTAATTTCGCAGTATTCACGCCGTCTCGCGCGGCCTTAGCTGCCTGCCGCTATTTAAACAGGATCAGGCGACAATGTTTCGCTAGCAAAATGAGCATACCAAACAGCAGGGATCGGCGTGCGAGGCGCTGAGCTTGAGCGCCTACGCCGGTCGAGTAAACGCTACCTCGGATGAATCGAGCATGAAAGATCCCGTCCCGAGGAATACCACCCGTTGCGCGCAAACTGCTAGAATTTGGCGGATCTCCCGAAAATTTATGGGACTTAGCATCGAAACGGTCGCGGCGATCGTGAGCGCCCTCTTGACGGCTTTGGGTGGCGCCGCCAGTTCCGAAATCTTCAAGCGGCTGATCGACCATCTGTTCAAACGTGATCGCGAGCCTGTGCCCGACGAGGGCATTCCGGGACCGACCATGGCCGAAGAGCTTACGCGCGCCGGCGCACCGGCCGTCGTCGGCCAGCTTCTCTACCCCAGCGTCGCCCGGTTCAAGCTCGCGAAGCAACAAGTTCTGGTCCGCCTTCGCGATGCGCGGCAGGCCCGGCAAAAGCAGCAGAGCCTCGCGCGATGGTCGCGGTGGTCGGCGTGTTCGGCGTCCTCGTCGTCGCCGCGTCGCTTCTGAAGCAGCACTATCATCCCGATATCAACGCACAGAACGCCGCGCAAAGAGCGGGTCAGCTCGAAGCTCTCATTCGCCAGAGCGAGGACCGGCTCGTCGTCATCGAAACGACCATGGAGCCCGCGGCGGACGATCCAGCCTTAGTCCTTGAATTGCTGGAGCGGTCTCGGCGGAACTCACGCGGATCACCCTCGCGCCGGTCGAGGCGCCTCCCGCGCGCGCGGTGGCGCAGCGGCGAGGGAAATAGCCCCCTCGCCGCGACAGACGACCATCACCTGAAGCAGCGAATGATAAACCCGTTCCGCCTCAGGGTCCGAGGACAGATCGAAGATGCGCTTGAACTTTTCTGCCCAGAACGAATTGATGAACTCGACAAGGTTATCCTTGGCCGGATCAAAATCCGAGAGGGCAAGAGCAGCACCAGAAGATGCTCAAGGTAACTGAAGTATGAATCGAGGGCGGCGCTTGAAAAAAAGAAAGCCTCCCGGTCGTACCTGAACTTCCGGTTAATCCTCGCCACCTGGTCTTCGCCCGTCACCGGCTGTGCGGTTTGATAGCACTCCTCCACCCTCGATCTGAAAAACTCATACTTGCCCCTAAAAAGGAAGCTGTTGTTCGCGATGGTCACCTTGCCAGCCCGGATTTGCTGCGCGGCAAATGGTTTCACCATGCCGTCTGCTATCCGCACCGCGTGGAGTAATCGATCGACAAGCAGCCACTCGCGCTCGATATCCCGTACCTCCGGCTCAGACTGGGTGAATTTTGAGGCCGAATTTCTCATGGGAGATCAGGTGGGGAGCGCCTTTGAAAAGGATCGGGATCGACCACGCAATCTTCTCCGACTTGCCGTAATAAGGAGAACGGGAAAAAGTCACCAGTGCGAGAAAGATGCTGAATGGCGGAAGCGACTGCATCTGCTCTTTCGAAAGCTCAACGCATGGACCGCCCCAAAGGTAAGCCTTACTGGGCTCAGGCCACGGTTCGAAATCCTTCAGAATCCCGGCCAGTACCTTCGCGAGCTTTTCCGGGCTCATAGGAGGGGCCGATCAGACAGCTAACGGAGGGAGCGAAATGCTCGCATTCTTGCGAGTGATCAGCGTCCTGAGCGTCAAGAGATCGGCCTTCTTGATTCGCTCGCAAGGCACGCGGTCTTTCCGGCATAGAGATCGCCGGTCCCGAGATGCATTTTCAGTTTCCGGTCGTAGTTGTGCGCGTGCGGGTTCGATGGAAAGGTGTCGCGGTCGTATTTATGCGCAACCATATTTCGCCCTTAAGCTTTACTTTTGCTTCTCGCAGAGCAATCGGGTAGTGGGGCGGCAGTATCGATTCACCCAACTCGACCTCGCACAACCTCTCTGGTCGACTAGTGAAATCGTAATCCCGGAGGAGGGTCACGATCATTTCGCCGTCGATATCCCGCTGGAGCAGATCGAAGATTTCATCTAGCTGCAGGACATCCACAAGCGCCCTTTCGACGTCCCCGACCGTGACCGCATCCATTCGAGCCAGA
>Ga0307474_10001872_pt1 | contig 15173 bp, 12 predicted proteins | sample atmos_gasesECM1C_2_FD_203312 | JGI IMG/M metagenome (GOLD analysis project Ga0307474, IMG submission 203312) | Hardwood forest soil microbial communities from Morgan-Monroe State Forest, Indiana, United States - atmos_gasesECM1C_05 | ecosystem: Environmental > Terrestrial > Soil > Temperate... | reverse complement strand
AAAACCACCGCCGCGGTGGTTTCGTCTCCTGAGGCGGACCGAATCATCTTGGTCGCACGAGCTGGGAAAACTACAAAAATCGCCCTCCGGCGCGCTTCTGAGTTGCTGTTGCAGGTCAATGCCAGGGTGATGGGGATTGTTTTGAATGCTCTGAATATGCAGTCCGCCGAAGGTTACTACTATTACGGAGGTCGATACTCCCACTATTATGCGGAGGAGTCGACGGGAGATAAGCCAACCGTCAAAGTGTCCTGACGTGATTTCCTGATTTTGCACGATCCGAGTCGTGGTTCAAAACCAAACCGGTAGAGATTCTGATGCATGTCGAATTGCGTTCCCCGCTTCGGAGGTTTGGTTTTGGAGGGGCCTGCCTGACTGTCCTCGGATCGTACCTCCTATTCGCTGGGCGGGCGTTCGTCGCAGCGCATCTGGCAGCAAAATCTGACCTGCCGAATATCCAAAGGGCTATGCGGCTAGAGCCGTCCAACGCGGAGTATCCCGCACTTCTCGGCGGATTTCTCGCTTTATCGGGTGCAAGTCTGGACGGGGCTATTTCAAATTTTCGAACAGCTGTGCATCTGAATCCTTACGAGTCGCGCTACTGGCTGGATTTAGCTGGTGTCTACCAGGTGGCAGGGCGCACCGATGAGCAGGCACAAAGCGTTGAACAGGCAGTGAAAGCGGACCCTACAACACCACATGTTGCTTGGGCGGCAGCTAACTTGTTCTTGGTTCAGGGGAATCTCGGCAAAGCACTCCCGTATTTCCGCACGGTCCTCGCAAATGATCCTGATGCGGTCGACGATGCCCTTCGACTCTGCTGGCGTGCGAGCGGCGACACGAATCAAATTTTTGAGCAAGCCCTGCCCCGAAGAACCGACATCTACCTACGGTTCCTGAATCTGCTTGTTTCCAAACAGGAAGTCGTGCCCGCAGAAAACGCCTGGGACCATTTGATCGGATTGCAGCAAACGTTTCTGCCCAAGCTCACATTTCCTTATTTTCGGCTTCTGATCGCGAAGCAAGAAATCACTGCCGCGAAGACGGCCTGGGAGCAGCTAGGCCGAATTGACCACGAGATGCAGCCGTACCTACCTTCTCGCGAAAACCTGATTGTAAACGGGGGGTTTGAAGAACCCTTGCTGAACGGCGGATTTGACTGGTGGTACGAGTCGAATCCTCATGCTGCTTTGGCCCTCGACACAGATCAGTTCTACGGCGGGACACGATCTCTTTCCGTGACCTTCGACGGCCGAAACGCACCGGAGGCAGGAATCGTTCAGTTCATTCTCGTGAAACCCGACACTGATTACGAATTTAGCGCTGAATCCAGGACCCAGGACATCGACAGTGCCAGCGGTCCGCGCTTTGCGGTCACGGACGCCTACACCAACTCTTCTTACGTCCTCACCGATGATTTGCTCGGGACCAATCCTTGGCATAAGCAACAAGCACGATTTCATACCGGCCCTGCCACAAATATTCTTTTCCTTAAAGTTATACGCGAGCCTGCGGCGCCCCTGATCCGGGGCAAACTATGGATCGATGATGTCAGGCTGGTGGAGACGAGCGATCGAGGAGCAGGACGCTGAAGATCTCGTCACATTTGATTGTCGATACGAGCGATTCCATTAGCCTAGAGCTGCGGCGTCGTCCCGAGCCTAGGAATCAGCAATGGGGGTTCGTCTTCGGTCTTTGCTCTCTTTTATTTTTCGCGGTCTTGGCGTTCGGTGCTGTCCAGGAATGGTCCACATTTGCGTTCGAGGCCGGCGCGGCTGTACTTTTTCTCATTTGGGCAGGAAAGCAGGTGGTTTCTGGCCAGCTAACGTTGTCGAAAAACCCCCTGTACCTGCCTGCCTTGTTTTTCTTCGCACTTCTCATCGAGCAGGTGATACTCCATAGCTCTGCCTACGGTTACGTCACCAAATATGAAGTACTTCAGTACGTCGTATACGGGATTCTCCTGCTCATTGCCGCAGAATGCGTCCAGGACGAGGATGCTCGGAAGATCTTTGCTCTGACACTGATTGCATTCGGTGTGGTTTACGCCTTTTTTTCGTTAGCGCAGGAATTGACCTCGAAGGGCAAGTTTTTTTGGTTCTACGTTCCACGATTCGGAGGATCAATTTACGGAAGCTACGTCAACCGCAACCACTATGCTGGCTTGATGGAGATGCTAGTGCCGTTCCCGATCGTCGTCAGTATGGGCCACCTTTTGAAAGGCGGACAGCGGGCCATGGTTGCTTTCTGCGCCGTACTAATGGCCAGCACAATCTTCCTTTCCGGCTCACGTGGCGGAATGCTTTCGTTTGTTCTCGAAATTGTGGCGTTCGCTGCCTTGGCTCTCCGGCAAAGAAGAAATTCTCGTGTCGCACTCGGCATGCTCGCATTGTGCGTGTTGGTTCTCGGTTTCTTAGTCTTTCTGGGAAAAGGGCAAGTTCTGGGCCGCCTGGGCAACCTAGGCCCGGACCTCCGTTGGAGCATCACCAAGGACTGCTTGAAAATGTTTTCCCACCGGCCGGTGTTGGGATGGGGCTTGGGAACTTTTCCGACGGTTTACCCCAGTTACCGCAGCTTCTATACAAATCTGTTTGTCAATGAAGCGCATAACGATTACGCCCAGTTGCTGGTGGAGACCGGCTTGCTGGGCTTCGGGCTGATGGTGTGGTTTCTCGTGCGGCTGTACCGATGTGTATCACCGACCTCGCGGCGATGGGAATTCAAATGGGACGGGGCAGTCTCGCTCGCCGCTTTGCTTGGGTGTACGGGACTTCTGCTGCACAGTTTCGTGGATTTCAATTTGCAGATCCCGGCGAATGCCGCGATGTTCTACGTGCTGTGCGGATTGGCTGCGTCGCCATTGGCTACATTGTCTAAAGCTCGGTCTCGGACCCGCGCGTAATGCAACGCGCGGGCGTCGCCGTTATAATCGATTCTCCTTCAGGTGAACGCGAGCCGCCACGGTCGTTAATCCAACGTACGAATCCTGTGGGAACGGAACCCGTCTCAACGAATTAGAGCGCAGGAGGGGAAATGTCGAGGAAACGCCTCACCGTAGGGGCTGTCATTGCGGTTTGTACCTTCGTGGCCAAGGGCGCTGCGCAAAAGAATGAAATCTCAGGGCTGCTTGGGCGTACTTTCATCAGCGATCAGCGCATCCAAGGCGCCCCTTCTTACGATCCGAACCTTCATTTCGGCGATGGGTTCACCTTCGAAGCGGGTTATGCGCGGCAAATTTTCGACGCAGGCGTGGCGTCTATCTCGCTGGAAGTACCATTCGCCGGTAACCTGGACCAAGATCTGCATGCCGCAGGGAACGCAATCCCCGAAGACTACTCGTCCTATTTCGTGACCCCTGCAGCACGAGTGAACCTGCTTCCCCTCACCGCTGTTACTCCCTGGGTCAGTTTTGGTGGAGGGTTCGGGCACTTCAGTGCAAGCTCCAAGCTCGAATTTGGGGGATCAAATCCGGGCAAAACCGGGACTACGACGGGCGTATTCCAAGCGGGCGTTGGACTTGACGTGAAGTTCTATAAGAATTTCAGTCTGCGCGGCGAGGTTCGGGACTTCTGGTCGGGCTTGCCGCAACTGAATGTGAATGTCGGAAAGGGCCACCAACGGAATTTATTCGCCGGATTCGGTGTGGTCTGGCGCTTCTGAACTCGGATAAGGTCTTTCAGCCAATTCTGTACTCTTGCCCGGAAGTCTCGGGGAATATGACCATTTAGGGTGGAGTCTAAATGAGAACATCCAGGTTACCGAGCTTCCACTGCAAGGTGTAAATGTGCACCCGTAGAAATTCGAAGTACCTAGAGGAGCAGTCAACCGTTTGCCCCTTGGAACCTTCCTTTCTGTGGGCAGCTACCTCCTACGGATTGATTGCAGTTCTTCATCGTTGATGTGGATCAACACCGGTGAAGAGGAGACGCCGCCTGCGCTCACGGTGAGTTGATAGGTACCGGGCGTGACCGCGGGGTTCAGGTTGAATTTGAGGCTTTCCTGCCCAACATTGCCCACGCCGGTTGAGGTCCAGTCCGTCGAGCGGCAATAGAAAACCAACCCGCTAGAATTCTGAAGTCGCACAATGGGGAAGTTCTCATTGCTTTCAACGTCGTCACCATAGGCCGACGAGTCGGATGGTCCGTTCAATTGTTTGCCGGTCAGAGTGAACACGCCGCCCTCGCCGGCCTCAACTTTTTCAATGACGGGCAAGTAAGCGGTGTTAGCGGACCCTCTGGGCGTGTAGGCGTAGAGCTGGTTACTGGCTCCGTCGTTGAACAACACCTGCCCATTCGGAAGCACGATCATCCGGGTCACGAAAGCCGGAATACCCACGAGATTCGCGTCAGAAAGCGGCGGGCTCACCGGCGATAGGCTACCTTCCTGCGGATCGAAGTCAAACAGTTCCGTGGGGCTGCTGAAAATGCCGCCGAACACAAGAGCGATTTTCTCTGCCGAGGCGGTGGCATTTGCATTGGTGTGGATCCGATGCCGCGAGTCAATGCTGGAGATAAAAGATCCGGGTGGTATCACATCCGATTTCCCGTTCGCCTGGGCGACCGACCAGAAGAGCTGGAGGCCCGCCGTAGAAGGGATGTCTCTAATCACGGTGGAGCCTGCCGCGGTGTCGCCCTTCCTGGTGATCGGATTCGGACCGGCGTCCGCCGCAAGCAACACGTGCCCGTTCGGCATGAGCGCAGCCGGAGCGTCATCCGCACCAAAATTAGCGTGCTCGATCGTCCCAAAGGGATTGCTCAAGACACCGTGAATATCGGGACCGGCCGACCAGGTGTTAGTTTTCTGGTCGTACAGCGCCGTGTGTTGATTCGCTCCGATCACGATTGCGCGACCGTCCTGCAGACGCAGAACCGGACCCAGTTCATAGCCAAGTGCCGGGCTGCTCAGGACAGGCAGGATGCCGCCCGCTGTGCCATCGGCGGGACTGATGCCGGTCCACAGGTTGTGCAATGGATCGTAAACCTCGGCGTAGCCTTGACCGGTCGCAACACTCTGAAAAAGGTCGTAAGTGAGGATCAGTCCCCCGCTCATGTTCGTCCAGCCTTCTTCGTCGCTGCTTTCGCTGCTGTAAACCTTGTCGGCCGCGCGCGCCCAGGAGTTCGAATCGACTGAGTAAATGTAAGTGGAAGGGTTGAGAAGGTTGCCGGCCAGAATGCGGTGGCCCGAGAGCAACGCGGAGGGGTCGTCGCCGAAGGCGGCAAGCGGGGTGCCCGTGAACACGATCGCTGCACTGGGTCCGGTCAAAGTCGCGTTCGCCGACATGGTCACCTGGGTCGCCGAATCCACGCTTACGACGGTAGCGCCGGCTGGGATTCCCTTCCCTTGGGCCGTCCAGCCTGGCAGCATGCGGTCCGTTGAATAGATTCCGGTAATTACCGCTGAGCCGAGGGTAAGGTGGACGTCGGACGTGACCGTGATCGGGAAAGGAAATCCACTCACGTTCGGGTAGTGCTCGATCGGAGACCAGGTGTTCGAGACCGGGTCATAGATTTCGCCCGAAGGCGCCCAGTTGCTGTCGAGGTATGGTCCGGTATACTCGCCCCCGAGGACCCATACTCTTCCGTCCTGCAGCACATTGGAGGCGAAATACAGGCGCGGGAAACTCATGGGCGCAAGAGTTGTCCAGGTCCCGTTCACATAGCTGCCCTGTGCATCGGGAGTGAGCTTCATCCAATGCCGAGAGTCAACGTTGTTCAGCGCAAACACAGTTCCATCGGTCAGCAGCATCATGGTTCCGACAGACCCGGCCGGCGCCGGATTGGTCAGCGGAGTCCACCGTGCTGCAACTGGAGCATTCGCGACCTGCGCATATCCCCTGGGCGTAACCGCCGCTAGTCCGCAGGCCAGAAGCAGGCCTATGATCAGGACGTTGATTGGGTTGTGAATGGAACTTTTTTTGGAAGTCCGAAGTAAGCGCAGGTGCAAGCCCATCTCTCACCTCTCAAATTGAACTCAGGGCCCGGGGCCGTCGGCGCTGCCGCTAAAGCGTGTTGCGTCACATCTGCATAGGCAAAAAGACCTGCGGAATGATTCTTCTACTCGGGAAACCGGATTGAAACTGACATATCCTTTGCCATCTGCTTTCTCCTTTCCTCACTATTAATGGCGAATTCACGAGATTTCCGCACTGTGTATCGGAGGATGAGAAAGTCAGGAGGCTCTGGGGCATCCCAGCATCAAGCCGCGACATAGAGCAAAACACCCTTTACAGCAAAACGACCGATCTCGAACTAGTCCTCACGTTCTTTGCTCTGCGCGCCAGTATGAGACGATGAATCTCAGTTTTAAATGAGAATCTCCTTTTTCCAGCTCTAAATCGTTCGCCTGCATTGGAGCCAGACATGCCGTTCGGATACTTGATTGGGATCGGAGCCAGGGGCCGGGCTCAGTCGGATCGCATTCAGGGGAGGCGTGTGTTCGGCTGAGAGCCAGCACTATACACCCAGCCGCAAGGTTGTCAAGGAAAACCAGCGCCGGTCGCTGGAATCGGAGGAATGCCGTCCAGCGAGTAGAGAGACTCAGGAGTGGGGACCGTCCACGACTCGACAAAATAAGCTAAAAAGATACAACACAATAAGCTAATACGAGACCGGCACAATAAGGTAACGAGCGCAGGAGTTCATGGCTTCGCTGGGCTTGCCGGATTCTCGGGTCTGGTGAGCACATAAATTGCCCCACCAACGATTACGCCGGTGCCAATTCCGACTGCCACGGGAGAGTTGAAGGCCCCTCCTGATCCGGCAGGAGCAATACCACCTGCTCGTTTTTTCTTCTTTTTCTCATTGTCATTCTGGGCTTGGGCATCATCTCGAGTGGTTTGCTGACCTTGCGCAAGCGTGGTAGTTCCGCTGCCATCGCTGATCGTGAGATCGCCCTTACTCGCTGCGACGTGGACAGTACCATCCACATCCTTAACTTCAAACTCGGTCCACACACCAGAGGCGGGTGAGACGGTCACCCCGCCAGCGCGAGTTGACATCAATTTCGACGTTGATATTCTGACCCCCCCGTGCTCCAACGTCACCGCGTCCCCAACATACTGAACCAGCGACTCATTCAGAATCAGTACGGTGGAACCGGTGGCATTGATATGGGCAACGGAGTCGGCCGTGGTCCGGATTAAGTCTCCGGAAAACAGAGCCGACGATGTCGGGACGCTGTTGCCATTGAGTGTTGTGTCCCCACGGACGTAGAGCATTGCAACAGGATTAGTGTCTGCCCCAAACAAGGCAGCGGGAAAGACCAGCAACATCATGCAGCTTAGGACCTTTAACCGCAAAGACCTTCTCATCTTGCGAACACTCCCCGACTCGGTGGGCGTACCTGCAAAATCCTAATCCGAAAGGTGATCGCCGTCAATCATCAAGGTATGGCGGAATTGGCTGAATTTGAATTTCCAGAATATCCCGCCTGTGGAAATCCGGTCGGCAATCGGAAGTACGATGACTTTAGTTCTCACTTCCTCGGTCGCCAGCGTTGTGCTTGACGTTCGATGGCGGTCGCCTGAGCATGATTCAAGCCGGAATACGCGAGCGCGCTTCTGAGATCTCGTGCGAGAACAACCATCGGGTCTCGAGGTGATGCATCGGCGTTCATAGACGCAATAGTTGCCCAGAAATATGCTTTCTCCAAATTCTGCGGAACTCCGCGACCGCTCCAGAATAGGAACCCTAGCTTGGATTGGGCGGCAACGTTTCCCCTCTCCGCCGCGATGGAAAACCAGTGCAGCGCTTCCTCTTCGTTCGGCACCACTGCGTACCTTGCGTCGCCCTCGAGATATCGCTGGCCTAGGGCATTCTGCGCCTCTGCACTTCCCTGACTCGCCAATTGCTTGAGCGTCGCAATGTCCGCATCCTCCAGATGCAATGGCATCTGAATTCCGGGGACCGGAGCTGAAGCCTCAGGCTGCAGTTGAGTCTCAACTGGCTGAGCCTGCAAAGGCGGTCGCTTCTGCGTCTGCCGCCGAATCCAGAGACTGAGGAGTCCGAGTGCCACGCCCGTGACGGCAACCACACAAATGAGCGCCACAGGCGCACGTGGTATCCGAGAATTCTGTGTCGAAGTCTCAAGTACGCCGTTCCCTATTTCACCGAGAACCGGGAGGCTGGTCGGAACAGACACAGGCGGATCTGGACGAGGGTGAGGAATCGGCACGACACTTTTTCGCCGAAGCTGACCCGTATCTTGAAAATTAATTACAACCCTCCCCACGATCTCCAGTATCGCGGTGTCATCATTGGTGAAGCTATCGGGGTGAGGTGAAAACACCTCAATCAGCCCCACGGTGGCCGCACCGATCGACACCGGCGCGGCCAAGAGTGACCGCACACCCAGTGCGCGGCACTGGTTTCGATCGACTCGGACATCCGTTTCCGTGTCTCTACAGATCAGTGGTGTCCGAGAGCGGAGACATAACCCAGAAAAACCCGATCCCAGGTCCAATTCGGCACCCAAAGGCGGCGCGTTAGAACCGGAACGGGCGCGACAAATCATTCCCGATTGGCTGATCCTCAGGGCGATGGCCGCTGCTGACGCTCGCGTCAGCTCTTGAGCTGTTCTCGCGATCAGATCCAACCCCGCATCAGGGTCGGCTTCCAGAGACTCGAGCTGTACTTGGAGCTGTTTCAAGCGCGCCAGGGCGTCAGCTTGGCTGACATTGGGCTGAGCTTCAGCAGCTGGCGAGTTCTCATCAACGATTACCCGCTGCTCGCTCCAACTCGAGATCGCTTTTATAAACATCCACTCGCGGAGGGAACGGAGAAAGGATGACGGGGACTCGATAAAGCGGAAACCAGAACGACAAAAAACATCCGACCAAACGACTTGAACTCTCGCATACAGTCTCTCACCGATCGCGTCAAGTTCCAGAAACAGCTGAAACTCGCAGCCCGCATCGAGCGGGACACGGCCCTTGAGGGCAAGCCCGTCCTCACTGATATCGAGCAGCTCATTGAAGTCTGTTCCGTTTAAATGCACGATCGGAGTTTGCGAGTTCCTGCTCAAGCTCGCATACACCGGCCTTCGAAATCTGTGACGGACTCGCCGTCGACGACTCGGGAGGGCCCCATGCGGAATGGAACTGGTTGACATAGGCAATGTCACGTTTGGTTCCATTATGTTATCGCAGGAATGCACGCGGGCAAGACCCCATAAAGCCCGAAGATCAAGATCCTATTTGTCTTCATCCGAGGCGGGTCCGTCATTAGGGAAGGAAAAACACAGGACAGAGCAACACTGCGCAGTCGCGACCGATCGCAGGTCGGCACTTTCCACAATCACATACTTCCACAAACGCGTTTGAGCTCTAGCGCTATTACGACTTCGGCACAGCTGCAGGCATCAATCGCCATTCTTTATTTCGGTGCTGAAGTTAGGTTCTTCCCCGCCTGCATGAAGGCCTGAACGTTGGACTTGTCGATCAACCCGGACCCAGTGTCCACGAAACTGGGGATGGGCGCATAACTGTCCTTCGACCAATCGACATCGAGGGATGGGGGCTTGTGATGATAGAGATCATCGAGCATTTGCAGACCCACGAAAGTCATCGTGTAAGGCTTTTGCGCGATCGTCGCGGCAATGGCGCCCTTTTGAATCCAATCCAGCGTCTCCTGGTCGGTATCCATCGCTATCACCACCTTCCCGGTGACGTGATAGCTGTTGAGCACTCCTGCGACTTCTTTCCCAGATTGTGCCTCGAGGCAAACAAAGGCATCGACCTTGTCTCGCTCTTTGCCGATGATCTGCGTGGTCGTGTCGAAGGCGATTCGCGGATCACCCTGGATATCGACAACGCGGCTGATCTTGATGCCTGGCGAGGGTGCCACCGCGTCTTTATAGCCACGCAGCCGATCTTGCAGGTTAGGCTGGTCGGGCATGGTGAAGACGACTACGTTGCCTTTGCCCTTCAGTTCCTGAGCCAGGCGTTGGCCGCCGGTAAATCCCGCCCCATAATTGTTTGTTCCGATGAAGAACAATCGCTTGCTGGCCGGAGCGTCGGAGTCGATGGTGATCACCGGAATGCCGCCAGCGATAGCCTTCGCGATGCTGTCTTTGAGAACGTTTTGATCAGTAACTGCCAGCAGAATGCCGGTCGCCTTCTTCTGCACAGCCTGATCTAAAGCATCACGCTCAGCCTTGGGATCATAACTTGCAGGGCCCTCAAAATCGGACCGCACCTTCAGCGCCGAAGCCGCATTGGAGAACCCCGCTGCTGCCGCCTTCCAGTAAGAGACCTGAACGTTGGCCGCAATGAATACGTAAAATTCGTCTCCCGAATGAGCCGAACCACAGCTTAGAAGAAAGAACATCAGTGCTGATAATGAGGTGAATTGCAGAATTCTGCGGGAGAGGAACATTGCATCCTCCAATCTCCCATCCCAGATAAGTTCACTTCGGGATAAGAGTCTTTCAGCGACAGGATTCTAAACGAGCAGTCAAGCGAAGGCCAGAAGAGAGGGGGATTCTTTCGCGATCACAAGTTACTGACGCTAGACTCCAACCGGGAAGGGCTTGGTGTGCGTGGTCGTCCTGAGGGAGGCACTTCCAAACCGGCCCTGCAGCAATGACATCAGCCCCGTGCACCAGTAGCCGAATACAAACAGCAACAGGAACGGTACGGTGATGTAGTTCTCGTTGTCGACCGCGTAATAGACGGTCAGCGCAAAGTAGGCGCCAATCAGCAATTCGATCCATGGAACCCATCCCAGGCGCTTGCGGTACTTCGTTTTTCCTACTTTGTCTTGTTTTGACTCGACGCGGTACTTCGGCGTACGTGCGAATGCGCTCTGCCTGCCGATTAAGGCTTCAATCACGGCTTTGGTATTCGTGATGGTCAAGCCGATTCCCAGTGCCATTAGAAATGGAAGATACAACAGCGCCCGCGGCCAGCTTCGCGGAAAAAGTTCCCGCTGCGACACCAGGTAAAAACTCGAGATCGAGAACGTCGACGCCATAAACAAAGGCAGGTCGATGTACAGCATTTGAAACCAGCCCTGGTAGAAGCGAATGATCATCGCCGGCAGCAGCAGCACCGAAAGCATGATCATGAGCGGATAGCTGATGTTCGCTGTCAGGTGATACCAGGCTTCAATCTTGGTGTGCAGCGGAGCATCACTGCGTATGACGCGCGGAAGGATTTTCTTGCCGGTCTGAATCAGCCCCTTCGCCCAGCGCGCCTGCTGGGTCTTGAAGGCCGTCATTTCAACGGGAAGCTCAGCAGGACATTCGACGTCCTGCAGGTAAACAAACTTCCATCCTTTCAGTTGCGCACGGTAAGAAAGATCGGTGTCTTCGGTTAGCGTGTCGTGCTGCCATCCGCCGGCTTCTTCAATGGCGGCGCGCCGCCACAGGCCAGCCGTTCCATTGAAATTGAAGAAAAGCCCCGTGCGCGCTCGACCAGAATGTTCCAGCACGAAGTGTCCATCGAGCAGCATCGCTTCCACTTCCGTGAGGAACGAATAATTCCGGTTGATGTGCGTCCAGCGCGTCTGCACCATGCCGATCCTCGGGTCCGCGAAATGGTGGATCGTTCGCGGCAGGAAATCTTCAGGAGGCGTGAAGTCGGCATCGAAGATGGCGATGAACTCGCCTTTGGCTGAGGTCATCCCCTCCGCGAGCGCTCCGGCTTTGAAGCCCTCCCGGTTCGTGCGATGGTGATAGCTGACGGGATGTCCTAGCGCTGCATAGCGCTCGACGAGATTCCGCGCCACGTCGACGGTTTCGTCGGTCGAGTCGTCGAGTACCTGGATGTCGAGCTTCTCGCGTGGATAACTCAGTTTGCACACCGACTCCAAGAGCCGTTCAACCACGTACTGCTCGTTGAAGATCGGCAACTGCACGGTCACTCGCGGCAGATCGTCAAAGTGTCCGGCCGGTTCGGTCGTTCGGTTTTTGCGATGCTTGTAGTAGAGGTAAACCAGAATGTAGCGGTGCACGCCATATCCCGCCAGCAGAATCAGCACAATGAAATACGGAATCAGCAGCGCCAGATCGAACCCGTTTGCGTGGTAAAGCCCGCGGAATGTGGTATCGAGGAAGTGCTGGCGAATGTACGGAACGACGCCCCTTGGCGCGCGCCACATCGACAGTATCACCGTCAGACTTAGATCAGAATGCACCAGCGACTCCGCTAGAAACCTACATTCTACCGGATTCACTCTGGTTTACATCGAGGGTGCCCGCAGCAGGCCAATTCCCAGGATCACGACGGATACGGCCAGCACGGCCGCGCCAGCATAGATGAGTGATATCAATCCATTCGGCTCAGTCGCCCTCGGGGATGGCATGGACAGAAAGAATCCCAGCGGCATCAGGATCGCCGCCAGGGGCACTCCGATTCGCGCCACCCAAAGCACCGGCGTAGGCAGCGAAGCCGCATCCGCCAGTATCTGGCAAATCAGAGAAAGAAGAACAATCACTCCCGCGTGAGCATGACCAGCCCGAAAGAAGTTCTGGCGTAGGGCATTGTCCATGTAGTGGCTGCTGCGGTCGCGCAGCGAAGTCAGCAAGAAGTAACCACCGTATTGAATCGAAGGAACGGTAATCAGAATGATCCCAGCCATGATACGGGCTTCACGAGTCATAACATCTCTCCCTTCTGAGGTTTTAGTTCTAATTGTGTGGGTGCCCCAACCTTCCGCGTTTTTTTGCGGAGGGTGAAGAATTGTGATTCTTTCAAGGATCGGGATTCAGCGATTCTGTGCGACTTCCGCACCCGCAGGGACGATGAACGCGTCGACCCGTAACCCGTCTGGCAGATGCGATCCGGAATCGAGTTCCACCAGCGTCTCGAGAATCTTAGTGTCAACTTTCTCCGTCGGTTCGTCGGTGCGAACATTTTTCGGCCCCAGTTGCTGCCCCACGCGAACCACGCGTCCCCAGAACTTCTCTTTGCCGAAGGCATCGGCGGTGACGTACGCTCGTTGTCCCACCTGCACTCTGCTCACATCGGTTTCATCCACGTCGACGCGCACACGCAGGGTATTCCGATCGCCAATGGTTAGCACAGGATCCGGAACTGTCGAAGAGTTCGAGACGCTCTCACCGCTGCGATGGTGCTTGCGCAGCACCGTGCCGTCGATAGGCGAGCGGATAAACGTTTTCTCGTAGCGCGCCTCAGCCTCTTCGAGCTGCGCTTGCGCGAGCTTCACGTCGGCCTCTGCCAGCGACTGATCCTCCTCGCGGGCATGATCATCCACAAGAGCATGCTGCTGGATAGCGGAGTCATACTTGGCCTTAGCCACATCGGCCTCGCGGGCATAGCGATCGAGTTCCTCTCGCGAAACCACGCCTGCCGCGAATAACTCCTGCCGCCGATGTAGTTCTGATTGTGAGTTCTCCATGACGGCCTTGGCCTCGTTCACCGACGACCAGGCTTCATCTCGCTCTTGCCGGCGTGCGCCATTGATCACCTTCCGGAGGGCCGCCTCTTTCGCCACTACGTTCGCCCGCGCCGATTCCACCTGCGCCCGATAATCCGCGTTTTCCAGTTCCGCCAGCACCTGACCGCGGTGGATCGCGTCTCCTTCTTCGACGTTCACGGACTTCAGCCGCCCGCTCAACTCCGATCCAATCTTAATGTCTTCGGAGTAGGGCTCGACGCGTCCCGGTCCTGCGACGAGCAGCGGAGCGTGGATTGGCGAAGCAACCGCCGATGCGACTGCCGACTTCTGCGTGCGCCGAGAAGCCACCATCAACGACGCTGTAAGCAGAAAGATTCCAAGCCCGATCCCCAGAACGGTGCGGTTCTTCCATAGCGTTCGAATCGAGAATTCACTACTCATAATCCACTCCACTCCCCACGGTGTTTGTACAGCTTGATTTAAACCAAGCCCACAGCGGCTTGGGATAAGTTGTGCACCAGCAGACCAGGCGGCACCATGTCCGCCTCGCTTCCATTGGCAATGGCTCCGTCTTCAATCCTCACAATGCGGTCGGCAAAATTCACCACGCGCGAATCATGAGTTACGATCACAACCGCGCGCCCGCGCTGGTGCGCCAGAGTGCTCATCATCTCCATCACATTGCGTCCCGTATGAGAATCGAGCGCAGCCGTCGGCTCATCGGCCAGAATGATTTCCGGATCTCCTGCGAGAGCCCGGGCGATCGCAACTCTCTGTTTTTGCCCTCCGCTCAGGTCCGCCGGAAAGCTGCCGTACTTTTCTCCGAGTCCTACCTGTTCGAGCAACTCTTGCGCGCGCTTCCTAGCCCTCGCTGTTGCAACTCCCTTCAGATCGAGCATAAGTTCGACATTCTCGCCGGTCGTCAACGTGGGAAAGAGATTAAAGCCCTGAAACACGAATCCAATGTGCTCGAGCCGGAGCGCTGGCAGTTCCTTCTCGCTCAGGCCGACCACTTCCCTGCCCGCGACGCGGACGCTTCCCGAACTCGCTGTCAAAATGCACCCCATGATGGAGAGCAGCGTGGTCTTCCCACTTCCCGACGGCCCCATCAGCATCAGCAACTCTCCGGCGTGAACGTCTAGATCGATTCCGCGCAGCGCAAGCGTCCCAGATGCGCCTTCGTCGTACTTTTTCGTAAGTTGTCGAACTGTAATTGCAGGATGCATCTGAACCCCTCCCCTTGCTTGAAAGCATGCCTGATATGAATCTCTTACCCCTTGAAAACCATCGCCGGATCGATCCGGGTCACTTTGTTGATCGAAACCAGCGCCGCTCCAATACACATTGCCAGCGTGAGGAAAAACATTCCCACCGCCATCGGCGCAGGCATGAGAATCGCGGCGCCGCCCTTCTGGCTGCCCTGCACCACAAACACGCTCACGATCATCCCCAGTACATATCCAATGACCGCGCTGATGGCAGCTTGCTTCATGATCACCTTATAAACGTAACTGTTCGGAGCGCCCATGGCCTTCAGCGTGCCGAATTCGCGGATGTGATCGACGGTGGTCGCATAGATCGTCTGTGCCACTACCACGAATCCGACGACCAAACCCAGCACCGCTGCTATCAGCACAGCCACGCCGGCTCCAGTCGTGAACATCCAGTAGAAGGTCGTCATGCGGCTGAACTGGGCATTGGTGAATACATCCACATCCGTGACATGATCGAGCAGATCCCGCCTCACCTCTTGCAAACGCGCTCCCGGAGCGACTTTCACCAGGATGAACATCGTCTGGTCTTCCCGGAGCCCGG
>Ga0307474_10001870_pt1 | contig 15174 bp, 15 predicted proteins | sample atmos_gasesECM1C_2_FD_203312 | JGI IMG/M metagenome (GOLD analysis project Ga0307474, IMG submission 203312) | Hardwood forest soil microbial communities from Morgan-Monroe State Forest, Indiana, United States - atmos_gasesECM1C_05 | ecosystem: Environmental > Terrestrial > Soil > Temperate... | reverse complement strand
TTGAAATGTCCCCAGCTGAACTTTCCTTTGATGCAAGTTGAGATGCCGTTTGCTGGACCGTGCTCCGGCACGATCTTCAGGATGTGCCGGTCCTTGGTCCAGACATCGAAGCTGCAACCCACGCCGCAATACGTGCAAACAGTCTTCGTCTTACGCACGCGGTGCTGGCGCATTGCAGATTCAATTTCCGACACTTGCAGAATCGATCCGTAGCCGGTCTCCGGCTCCACGCCCTTGACAACGTCGATCATGGCGTTGAGCGTCGACTTGCGTATCCGCGTGAGAAATCCCGCGTGGCCGAGCATGGATTTATCCATCAGCGCATTGCAGGGACAGACGGTGACGCAATGACCGCATGAGACGCAGCTCGATTCGCCGATGGCCGCGCCTCCGTCCCACAGCACCCTGGGGTTCGGATTTTCCCAGTTGATCGAGAGCGTCTCGTTGACCTCGACATTCTGGCAGGCCTCGACACACCGTCCGCAAAGGATGCACTGGCTCGGGTCGTACCGATAAAAGGGATTGGTCTCGTCGACTTCGTAGGGTTTGGGCTGAAATGCGATATTTTGGTGCTCGACAGCCAGCATTTTGGTCGTGTTATGTACTTCGCAGTTGCCATTGTTGTTGTCGCAGACCGTGCAGTAGAGCAGGTGATTGCTCAGAATGCGGTCGAACGCCTCGGCCTGCGCAGTAGCGGCGCGCGGTGAACCTGTCGAAACGTGCATCCCCGCTGCAACGCGCGTAGCGCAGGCTCGAGCCATGCGGCCGTCGACTTCGACCATGCAGGTATCGCAGGTCTGAATGGGACCAAGCTGCGCGTGATAACAGAGATGAGGGACCTCTCTATTGGTCCGCTTCACTACTTCGATCAGAAGCTCATTCTCTCCCGCAGTGACGAGCTCTTCGTCCATCCTGAATTCAATCACTTTGAATACTCCCCAAACCCTATGAAATTGAGCGAAGTCGCAACCGCCGGTCTAACTTCGGCAACCGGTCATCCGCGCAAGCAAAATGATTCGCTCGCACGAACAGTGGCATCACAGGCGGTATCCGGACGACGTCTGATCAGCCAATCGGAACATCCTATTGGGCCAGGGTCTGAACGTACGTTGTTACAGCTGAAAGATCGAGTTCACCTCTTCCGGCGAGGGCATCCTCAAAAATGTGCTTCGTTGACGCGGTTGCAGGCAATACAGCACCGGATTTGACGGCGGCACTGTCAACCAGATTCATGTCCTTGCTCATCAGGTGAAGCGGAAACTGCGGAGAGTAGTCTCCGGCCTTGATCTTCACGATCTTTCCAAGAAGCGCCGGAGCAATTACCGCCGTCTTCGGAAGAACGTCCAGGAGAACGTCGCGATTCAATTGCAGGTGCGCTGCCAGCGACACGGCCTCAGCGATGGCCTCCATATTCACGGCGAGCAGAAGGTTGGCCACGAGTTTCATTCGAACACCCGCGGTGGCCGGTCCCATCAGGTACCACTGCTTTGCGATCGACTCAAAGATCGGAATACAGCGATCGAAGGTCTCGGGCTCGCCACCGGCGAACAAAGCGACCGTACCGGCGTCAACTGCGGGGGTCGATCCGGAAACTGGGAGATCCATCAAATTCGCCCCGCGCTTCCGAGCTTCTTGATGGAGAACAGCTGACAAGTCCGGAGAGATCGTGCTCATCTCAAGGATGGTGGTCCCAGCCTGTACGTTTGCAAAAACGCCATCTTCTCCTTGATAAGCCGCCCGGACCGCGTCATCGTCTGCCAGGGAGGAGAGCAGCACGTCAGTCCCACGAACGAGGTCGGCGAGAGTGTCGTCGATAGCGAACCCATACATTTTGAGGGGAAGGGTTGCAGCGCGACTGCGATTCCATCCTCGAACGTTCCAGCCCTTAGCGTTTAGCCGGCGAAGAAACCCGCTACCCATCAGTCCCAGTCCAATGAATCCGAGTCTTGTGTTGCGCTTGTTAAATGCGTTCTCCATCATTTCTTTTCCACATCTCCATCGATCGGTTTGCCCCTATCCTTTTCTCAGTCCTCAGTTCTCTCGCCGTTCGCCGGAATCGAGGTCGGAACACTCTGAGTGAGCCCGACAATTACACGCGCGCAGTTCGCGCTTTCAACTTCATGAGTGATGCTCATTTCGGCCTTTGGGTTTGCGCTGCGGGGTGAGTTTTTCCTCACTTGCCCGTGAAGGCTACACGCCAGACGCTACGCGAACCGTCATCGCTTACGTAGAGTGCGCCATCTCCGCCCACTGCTACGCCAACTGGCCGGCCCCAAACCTGTCCGTCTTTGGTAACGAAGCCAGTCAGGAAGTCTTGATAGCTGCCGTCTGCTGCGTGACCGTCGTGCATTGGGATACGAATGACCTCATAACCAGCCCGTTTGGCGCGATTCCACGAGCCGTGTTCCGCGGCAAACCCGTCTCCGTCATATTTGTTGGGAAACTTGCCACTCTGTGGATAAAACAGCATTTCCAATGAAGCCATATGTGGCTGAACGAGAACATCTGGAACGATTACCCGAGAGCCAATGTCCTCGCGTTTGCAGTTTTCGGCTAGCGCAGGAGTCATGACAGACGCTTGAGGATTGGGCCCGGTTCCATCAGCGCATGGCTCGGGGAGTCTAGGATGTTGATGGTTGCCGACGTAATACCAGGGCCACCCATAAAAGCCGCCTTCCTTAATGGAAGTCACGTAGTCGGGAACAAGATGGTTTCCGAGATTGTCGCGTTCGTTCGTCGAGCACCATAGCTGACCCGTGACCGGATTGATGGCTTCGCCGACGCAGTTGCGAATGCCGGAAGCATAGACTTTGGTGAATTGTCCTTCTGGTGTGTATTCCAGGACATCAGCCCGATGGAACTCTCCGGGATGTGTGTCAGGATCATCGACATTCGAACCGGAACCTACTGAAACCAACATATGTTTGCCGTCCTGAGTAAAGACGACGTCGCGGGTCCAATGACCGCCTCCCATGAGTTGGGCATAGCCCGGTATGTCGGCGACGATGGTTTGAGGTGCGCCTATCGCGTGCAGGTCTCCCAGGTGATACGGAAACCGTTGGATAGTCGTCGCATTGCCAACGTAGACATACTCGGGATTCTTCGCGGGATAGAAGGCGATCCCGAAGGGGTGGTCAAGCCCGGTGGCAAACTTCTCGATATGCACCGCTTTGCCGTCAGCGCCGACACCGCGGAGGATCAAAATGTTGCCGGCACCTGAATCAGCAACGAAGATGTCCCCATTGGGCGCTGTCCGTAACACGCGAGGCATCGTAAACGTCCCGCCGCTCAGTTGCATGTGCTGCTTGTTGTCGGCACGTTGCATGGGAACAGCGTCACCGCCAGCGTAAAGTGTCACCTGAAATCCGACAGGAGCAATCGGCCAAGCATTCTTAGGTCGTGGAACTAGCTGCGGCGTGTTGTTAACAGCTTCCTGAGGATTGGGCTTGGGCAGGTCCGCGACCGAAATTTTGTGACGTGCACCAGGCTGCTGCTGATTCCAGTCAGCAAACGCGGCCTGACCGGTAGCGATCTGCTGCCCCATTGCACACGGAGTAAATACCAGAGCCATTATGAGCCCGGCTTCTACCAATGTCATGTCAGGGACTCTCATGGTTTCTCTCAACGAAGCTCAGTTTCAGTCACGCAGACTTACGTACGGTGGATTTGCGCATGACAACTTCCTATACGCTGCCTGGGGAAGTTCCAGCGAAGCAGAAGCGATGTTTTCCTCCAGGTGCTTGACGGAGGCAGTTCCCGGAATCGGCAAGATCACCTTCGACCGCTTGAGGAGCCATGCCAATGCAACTTGCAACGAAGTGGCCTGAAGTTGATCTGCAACTTGCGCAATGGCATCATGTACCGCCTTTGCTTGACCGAGGGGTGCCCAGGGAAGAAAGGCGATGCCGTTTGCTTCGCAGTAGTCAACGATGAAATCGGATTCCCGGTCGGCAAAGCTGTAACGGTTCTGCACGGAGACAATCGGCACGATCTTGCGCGCTCGCTCGACGTGCTCGCGGGTCACGTTTGAGAGCCCGACATGCCGAATCTTGCTCTGATCGCGCAGTCTGGCCAGCGCTTCCACTGTAGCCTCAAACGAGATCACATTATCGGGGGCATGAAGCTGATAGACCTCGATGCGCTCCAGCCGCAGGCGCTTCAAACTTCCTTCAAGTGCCTCGGCGAGGTGCTTGGGACTCGCATTGTGTGTCCACTGGTCCGGGCCAGGACGTTCCCATCCACCCTTCGTGGCAATCACCAGATCGGAGGGATAAGGATAGAGTGCTTCTGCGATGAGTTCTTCGGAAGCAGCCGGCCCATAAGAGTCGGCGGTGTCGATCAGGTTTACACCTAATTCGATCGCTTTCCGGAGCGTTGCGAGCGCAGCCTGTCTATCGGCAGGAGGTCCCCAAACTCCGGGTCCGGTGATGCGCATCGCGCCATAGCCCATTCGATTGACACGTAAGTCGCCGCCGATTGTGAATGTGCCGGCGGCAGTGGCCGAAAGCAGCAGCTGTTGAGTCATTTTTGCTCCCTGTTGCTAAAGAATTGCGGGTAGAAACGACTTCTCAATCGTTCTTCCTGTCGCAGTGACTTAAGCAACATGGTCACCATACGTAAACTGATGAAAACAAGGTTAGTAGCCCCAGATCGCGATCCCGAGGACTCGGAAATTTCCGAGATTCCGTGATTTCTCTCCCCTCGACTCGGTTTGCTTGCACCGCTGTACCACATCACTAGGTGCTACCATTTCGCCAGCTATCACCTCGCGCTGGAGCGCCTGAGTGTCCAGTCCGCTTCCTCAATCCGAAGCAAAAGTGCAAATCATCCGAAGGTATGTCTTTGCCGTTCTCTCGGTTTTGTTCGCTCAGCTGATCGCACACTGGCCGGTGATCCACCTGGAATCCGCGCCCGTATCGCTCTTCTTCTGCGCGGTGATGGTGAGTGCATGGTTTGGCGGCACAGGCCCCGGAAGCCTAGCTACGATCCTGTCGAGCATCGCGTTCTACTACAACTTCCTTCCCCCTGTGGACTCATTCGCCGAAAAACCCGGCCAGTTGGCACGATTCGTTGTCTTTGTCTTGTCGGCCGTCTTTGTTGGCTCGCTGAGCGTGGCACAGCGGAAAGCGGCTGAATCTCTCCGACGGACTCGTGACGATCTCCGTGACACGGTTCAAGAACTGAAGAAAACCAACAAAGCGCTAGGGACAAGCGAGGCGTTCCTGGCCGAGGCACAGACACTCAGTCATACCGGGAGCTTCGGCTGGAACCCCTCCACCGGAGAGCTCTTTTGGTCAGAAGAGAGCTTTCGGATCTTCGAATACGAACGAACTCTAAGACCGACAGTGCAACTGGTTCTCGAACGCGTTCATCCCGAGGATCTTCCCGTAGTGCATAAAGCCTTTGACGCCGTCTCCCAGCATGAAAAGTATCTGGATGTGGAACATCGATTGTTGATGCCGGATGGTTCGGTGAAAACGGTCCGCGTTTTGGGTCACTCGCAAACCGGTGAATCGTCGTTCGTCGGTGCGGTCACCGACATCACTACGATCAAGAGCGCGTTCGAAGAAATCCGCATGCTCCGGGACCAGCTATATAAGGAGAACCTGGCCCTCCGGGAAGAAATCGACGTCAGCAGGATGTTCGAAGAAATCGTCGGCTCCTCTCCAGCTTTGCAAGTCGTCCTTTCTCAAGTTGCAAAGGTGGCGCCAACCGACTCGACAGTTCTGATCACCGGCGAAACCGGCACAGGGAAGGAACTGATCGCCCGCGCCATCCACAAGCGGTCCCAACGGTCCTCGCGCGCCTTCGTAAGTATTAACTGCGCCGCGATCCCGCAAGACCTGATTGCCTCGGAACTCTTTGGGCATGAAAAGGGTGCATTCACGGGCGCAACTCAACGGCGCTTGGGCCGCTTCGAGGCGGCTGACGGGGGCACAATTTTCCTGGATGAGATTGGCGAATTGCCGGCCGAAACCCAAGTCGCACTTTTGCGGGTACTGCAAGAACGCGAATTTCAACGGGTCGGTGGCAACGAGGCTCTGCGCACGAATGTTCGAGTCGTCGCTGCCACCAATCGCAAGTTAGAGGTCGCGATCGCGGAAGGTAGGTTCCGCGAAGATTTGTTTTACCGGCTCAATGTATTTCCCCTTGAGGTTCCGCCGCTGCGGGAACGAAAAGAAGACATTCCGCTGCTGGTCCAATACTTTGTCGACCGATATGCCACTAAAGCCGGAAAACGCATAACCGGCATCGCCAAGCTAAGTCTGGAACTCCTGCAATCGTACACGTGGCCTGGCAATATCCGGGAATTGCAGAACGTGATTGAGCGGTCGGTAATCGTGTGCGATTCAGAGAACCTGTCCGTCGATGAGAGTTGGCTCGGCAAGCGCCAGACGGCCGCGGATTCGTCCGCACAGCGTCTCTCCGAAAGACTGGCCTCCCAGGAGAAAGAGATGATCGAGTCGGCCCTGGCCGCCAGCAACGGAAGAGTCTCCGGCCCTTCGGGGGCCGCCGCCAGGCTCGGTATCCCGCAGTCAACACTCGACTCCAAGATCAAATCTCTGAAGATAAACAAGCACCAGTTCAAAAAGAGCTAGTCCCCTTCCGGTGCAAGTTCCTCCGCACATCGCACGAATCGACCCGTTGTCAGGTCGAGTTCCGCATCTCAATCCCATCGACTCTCTAATCGGGACTCTATTCGATCCCGAGATTTCGGAAATTTCCGAATAGTCGGACGTGCTTGACCTGCAATAGATCAATGTTCTCAGTGACCTAGAATGGCAAACGCTTTGCATTTCCATGCTACGAAAGGCTGGGCGAAATGACCTTGCGCATTCAGAGATCAGTCGAAGGCGAGTTGGTGGTCTTCAAGCTGACCGGCCGAATCCAGGCAGCAGAAACACCAGAACTCCTAGCCCTCTTAAAGTCGGATTCGTCATGGGGCGGCCGTGGGATTGTTCTGGACCTGGAACAGGTAAAGCTCGTAGATCGGGATGCCGTGCTTTTTCTGGCTCTGAGCGAAGCAACCGGCGCGAAGCTGAGAAACTGCTCTGCCTATATACGGGAGTGGATCACACAAGAGAAAAGCGCGATGAACCGAAACAAAGCCGAAGACCCGACCGGCTTTGGAGGATAAGGAACAGATAGTTGATCGTTCGATTAGCCTTACGTCGGCCGTACACCTTCGTGGTGATGGCCATTCTGATCCTGGTGATGGGCGTGATTTCGATCGTACGTACGCCGACCGACATCTTCCCCAACATCAGCAACCATATTTCAAATCACATCCGGAACCCCTCTGATCACGGTAGGCCAGTGGCGGCTAGCTTTGTACGCTCAGGACAGCCTCAGGCTCACCAGCCACCTCACCGTCAACTCGGGCTTGCGCTACCAACTCCAGATCACGCCTGGCAGTTTCGCTAATTTCACACCGCGCGCAGGCCTTGCCTGGGCGCTGGATAGGAAATCGAGTTGGGTGTTTCATCTCAGTGCAGGACTATTTTTCAGCTCTGTAGGCCCGGCTTATGCGATAGAGGTCAAGCGGTTGGATGGTGTGCGGCAACGCGAAACCACCGTCTATTCGCCCAACTTTGAGGGCCCCTTGACACCGGTTGCCGGATCTCTCAGTGTCAACACGCTCTGGCAATTTCCAAAGACGTTCGCTCAATTGCCTGCTTTAATGGTCCAGGTCGGCGTCGAACATGACTTTTCGCACCACTGGCACGCAGAGGCCGACTTCGATTTTGGAGCAAACTGGGATCAGATTCGAGAAGAAAACATCAATGCACCAATGGTCGCCAGCACCATGGGTATCGCTGCAGATCCACTGCGGCTCTTTTCGCACCGAGACCAATCGCTGCCAACGAAAACATCTTCGCTATGAAGAGGCTGCGCACCAGCGGGGAAAGGTGATTGTGATTGCGGTGAGGCAGAACACTTACAAACGGTTCGGTGTTTCAGCAAACTATGTGCATCAGGCCGGCATGCGAACTGATGGTGGCTTCAGCAACAGCGACACGGGCGCCGCAAACCCCCAGTCGGCCTACAGTGAACAGGGCGAGTACTCGCGAACGGATTGGGAGACGCCGAACATTTTCTTTCTTATGGGGAATGTGAAGCTTCCCTTGAAAGGCGAGCTTTCAACGCTGGCGAACGCCAGGAGCGGACGGCCCCTCCGCCTCGAACATCTCGTCAAAGAGTTCGCGAACTCGAATTCGGGCGAGTTTGAGTGCTCTGCGCCCTTCCGCCGTCGCGGCATAGATCTTCCGTCTTCGGCCATCGACGATTTCTACGTCGACTTGGAGCCAACCCCTTCGCTCCATACCGTGAAGCAGCGGATAGATCGTTCCCGGTCCGAGCCGACATCCATGCCGGCTTAGTTCTTCGATAATCCCGAGACCGAAGATTGTTCCTTCTGCCGCGTGATGCAAAACGTGCAATCGAACGAGCCCAATGTAAAGCTCCTGATTGCACCCCGTGGTTTTCCTCGATGGCATTTGAGTCACTCTTTTGGGCGATGCCCAACTAAACATCGCTATTGTTTTGCAGCTCTAGCGCCGACTTCCTGTCCGTTGCGGATTGAGTCCGAAGCCGTACGCACAACCTCGTCTCCCGCCTGAAGGCCGCCATAAACTTCTACGTTAGTGTTTACCTCTTGCCCTGTTTGGACAGTGACCCATTCAGCTTTTCCACTGTGAACAAGGATCACAAAGCTGTGTTGCTGGTCGCTCGTGACCGCTGTCGTCGGGACAAACATGGTCGGATAGGCTCTTTGGCCAGGCCAGATCACCGTTGCAAAGCCTCCAGGCGACAGCCGTCCATCTCGATTCTGAACATCCAGCCCAACTGGCATTGTTCGTGTGTTCACATCGACGTCACGCGAGATTCGGGTTATTGGAGCGTGAAAGGTCTGCCCTAGCTATTCAGGTACCGAGAAACTGGCCTCGCGCCCTTTTTTCATGGTTCCCGCCTGCGCTTCGGGGACGGGCACAACAAGTCGAAGCCGATCAGTGTTGACAATTTGAACAATAAGCATTGCCCCACCCGGGCCGGAAGCAGGCCCGACAAGAGCTCCGGGGTGCAGGTTCCGTGTTGTCACAACTCCATTGAAAGAGGCCTCGATGGTGAGATAAGACTCCATCTGCGTCATGGTTAGCAGCGCACCGCGAGCAGCATTGGCGTTGCTTTCCGCAGCAGCGACCGCTCCTTTGTCTGCAACCGCCGTTTGACTCGCCACCAGGAGGTCGTTATCGGCGACCACGCCCGGTGTCTTGGCAGCTGAAGCCAGGTGAAGGTAGGTACCTGATCGGCCGCGAGCTTGGCCTGGGCCGAGGCAAGTTGCGATTCGGCCGCTCGCAGTGCGGACTCACCTTGCGACCGTTGCGCAACCAACTCCGGAGTTGTCAAGCGTACCAGAAGGTCTCCCTTCTTGACGCGGGAACCGCGGCCGTCCACTGACATCGGTCTCGTTGGAGGAGTTCACTCCCGATCGAACTGTCTCCGTGGCTGGAAGGCAGTTCGTAAGTAAACACCAAATCCGCGACCAGTCGCTGCTGGGCGACGGCCGCCACGGTGTTGTGAGCCGGCCTCGAGGCAACCGTCAACTGAACTCGACCACGGCTCGTGGGCAGGCTGCAGGTTCTGGATGATCAGTCGAAGTGACGGCCTAATGCCGCATAAGAATTTCTGCTTGGACGCGCTCCTGCATATCGCCTGAGACTTGCAACAGACAGGAGGTCTGGAAATGAAATTCCCCATCGGCACTCTATTCGTAACCATGGTCGTCGTTGCAAGCAGCGTTCATGCTCAAGCCGCGACTCGAGCCCACTCCAACACCCTTCGTGTGGAGACGCCCGCGAACCGCCCTGCCCTCGCAGAAGAGAACGCCGAGGCAATCTATCTGCATAAGACTGGGGACGGACGCGCCCTCCTCTACATCGAACAGCAGAAAGGAAGCGGACTCTCGGTGCTGGATGTTACCGACCCAGCGAACGTCAGGCGCTTTGCCAATACTTCGTTCCCCAATCCCTCGACATTTCAATTTGTTCGCGATGTAAACGATGACGCTGCGCTTATCCGCTATGAGAATGGCTCGGGCTTTGCAGTGCTCAACTTCAAAGACAGCCGTCATCCAGTCCTGGAAACTACACTCGTTTTTGCGCAAGCCACCAACCCGGAGATGCTCGGACAAACAGGCATGCTGGTCACTGTCGCGCAGAACTCCAGCGACCCGGCTGGTGATCCAAAGACATACCAGGTTCTGGATACGGCGAATGCGTCCGCATCTGGATTGATGGCCACGATTCCCGACGTCACACAGCGTACAACGAACAGCGATACGGGCACGCTCTTTCTTCTAAACCGGAACGGCGTCACCATGATTCGGCGCCCTCGCGTCGAAGCGGCGTACCAGGCTGAACTTAGCCAGAGTAGAGGTAACTGAGGCCGCGGAAGACGACGGTCTTGGACTTAGCATTCCCCGTCTTCCTCTACCTCGCTCGCGCTCCCTCGCACCGCAGCCGCATTCGGCGGATGCACGTCACGCCGCAGCAATTATTTGCGAACTCGGGTAGGGAACTGTTTCCCAAACAGCACCTCGAGGTTCGCCGAATGAGCGGGTTACCGTGGCGTGACCTGCAGCTGCGGCACCTCCGCGAAAAAGGGGCAGATATGTTAATGATTCCTTCTAAGACTCGGCAATGCGCATCGCATGCTCGGCTCGATAACGCGGATCAAGGCAGGGCGACCCATCGAGTCTCTAAGATTGGATCTTCCCTTAACTTCTCTTGCGCGTCCCTATTAGTCCTTCTCTTTTTACTCATGGGCCGTTGTTGCTCGGCACAGAGTGTGAACCACCTTTCCTGGCTGGATCGTGCAAGCAAAACGCGTTCCGACCAACCGGATTGGGTTACACCACTTATCACTTCCTCCGCAAATCTTGAAGAAGCGACGATTTACGATACTTCGCGCAAGCTTCAATCAAATGGCACTGATTTAGTAACTGCCGGAGGACCGCGTGGTATCCAGTTCGTTCCCTTTGGAAGACTTCAGGTCACCATCGGAGCCACGCCCTATCTCGCTCACAACGATCCCAGGGTTCGCGATGGCTTCGGAGACACGTCTTTCGCCTTCAAATATCGCATGGCGAGCGGAAACGCGGAACACGGGGGCTTCGCATTCTCCGGACAGATCGGTGCCAGCATTCCGACCGGAAGCCACCAGAACGGCCAACCCAGTGCGATCCTCACGCCTACTCTCCTCGGAGAAAAGGGCTGGGGGAACTTCAATATTCAGAGCACATTCGGGTTCTCGCTGCCCCTTGGAGACGCACAAACCAATGGACGGCAGTTCACTTCGAACACGGCTTTTCAATCTCACCTATTCCGAGTTTTTTACCCAGAACTGGAAACCAATGCGCTCGGCTATTGGGGAGGAAAGAACGACGGACAGAGACAAGTCCTTTTTACTCCCGGCTTATTGGTGGGGCGCTTTCCTGTTGCCCGCTCTGCCGGCATAACCTTTGGAATCGGCATGCAGGTCGCAGCTACTCGCGATCATGCCTATAACCACAACCTGATCTTTTCTATCCGCATTCCCCTTCAGTCGCATCTGTCGAAACAACCGAATCATTCGCTGTTCGGCACTAAGTGAAAGGACAGCACACGCCGTCGTTAACGTGCTAGCGAGGGAAGAGAGCAAGAGACAGCTTCCCTACCGCTAGGAGGAGATCGAGAATGTCGCAGCCACAATCTACCATCCCGCTCACGCTGAAGCAGCGAACCTTTGTGGTTGCGCTGTTTCTTTTGGCACTGGTTCTGTCGTACTTCGTGGTGTTCTCCATCGATGTGCCGGCCGCAAATGTTCGAAATTCTTTCCAGACCCTCCGGCACTCTGGAGCGGAAGCGGGAGCAACAATGCCATGACTGATCGCCACGCGCTATCCCCTGCAGCTGACACGCTCATCCGCGTGCATACTTATGCCGCATTCGCGGGTCTGCTCCTTTCGGCGCTCTTCGGGTTGCTCGTCTCCATCAAGTTCCATGCGCCGGGCTTTCTCGGTGGGCACGGTTGGGATACGTGGGGCCGGCTGCGCTATGACCACACCCAGGGCATTCTCTACGCGTGGCTTGGAAACGCGTTCATTGCCTTCCTCTACTACGCTGTGCCCATCCTTACGGGGCGCACTTTCACCAGTGTCCGCCTTGGCTGGCTCATCTTCTGGATGTGGAACGTGGTGGCAGTGCTCGGCGGATGGAGCCTTGTCCTGGCGGGCTCAAGCCAACCTCTCGAATGGGCCGAATTCCCCCTCGTCATCTCGGCGGTTATTGAAGCTTCGTTTCTCCTGCTCGTCCTTCAATTCGCGTTGCCTTTCTGGAAGCGCGGAGCCTCTGAATTGTATGTAGCCGGTTGGTATCTGCTCGGCAGCATCACGTTCACCACTCTCGCCTACCCCATCGGCAACCTGCTTCCCAACATCCTGCCTGGTGCAATGGGTGCAGCCTTCAGCGGCCTGTGGATTCACGATGCGGTCGGCATCTTCATTACTCCTTTAGCCACCGCGATCGCCTACTTCGTTATTCCGGCAGTAACCCGAAAGCCCATCTACAGCCATTTCTATTCGATGATCGGCTTCTGGTTACTGTTCCTCGTTTATCCATTGAACGGCATTCATCACTACGTTTATTCAGCGCTGCCTATGAGCGCGCAGCATGCCTCAGAAGTCGCGTCAATTTACCAGGGCATTGACGTTATCATCGTCGTCACCAATCTTCTGCTCACAATAGCTGTCGCCGCGGACGGCAATGTGTTGCGGGATATCCCGCTGCGCTTGGTCTGGACCAGCATGGTGCTTTACCTAATCGTCAGCATTCAAGGCTCCATCCAGGCCGTGATGGCCTTCAACAGCTTCACACACTTCACCGACTGGGTCATCGGCCACTCCCATCTGGCCATGATCGGCTTCGCCTCCTTCGCTGCGATGGGAGGCCTGGCCCACATCTGGCAGCGCCTGTCGAACGTTCGCTCAAGCGTGCGCCTGCTGGCATGGTCGTATTGGCTGCTGGTGATTGCCCTGGCCGGAATGGTGCTGGACCTCACCGGTGTGGGGCTCGTGCAAGCCAGCCTGTGGCAACAGCACGTGCCGTGGATCGAATCGGTGCGCGCGTCGCGTCCCTACTGGATCATTCGCACCGCCGACGGCTGCCTGTTACTTGCCGGTTTCATTGTCTACGGCGTCAGCTTCTTTGTCGGCAGACGGCATGATGCGGCCGAAGCGACGGCTGTCGCTGCCGAGCGCGCTCCACACACTTCCGACAGTTTTCGGGTGGATCGATGGATAAGCACCGCCTTCAGCGCGACATTCGGCGCCGGTGTGCTCTTTTTTCTTCTGTCATTCACTGCGCTTGCCATCCTTCCGGCCATTCAGATGCATAAGGCAATCGAACGCACCACGCCGCCGGGAGTGCACCTGGCGCTCACTCCCGCCGAGAGGCACGGCCAGCAGCTCTATGCTCGCAATGGTTGTGCCTATTGCCACACGGAGCAAGTCCGATTCACTCCCGCCGACGAATGGCGTTTCGGTGCGCCGACTCAGGCTTGGGAGACGCAGGACGAATTTCCCCAGATGTGGGGCACGCGCCGCATTGGCCCCGACCTCGCGCGCGAGTCCGGCAAGCGGACTGATGACTGGCATCTCGCTCACCTCTATAACCCGCGCTTCACCGTGCCCGAGTCGATGATGCCCTCCTATCGCTGGCTCTTCAACGGATCCGCAGACAAACCCACACAGGATGCGCTCGACCTGGTGGCCTATCTCAGGAATCTCGGGCGCCCTGCACTGCAGGCCTCCGCAGTGCGCCAACCCGAACCTGCAGGGGCGGAAATGTCCGATCACACGCCGGCGTCTCAGGTTTCCACGGTTCTCGACGAAGGCAAGGCAGTATACGAAGCCAACTGCTCCGGCTGTCACGGTGTGGATGGCCGAGGACACTCGAGAGGCGGGTGGGTGCTGCGGCCAGTTGCGTTCGATCTGGCCGGCTTCCGCATCCCGCCCGAACGCGTGTGGCGCGCACTCACATACGGCGTGCCGGGAACAGCGATGCCCGCGTGGAACGACTTACCCGGATCGCAGTTCCGCGCTGTGGCCGATTACGTGCTCTCGCTTCCCGATACGTCTCCTCTGCGCCCCGGTCAGCAATGGGCGCCGGAACCGGCACTGATGATCGCAGGCAAGCGCGTCTTCGACACACACTGCACGCGATGCCATGGAATCAACGGCGCCGGAGACGGCCCCGACGCCAACCGCTGTCGGCGATCGCCGGCGAACTTCCATCAAATCGAAGTCTCGTTCGCAGGTGTCTCCGACGTGGTTCGCAACGGTGTACCCGGGAGTGGCATGCCGGCGTGGCCATTGCTTACGCCCTCTGAGACGCAGGCCGTCACCCTGTACATGCGGTCCCTCTACCAGCAGCCTGCTCCACCGCATGCAATAGCCGGCTCCGCATCCGAGCCCGAAGAAGGAGGAGAACAATGATCGCCTGGATCATCGGCATCATTACCCTCATCCTGCTTCTATTCGTGATTTGGCGAAAAGTCTCGAAGAGCTTCCGCGATCGTTGCGAGCAGCCCAAGTATCTCTTTCTTGAAAGCCTCGGCGTTCGCTTGCCGAAGGATCAACGGTCGACTCAAACGCAATGTCCCCAGGAGGAAAAACATGGATCCCATCACTCGTAGATCGTTCGCATCCCAGACTGCCGCAGCGATTGCCGCTCTCGGCCTCTTCGGGGAAGCACCCCGTGCTGCTGACGCGCAGTTAGTGTGGAAGAGCTCAGAGTGGAAGCTTGCCAGCTTTCGGAAACTGGTCGCAGACCCCGCCCCCATCAAGCAGGTCTTCGACGTCGTCCAGATCGGCGACGGCAAATTCCTCAATAACATCAAGAACTCGCTCAATGGCCTGCGCTTCGGCTTCGACGTTCCTGAACACCACATCAAGATAGTTGCGGCTCTGCACGGCCCAACCAACATGATCAACTACGACGATTTCATCTGGAACAAATATCGGATTGGCGAGTGGCTCAATGTTACTGATCCTTCCACAGGCAAACCTGCAGTGCGCAACATCTTCTACCCAGCCAAGAATTCGATCGCCCCGGCCTCTCAGGCGGAAGACCCCGA
>Ga0307474_10001869_pt1 | contig 15175 bp, 11 predicted proteins | sample atmos_gasesECM1C_2_FD_203312 | JGI IMG/M metagenome (GOLD analysis project Ga0307474, IMG submission 203312) | Hardwood forest soil microbial communities from Morgan-Monroe State Forest, Indiana, United States - atmos_gasesECM1C_05 | ecosystem: Environmental > Terrestrial > Soil > Temperate... | reverse complement strand
GCGCTCAACCAGTTGAATATGACGCAGCCGCCAACTGACGACAAGTTCGTCGAACTCCGTGAGCCGCTCGCAGACGTCAATCCAATCACGATTGCTGCGCTCGTCACGATAGAGCGAGAGAATCGCTCGGGCGCGGGCATCGAATTTCTCCCGCTCCGAAGCCTGGTCGGCAAATTTCAGTTTTCCCATTGCCTGCAGCGCTTCGAAGAATGCATCGTGGAGTGAAGGCTCGCGCAAACGGCGCGCCAGTGCGGCGTGCGCTTCCGGCGTCGGCCGATGATACTTCAACATCTTTTCGTCTTTGAGACCGCAGAGAAACTCCAACTCACGAAATTGTTCGGATTGAAAACCGCTGGCTGGCTCGAGCTTTCCGCGAAATGCAAGGAAGTGAGTCGGCAGCATGGTTTCCAGAATTGTGAACTGCTCGATCAGCACGCGAGTGATTTCAGTGCAGCGCCGCAGCAGTCTCGCAGCCTCATACACCTCATCGCGCGAACCCGGATTGATTCCAGCTTTTCGAAAATTCGCACTCACGGCATCCAGGTCGTGCAGCAACTCTTTGAACCATAATTCATACGTCTGATGCACGACAATGAAAAGTAGTTCGTCGTGATGCGGCGGCGAAGACTGCGGATGCTGGAGTTCTAAAAGTTCAGGCACTTGTAAATAGGAACTGTATGTCAGATGCCCGGATTCGGACTGCTGGTAGTCCTCGGCCTTCGAAGCACCTTCCCGCGCAGGTTTTTCGAACCCCAGAAACTCCGATGCATTCTTGCCCAGTAATCGAGATTTAGTCTGCGGCGCAAGATGACTTGTGCGGATTAACGCCCCGGCACGATGCTCACCTAGGGGGAACGGATAATCGGAACCCAACATGACCCGCTGCGGACCCATGGTCTGTACCAGAAACTCCAGCGCACCTTCATCAAAGACCGCAGAATCCACGTAGAAGCGGTCCAAATAACGGCGTGGCGGCAATTCGCACACTCCGTGCGCAACGGGATGATGCTGCCACGCATTTTCCAAACGCCCCAGTAGGAATGAGAAGCTCCCGCCGCCATGGGCAAAGCAGATCCGCAGGGTGGAAGGCAACTTGTCGAATGCCCCCCCCAGAATCATGGCGACAATGCACAGTTGGGTTTCTGCGGGCATGCCAACCGTCCACGGCATCATGTATTTGGGCATGCGCTGCAGGCCCAGCATGTCCCACGGATGGACCAAGACCGCTGCGCCTTCATCCGCACAGTGATGCAGAAACGTGACGATGCCTGGGTCATCGAGATTCTTGTCGCCAACGTGATTTCCGATCTGCACTCCAACATGCCCGGCGCGCATGCAACGGCTCAGTTCTTTGCAAGCCGCATCCACATCCTGCAAGGGAACCTGACAAAAGGATTTCAGCCGGCCCTTGCCGTGAGCGCAGAGTTCGAGAGCTCCGTCATTAAAAATCTGTGCACAATCCAGGGCGTGCTGATCCGGCCGGTCGTATGCGAACAGCACCGGAGTCGCTGAGATGATTTGCATGTCGATCCCATCGCGATCCATCTCACTGAGCCGCACTTCAGGATCCCAACAGGCGGAATAGATGTGCCGGAAGAAGCGGTCCCCGACCATGATTTCGGCTTTCCCGGCTTCGGTATGTTTGATCCACGGCCAGTTGGGCGTCCCGTAGCGTGCGGCCAAGTCTGGCCACTCACGCAGGAAGAAGTGATTATGGATGTCGATGACTTGCATCACTGTTTGCCGGGATGAATCGTGCCGCAGTGCTTGCACTTTCGAAGATTTTCATCGCCATTGAACTTTTCAAACAATGGCGGCAGATCGCGCACGATACTTTTCAATTTCACTTCCGCACGGTGCACTAATTGATGACAGTTCGGGCAATACCACTCGAATGCATCCAATGCGCCCTCTGGACGCGGCATCTCGACGACCACTCCAAGGCTGCCGGCAGGCCTTTGTGGTGAATGGCGCATATGTTTCGGAAGCAGGAAAATCTCGCCCTCGTTAATCGGAACCTCGAGCGGCGGTTTTCCGGGAGATTCCATGAGGCGAAGGATGATGTTTCCCTTTAACTGATAGAAGAACTCTTCGGTGGGATCGTCGTGGTAATCCCGGCGCTGGTTCGGTCCGCCCACCACGGTGACCATCATCTCGCCGTCGTCCCAGATCTGGGCGTTACCCACCGGAGGTTTGAATTTGTTTTTGTTCTCCTCAATCCAGTTCTGAAAATTGAAAGCCCTCAGATTTTTGATCGATGGCATTGAAGCTCCTATCGTTGCGGCTTGTAGGCGATCGCCCGACATTCGATCAGCAGGTGCGGATGCGGCAATTGATGTACGGCAACCGTCGTCCGCGCGGGTCCGTCATACCCAAAATATTCTCCGTATACCTCGTTGTAACCGGCGAAATCATTCATGTTCACCAGATACGTGGTCACTTCGACGACGTCATTCAGTTCTGCACCTGCGCTCCTTAGAATGTCGCGTATGTTCTCGATCACCGCTTTGGTCTGCTGGCGAACGTCGAGGCGAGTCGTGCCGAGCTCATCGACATCGGCTCCGGCGATCGTATTATCAGCGCGGCGGGCGCTTGTTCCCGAGACGATGAGGAAATCGCCCGCCCGCTTAATGTGCGGATATTTTCCGCGGGGCTTCGCCTTGCCTTCCACGATCTTGCTTTGAACATTCGTCATGCTGCTTACTTTTGGCGTGACATTCTACAGTCGAACGCAGATATTATTCAGCTCGGAATAGAAATTCAGAGAATGCAATCCACCCTCGCGTCCGATGCCGGACAGGCCAACTCCGCCGAATGGCGTCCGAAGATCGCGCAGAAACCAGCAATTCACCCATGTAATTCCCACATTCATCCGCTGCGCTACGCGGTGACCACGTTTCAGGTTCGTCGTCCAGATCGATGCGGCCAGGCCATATTTGGTATCGTTTGCCATGTGAACGGCTTCGTCTTCCGAATCAAACGGAGTCACGTGACATACGGGCCCAAAGATTTCTTCTTTCACACAGCGCGCGGATTCCTTCAGGCCAGTATAGATCGTGGGTTGGGCATAGAAACCGGCGTCAAGCTTGTTGCCGAAGCGAGGTATCCCTCCACCCGTAATCGTAGTCGCGCCTTCTTCCTTCGCCAGCTTGAAATAAGAGAGCACCTTGTCGCGGTGCTGAGCTGAAATCAGCGGCCCCAGGTCTGTGGCCTTTTCAAGCGGATCTCCAAGACGGAAAGCCTCTGCCTTGCGTCTCAGAGTCTCTACAAAACGCCCAAAGATCGAACGCTCGACGTAAACCCGCTCAGCGCACAAACAAACCTGGCCGGTATTCAGGAAGACGGCATCCGAGATTCCGCTGACGGTCTCTTCGAAGTCACAGTCCGCGAATACGATCGCGGCGTTCTTACCACCAAGTTCAAACGATACGGGCTTCACCGAAGCTGCGACCGTCCTCATGATGGCAGCGCCGGTCTGCGACTCTCCGGTGAAGGTCACGGCGTTCACATCCGGATGCTGCGTGAGAAATTCTCCCGCCGAGTTGGGCCCAAATCCGTGGACCACGTTGTATACACCTTTCGGAATACCGGCCGCCTGCATCACCTCGGCGAGCAGAGTTGCAGTCGCGGGAGTTTCCTCCGAGGGTTTAACCACGACGGTGTTGCCGCAGGCCAGCGCCGGCGCAACTTTCCACGTGAGCAACAACAGTGGAAGGTTCCACGGCGTTATGATTCCCACCACGCCGAGAGGCTTACGCACGGCGTAGTTGAGAGCACTCTTTCCGTCGGGCGTCTCTGTTTGGAACGATTCAAGTGCGCTCGTCTTAATGAGGTCAGCAAACACCCGAAAATTCGCGGCTGCGCGGGGCACATCAAGCCGCGATGCGAGAGAAATCGGCTTGCCAGTATCGGCCACCTCGGCGGCCACAAAGCAATCGAATCGTCGCTCAATCTCATCTGCAATCTTGTGCAGTAGAACTGCGCGCCCAGTTGTACCCAGTCCACTCCATCCTCGGCATAGCGCAACTCGAGCCGACTGAACTGCGGCGTCGACGAGTGCCTGATCCGCCTCTGCGACTTGCGCGATCACGCTCCCGTCGGCAGGATTCACGTCCACGAACTCCTGCTTGCCAGGGACGAACTGACCATCGATGTAATTGAGGAAAGACTTCACCTGGAGAGAAAACCCTGCCGCATCGTACCAGCCTCCCATCGGCGAAGGCAACGGCTGGATCAGGATCTGGCTCTGCGCTCATTCAGATAACGACCGAGCGCGTCGTGCCAGTCCGGCATCTCGAGGCCGTAGCGCTGGCGGCTCTTTGCAGACAGTACCGAGTACGCCGGCCGGGGCGCTGGACGCGCAATCTGCTGCGTGCTGGTCGGCCGAACTTGAGTAGATAGACCGGCGCGCTGCACGATTTCGCTGGCGAACTGAAACCAGCTGCAGTCTCCAGCATTCGTCACGTGGACAATCCCGCTCGCAGCTTTGTGGCATAACCGAATGATCGCTCGCGCCAGATCCACACTATAAGTTGGACATCCACGCTGGTCATCGACGACATCCAGTGCGGGCCGGGTAGCAGCGGCTTTCAGAATCGTGTCGGGGAAGCATTTGCCCCCGGGGCCGAATAACCAGGAGGTCCGCAGAACGCAGCAATCGGATACAATCTCGAGCAATCTGACTTCCGCTTCCGCTTTGGTTCGCCCGTAAACACTTTGCGGATTTCGCGGATCGTCAACTTCGTAAGGCGATGTCTTTTTCCCGTCAAAAACATAATCTGAACTCAGGAACATGAGTTTGGCGCCTACTTGCTTGGCCGCCTCTGCAACATTCACAGCGCCATCGCGGTTGACGGAAAACGCCAGTTCTCTGTTGCTTTCGCACCCATCCACGTCCGTGTAGGCTGCTGCCAGCACAACCCATTCGGGCTGGCTTTTTGTCGCGACCTCTCGAACTTTCCGAGCATTTCGAATATCGACGTCTTCGACGCCGAAGCCTTCCACGTCGTCGCCGGTCCATTCGCGCATCAAAGCCTGACCTAAAAGTCCGGTTGCGCCCAGAATCATGACCTTCATGTGTGATTGTCTCGTTCTATTCGAATGTTTCGGCGGCGCGAAACGAAACTCCCCGCTGATCTTTGGAAGAAACGATGGGATCACCTTTCAGTTCCCAGTCAATCTTCAATTCAGGATCATTCCACAGGAGCGTGCGCTCTTGTTCGGGAGCGTAGTAATCGGTTGCCTTATATAGGACCTGGGCCCGATCTGAGATGACACTGAATCCGTGCGCAAACCCGGCCGGAATCCACAACATTTTCTTGTTTTCTGCCGAAAGATGCACCGATTGCCATCCACCGAAAGTGGGCGAACTGCGACGAAGGTCCACCGCTACATCAAGAATCTCACCTTCCACCGCGCGTACCAGCTTTCCTTGTGCTTGCTTGATTTGATAATGCAACCCGCGCAGCACCTTGCGGTGTGACATCGAATGATTGTCCTGCACGAAGTGTTCCACAATCCCAATCGCCTTGAAGGCGCGCTCGCTATAGCTCTCCAGAAACATTCCGCGTTTGTCCCCAAACACGCGTGGCTCCAGAATGAAAACTCCGGGGAGGGATGTCGGAATTTTCTTGAAGGGATCCATAACCGCGCTCGCTGGCTGAGTATTCACTCAGAACACTCTTTCCTTCAGCATTTGCAGAAGATAGGAGCCATAGCCGCTGTTCTTCATCGCGCTTCCTATCTTTTCTACTTGGGCCGATGTGATGTAACCGTAGCGATACGCAATTTCTTCCGGACACGCGACCATCAGTCCCTGCCGCTTTTCAATCGCCTGAATGTAAAGCGCGGCATCCATCAGTGATTCGTGGGTCCCTGTATCGAGCCATGCCATGCCGCGGCCCATCACGACGACCTCCAGTTTGCCGCTTTTCAGGTAGGCCTGGTTCACGTCGGTAATCTCGAGTTCACCTCGGGCACTCGGCTTCAGCGACTTTGCGATTTCCACGGCTCGGCCATCGTAGAAGTAGAGTCCCGTAACGGCGTACCGCGACTTTGGCTGCATCGGTTTTTCCTCGATGCTCAGGGCGCGGCCGTGGGTGTCGAACTCTACGACTCCATAACGCTCTGGATCATGTACGGGGTAGGCGAACACGCGTGCACCGTCAACGTGACCGGCGGCCTGCCGCAAATCCTTCACGAGGTCGTGCCCGTAAAAGATGTTGTCGCCCAACACCAGAGCGCACGGACTGCCCGCGAGAAATTCCTCGCCCAGCAGAAACGCCTGCGCGATGCCTTCCGGTCTGACCTGCACACGATATTCAAGACGAATCCCGATCTGACTACCGTCGCGAAGCAAACTCTGAAACTTAGGCACGTCCTCGGGAGTAGAGATCAGCAAGAAATCGCGAATACCCGCCAGCATTAGCGTGCACAGCGGATAGTAGACCATCGGCTTGTTGTATACAGGAAGAAGGCTCTTGCCCATGGCCTGAGTTACGGGAGAGAGACGCGTACCCGAGCCACCAGCCAGAATGATTCCTTTATATTTCGTGCCGTCACTCATAATTTATGGATGTTGCGCAGCGTTTGAACTATCCACCAACCTAAACGGAATAATGTGTCGCAATCCACTGGCGATAGCTGCCACTTGTCACATCCTTCACCCAATCATTGTTCTCAAGATACCAGCGCACCGTTTTGCGGATACCGCTCTCAAATGTTTCCTTCGGCTTCCATCCGAGTTCTCGTTCGATCTTGCGTGCGTCTATCGCGTACCGGCGGTCGTGTCCGGGGCGATCAGCTACAAACGTGATCAGGCTGCGGCGCCGGGCTTTGCCGGCGGGAGCCATCTCGTCGACCAAGTCGCAGATCGTCTCCACGATCTCGAGGTTGGGCTTCTCATTCCAGCCGCCAACGTTGTAAGTCTCTCCGGGGCGGCCACGCTCGAGAACCGTGGCAATCGCTGCACAATGATCTTCCACGTAAAGCCAGTCGCGCACGTTCTTCCCGTCACCATACACTGGCAGAGGCTTACCATCACGCGCGTTCAGAATCATCAACGGAATAAGCTTTTCCAGAAATTGCAGAGGTCCGTAGTTGTTGGAACAATTCGTAGTGAGCATTGGCAGACCGTAGGTGTGGTGATACGCGCGAACCAGGTGGTCGGACGCCGCCTTAGACGCTGCATACGGGCTGTTCGGAGCATACTGATTTGTTTCTGAAAACGGCGGATCGTTAGGGCCGAGCGATCCGTAAACCTCATCCGTAGAAACATGCAAAAAACGAAATTGACGCTTTTCGCTCTCTTGTAGGGCGCTCCAGTACGCCCGCATTTCTTCCAGCAGAGCAAAAGTTCCGTCGACGTTGGTACGGATGAAATCGTCGGGACCGCGGATCGATCGATCGACATGGCTTTCTGCCGCAAAATGGACAATCGCCCGCGGTTGGTGCGTGGCCAGCAATCGTCGGACAAGTTCACGATCTCCGATGTCGCCCTGCACGAGTTGGTAGCGCGAATCCGCCACGACTGGTTGCAGATTTCGCGGATTACCCGCGTATGTAAGTTTGTCCAGATTGACGATCGATGAATTGCCTTCCCGCATACGCTGCAGGATAAAGTTCGATCCGATAAAGCCGGCTCCGCCAGTGACAATGACCGTTTCGCTCATGCTGAGATCGACCCGCATACCAGTTCTTGCGCACAATGGGGGGCGACGTTCGATTGTAATAAAAAAGAAGGGATTGATCTTGTCCGAAAAGAACAACCTGCAGAATTGTTTACCCTGGCGATTGTTAGCGACGATTTAATACCGAGGCCGTCAGTGACTAGACGGCACGACGCTCGACGATCTCCTTCTCGCCGCCCACGGCGCTGGCACTCGGCTTCTTGACCCCAGGCTCAATCCATTGCCAGCCCAGCAATTCGAAGTATACCTTCTCGATGTCAGACGCAATCTTCTGCCATTGATAGTGATCGCTGATCCGTTTTTTCGCAACCCTTCCCGCGGCCTCGCGTATCGAAGGGTTGGCAATCAGAAAACGTAAGCGTTCGGCAAGATCGGCAGCGTTCCCACAGCGGAAAGTGAATCCGGCCCCGTCCACCACCTCTCGGTTCTCCGGGACATCGCTGGTAAGAACGCACAATCCCGCGCCCATCGCGTCCAGTAGCGCCAGAGACAATCCTTCGAGATCGGAGGGCAGCACGAACAGCATGGCATTCGTCAGGAGTTCGTCCAGAGCCTCTCCCGATGTCCAGTCGAGCATCCGAATCCGATCACTCGCGTGCTGGCGAAGATTCCGGCTGTAATCATCGCAATAGCTCGAGGCTCCAGCCATGACGAGTTGCACCCGAGTATCGAGTTGCTCGAACGCTTCGACCAGGAGATGGCAGCCTTTTTCCGGCGAGAATCTTCCCAAGAACAGGACATAGTTGTCTGGTTCGATCCCCCAATCCAGAATGTGGCGAGGCTCGCGCCTTTCGCGCAGCATCCCACCATTGGGCACATAGAAGGCTTCAACGCCGTGAATCTGACGATAGCGGCGCCGCAGTGCCTTGGAAACGACCATCGTTCCAGTCGGAAATCTTACCGATGCCCGCTCCCCGCTTTGCAACACCGCCGAGGCCAGACGACCCCACTTCTTCCTCTGCCAGTCGAGGCCCTGCACCGTCACTGCAGTTTTTGCCCCCACCAGGCGGGGCAGCCAGGAAAACAGGGCCGGTCCCAGGGCATGATAGTGCACCAGGTCATATTGTTGCGTCATCGCGTGAGCGGTACTGAGAATTGTGTGTACCAGGGTTTCCAGGTGCTTTGATCGAATGGTCGGCAGCCGTACCAACCTGGCACCGTTGTGTTCAATTTGCTTGGGAGTGAAGTAGTTGCGGCAGTAGATAGTCACTTCATGTCCCATCTGAGCCAAGCGTTTGCCGACTTCCTCGTAGTAAGTCTCGATTCCGCTGTACTTCGAGATCACCCCCCGTCCTCCAATAAAAGCCACGCGCAGTTTGCGAGGCGCTTCAACAGATACCCGTTTCGTCTTGGGATTCGCCGAAGAACGGGCGCGCTGCCATGGCGGTTGCTTCGTCGTAGGTATTAGCGCCGGCCGGCGTTTGGAACTTGCAGCCGCCAGATCCTCGTACAAGGACAGCAACTGGCTGTAATGCGCCTCGGGAGTATAGTGCCGACGAGCCAGTTCCCACCCGGCATGCCCCATTTTCACCGCTAAGTCAGGCTGTGAAGCCAGGGTGTGAATCGCACTGGCGAGCTTGTTCACATCTCCGCTCGGATACAACAGGCCTGTTTCGCCGGCATGCACGAGTTCACGTCGGGAGCCAGCATCCGACGCAATGACCGCGCGCCCCTCGGCATAAGACTCCAAAATCGTCTTTCCCAAAGTCTCGTAAGCGTGCGACGGCAACACAGTAAAAAGTGAATGTGCGATCAGTGCGTCACGATCTTCACGCCCAACGTGTCCTGCGAATTGCACGTTGCGCAACCCCAGCGACCTTGCCAATTGCCGCAAATGTTTCCCCTCCGGCCCGTCGCCCGCTATGATCAGGCGAATCTTCTGAACCTGTTGCATGGAATACAGCAGATCATCCAGGCCCTTTTCCCGCGACAGTCTGCCGAAATAGAGGAAGTACGGATTCTCAGTCCGGTCCGCCTGCGACGGCTCGTGCACTTCCTGGAAGTGAGGCAACACTTCAAACTTCGAGGGGTTCCATCCGTGTTCCACAAACTTATCGCGGACAAAATGGCTAGGCGCAAGGAACAGGTCCACACATTTTCGATATGTGCCCAGCCCGCGATGCGCGTAGGCCTCGGCCACGAGCGCCAGCCGCGATCCTAAACCGGGGTAGCATTTCGATCGAAGGGCGCGCCAAAACGCTCCCCCTTTGCACGCTTCACAAGCTTGGCCTTGCGAGACTAAGTTGTAGCTTGGGCACAAAAGCTTGAAGTCGTTGATGTGATAAAGCACTGGAACGTTCTGAGCCTTGAGTTCCCAAAGAATAGACGGCGATAAATGATGGTAGATGTTCCGGACGTGCGCCACGTCGGGCCGGAACTCAGCGATCATTGCGTGGAGCCGCCGCCTTGCCTCGAACGAATAAATCGCATGCCCCACCAGTTTTGCTTTGTCCCGCCAGCCTGATTGCGCTTTGAAATCGATGTGCGGCACGAGGTAGCGATCGTATGGAGTCGGCTTGCCACGTGGGTCAGCCATTGAGAACAGGGCCACTTCGTGCCCCCGTGCCCTCATCAACTCCATAAGTTCGAACAGGTAGACTTCGGTCCCGCTGAATGGGTAGTTGTATTTGTTGCAGTACAAAATTCTCATGAAGAGTGCTCTCGTTATGCGTGATATGAGCGAGGAATAAATCGCCAAATGATTTCAAATTTTTCTTGCCGTTGAAGTTATGCCGTACGTGTGACCTGGCGGCGTGCCGTATCCAATTGAGCTGCTGGGCCGCGGACTTTAGATAGGGAATGACTTCAGAACTTCCATGATCGGGAAGGCGCTCGACCCTCAGCAGAGCGTGAATGAAGATCAAGCGCTCGACGAAGCTGTCTAACGATCCCGGTTCGTACAGAAAGCCTGTCTGACCCGGGAGCACGAGTTCCGGAATACCGGTGATTGCCGGCGCGAGCACAATTTTGCCGCGAGCCATGGCTTCCATCAGGACCAGGGGAATCCCTTCGCTGCGACTTGTCAGTACCACCAGATCCGCGTGGTCGTATAACGAATCCAACTGTTCGCGTGCCACATGTCCGAGCAAAGTAACTTGGTGCTCGAGATCAGGTCTGCCAATGAGCGATTCCAGCCTGCGTCGTTCTGGGCCTTCTCCGGCGATCGAACACTTAAAACGGACACCGAACTCACGCAGTTGAGCACAGGCTTGCACGAGAAAGGCGTGGTCCTTCACCGCATGCAGCCTACCCACCGCCAAGAGCGTTAAAGAATCACTATCAACCGGTCTTTGATCTTCCGAAATCGGCGGGCTCTCCAGCACGTCCACTCCCAGTCGCGACACCACCAATTTTCCTGGGTCAACAGCGGGATAGTGCTCCAGAATGTATCGCCGGTTGTATTCCGACACGGTTAGACAGAGAAGGCAGTTCGCCAGCTTTACGTCGAGATAGCTTTTACGTTGCAGCAAATCCGATCCGTGCAACGTCATACTAAAAGTGATGCCCAGCAGCCGTGCCGCCACCATAGCGATCCATGATCCGAAGTAGCCGTGATGCGCATGCACGTGCTGCACCCCGCGCCCCGACAAACGAATCGCGTAGTATGCGCCGAGCCATATCTGCAGAAGGGCCTTGCCACGTTGGAAGAAACCTTCGCGCCCGCCAAACAGAACTCGCGCGACAAGAGACCAGATACTTTTCCATTTTTGGAAGCACAGCCACAACGCCTGTAACAGCAATGACAATTTGAATGGCTGCAATACGATCTCAGGCACGGTGGCCGATTCGCCGGCCGGGGTCCAGACACTTCCAGCTACGACTTGTACATCCCGCCTCTTCAGCTCTTCGATTTCATCCACGACATACGGCTCGACCGGGGAAGGAAACTGGTTCGCGAGGTAAGCGATGGTTAGCACAATGAGGACTCTTGTTGCAGAATGGACCTCTGGCGCTGCGCCGATAACATTCCCGCCAAGGCAAAAAGTAATCCGTTGACGAACTGGTAGCTCATCACCACCACCGCCGCATTTGCCCAGTAAACTGCCAGTAAAATCGGCCATAATCGATGAAATCCAGAATCAAGGAATCCTCGGCTCTCGCTCTCGGGCACGGGGCTGCGCCCCAGCCGAAAAAGCTCGTACATCAGCCACACATACAGCACCAGCCCGGCAATTCCGTTTTCCACCAGAAGTTCCAGATACGTGTTGTGAGGGTATAGAGTCCTTTCGTCGTAACCGCTCACGTGCCGGGGCAATTCGTCGGGCATCTGATGAAATCCCCATCCGAGCCACGGACGTTCGAGAAACATTTCCCATCCACCGGCATAAACCGCGGCGCGATAATCGACCGGCCCACGTTCTTGCAATCGATCACTCAGAGCGCTCCGCAATGAACTCGAGCCCATGACAACCGCCGCACCAAGCACCGACACAAGCAAGAGAGCAACGCACGCGCGGCGACGGATCCGGCTATCGGAGATCAAAATCAGCGCGGCTATCGTTCCAGCAAACGACACCCACACCGCCCGAGTCATCGTGGCCAAGATCGCAATCGGAACAGATGCAAGCAGCAGTAAGACCTTCAGTCCCCGTACGCTGCCGCGGCGATAGGTATGCAGTGCGATCAGACCCAGCATATTCAGAGACACCCCATTCGCCACAGCCTGCAGCAACGGGCCGCGAGCTCGATCCGCATGGTGGCCAAGGCTCTCATCCAGAATGAACCGGGGAAAAATGAGCGACTGCGCCCCAAAGAGGAAGGCGATTGCCGTGAAACTGAGATACGCCAAGACGATGAGAGCGAAGATCTCGAAAGATCGGAAGTTTCGCTCCTCCACGAACACGAGCTTCGCCAGGTGAAACAAGGTGAACGGCACAATGAACTTGGCTGCCAGAAGACTCCAAGCTTCGTTGTTGAAAGGCTGACTCGCCAGGCTGGAGAGCACCAGAGCAGTTAAGCCAATCATCGGCCAGGTTATCCGTTCCAGGATTATGAGTCGATTCCGCTGGATCATGGCTCGCATCGCGACTGCGATAACCAGCAGCCCGAACGCCACACGATCGATCTCGTAGAAAGAAACATCAGGATGCCGCAGCAGCATCGCGCTGAGCGCTGCCAAGAATAGGAGCGTTGGCGCCGCCATCAACAACTGCAGGGGAGCAAGCATAATTTCAGCCGCGCGTACCGCTAGCTCCGCTCCTCCGAACTCTAGCGATGTAGTGAGGAACTTCGCCCGCATCAGTCTCCGCTCCCTCGGGCCACAGCGAGGAGTGTCTTGAGCAGGATGCGCAGATCCGATGCCAGGCTCCAGGTGTAGATATACTCACGATCCAGTTCCATGCCGCGCTGAAAGGACGGATCACGCCGCGCTGTCACCTGCCACAATCCAGTGATTCCGGGAGTCACATCCAATCGGGCGAAATGCTCAATCGCGTACGCAGCGTAATCGTCGATCGGATGCGGCCGCGGCCCCACTAGACTCATATCCCCCTTCAACACGTTCCACAGTTGTGGGAGCTCGTCGAGGCTATACCGGCGCAGGATCCGGCCCATACGCGTAATTCGAGGATCGTCCCTCAGCTTGAAAAAGGGTCCAGATCGTTCATTACTCCTCCGCAACGTACTCTTGAGCTCGTCTGCGTTGCTCACCATGCTGCGAAACTTATAGCAGCGGAACAGTTGCCCCTTCCGGCCAGCCCGTGGCGCCCGGTAAATTACCGGCCCCTTTGAATCCAGCTTGATCAGCACAGCTAAGGCAGCCATCAGCGGCGACAATAACGTCAGCGCCAAGAAAGCTCCCACGACGTCGGCGCACCGTTTGAGGGCAAGGCGAGCGGCTGGAAATCGCTCGGTGTGCAGGCAGACCAGAGGCAAGTCGCCGATTTGTGCCACCTCGTTCAGCGCGGGTCTGCAGCCGAATAATTCCGGAACGATTCCCACATTCAGGTGCAGCCTTCGCGCGGCCCGCAGCACTTGCAGCGTCAGGTGTCGATCTCGTGGCGCCGCCAGTATCACTTCGTCTACGAATCCCTTGCGTGCAAGATGGGGTAAATCCGCGATACGACCGATAATCTGGGTGCCGGAATTTCCTTCATTGTCAAGGAAGCCGTATACCTCCTTCCGCGCCTCCGGATGCTGCTCCAGATACGAGGCGACCCGGCGTCCGATTTCACCTGCACCTACGATCAGAACTTTTTGGACGCCGCGGGAGTCTTCTGCCAACTGACGGAAACTTTGCCGGCGCCACGCAAGCAGGACGCCAAAATGCAACCCTGCGGCGCCCCCAAGCAGCACAGCGCGAGTCCACGGTGCACCCTGCAGGAGGTTCGCAAACGTTAACAGCGTCGTCGACCACAAAATGGCTTTCCCCAGAGCGCGCACCTGACGGTGAATGTCGATGCCTTCACAGTAGAGACCCTCGGAATGCCCGATAAGGGTGATCAATGCAGCGTGCAACGCGGCGAAGCCCAGAAGGGACACAGGCGATCCTTCCGCATATCTGAAAGCCCACACGTGGGGAAACACGCTGCGAAGCGGCACCAGAAACGCTCCGATTAGCAGCCAGTTCAGTCCAATCAGTGCAAAATCAGCGGCCGTAGCGCGAAGCCAAGTCCAGCCAAACGGTCCTTGCAACGGACGCGGTACGAATAGTTCGAACGACCGTCTCTGTCCGCTTAGGGGAATCGCGGTCGATAATTCTGCGATTCTTTCGCTAGACGGCACTCGCACTGAAACGGGCTGTTTCTTCTTCCCAAACTCGCGCATCTCACCCGGGATGAGCCGCGCCCATTCGACCTCCCGAGCAACTTCCCGGGTTGAATTTAGAGTAGGGGACAACACTTTCGATTACCCCTCATCGAGGTTGCGACCTCGCCTGGAATCTGTTGAACTTATAAAAAGCTGTAAATCCTCTCCGGGACCGGGAACGTCCGGTCGCTGAGCACGATGCCCAGAATGCGCGCCGACACAGAATCCAGACGCTCTTTGATATGGCGCGCGGTAGCGCGTCGCGTACGATTCGCGGATAGCACCAGGACGACGCCGTCTGCTATTTGCGCCATTGCGCTCGTCTCGTTTGAGGCTCCGGGCACTGGTGCCTCGACGATCGAATAGTCAAATTCATCCCGCAGCGCGCCTAAATGCGAATGCAACGATCCTGTCGTGGCAAAATCGGTTTCTTTGGGTACAAGCCACAAATTGCGGCTCATCCGCCTCGCCATAAGCCGCAGGCGCATGGAGTCCGGGTGAGTGGCGTCTGCAATCTTGGCAGCAGTCGGCGCCACCTCAATAACAATTCGCTCGGAGTCTCCCGCTACGGCTACCGTACCAGCAGTCTCCGAGGCCAGTTCTTCGCCTACACGCAAGCAAATGCCTAGTACATCCGTTTCCGAATCTGCGGCGCTGAACACAATCTGGCGCACAGGCGGCGTGGCCGTCGACAAAAACACTTGCCTCACGAGACTTCGAATCTGCTCTCTCGCGAAGCG
>Ga0307474_10001867_pt1 | contig 15185 bp, 16 predicted proteins | sample atmos_gasesECM1C_2_FD_203312 | JGI IMG/M metagenome (GOLD analysis project Ga0307474, IMG submission 203312) | Hardwood forest soil microbial communities from Morgan-Monroe State Forest, Indiana, United States - atmos_gasesECM1C_05 | ecosystem: Environmental > Terrestrial > Soil > Temperate... | reverse complement strand
CATCTCTTCGGCGGACAGGCCCGCCGCCTGTGCCGTGATCTCCAGAATGACCGGCGCCGGGTTGGGATAGGCCTCGATGTTCAGCTTCGAAAACGCAACGAGCCCGGCCGCACAAAACACCACAAGACCCAGCACGATAATCGCGCTGCGTGTCAGACCGAACTCGAGCAGGGACTTGATCAACTGATACCGCCGTCTACATCTGGGTTACGGATAGCCTGGAAGGACCACTACCCTGCGTCGCCCAGCAGCAGCTTGTTGCTGAGGAAGACCGCACCGTCCTGGACGACGGTCTCGTCGGGGGAAATCCCCGACAGAATTTGTGTCCAGCCATCCTGCGCCAATCCCGTCTTCACCGTGCGCTTGACAAAATGCCGGTTGTCCTTTGTGGACCACACCGACATCGTGCCGTCGCCTTCCCTCACCACGCCCTCGGCCGGCACCGCGAGCGAGCGAACGGCATCGCCGACGCGAATGACGAAGCTTGCATACATTCCGGACCGCAACAGATGCTCGGGATCGTCGATTTCCGAGCGCACGAGCTGACGGTGCGTATTGGGATCGATCATCGCGCCAAGCGCGGTGACGCGACCGGTAAAGATCTTGTCGGGATAAGCAGGCACCGTGACCTGGACCTGCTGCCCAAGCTTGTAGGCCGGCGCATCGGTCTCGATGACATTGGCCAGCATCCACATCGTCGAGAGATCGGCGACCGTGAAGGGAGCCGGCGCGTTGCCGGGCTGGGTCAGGAATCCGGGCGCCGCGTTGCGGGCAACGACACGGCCGGTGATGGGACTCGGCACCACGAGCGTGGAATCGACCCTGCGGTCGCTCACGATCTGCTCGACCTCGGCGTCGCTCTTGCCGAAAATGCGCACCGCATCCTTGGCCGCCTTGAAGTTGCCTTCGGCGGTCTGCTCGTCCGAGGTCGACTGGTCGACGTCCTTTTGCGCGCTGCCGCCCGACTTCAACAGGTTGGTGACGCGCGCCAGCGTCCGCTTCTGCAATTCGAGAACGCCGGCCGCGGCCAGCAGCGTCGATTCCGCCTGAAGCAGATCGGGGCTATCGATCGTGAACAGCACCTCGCCGGCCTTCACCTCTTCGCCGATGTTGTAGAAGGCCTTCTGGATCTTGCCCTGATATTGCGAGAACACCTGCACGAGCAGGTTCTCGTTGAAGTCGATGGTGCCGACGGCCGTCTTCAAGATGGCGAAATCGCGCGAGGCCACGGGTCCGATCTTGATCGACCCCGCCTGCTTTTCCGACAAATCGACGCTTTGATCGTCGGCGGCGGGCTTCACGGGCTCGGTGGAGGCGACCTGCTCTTTCTTCCCCGATTGTCCGTCGGCCATGCCGATGAAACCCCGGCCCCAAAACAGCGCGGCGGCGCCGATCGCAATCACGGCGATCAGAAGCGCACGGGATTTCGACAGCCTCTCGAAAACACTCACTTCTAAGGTCCCCAACTTCGCCGCCCCGTTCTTGTCATGCTGCGTTACAGCATTGCGCTTACACTAGCCTTACGTCTTGTTTGGTTTGAACAATTGTTTTGAGGCCGTTTCATATAATAAAAATAGCCAAAACAAAGAGATACCCGCATCCCTGCCCAGATATTCTTCGCTTGCCCGTGCCCTGTGCAAGTGGTTGCCAAAGATGTCAACAATCAAAGGCGCGGGCTTCTCCGCGCGACTTGCCAAACGCCCGTCATAATCCGCGCTGCCGGCCACCCCTGCCGGTGAGTCCGCACGCCCTCCGGAATCCGATTCCTGCGATTCAGAAGTGAATGATCATATCGGCCGAGCCGATAATCGCGAAGTTCTTGTTGGGCGCTATCCCGAGGTTCGAATTGCCGTTGAATGCAAATGCATCCAGCGACTTGTAATAGGAAACCTCCGGCCGCATCTCGATTTGCGGCGAGAACCAGTGCTGCCAGCCGAACCCCGCCTCGACATAACGGGTCTTGGTGCCGGTGCGCTGTCCCTGATAGTCGTCGACGAACTCGCCGCGCCAGGTCAGGTTGTCGAGCGGCGTGATCTTGTCGTTGACGTAGAGCAGGAAAGTCTGAAACGAGGCGGTGCAGCTCAGCACCGTGGCGTTGCCGCAATTGGCGAGGTTCGGCGCGTTGAACGGCATGTATTGCGGCGAGAACGGCGTGCCGCCGAGCTGGACGAAACCGGTGCCCTGCGCATTCGTCACCAGCGGATTGAGCAGGTTCGGCACGTTGTTCTGGTGCTCGTTATAGCTCTCGAAGGCGAGGTGCCACTGATCGTTGAACTTGTGATAGTAGGTGAAGCCGTACCATTGCAGGTTGTTGTAGCCCCATTGGCCGCCATTGATGCCGTTGGCGACGATATTGATGTCGTCGTTTCCGGAGTCGGTGGTGTAGCGGACACCAGCGGTCACGGTTGGCGTCGCGCCGGGATCCTTCAGCATCGTCGTATTCGGATAGAGCGGATTCGGATCCAGGTTCGGGATCGTCACGCCGACATGCCAGGGCAGCGCTTCCGTTCCCGTGGAGATGCCGAGTTGGAGAATCCAGGTCTTGCTAGCCGCCAGCGTAAATCCGACGCCGGTGTTGGTGTAGTTGTCGTACACATACGTCATCGAGTGCGAGTACATGTAATTGTTCGGCGCAAGCTGCGCCTCGATGTCGGGAATCGAGATGTAGCGGCCGAACCGGATCATCAATCCATCCAGCACTTGGGGAATGAAGACCTCGCCATAGGCCATTGGAATGTCGAAGCCGTTGTTGAGGTTTTGATTCAGGAACTGGCTCGAAAACAATCCGTAGGCCGTCGTGTAGCGATAGTTCTCGCCGTAGATCGGCGCGACGCGAAAACCCCAATCGACGTGATCCTTCTGAACCGTGTCGGGCAGCCGCTCGATGTAGATCACGGCCTGGTCGAGCTGCACCGTGTTGGGATTGTAGCTATAGGCCGCCGGCGCGTTGCCGCCCTTGACGGTCGAGGTGGACAAGTTGCCGCCGGGATCGAGCCAACCGTAGATCTGGATGTGATTGTCGTTCATCCAGCTCCCGGCATTGGTATTGCCGAGCGCCGCCATCAAGGGACTGTCGACCGAGCTCGGCCGCGTCACGCCAAGATTGGTGGTGCCGCCATAGGGCCATTCAGTGAAGGGATAGGGCGGAATTGCCTCCGGCGTCGGCGGGACCTCGGTTTCCGGGCGGCGAGAGGGAGGCGCCTTGGGATCGGCGGGCGCTGCATCATGCCCCCATTCGACCCGGTAGTAGTTGATGAATCGCTCGGCGAAGGTCGTGCCGAGCCAGGGCTCGAGACAGGCGTAGTTCTTGTACGGGTCGACGATTTTCTTGCAGCCTGCGGCCGCGCTGCCCGTTGCCGGCGCATCCGCCGCCATTGCGGCATCGACCGCTCCGCTCGCAATCAGCAGAAGGCCCGCAAGGCGCATCCTTTTCATCATCGATCCCAAACTCTCAAACTCACAAGCGTTCCCGATCGCCTTGGCCGCTTTCAGCCGAGGCCGCATCGTCCAGGAATTACGATGGTCTGCCTGCTACTCCGCCGCGGGCCCGCGCCACATCGGAGACTTCGGTCCGCCGTAGTAGTGCATCGCTCCGAGGCCCGAGTGCGGGCCCGACGAATCCGCCGGTGCCGCCGACGTTCCCTGGCCGCGGGTTGCAGCCTGACGCGGCTGAGTTGAGCTGCGGTCGACCGTCTGCGCAGCGCTCTCGCGGCAAACCCCGCAACTCATCGCCACCGCGAGCATGACGATGGCGCCGATCCGCACGGTGCGAGTCCGCACAAGCGAACTCCCGGCGACCGGCTGAGGCATGGCGTCAGTACTTCGCAACGACCGGGCCTCCGAACTTGAAATCAAGCCCGAGCGTGACCATGGAGTACGTGGTTTCGGTCGTGTAAGGCAATTGGCCGTTCGCGGTGAGGCCGGTGGTCGTGAGGGCGGGCCGGTTGAAGCCGTTGAAGTTGGTGTAGCGATATTCGAACTTCGCCAACACGTTGTTGGTGATCGCGTAGGCGACGCCGCCGCCACCGGTCAGACCGTTCGCGGAGACGTTGAACCTGTCGACCGGCAGACCGGTTCCGACGGGCGGCGTGTTGGTGTGCTGGATGCTGCCGAAAGCGTAACCGCCTTCGAAGAAGAACATCCAGCGATCGATGGTGTAGCCGGTGCGCACGAGCAGCGCGCCTTCCCAGCGAAGGTTATCCGCATCGACCGCGGTGACGCCGGGAAATGCGCCGGCATTGAACTGCGCAGAGTCGTTGCCCTTGATGCCGCTCCAGGCGAATTGACCTTCGACGCCGACGACGAAGGGGCCGCTTTGCCAGTTGTAACCGATCTCGCCGCCGCCGATGCCGCCGGTCGAGGAGTAGTTCGCCGTATAATCCGCAAACGGCACGGCCTGGCCGTTCGCGTTGTTGACGTTGTGATTGCCGAAGCCGACGCCGCCGAAGCCGCCGATATACACGCCGGTCCAGTCATAGACCGAAGCCACGGCCGGCGGCGCCTTCGCGTAAGGAAGATCGGCCGCGAGCGCCGGTGTGAGAAGGCCCAACACCCCGAGTGAGGCTGTGGAGAGAAGAATTCGCTTCATTTTTAACCCCTGTCGAATTTTTCGGATGAAACGCCGGGCGCCTCGCCGCAGCGTTTCCACGCCTCAGAAGTGAATGATGATGTCGGACAGCGCGATGATCGCGTAGTTCCTGTTCGCCGGAATGCCGAGATTGGGATTGCCGTTGAATGCGAACGCATCCAGCGACTTGTAGTAGGAGACCTCGGGCCGGAACTCGATTTGCGGCGAGAACCAGTGCTGCCAGCCGATGCCGGTTTCGACGTAGCGAGTCTTGGTGCCGGTGCGCTGTCCCTGCAAGTCGTCGACGAACTCCGCGCGGTAGGAGATGTTGTCGAGCGGCGTGATCCGGTAGTTCACGTAAGTGAGGAAGGTCTGATAGCTCGCGGTACAGGTCAGAACCTGCGGGCTGCCGCATTGCGCCAGGAACGGCGAGTTGAACGGCATGTATTGCGGCGAGAACGGCGTGCCGCCGAGCTGGAAGAAGCCGGTGCCCTGCGCGTTGAAGACGGCCGGGTTGTTCTGGTTCGGCACATTCTGCTGATGCTCGTTATAGGTTTCGAACGAGATGTGCCACTGGTCGTTGAACTTGTGATAGTAGGTGCCGCCTATCCACTGAAGGTTGTTGTAACCCCAGGTCCCGTTGTTGATGCCGTTGGCGACAATCTGGATATCGTCGTTGCCGGAATCGCTGGTATAGCGCACACCCAGCGTGCCGCTCGGCTGCGCGCCCGGATCCTGCTTGAACGTCGAACCCGGGAAGATCGGGTTGGGATCGAGGTTGGTGAGCGAGGTGCCGACGTGCCAGGGCATCGCCTCGGTGCCGACCGTGATGCCGGCCTGCACGATCCAGTTCTTGGTGACCGCGAGCGAGGCGATGATGCCGGTGTTGGTGTAGTTGTCGAACGTATACGTCATCGAGTGCGAAGACATGTAGTTGTTCGGCGCAAGCTGCGCTTCGATGTCCGGGATCGAGATGTAACGGCCGATTCGAACCATCAGGCCTTCCATCACCTGCGGGATGAAGACTTCGCCGTAGGCCATCGGAATGTCGAAGCCGTTATTCTGGTTCTGGTTCAGCAACTGGCTCGAGAACAGGCCGTAAGCCGTGGTGTAGCGATAGTTCTCACCGTAGATCGGGGCGAAACGGAAACCCCAGTCGACGTGATCCTTCTGCACCGTGTCGGGAAGCCGCTCGATATAGACGACCGCCTGGTCGAGCTGCAACGTGTTCGGATTGTAGGCGTAAGCCGCCGGCGCATTGCCGCCCTTGACCGTGGAGGTCGAGAAGTTCGCGCTCGGATCGACCCAGCCGTAAACCTGCAAGTGATTGTCGTTCATCCACTGACCGACCGTCGTGTTGCTGATGGCAGTCATCAGCGGACTGTCGATCGAGGATGGCCGCGTCACGCCGATGCTGGTCGTGCCGCCATAGGGCCACTCGGTGAACGGATAAGGCGGCGTGCTCTCAGGTGTCGCCGGCCAGTAGGCGCGGCGTCCCGGAGGCGCCTTCGGATCGGCGGGCGGAGCTTCATGACCCCACTCAAGCCGATAGTAATTTATGAAACGCTCCGCGAAGGTCGTGCCGAGATAGGCATCGAGACAGGCGTAGTTCTTGTAAGGATCGACGACACCTTTGCAGGCCGGCGCTTTGGTCGGCAGTGACGCGTCCGCCGCATAAGCATTGCCGACAAAACCCATGGCGGCCAACGAGACGCCCGCCAAAAGAAGTCTTTTCATATTCTTTGCCCCAAGCTGTTGGTTAAGGACGCCGCTTTGCGTCCTTGCGTGACCATTCGCGCTCGGGTTGATCTTTCGTTAGCGGGAACAAGGAAATCGATACGGTTTGCTGCACCGTTTCATTGAAAAATAATATATCGATCTCCGCTGCGAGCTGTTTGTGCTCACCAATGTGTCAGTTGCCGCGGACGATGCCGCGATGAGCGGCAGATTTCGTAGGAATTTGCGTAGGATTCCCGATATCCAGCACTGGATTTTAATAGTTTTTCGCGAGCTGTGGCTTTTCGGCCATATAAGTCAAGCGACACGCCAAAATTCGATATGCTTTGGATATGCAAAGAGATCGATCTGAATAGCGAAAATATACGTCGGCGACGACAGCGCGCCGCCGCACTGAGCAAAACCCGTCTCTTATTGCGTGATGCTGCGTTGGCGATCGGCAGTGAGCGCGGACGCCGCAGATGCGCGCGACGTCAGTAAAACCAAAAATGCCGATTTCGACCTCTTTGCCGTAACGTTTGATACCGCGCAGCGGCTCTCTGATCGTCCTGCTCACGGCTCGGGGACTCATACGCGCAAGGTTGGCGCACAAAAAATATATTACTTTTATATGTTACACCTGCACAAACGGCATAGATTTTATACGCCTATTTGGAGAATGCTGCACCTGCTGGGTAGTTGGCGACATTGGAGCAACGCTTGATTTGAAGGTGATCGAGAAGGCTTTCGCGGGGCTTGGACATCCCAGAGTTGTTTGACCCCGGCGAGTTCTTTCTTCGCCATGACGATCACGCGTTGCAGGGCATGATTTTTGCTCCTGTCCTTGAGGCTGAGGTCCTTGACGTTTGAAGTCCTTGACGTCGGGCCAAAGGCGACGGTCGGCCGGTGTCCTCCTCTACGAAGGCTGTTCTTTTGCATTCACCTCTGCCGATAGCATCGAAACTCGCCAAGCCGGGAATCCGGAACGGCAAGTATCAGGACGTCGCAGTTGCGCCGAACACCTCCGTCGCGCCGCGCAGCTTTCTGCAAACTGACATCGTGCCTCTGTTGTTGTCGCTCGGCAGCGTCAGCCTTGTCACGGCGTTGCTATTGCTGCTCGAGCAGACGGTCGCGGTCAGTCTCGTTCCGATCGCCTATCTGCTTCCCGTCGTGCTTGCGGCCACGCGATGGGGCATCTGGCCGGCCACGCTTGCCTCGATCGCGAGCATGGCGGAGGCGGATTTCTTTTTCTTCCCGCCGATTTTCAGTTTCCAGGTCGAGGACCCGCAGGAGGTCGTCGATCTGCTGCTGTTTCTGGTGGTGGCGCTCGTCAGCAGCAATCTCGCCTCGCGCCTGCGCCAGGAGACCGAGACCTTGCGTCAGCGCGAGAGAGATATTCAAAACCTCTACGATTTCTCGCGGCGTCTGGCCGCCTGCTTCACGGTTTCGGAACTGATCTCGGCCATCGAGAACTACCTGGCGCTAACCCTCGGCCAGCCGGCTGTATTCTTCGCGGCGAAAACCGACGGCCAGTTGGAGCCGCCGCGATGCGGCCCGGTGCCGAGGGTGGTGAACGAGAACGTCACGTCGGCGATCGAAGCCTCCGCGCCCTCGGTCCGCTCGGTGATCGACAGCGCAACGCGGAATGTCTGGCTGCTTCGGATGGTGAGTTCGGAGACCGCGATTCTCGGCCTTGTCGCGGTCAATATCGGCACAGGTTCGACGGACACGCTTCAGATCAGGACGCGCCGGGTGGACGCGATCCTGGAAGAAGTATCGCTGACCTTGCAGCGCATCGACATCGAGAAAGCGATGGAGGATGCGAGGCTGCGCCTGCAGGGCCAGCTGCTGAGAGACGCGTTTCACGGCACGCTGTCACACGAATTGCGCACGCCGCTCTCGGCGATCCGCGGCTCGGCCAGCGTGCTGGATTCCATTCCGGTCGTGCAAAAGGATGAGCGCATCCGCTCGCTGGTGGAAGCCATATCCGACGAAGTCGCCGAGCTCGACGGCTTCATCCAGAGCCTGCTCAACGCCACGCGCGTCACCGCCGGCGGCGTTACCCCGCATCTCGAATGGACCGATCCGAGGGACATCGCCAACGCTGCGATCAAGGCGCGCGCGCGCCGGCTGGTGGCGCACAAGGTCGAAACCGACTTCGCCGACGAACTGCCGCTGGTCCATGTCGATTCGGGGCTGATCGAGGAATCCTGCGGTCAACTGCTGGAGAACGCCGCCAAATACTCTCCGTCCGGCTCGACGATCTCGGTCAGCGTCAGGCGCAAGCAGAGCGATGTGGTGCTGTCGATTTCCGATCAGGGCGTCGGCATCACCACCGATGAGCGGCCGCATCTCGGCCGCAGGCTGTTCCGAAGCCAGCGTCATCAGGCCTCGATCCCGGGCTCCGGTCTCGGCTTCTGGATCGCGTCCATCTTTGTCGGCGCCAACGGCGGCAGCATCGATATCACCAGCGCCGGACAGGGCCTCGGCGCAACAGCCTCCATCACCTTGCCAGGCTCGGCGATGACGAAACCCGAGACGACGGTCGCATCCAATGAATAGACCTGCCAACAATGTGCTGTTGATCGAGGACGAATCCAAGATTCGCCGCTTCCTGCGCGCGGGCTTCGAGCTGCAAGGCTATGCAGTGAGCGAGGCGGAAAACGCCAACGATGGCCTGAAGGCGGCAACCTTCAGCGCACCGGACCTCATCATCCTCGACCTGAATCTTCCCGACCTCCACGGCTCGGAAGTGCTCGAGCGCATCCGGTCATGGTCCAACGTTCCCGTCATCATTCTGTCGATCATCTCGAGCGAGGACGAAAAGGTTCGCCTGCTTCAGGCCGGCGCCGACGATTACGTCGTCAAGCCGTTCGGCATGGCGGAGCTGCTGGCGCGCAGCGAGGCTGCGCTTCGCCGCTACTTCAAGAGCGCGACCGAAAATCCGGTCGTGGTCGCCGGTCCACTCTCGGTCGATCTCGTGACCCGCACGGTGTCGCTGAACAAGCAGCCGATCCGGCTCACCCGCAAGGAATATCGCCTGCTCCACATCCTGGCGACCCATGTCGGGCTCGTCGTGACGCACGATCAGCTTCTGAAGGATATCTGGAGCGGCAATCAGCGCGATAACATCCAGTACCTGCGCATCCTCGTGCGCAAGCTGCGCCAGAAGATCGAAACCGATCCCAATCATCCGCGCCTGCTGGTGACGGAATCGGGCGTCGGCTATCGCCTTCAGGCCCGTTTCGAAGATATCGCGGCCGACTGACGCCCCACCGGTCAGCTTCGACGCCGACACGCCGATTCGCGAATAAACTCCGGCAGACAACCCCCCTGGCGACCACGCGCAAGTTGCCTGGCACCATTGCCCGCACCGCCGTTTTCTGATGCGAAGAAATATAAAAATAATATATTTTTGCTGCCGGAATGCTTATGTTGCCCGGAAAATGGGGGCGCGGGGGCGTTGCATTTTCTGGTCGAGCACTTTTCCTTTTTGGGATTCGACGCCCAGTACTGGATGCTCATTGTCGCTATCGTGATCGCGGGTTTTGTTGTGCTCGCGCTCGCCACGCGCAACCGGAGCTGAGCTTTTCGCTGGTGTCAGTTTCGCGTAAGCGACACTGAAAGGAACGCCAGTGTTGCCACACGAGTACCTTGATTTTGGCGTGCACCACACGCAATCTCGACCTCGAGATCAACGCTGACGCCATCACCGGACATCCGACGGGAATGATCATGAAATCAATTTTTGCCACAGCGATCGCGCTGGCTGGCGCAATATTGGTGACGACGTCTGCGAACGCGCAAAGCACAGGCAGTCAACTTCAGCGTTGCACGGCGCGTGTGGTTTATTCCGAAGAGACGCCGTTTGCTCCGGTCGACAACTGGCACGTCAACATGACGCTCGAAATCACGCCGCAAAACGGAAGCCCCTATTTCACTTCGCTGGAAAACCGCATGCCCTGGCAAGGCCCGCCGCCGCGCCGCGGCCAGGTCTTTCGCGTGTGGTGCGATCCCGCCCATCCGAGCGATGTGCGGTTGGCTTCACGGTAATCACGTCCTCCATCGGATCGACGCATTCGTTTTGCTTTGATCCGGGCGGCATGCGGCGCATCTGTATATGAATAATTTATATTTCTGGGTCCAAGCCACCCTCGTTTTCCAATGACCTTTTGCGCAAATAGTGCGCGGAGCTCGCCAGAGCGAATTAATGTTCGCTGCCCTCATTTGGCCCAAGCCTTGCAGGCACAACACGCATTCTATCGACAAACTTCACGCTGGAATTCAACTCATGCCCCCGTTTGTAGCAAGCCGCGATCGCAATCTGACGCAAGCGTCGACATCGACGGAGGTGATCGCACGCTTCGGTCTGCGAATGGCGGCGGTTGCCGCCTTCGCGGTGTTCGGAGGCATCGGCTTCCAGCGAGGCCTCACCGTGATGCTGTGGATGTCCGCCATCCTCGGCGCGGTGATTGCAACATTCGATCGCGAGCAGCCGCTCGGTTCCGCTCTTAACCACTGGGACGAAGCCATCGCCTATGCGGCGCTGTGCAGCCTCGCTTGTGCGTTCGACCATCCGCTGGCGTGAATCGGATCAAGGGTTTCACTTAGGCTTTATGCTGCTCATATAAGATAGCGCGCTTACCGCCCTCGAATTCATATCTGCCGCTGCAGATAGTGAGAGGATGAGTGCAGCGTTCTTGCAGTCCCCGCCAACAGAACACCGTGATGCTTGCGCGCTTGCCGACAGGCTTCGCGGCGCCAGTGCCGTAACGGTCGAGTTGGTGTCCGACGTCATCGGCGCGGTCTGCTGGCGGCTTCCTGCCATGCAGCGAACCGGAACTGGCGGCCGGATCGAACGGCTGATTCAGGCCAGCGCCTGGATTGACGCTGCGCTTGCACTGCTCGAACTGGAACTGCCGCAATGGCGAATCCGCCGCATCGCTTACGAAGCCGGCGAGTGGCATTGCGCCCTGTCGCGCCAGCGCGAACTGCCGGACTGGCTCGATCAGTCGGTTGAAACCTCACACGCGGAGCTTTCGCTTGCGATTCTGCGCGCCGTCGTTGAAGCCCGCCGCGAAACCGTCTTTCCGAAGCGAACAAGCGTCCCGGCTGTTGCTTGCGCGGACAAGCTGCTCTACGCGCGACTCTGCTGTGACAATTTTGCCTAACGAGCGAGCGGCGTGGCTCAGCATCCGAATATGAATTTGACGCGCGGGGCGCTGACGATCCGGGTCATCGTCCGTTTCTGGCTGCGGATGGTGATCCTCATCATCTTCGCTCTGTTTGGCGGCGCCCGATTCGATCAGAGCCTTATTTTGTTGCTGCTAATGTCCACCGTCCTGAGCGCGGTGCTGGCAACCATCAAGCGCGAAGAACCGTTCGCATCGGTCATCAATCACTGGGACGAGGCGATCGCCTATGCGGCGCTGTGCTGCCTGCTCGTCGCATTTGATCACTACCACTATGTCGTCCCAACTTGAAACAGGCAGCGCAGCCTTATGCGGCTCCTATGAGATCGCCGGCCCGCCTCAATCGAATTCATATCCGCTCCCGCAGATATTCGGACCATGAGTCAGGAGACGCTTTGCGGACCTGGCTCCTCATGACCTAGGGAATACCAACGTGAAGCTCGTCGAACCTCCATCGTGCAACTCCGCATCGACTATTACGTTCATTGGCAAGAACAGCCGCGGCAACTGGGTCGCCCAGGAACAACACGGCCTCTACGGCGGGTTGTTCGTCAACCGCGCCCAGGCGCTCAAATACGCGCTTTTTGAAAACGGCCATCATCCCGAAACGATTGTGGAGATGGCGCGCGAGATCGAACTCGATCTCAGCGGCGAGCGAAACTCCGATGAGCCGTCAAGTGTCGGCAGCGTGAGCCGGGCCGCCTGAAAGTTGCCGGCCGAACAGCGATCATCGCGTAAGGAGAACAGCATGGCTCAACTTCATTCCGCGTCGGATCAGTCGCAGGTCCTCGATACGATGATCGGGCTCACACGCCTGTCGACCATGCAGCGCGCGGTTATCGCAGGCGGTGGCGGGATGGAGCTCTATCTCGGGCTCCGCCGCCGCGGCTTCATGCGCGTGGCCACCATTGCGACGAGCTGGCTTCCGCGGAAGCAGCACACCATCGGCCTGCTCGCCGATCGCGACTCGGCGTCGATCGAGCGCGCATTGAACGAATTATCACCGTTTCTTTGCACAAACGCGACCGTCGCCGTTCTCATCGATGCGCACGAGCACGACTCCAACCTCAAGGTCCGAACGAAACTCCGGCAGATGGGATTCCAGATCGAAGCGGGTGTGAGGTGCCACCAGGGACTGGTGCTGTCCGCATGCCGTCAAGGCTTCAGCCGGATGGAAAAGGCTGCGTGAGCAGCGATGATGTCCGCAAGCGCGACCGCATGGCTCTCAGGTTTCATTCCCGATATTCCAACGCCGTTCGATGAGGCGGGCAGGATCGATCTTTCGACCTTCGCCGGGCTTTGCGAGCGGCAGATCAAGGCGGGCGTCACGGCCATTGTCGTCGCGGAAACGGCAGGCGAATTCAACACCCTGACAACGGCCGAGCGCGATGCGCTCATTTTGGCCGCTGCCGACCTCGCCCGTGGCCGCGTTCGCGTGATCGCTGGTTCTGGTTCGAACTCGACCACTGAGGCCGCGGAACGGGCCAAGAGCGCCGAATTGGCAGGCGCCGACGCCGTGCTGTCGGTCGTGCCTTACTACAACAAGCCGATGCAGGCCGGCATTGCCGCCCACTTTCGCACCGTCGCCGATGCAACAGCGCTGCCGATCGTGCTGCACGATTGTCCCGGCCGGACCATCCGTGAACTCGCCGACGACACCCTTTTTACGCTGGCGGAATCGCCGCAATTCATCGGACTCAGGGATTCGACCGGCAACCTTCTCCGTCCAATGCGCTTGCGCCCGATGCTGCCGGCGCAATTCCGTCTGTTGTCCGGTAATGACGCGACCGCGCTCGCTTTTGTCGCATGCGGCGGCGACGGCTGCGTTTCGCTCGCCGCGAATATCGCACCCGAGATGGCTCAGGCGATTTTTTCAAATTACAGGCGGGGACAAATGCCAGCCGCGCAGGCGCTGCAGCACCGCCTTTTGCCGCTGGCGACATCGCTCGCGCAAGAGAATCCAGCGGCGCTCAAATATGCGATGAGCCTGCTTGGCCTGATGCGTCCCGACATCCGCCTGCCTCTGGTCGAATTGTCGGATCAGGCGAAGGCGGAAGTTGCGGTTGCGCTCGCGGCACTCGACGAGACAGACATCACGCTAGACGCGACGAATGCTTCTCGCGCCACTTCGGCCCGGGACCGCGCATATAGTGGCGCTCCGGACGATATTTTCTCACGTCCCATGTCGTGCCCAGCGCGGCGGTAAGCTGGCGGATCTGCGAAACCAGAACGGATACGAAAAGCGAAAATGGGCGCATGGAATGCTCCGGCACGGGTGCGGACGTGGGTACGGCCCGGAACATGCACGTGAGCGCATAGGAATTCGAGATCGGCAGAGCATCGCTTTCATAGAGGCGCAATAAATGCTGCCCGTGTCGTCAAGAGCGGCGGCATCGCCTGCGAGATGCTTATTCTTTTCCTATGAGATCGCGCGCCGGACTCCCTCGCATTCCTACGGAGAATGGGCGGATGATGCGGCTTGGAGACTCGCCGGATCATGACCTCCAGCCCCGTTATGACTGTGCGCGTCGCTGGCCATGCCATGACGATGATGCCGCTGACCTATCCCCGATTGCTGCAGTCGCAGGCCAAAACGCCTTCGAACGCCCCGTCGTGCTTTCAACCGCTCGATCCCGCTATCGTCAGCGCGGCGATTCCAACTTTCTTTGTTGGCCGCAACCGCGATGGCTTCTGGCTGGCCCGGGACGCCAAGGGCGAACTCGGCGGCATCTTCCTGCTGAGAAGCTCGGCGCTCGCCTTTGCGCGACGCGCGTCCCGGTCTCACGGTTGCGCGACGATCTTTCTGTCAGAGCGATTCGAACTCGACGTCGAAAACCAGGGCAATCCGCTGATTGCCTGGCTCAAACCCATCGTTCGATTTGCAACTGCGGCCTGGAAGCGCGCAGCGCGCATTGGCGGAACTTAGCTGCGCTCCATGCAGTCTGCGATGTAGAACCAACGGGCGTCGCCGGCGAGACCCCTGGCCCTGACCTCTTTGCGGCAGGCGCGGAGCTTCGGCATGTTCGCCGACCACTTCGCCTTCATCTCTTTGATCTTCTCGATCGTGAGCTTCATGCGCGAGGGCTTGGCCTCCGAGGTCTGCGCTGCTGCGCTGTGGAGGCTGCCCGCGACCAGAAACACGGCGACGAGGCAGGACGAAATACGAAGCATTGGAAATCCCCCTTGGGTCAATTCTTGATTGTTGATTGAGATAGAGACATCACCGCGAAACGCCGTCGGCGTTCCGCGGTGACAGCCGCGATCAGAAGATCTTGGCGGCGCTTTCCAGCGTCTTGTACACGCCCCAGGCGAGCGGAATACCGACAAAGGCCCAGAACAAGGCGGCGCTGACGTCAAGTCCGCCTTTGCCGATGCCGAACGACCCGCTCTGCACCGAACCCGCACCCTGAGTGCCCTTGGCCTGAAGTTTTGCCACCTCCTCGGCGCTCATGTGCCACTTCGCATCGACTGGCTTGATCAGGTAGTTGCAGATCAGGCCGGCGATCAGCATCGCACACAGGATGTACATGGTGGTGTTGTAAAGCTGATCGCGCGGAACGCCGGCGGCAAGCTGGAATTCGCGGATGTAGTTCACGACCACCGGACCGATGATGCCGGCGGTCGACCACGCCGTCAGCAGGCGACCGTGAATGGCGCCGACGAACTGCGTGCCGAACATGTCGGCCAGATAGGCGGGCACGGTGGCAAAG
>Ga0307474_10001866_pt1 | contig 15191 bp, 13 predicted proteins | sample atmos_gasesECM1C_2_FD_203312 | JGI IMG/M metagenome (GOLD analysis project Ga0307474, IMG submission 203312) | Hardwood forest soil microbial communities from Morgan-Monroe State Forest, Indiana, United States - atmos_gasesECM1C_05 | ecosystem: Environmental > Terrestrial > Soil > Temperate... | reverse complement strand
GCGAGGGTGGGCAAAAAGTAAGCCGCAATCGATAGCGGCACTACCAGTGCCAACGCCCGCGGATAGGCCCGTTGCGGGTTCTCCACTTCTTCCGCCACCGTCGAGAGCTGTTCGTATCCGGAATACAGCCACAGACCCAGCGCGAGTCCCACGCCAAAGATTCTGAAGGGGGGCTGGTGTGGCGGGATCAACGGGACGAAAGGATTGTGATGCCAGCGCATAAGCCCCATCACGATCATCGTGATCACCGGCACAAAAATAAAAATCTCAAGCGCTGTCGCGACTTTCCCTACCATCTCAATGCCGCGTACGTTGATCCAGGTGATGACCGCAATCAGCGCGACAGAAACCAAATAGTGTTTCCATCCGGTGATTCCGGGAAAGTAGTACACCAGGTAATCGGTGAAGAGAACGGCGTAAGCTCCGCCCAGCAGGAATGATGCCGACCAGTTCCACCAACCCGCGAGGAATCCCCAGAAGTCGCCGAAAGCGGCGCGCGTCCAACGATAGAAGCCGCCCTCGACCGGCATCGCGGTAGTGAGTTCGGCCGACACCAGCGACACCGGAATGCACCAGAAAAATGGCAGCACGAGTAGATAAATCAGGGTCATCCCCGGACCCGAGGTGGTCACCATATCCTCAAGACCGAAGGGGCCGCCCGTGGTGTAGGAAAACATCACAAAGACGAGATAGAAAAGCCCGGCTTTGCGAAGCGGGGAGGCGTTGCCGTTGGAGGAGGTCAAGGTGTGTTGGTGTGGCAGCGACTAAGCAGCAAGGACTCCTGTCAGCGCGCCTTCGAGTTCCAACAGTTTTCGCTTCAGGTCGAGGCCGCCGCCGTAGCCGCAGAGCGTGCCATCGGAGGCGATCACGCGATGGCATGGCACCACGATCGCGATCGGGTTACGATTGTTAGCCATACCCACGGCGCGAAACGCATTGGGCTTGCTTACCGCGCAGGCGATGTCCGCGTAGGTGCGCGTCTCTCCGTAAGGAATTGCCAGCAGGGCGCGCCAGCAGGCCAGTTGGAAATCCGTGCCGCGAAGATCGAGCGGGAAAGAGAACCCGCGCCGTGAGCCGGAGAAATATTCTTCGAGTTCGCTGACGTACGGTTGCATGATGGGAGGCGAATCTTCGAATCGGAGGCCCTTTTTTTCTTCCCGAAGATCGCGCGGGTTCGGGCGTATCGATTGCTGCCCCGATGCCCGGACGTCGAATTCTAGCGCGACCAAACCTTGGCTGGAAGCTGCCAGAAACAGCAGCCCAACCGATGAGTCCATTTTCGAGCAGTGAAGAATCTCCATGAAATTCCAACCTCCGCAGCAGGACAACCATACCAGACGGTTTAGCTTTTGGGTCCTCTCCCGCGCTTTTAACAGCCGGCAATGTCCGGCCTCGGATCTGACGCCCAGAGGCACCCACAGGCACCACAGGCACCCCACAGGCACAACAGGCACAGACGAGAGTTGACAGAATGCCGTTTTTGGCCCAAAGTGTGTGCGGCGTGCTTATGGCTCTGTTTTTGTCCCCGATGAAGAAAGCAGTGTTCGTGGCCATCGCCGTGGTGTTGGCGCCGGTGCTGCTCGTGGGAGTGGTGGCCATGGCGGCGGGCGACTGGCGGGACATTGGCGCTACGGCTGGCGGGGATCAGGTTTTGGTCAGCTCGGTTACTGCGCGGCGGCACGACCTGCGCACGGCGTGGGTTCGCGTGGAATATAAAGAACCTGCCAATTTGCCGCAGGGCGGTTCGTTTGTGGAGCTTAGAGCGCGGGTTCACTTTGACTGCGCCAGCGGCAGCGCTGTGACGAACTCCGAATGGTTTTATTCTCGCGATCGTAACGGCAAACTTGTGGTCAGCAAAAAGATGCGCCACGATGATCAATTCGGACAGGCGGCTGAGGGCAACTTCGGGGAGATGGCCCGGGAGTTTGTTTGTAAGCAGAAGTAAGTTAGTCTGCCGGCGCAAACCCTGCTCCCACACAACCCTTTTTAGGATGACAGATCTAGCCGTTTCAGATTTCCACAGGCCGGCACCTCGGTAACGTCTGGACCACTTCCACCCGCGCCTCTTCCGTCATATCCTGATTAAGAAACGTCGCGGCGCAAGCAGCCGCAGACACTCACCCTTGGTAATGGATTCATTTCGCATCTATACGCTGGTGGCTGCCGGAGGTGCCGTCCTATTGGGCGCCTTCGCGCTGTTGCGGCGTAAGCCTAAAGGTCCGGCAGATCTCGAGCGCGAGCGCCGCAGTTGGCTGGATGGTGTCGGTCGGATCACGGACGGCACGGTCATAGACGTACAAGAGTTGGCCCCTGACAACGGGCATCAGGCCGCCATTTTACTCATCTACAAATATGACGTGGCAGGCGTGTCCTACGAGTGCTCGCAAGACGTAACCTATCTGCGCCAATGGATTAACCTTCATTCCTGTCGGCTCGGCTTGCTCACGTCGGTGAAATACGACCCTCACAATCCAGGGAATTCGCTGGTGGTTTCAGAAAGCTGGATGGGGTTAAGACAGTGAGAATGATTCAAGCTTGCTCGATGTCCTCCGAACTGTCATCCCGAGAGCAGTGACATGCCGCAATACCTCGCTGGAGTCAATGAACATGCGGTCTTGCGCATGGTTGGAAGCTAGCGATGGAGCGCAGCACATTTTCTCATTTTCTGAAGACCCCGGACCATTTCGAATACGGCGTAGGCGTCAATTTAGAACTGCGCGACGCATTCATGCACACTCGCCGACTTCACTTGGCCGTGCTAGCGGCACACAGCGAACCATCCCGTGATGCTGAATCCGCAGTTTTGACATCACCAAAGCATTACCCTACAGTAATACATTACTGAACGGTAATGCATTGGAGATCGGGGTATGCCGCAGGTCATTCGTTTGATTGAGATCCAAGCTGCGCCGAGCAAAGTCTGGCGCTGGTTCGCAACCCAAGAAGGACTGCGCCGCTGGATCAGTTCCAGTATTCAGATCGATCTGCGCGTCGGTGGTGGATACCGTTTCCTCGGACCCGATGACCAGACGTGGATCAGCGGCACTGTGCTCGAATTGGTGCCAGAGAAAAAGCTGATTCTGTCCTGGCTCGAAGAGGGTAGTGGGTGGGTGCATCCGGCGCGGTTAGTCTTCACGCTTGCTCCCACGGCCGTCGGCACGCAGGTTACGCTCATTCACGATGGCTTCGAGGCCATAGGGCGTTCGGACTGGGCTGAGACAGTAAAGGATTATGAGCGGGGTGCCGACCTCCACCGAGTTCTCGATCGGTTAGCCGATCTGGTGAGCGCGTGTGATGCCCGGCAACAGTGATGCCCTGTTCCGGATCCTGGCCGACCCTACGCGCCGGCTCATCCTCGACCTCTTGGCCGAAGGTGGCTCGTTGACGGTTGGCCAATTGGCCGCTGAGTTCCCCGACCTGGTCGCATCGGGCATCTCCAAACACCTGATGAGCCTGCGGGCAGCGGGTCTGGTCTCCGCAACTCGTCGGGGTCGCCAGCAGATTTATCAGCTGGAGCCGGATGCCCTGGCGGCTGGACTGACACCGTGGATTGCGAAATACGAGCAGTATTGGTCCACCGCCCTAGAACGGCTGCGTGACCTTGCGGAACAGCGCGGTACAGAATGCGGAGTCCCCTCCCGAAAGAATCCCCGACGAAAGCGGCTGAAATGAAATTCATCCGCAGTAGTCTGGCTTTGATTTTCTTCCTGGTGTTGCAGGAACTGCTCAGAAAGCATGGATCGCCGATCCGAGCATGGCGCCCCTTCCGCAATACTTGATATCCGGCGATGCGAGATCTCTCTGGCGCGGAGTGCGGCGCCGAAATCACTCTCCGGAGATGGTACGGATCGTGGATCGTGGCGGTGCTCAAAACAGGGATGGTATGTGGGTGCTTTGCACAAGAAGATCTCAACTACGTTTCTCAGTCCCCATCAGATCTGGTAATCCTCTTGAAATAAGTCTTGGGGAGAGATGTCCGGGATTGACTTTTGTTCGTCAATGGGCTCGCTGGATTCTTCTCCCGGCACTGCGCGGAGGTGTTGCTGAAAGCGCTGACGCAACTCTTGCAGTTCCGTGGCCAACTTGATAATGACATCGGACAGCGGGTCGCGGATGTCTTTGGGGTCGGTGATGACAACGCGCTTGCCGTCGCGCAGAACGATATGCCCCGGTACCCCCACGATGGTGGAATTGGCGGGTACATTGCGCAGCACCACAGACCCTGCGCCCACGCGACAGTTGTCCCCGATCGTGATATTCCCCAGCAGCTTTGCCCCGGAACCGATCGAGATATTATTGCCGAGAGTGGGATGGCGCTTGCCCTTTTCCTTGCCGGTTCCGCCCAAGGTCACGCCCTGATAGAGGGTGACGTCATTGCCGACGATGGCAGTTTCACCGATGACCGTTCCAATTCCATGGTCGATAAAAAGACGCCGACCCAGCTCTGCGCCGGGGTGGATTTCAATTCCAGTGAACAGTCGCACGAATTGTGAATTGAGTCTTGCCAGAAAGCGCATGCCATGCCGCCACAGCCAGTGGCTTACGTGATGCGCCCAAACCGCATGCAGACCAGGATAGCAAATGAGCACTTCCAGGTAAGAACGAGCGGCAGGGTCGGCCTCGAAAACAGTTGCGACATCCTCGCGTACGGAGTGGAACAAGCTGATCATCGTGCAGCTCTTGGTTCTCGCCGCTTTTTCTCAGAATTTAGACTGAGAAATTATTCTTTCTTTCCCTATGAACGTAGCCTACTGCATGGAAGAGTGCAAGGACGCAAAGCTGAGGACTGGCTCCCTAGCTGCCGGTCTGAAAGCCGCCGCTGTGAGCGATGGTGATGCGGAGGTATTTGTAAGGATTGACTGGAGTGTCGTTGATGCGAACTTCGTAGTGAAGATGCGGACCGGTGGAGCGGCCGCTGAGACCGACATAGCCGATGGTGTCGCCGCGATGAACCCGCTGGCCAGGGGTGACGGCGAACCCGGAAAGATGGCCATACCTGGTAGTGATGCCATGGCCATGATCCATCATAATGGCCTTACCGTATCCGCCCATGAATTCAGCGAAGGTAATTACGCCATCGGCGGGCGCAATAACGGCATGCCCATAGCTGCTGCCGATATCAACGCCACTGTGAAATGCACCTTCTCCGTTGAAGGGATCGATGCGCTCGCCAAAACTTCCCGTGACTTGGCCTTCGACCGGCCAAAGATTGGGTGCCGCATTGGCGCGGTACCAGTCGGCCGTGGTGGCGTTGCGCGTCATTCCGAGGCTGATTCCGACGGTGGCATCGCCGGTGAGGGCGGAGGTGCGCAGCACTCCCAATTGGTCCAGCGAAGAAGTAACGTCAGCATCGTGAATTTCCTGCTGAGTCGCCGTGACCAGCGTGGGCTGCGACTTTAGGCCGTAAAGGGCGGATACCTCACTTGCGATTGAGCCCAGAGAGGCGACTTGCACGTCGCGCTCTTTGGCGACCTCTTCCAACTTGGAGTAACGATCCTTGAGTTGCTCTTTCTCGGTCCGCAGCTGGTTATAGCGGGAAACCTTCAGCAGCATGCGTGTGTAGGAACTGGCGATGCCCGTGAGACTGAGGAATCCGATGCCCGCGGCGACTACGAAAAAATACAAGTAATGGACCGGGATCGAGATCTTGCGCAGGTGTCCGTCGTCTCCCCGGGCCACGAACAGGATGTAGAAGCGTTTCTGCAAATGCCTTCCTTCTTCCAGTTTGAACGATCTACCGCTTTGCGATCTTGCGCTTTAATGATCAGGGCCGATTTTCCAGGCAATGTTCTGAGGTTGCAGAAAGCCTATTCGGACGACCTGACGGTTCCGGAGCCGGCGTTCCCATCTTGGGAATGGAGATTGCTGACCTGACCTGCCGCTTTACCGGAACCAAACGGTCGAGCCTCCAAAAATCTTCTGTTGTCTGCAATTCCTAAGGAATGCAGAACTTAGCTCGGCCAGAGATCTTCATGAATGACTGCTAAAAGGTAACAAACTGGGTTCCCCCTGTCAACGGGAGCGCATGGTATTTGGAGTTACGTAAGGCCGGTAATCTGAAGTTGCTTGGGACAGGTACGGCCAGCTCGGCAGGCCAGGGCGGAACTGAACCGAAGGCCATGTTAGGAGATGGGAGAACAGCTCACATCGGTACGCTTGGCGCCCTATATAGTTGGTTAGCGTGGTAATTGCCGAAAGAGCGCTGATCGCCCAAATCCGCCGCTTCGCCAAGCCTGGGAGCAATCCGGCGGTCCTCACCGGGATTGGCGACGACTGCGCCGTGCTGCGGCTCTCCGGGCACTCACGGAAGCAGACAGACGTACTGGTGACGACTGACTTCTCGCTCGAAGGCATCCACTTCCGCCGCGACTGGCATCCGCCGGAGTCGGTTGGTCACCGCTGTCTGGCGCGGGGACTGAGCGACATCGCTGCCATGGGAGGGCAGCCGGTCGCAGCCTTTCTTTCGCTGGCCTTGCCGCGCGATCTGCCGCAGAGCTGGTTCAAGCTTTTCGTCCGCGGTTTGATCACCTTAGCGGAGAGATACGGCGTAACTCTGGCGGGCGGCGATACGGCTCAGTCGCCCAATGGAATTCTTGCCGACATCATCGTCTTGGGCACGGTAGCGAAAGGCGAGGCAGTGCCGCGTTCTCGGGCGCAGGTGGGCGACCGCATCTACGTGAGCGGAGAGCTAGGCGGAGCGGCGGACGCCGTCCGGCTGATGCGGAAAGAGACGCGGAAGCAGCCCAAGGCCAGGCTGAATCCGCGAGAGTATCCTCGCCATTTTTTCCCCGATCCGCGAATAGGCCTGGCCCGCGTTCTGCGTGAGAAAGGCCTCGCTTCAGCGATGATCGATACCAGCGACGGCCTGTCCACCGATCTCGCCCACATCTGCGAAGAGAGCCAGGTAGGAGCAGAACTGCAGGCAGATGCGATCCCGCTGGCCAGAGTTGGTAGGCCATTGCGGGAAGTTAAGATGGAACTCGCGCTCGACGGCGGAGAGGACTACGAACTGCTTTTCACCGCTCCTCGCGGGAAACGGATCCCCTCCCGAATTGCCGGAGTTCCCATAACGCAAATTGGCCAGATCACAGGCGGGCGCGGGATCTACCTGAAAAAACCTCACGAAGCGCGATCCGAACTGAAGCCCGGGGGATGGGAACATTTCGGCAAATAGTGGGTACTTTGGTTACCTGTCATCCGGTATGTCTGTACTCTCGCATGCAAAACGGTACTAGAGTAGGGGCATGTCGTCCTGCCGAGTTCTCTCCGCTCGCGTTTTGTCTGTCTTGCTGGCGATAGCCGCCACCTCGGCAACGGTCTCTGCCGAAAGAAAACAACCGCCTCCTCCCCCGGCTCATGCCAAGCCTCCGGTGCCTGCGGTAACCGATGAATACATCCACAAAGAGTTTGGCGATAATTGCTCGCTGCTGGGCGGGCCGCCGCAGTTTGTTGGCGATCTCGACGGCGACGGCGTGGATGATCTTGTCATTGCGGGCCGCTGCAAGAATCCCATGGCCGACCAGGATGAATACGGTTTCCGCGTGGCTGATCCCTATGACAGCTTTCTGGGTTTCGGCGACGTCAAAGTAACCTCGACCTTCGCCTCCGATGAGCCAGAGCGTAAAGGCGTTTGCCTGCTCATTGTGCACGGCGTTGGCCCAGAGGGCTGGCGTTCCGACAAGCCGAAGCCCAAGTTCCTGCTGATCAATCTGCCTTTCAAAACCCTGGCTGTGAAAAGGCTGGCCGTCAAAAAGCGGACTGTCCTCGGAATCTACATGGAAGAAAAAGGGGAGGGCGAAAGCACATCATCAGTCCTCTTCTGGGACGGAAAGAAATATCACTACCAGCAGCTCGGCTCCACTCTGGAGTAGGTTCATACGCGATACCTGTTCCCCGCGCTGTCGAGAGCGCAGGCCGCAATTGAACCGCGGTTGAGGTGACTGATTTGGACCATCCTTCGATACCATTGGGGCCAGGCTGACACCCGCCTTCCCCCCACCCGCTATAATCCTTCCGCCATGAATCTTGAAGAAAAAACAGCGGAACTCAAGAAGCGCAACCAGCTTGCCGAAGAAGGCGGAGGCGCAAAGCGCCGCGAGCGCCAGCACAAGGAGGGCAAGATGTCCGCGCGCGAGCGCATCCAGTTTCTGCTCGACGAGGACACCTTCGAAGAGACCGACAAGCTGGTCACCCACCGCTGCAGCGACTTCGGCATGCCCGACCAAAAGCCTTACGGCGATGGCTTTGTCACCGGCTACGGCCGCATCGAAGGCCGTCTGGTTTATGTGTTCGCGCAGGATTTCACCGTTTTCGGCGGTTCGCTCTCGGAAACGAATGCCGGAAAGATCGTCAAGATCATGGATCTCGCCGCGAAGATGGGCGCACCCCTGATCGGCTTGAACGATTCCGGCGGCGCGCGCATTCAGGAAGGGGTGGCGTCTCTGGCCGGCTACGCCGACATTTTTCTGCGCAACACGCTGTACAGCGGGGTGATCCCGCAGATCTCCGCGATCATGGGGCCCTGCGCCGGCGGTGCCGTTTACTCGCCGGCGATCACCGACTTCGTTCTCATGGTCGACAAAACCTCCTACATGTTCATTACCGGCCCGGATGTGATCAAAACCGTCACCCACGAGGAGGTCACCAAAGAGCAGCTCGGCGGGGCTATGACGCACAACGAAACCTCAGGCGTGGCCCATTTTCTGGCGCATGACGATGCCGAGTGTTTGTCGATGGTGCGCGAGTTGTTGAGCTTCTTGCCGTCTAACAATCTTGACGATCCGCCGCGCAAATCCTGCAGCGATCCCGCCGATGGCAACGAGCCCGCTGCCGTTGCGGCAATCGACAAGATTGTCCCCGCGCAATCGAATCTGCCCTATGACATGAAGGACGTAATCCACGCCGTGGTCGATGACGCCTACTTTTTCGAAGTGCAGGAGCACTACGCGAAGAATATTGTCGTCGGATTCGCGCGCCTGGACGGCCGCTCCGTCGGCGTGGTCGCCAACCAGCCGGCTATGCTGGCCGGCACGCTCGACATCAACGCCTCGGTCAAGGGTGCACGCTTTGTCCGCTTCTGCGACTGCTTCAACATTCCGCTGGTCACCTTCGAAGATGTCCCCGGATTCTTGCCCGGCACCGCGCAGGAATACGGCGGCATCATCAAGCACGGCGCGAAACTGCTTTACGCCTTCGCCGAAGCCACAGTTCCGAAAGTGACGGTGATCACGCGCAAAGCCTATGGCGGCGCCTATTGCGTGATGGCGTCCAAACACATCCGCACGGATGTGAATTACGCCTGGCCCACGGCCGAGATCGCAGTCATGGGTCCGGAAGGCGCGGTGGATATCGTCTACAAGCGCGAACTGGATGGCTCCGATAATCGCGAGGCGGTTCGCCAGGAGAAGATCGAAGAATTCCGCGACCGCTTCGCCAGCCCCTACGTCGCCGCCGAACGCGGCTTCGTCGACGCCATCATCCAGCCGCATGAAACGCGTAAGAAGCTCATCCAGGCCTTAGCGATGCTGGAGAATAAGCGGGATAAGAACCCGCCCAAGAAGCATGGGAACATACCGCTGTGAAACATTAAAACCTTAAGGTTCCGGTCAGATCTTCTGCAGCCTCTGCACTTCATGGACGCCGGGAATTTTCCGCAGGCCGGCCATGATTTGTTCGAGGTGTTTGAGGTCGGAGATATCGAGGACTATTTCTACGCTGGCCTGGCTGTTGGAGGTTTTTGCACCGATGTTGCGGATGTTGCTCTGCGCATCGCCGATGACGCTGGTGATGCTCTTCAGCATGCCAAAACGGTCGTCGCAGTAGACCGTGAGCTTGACCGGGTAAGCCGTGGGTGTGCTCTCGTCGCGGGCCCATTCCACATCGATGCGGCGCTCCGGCTCGTACATCAGGTTCGTGACGTTAGGGCAACTCACCGCATGCACCGCCACTCCTTTGCCGCGTGTGATATAGCCGACAATGCCTTCTCCGCGAATGGGATTACAACAGCGGGCGCGGTAGACCAGCATATCGCCCTGGCCCTTGACCATGATCGCGTTGTGGTCGCCAAAGACCCGGCGCACAACGCTGGCGATGGCTCCGGGCTTCGAACTCAATCCCTCGGCCTCGATCTCGCCTGCCATGGAAGGCGTGGTACCTGCCGGCAGCAGACGGGCCAGCACCTGCCGCGCGGAGTATTTTCCATAGCCGATGCCGGACATCAGGTCATCGACTTTGCCCAGGCCATAACCGGACGCAACCTTCTGCAACTCCTCGTCCTTGATTTCTTTGAGCGGGATGCGATATTTGCGCGCTTCTTTCTCGATCACCTTCCGGCCGATTTCAATGGAACGCTCCCGTTGGTGGACGTTGAGCCAGTGCTTGATCTTGTTGCGCGAACGCGAGGACTTGACCAGGCCCAGCCAGTCGCGGCTAGGCTTGTGGCCGGCCTGGGTTAGGATCTCGACAATATCGCCGGAATGCAGCTTATGACGCAACGGCACCATGCGGCCGTTCACCTTGGCACCGACGCAGGTGTGGCCGACCTCCGTGTGAATCGTGTAGGCAAAGTCGATCGGCGTGGCGTCGCGGGGAAGCACCACCACTTTGCCCTTCGGCGTGAAGGTGTAGACCTCTTCGGGATAGAGATCGACTTTCAGCGCCGAGAGGAATTCGTTAGGATCGCTGACGTCGCGCTGCCACTCAACCACCTGGCGCAGCCATGCCAGCCGCTGCTCGTCCTGCGCGGATACCGGTCCATCCTTGTATTTCCAGTGGGCCGCGATGCCTTCCTCGGCCATCTTGTGCATTTCTTCCGTGCGAATCTGGATTTCAAAAGGCGTGCCGTCTTCGGTGATCACCGAAGTGTGGAGCGACTGATAAAAGTTGGGCCGGGGCATGGCGATGAAATCCTTGATGCGCCCCGGCACCGGACGCCAGATATTGTGAATGATGCCCAGCACGGCGTAACAGTCTTGCAATGATCGCGTGATCACGCGCATGGCAAACAAATCGTAGACCTGATCGACGGAGATGCGCTGACGCTGCAGCTTCTTGTGAATGCTGTAGAGCCGTTTGATCCGGCTATCCACCTTGGCCTGGATGCCCGCCTCTTTCAGCTTGTCGTTGATGATCGACTGCATCTTCGCGAGAAAGGCTTCGCCCTGTTTGCGACGAGCATTGACGGCTTTTCCAACCTGCTCGTAGCCGGCGGGATCGAGGAAGCGGAAGCCGAGATCCTCAAGTTCACCGCGAATTTTGCCCATGCCCAGCCGGTGCGCAATGGGCGCGTAGATCTCAAGCGTCTCTTCGGCGATCTTGCGCTGGCGGTCGGGCTGCAGGTGTTCGAGCGTGCGCATGTTGTGCAGTCGATCGGCGAGCTTAATGAGCACCACGCGGATGTCATCGACCATGGCGAGCATCATCTTGCGCAGGTTCTCAGCTTGCGCCTCCTCGCGCGTGGCAAAATCAATCTTGCTGATTTTAGTAACGCCCTCCACGATATGCGCGACCTGCTCGCCAAATTCCTTCCGGATGTCGACGATGGTTACGGATGTATCCTCCACTGAGTCGTGGAGCAGACCGGCGGAGATGGCGACCGGGTCCATCTTCATCTCGGCCAGCACCAGCGCGACTTCCAGAGGATGCACCAGGTAAGGCTCACCCGAAGCGCGCGTCTGGCCTTCGTGGTTCTTCAGAGAGTAATCGTAGGCTTTTTTGACAATCGACAGATCGTCCTGCGGACGGTTTTCGTGGATCCGCTTCATCAGCTCGCGGAACTTGGTGAGCGTGAGGGCCGTAGTCGCGATCTGTTGGCGCAGGGTCGCCATGTAGGATTATAGCCCGTGCGCCCGCGAACACTGCCCATTCGCACGCAAACTGAGCAAGCGCACTGCGTTCGCCTCAACCCGTCCGAATCGATCCGCAATTTGTTCGGGCGCTTCGCGAACTGGTAGAGTGACAGTTTGCGATCATGAATTCGAGAATCCTTGTCAGCGGTGTTTCCGGGCCGATTGGGGCCGCGCTACTTCCGTCTCTTTTTACCAACGGATGTTCCATAGTGCGGCTGGTGCGTGGCCCGTCTAAAGCGGAGGACCAGATTTCATGGGATCCGGCCGTACCCCTGGCACCGCAGACAGTTTCGGGCTTCGACGCCGTAATCCATCTGGCGGGCGAAAGCATCATGGGACGATGGACCGATGCCAAGAAGACGAAGATACGAGACTCCCGCATCGTCGGCACATTTAACTTGGCATCCGCTCTGGCGCAAGCCGAAGACAGGCCGAAAGTGTTCGTTTGTGGTTCCGCCATCGGCTATTACGGTAATCGCGGCGATGAAGTTTTGCGCGAACAAAGCGCGCCCGGCACGGGTTTCCTGGCGGAGGTTTGCCAGGACTGGGAAGAAGCCACCACGCCGGCGGTGCAGGCCGACATTCGCACCGCACACCTCAGAACCGGCATCGTGCTCAGTCCCAAGGGCGGCGCGCTGGGAGCCATGCTGGCGCCGTTTAAACTTGGCCTCGGCGGCCGCATCGGCGACGGTCAGCAATGGATGAGTTGGATTGATGTACGCGACATGGTCGGCGCCATCCACCACATTCTGAAGAACGACCTCATGCAAGGGCCGGTGAATATGGTCGCTCCCAGACCGCTCAGGAATGCGGAGTTCACCAAGACACTGGCAAGCGTTCTATCGCGTCCGGCAATTTTGCCCGTGCCTGCGTTCGCGGTAAAGCTGGCCTTCGGACAGATGGGCGAAGAGGTGCTACTCGGGAGCCAGAAAGTGGAAGCCAGCAAGTTGATCTCAACCGGATATCCGTTTCGATATCGCGATCTGGGAACGTCGCTGAAAGCGATGTTGGAGCGCTAATGCCTTAGTTGGGTTCGGAGCGCCGCATCTCTTCCTGCAATTTTTGCAACAGATCGGTTCGCTGTTCCGTACTCAACTCCCTCCGCAATTCCTCGAGTGCCAAGGCAACGATGTGGTAATGGTGCGCTCCGGCATATTTAGGATCTGTCGTAATGTCGAGCCAGAGTTTGTGCATCAGTTCGACATCCTGTGGTCGCAGCCGCGGATTGTGGGGACCAATCGCGTATTCGCGTACCGTGCCATCGGGAGCGCAGACTTCCAAAGTCAGGCGGGGACGTGGCTCCGACACACGCTCCCAGGCGTCGCCCGTCAGCTTGGCTTGCTCATCGGCTGTCAGTTTGTTCGAAAGGCCGCAGACAACACGAATGGAATCCAGCCGCTGTGCCGTCACCATGATGGCTTCGAATACGTCGGTCGCGGGGACCACCAGTAACGAAATGGGCTTTCCTTCTTTCTCAGCAACGGCGACCGCGGCGGTAAACAATTCCTGCTCGTAGTGATCAAAAACCTGGCTGGCCTCGAGCACCGCGCTGCCGCTGAAACTATGTTCGCGATGGTATAGGCGGGCGCTCATGACGACCACATCCTGCTTGACCGTGTTGGTGTGGCTCAAAATATGGCGCAGGTAATACAGGTTGCGGGGATCACGTACTGCGACCAGAATGTTTCCTGGGCGCACGCCCATGGCGCCGCTGCCCAATTCCTGATTGCCGTACACGCGAAATTGATCAAGCTGTTCCGGCTTGCCGTGGCGCTCATTTGTGACGTGGCGCTCGGAAATCGTGAAGATGGTGAAAAACACTGCGCTGAAAATCACTCCAGCGATAGTGGCCTGATACTTGGTAAACAGGTTGACGACAGCAGTAATCAACAGCACAGAGGAAATCAGAATCAGGCCTACGGGAATTTCGGTCTTGCCGATGTGGAGATTGCCCGGCACCTTCCACGCCCGGTTCCCGGGCTCGGTGAAACGCAGCACGAGCACGGCAATGGACTTCATGGCAAAGCTCCAGATCACGCCGAAAGCATAGAGAGCCGCCAGCATGTAAACGTTGCCGCGACTGAGAACGATAGTCAGCAACTGCAGTCCCACGATCAGATTGATGATGCGATAGCTCGTCCCGTAGCGGTTGTGCGGCTTCTGGAACCAACTCGTGAGCACGCCATCTTCCGCCACACGATTGAGAACGCCATTCGCGCCCACAATGGAGGTGTTCTGCGCCCCCGCCAGAATCAAAACACCCACCAGCACCACGAAGGCGTGGAAGAGCAGCTTGAGACTCTCCGGCCCGGCCAGATACACCGCGATGCCGCCGATCAGGTTTGCAAAGTAATCCGGACGGACCTTGTCAGGAATAATCATCACAGCGAAGAACGAGACCAGCGACGTAAACAGCAGACTGTAAATAAAAATTACCAGCCCGGTCTTCTCGAGGTTCTTGAGCTTGGGATGCTCGATTTCACGATTGACCTGCGCCAACGTTTCTTCGCCGCTCATCGCCAGTACGGAATGCCCGAAGCCCACGAACAGAATGATCCAGGTAATATGCCCGAACCAGGTTCCATTCAGCCATCCCAACGATTCCTTGTTCAGCGGAACCACCCCTGGATGAAGAGGATTGGGCGGCAGCACAATGGGGGTGCGCAGAACCGTGATGGTGCACCAGATCAGTAGAATCACCACCATGACCGTGGTGATCACCATGATCTGCAATGCCTTCTGGCTGGATTCGTGCATGCCCTGCGTATTTTTCCACCAGAAGTAAGCCACCACGATCACGCCCAGCCCTGCCGCGAAATGGTCGTCGGAAAACTGCAGAGGGCGGTGCAGATACACGCCCATGTCCTTGATAAAGCCCGCCAGATATTGGCCGGCGGAAACCGCGCTGATCGGTCCGGTCAGCACATAGTCGAAAAGCAAGGCCGAAACGGAGAACTTGGCCAGAGTTCCGCCCATGGCTTCTTTAACCACACGGTAGACTCCGCCACGAACGAACATGCTGCTCGATTCGATGTAGAGCGCCCGCACCGCATAACTGAACAGCATGACACCCAGAATGAACCAGGGCGCGCTCTTGCCGATGACCTTTTCGGCGTCGCCGCCAGCATAGTAAGCGGAAGATGCGAGGTCGGAGAGGACGATGGCGGACGCCCGCCAGAACGAAATGAAGGTCAACATCACCGTGGTGGCGACGAAGACCTTTATGGCCGGTTTGGACCCTTCAACGGAGGTTGCCATGCTTCAGGGGAACGCCTGACCCCGACAGGAACAAACCATGAAGATAGCACAGCGACGCGGTTCGAGAGCACCACGGCATTCGCGGGC
>Ga0307474_10001865_pt1 | contig 15192 bp, 10 predicted proteins | sample atmos_gasesECM1C_2_FD_203312 | JGI IMG/M metagenome (GOLD analysis project Ga0307474, IMG submission 203312) | Hardwood forest soil microbial communities from Morgan-Monroe State Forest, Indiana, United States - atmos_gasesECM1C_05 | ecosystem: Environmental > Terrestrial > Soil > Temperate... | reverse complement strand
ATTCGTTCCAGTTGTTTCCTGGTGAAAGGAGCCACCACGATTTTTTCATCCTCTTCCGGCGCGGCTTCGCCCGCACTGACGCCCTCGGCCAACAAAATATACATGCGTTCTTCCAGGAAGCCTGGAGTAGGAAAGACATCCAGAAATACCGTGAACTTTTTCGCGCGGTAGCCGGTCTCCTCGATCAGTTCGCGCTGTGCGCCTTTCTTGGGATTTTCGCCAGGCTCCATTCGTCCGGCGACCAGCTCCCACAAATACTGCCTGGTGGCGTGACGATACTGGCGGACCATCACGATGCGTTCGTCCGGCAGTACCGGCAATACCACAACGGAGCCGGGATGAGTAACCACTTCACGAGTGGTGCGAACTCCCGTGGGCTCGATCAATTCGTCGCGCCGCACGCCGAAAGCTTTGCCCTCGTAAATGATTTCGCTTTTCAGGATCCTGGCCTTCTTGTTCGGCTGCTTGACGATCTCTTTTGCCATGTCCGCTCCCGGCACGGTGAATTGCAGGTTCGATGATAAAGGATTTAAGAGGAATTTTTCCTTCGCGTAGTTCGTGGGCAGGGATAATCTGCAGCGCCGCCAGCCATGAACATGATTTTCATCAGGTTTCAACCGTTCTGAAACATAGCGAATGAATACTCTTCGCGCCCAGCGATTCGGTGTGTCCAAGGAGAGACGATGTCTGCAAATCGCATTCTGAAGAAGCTCGCGCATATCGCGCGGGTGAGTTTAGCAATACTCACTGCCGTGCCTTTCTCGTTCGGCGGTACTCTGGCATACGCGGCGCCGCCAGATAAGGATAAAGACAACGGAGGCAACAAAAAGGACAGCGGGTCCCCGATCAAGCATGTGATCGTCATTGTTGGCGAAAACCGCACTTTTGATCACATCTTTGCGACCTATGAGCCCAAACCGGGCGAGTCCGTCGACAACCTCTTGTCCAAGCACATCATCAGGGAAGACGGCACGCCCGGTCCTAAGTATCCCTTGGCTCACCAGTTTATGGCCGACGCTACCGACAGTCCCTTGTACCAACTGGCACCCAAGAATAAAACTCTCTACGGTGCTTTGCCCGCGCCCATCAACGGCGGCCCCACTGATGTCTGCGTGGATAACTTTTTCGTCGCGAGTGGAACTTGCACGCTATCGCAGGCCATGGCTTCGGAAGATGGCTTGGACCCGGACTACTATCAATTCATGCTCACTGGTGGTTCCGGTTTGAGTGGCAAAGTTCCCGACTCGCGTATTACAGGGGTACATAACTCGGCTCCCTACTCCACCCTCAGTCCTGGACCCTTCCAGCTCACCAACTCCAAGGGTGCCGCCACGTTCCCCTACGATTCCTACGCCGCCAGCCCGGTCCACCGTTTCTATCAGATGTGGCAGCAGTTTGATTGCGACGCCTCGCACATCTCGAAGGACCACCCCAATGGCTGCCTCGCCGACCTCTTTACTTGGACCGAAGTGACCGTGGGTTCCAATAACAATGGAAAACCACAACCGGCCAATTTCAGCACGGACTACTCCCCGACAGCCTCAACTACCGGCGAGGGAGCGACCAGCATGGGCTTCTACAACATGCAACAAGGCGATGCCCCGTACACCAAATTCCTGGCGGATCACTATGCTATGAGCGACAACTACCATCAGCCCGCCATGGGCGGCACCGGCGTCGACGAAATATTGCTGTTCTTCGGCGATGCGATCTGGTTCAGCGACGGCAAAGGCAACCCCGCCGTGCCTCCCCATAATATGTCGGTCCCCGGTTTCGGTGGCCCAGTCGACGAGATCGAGAACCCAAATCCAGTGTCGGGCACCAACAACTTCTGGATTCAGGACGGGTATGGTGGTTTCGGCAACCTTGGCACCTCGAAGGGCGTCTACGGCGGCGGTTCCTACACCAATTGCTCTGACCCGACGCAACCCGGCGTTGCCCCGATCCTGAATTACCTCCAATCGCTCCCCCGCCCCATCGAACCCAAGTGCGACCCGGAACACTACTATCTCCTCAACAACTACAACCCTGGTTATTTCGGCGATGGCAGCAACGCTTATACCGACACCAACTCAAACAACACACCCTTTACGATTCCCCCGACCAACCAGCGGAGCATCGGCGACGTGCTTCTCGAAAACAACGTCTCCTGGAAAGAGTACAGCGACCAATTTGATCAATACGCCGGGTTAAAAGGATTCGCCGCTGACCCGTACCAACTCAACTACGCCTCAAAAACCGGCGTTGGTGCCAACAGCGATCAATACTGCAACATCTGCAACGGATTTCAATACCAGACGCAGATCATGACCAACAGTAGTATCCGCACAACGCACATTTTGGACACCACTGACCTATACGCAGACATCGCCCATGGGACTTTGCCTTCCGTCTCGTTCGTTAAGCCCAGTGGATGGGTCGACGGCCATCCGGCTTCCTCGAAGTGGGATCTTTATGAAGGCTTCGTCAAGAAGATTGTGGATGCCGTGCAGGCCAACCGCGAGCTCTGGGAGAGCACAGCTATCATCGTCACCACTGACGAAGGCGGCGGCTATTACGACTCCGGCTACACTCAGATCCTCGACTTCTTTGGCGATGGGACTCGCATTCCCCTCATTGTGGTTTCGCCTTATACCAAGCCCGGCCACATCTCGCACCAGTATGCCGACCACGTTTCCGTCTTGAAGTTCATCGAGCGGAACTGGAATTTGCCCACAATTAGCGGCCGCAGCCGGGACAACTTGCCCAATCCGGTCATCGGTCAAGAAAACCAGTACGTTCCTCTCAACTCTCCGGCGATAGGCGATTTGTTTGACTTGTTCGACTTCGACCATGGGAAGCACGGACACGATCACGACTAGGGCGAAAGCGACGATCGTCAGTCCGATCGGCGGGTCGTAGCTTCATATTCATAAACCTCGAACCTTGCCGGACCCGGCTTTGCCGGGGTCCGGCGCTTTTTTGTAGCATGCTGCGTCCTGGCTTGCCCGGCTGTTTGGTGTGGAGTGCGGCAGCCCAGCTGCCGCCGTGTTAAGGCATGCCGTCTTACTCCGCCACGCTCAAACTGGCGCCAGGATATTTCAATTCGAAGCCCTCATTCGCGCAGCGCCAATCCGAGTCTCGTCTCTCCCACGTACTCTCAATCTGTGTAGTCTCCGCCCGCCAATTGCGGCACTGCTCCACCCGTGCCTATACTTGAACACGCAAAATCTCCATGCCCATCAACACGCTCATCGTTGACGATGAAAAGCCGGCTCGCGAGGAGTTGGCGTTTCTACTGAAAGCGTTTCCGGATATTCACCTCATCGCACAGGGAAAAAACGGCATTGAAGCGGTCAACCTGATCCGGGAACACGCCCCAGACCTGGTTTTTCTGGACGTGCAAATGCCGGGCCTCGATGGCTTCGGCGTATTGCAAAAACTTGTCGAACGCAAAATCGAAGTACCGCACGTGGTATTCGCGACGGCTTTCGACCACTACGCGGTGCAGGCGTTCGATGTGAACGCCGTGGACTACGTGCTGAAGCCGTTCGACAAAGCGCGCATTGCAAAAGCCATCCAGCGCGCCCGCCGTGAAATCGAATCGGAAGTTTCGCCTGCGGACCGGCTAGAACAGCTGGTCAGTCGTCTGGCGGTCATGAAGAATTCGTCAGCCAAAGCCGCACCCGCGCCATCGAAGATTCTCGTCAACGCGCAGCAAAAGCTGCTGCTGGTGGACGCCGAAGACATCATTTTCGCAACCATCGGCGATGGCCTGATCTCCATCATGGCCCGCGACCTCGAAGCCACGACGAATCACCGCACACTGGACGAACTGGAAGAAGCGCTGGCGTCAGAATCGTTTTTCCGCGCCCACCGATCGTTTCTCGTCAACATCCACCACATCAAGGAAGTGGTGCCGTGGTTCAAGTCCACCTTCGTGCTGAAAATGAACGACAAAAACAAAACCGAAGTGCCAGTGAGCCGCACGCAAACCAAGCGCCTGCGCGAACTCTTCAAGCTCTGATTAGCAACTGTCATTCTTGCTCGCCCCGCCCTCGCGGGGACTGTCCGCGGTTGATGCCGCGCCGTGATTGAAGCGCACGAGCAGGAGTAGATGTCTCACTGTGCTAGCATATTTGATACTCCGATGGATTTCTCGCTCACTGACCAGCAAAAACTAATTCGCGACACCGTCCGGCAATTTATGGCAACCGAAGTTCGTCCGCTAGTGAAGGAGCTGGAGCGCGAAGAGAAATTTCCGCTCGACCTGCTGAAGAAAATCGCCGACCTGGGTTGCTGCGGGATGCTGATGCCAGAAGAGTGGGGCGGGCCGGGTCTCGACACGGTTTCCTACGTTCTGATGATCGAAGAGGTAGCGCGTGTTTACACCGCGATGTCCACCGCGCTCGGCGTAACCAATTCGGCCGTGCAGGTCCCACTGCTGCAATTCGGCACCGAAGCGCAAAAGCAGAAATATTTAAAGCGGCTAGCGAGCGGCGAAATTCTCGGCTCGTTTTGTCTCACCGAAGCGGCCGCAGGCTCCGACGCCGCCGGTATCCAGACCACCGCTACCCGCTGCACGTCCCAGAATTGTCATCCCGAGCGAAGCGAGGGATTTGCTTTCTCATACCGGCTCAACGGCGCAAAAACGTGGGTCACGAACGGCAGCGTCGCCAGAATCTTCATCATTTTCGCGAAAACGAACCCCGAGGCAGGCGCGAAGGGAATCAGCGCTTTTCTTGTCGAGCCGTCGTTCAAAGGATTTAAAATCGGCCGTCACGAAGACAAAATGGGCCAGCGCTCCTCGCCTTCCGTCGAAATTTTGTTGAACGATTGCGAAGTGCCCGCCGAGAATCGCCTAGGCGAAGAAGGCCAGGGATTGAAGATTGCCTTGAGCGCACTCGACGGCGGACGTATAGGCATCGCCGCGCAAGCGGTGGGGTTGGCGCAAGGCGCTCTCGATGAATCCACTAAGTACGCCAAGCAGCGCCGCGCCTTCGGCAAGTCCATCAGCGAATTTCAAGCCATCCAGTGGATGATTGCGGACATGCAAACCGAACTCGAAGCCGCGCGCGGCCTGACCTACTACGCGGCGTGGCTGAAAGACTCGGGAAAAGGGATGGGCTCCTCCGCTTCAAAGGCAAAACTCTACGCCAGCGAAATGGCCAATCGCGTGGCCTACAAAGCCGTGCAAATCCACGGTAGCGTAGGTTATTCCCGCGAAACCGATGTCGAGCGCATGTACCGCGACGCCCGCGTCATCACCATCTACGAAGGCACCAGCGAAGTCCAGCGCATGATCATCGCCCGCGATCTTCTGAAGTGATTTCTTATCGGCCGCTTTCTGCGGCGCGCCTCTTTGCTAGCACGGCCACGCTTGGCTCCGCGGCGGTGTAAGAAGGTTGGGCAACATTCTAAGTAACAAGTTGTAGGTGCTAAGCTGCAAATCCCAGGTTGTAAGTCCTAAGTCGCCAAGAAAACCAGGACCGCCAGCCGTCATTTTGAGCGAAGCGAGGAATTTCTCTGCTCTGCGACGCGACCCACAAAAGAGATTCCTCACTTCGCAGACTCCGGTCGAAATGACAAGCAGACAGTAGTTCTTAGTCGTGACGGGCTTTAGCCCGGCTTTTACTTCCGCCCTTCGTTTTTAGAAAAGAACCGCCCTAAAGGGCGGCCACTACAAACGCAGGAACCACTCCTGACAGCAACTGGCGCAATCTCCCAAAAACTTATAACTTAATACCTACAACTTAAAACTCGTCGCACAGGGAAACTTTGGCCACTACGAAAAATCGCGTCCTCAGCGGCATGCGCCCTACGGGCAAACTCCACATCGGCCACTATTTCGGCGCACTGCAAAACTGGGTCCGGCTGCAAAACGATCCCGCCTATGAATGCTTCTACTTCATCGCCGACTGGCACGCGCTCACAAGCGATTACGCGGACACTTCCGCAATCGCGCAAAACACCATCGAAATTGTCACCGACTATCTGGCAGCCGGACTCGACCCGCAAAAATCCGTAATCTTCCAGCAATCGCTGGTGCCCGAACACGCCGAACTCCATCTCCTCCTGGGCATGGTCACGCCGCTCAGTTGGCTCGAACGCGTTCCCACCTACAAAGAGCAAATCGAAAACATTCAGACGAAAGATCTCCATACGTACGGTTTTCTTGGATATCCAACTCTGCAGACTGCTGACATTGTGATCTATGGGGAGATTGGCAGAGCGCTATTCGTTCCGGTGGGCGAAGATCAGGTATCGCACGTGGAATTCAGTAGGGAACTCGTGCGGCGATTCAACACATTGTTTGGTCTCAACTGGCGTCAGGATGTTAAGCCAAATGCTTTAGAGTCAGCGATTTTCAAGCAAATGTTGGCTGAAAAACCTCATCTGGCGCAGCTAGCCCAGGAGCACGCCGGCTCTTCATCCTATGTGCGAGCGAAAATGCGAGAGCTGGCGCTGAAAGATGGCATTCAGAACTTTCGCGAAAAGACGCCGTGGTTTGAGCAATATTTTCAGTTCGAAGAGAAGCTCGTCGAACCCGATGCGCTGCTCACCCAAAACCCTCGCATCCCCGGGCTCGATGGCCGCAAAATGTCAAAGAGCTACGGCAACGCCATCACCCTCAGCGAATCCGACGATGACATTCGCAAGAAGACAAAAGTAATGGTCACCGACCCGGCCCGCAAGCGCCGCACCGATCCCGGAAATCCGGACGTGTGTCCGGTCTACGATTGGCATAGACTCTTCTCGCCCCCGGAAACGCTGAAGTGGTCGGCGGAGGGCTGCCGCACAGCGGGAATTGGCTGCATCGAGTGCAAAGCAAAAATGGCCGATCACCTGATCGAGTGGATCACTCCGATTCGCGAGCGCCGCGTCGAGTACGAGAAAAATTCCGCGCGCGTTCTCGAAGTGATCGACAAAGGCTCGCAGCAAGCCCGCGCGGTAGCCAAGGTCACCATGGATCGCGTCCGCGAAGCCGTCTTCGGCTGGCAGAAGAAGCGCGCCGAAATCAAAGCCGTCTCTGTCGAGGTGCACGACACACACGGTTAGCCGCTCGTGCACCTATCGCGCTGGCGGACGGGTTTTGTGGCAGCGGGTTTCTACAGGCTGCTGCAATGTTGTTCTTAGGTGTCATTGCCAGCGAAGCGAGGAACCTGCTTTTCTCTGGCTTTTTGGCGAAAGGCAGATTCCTCGGGCAAACACCGCCGTCGGAAGGACAAATTGAGGAAGTCTGCGACCTGTTAAGACTGATTCTTTTACTTAGGACTTAGAATTTACTGCTTAATAGTGAAAAAATGGCCTCGCCCTACAAAATCAACATCCCGATGTACGAAGGTCCTCTGGACCTGCTTCTCGATCTCATCAAGAAGCAAGAGATGAGCATCCACGACATCCAGATCTCGAAAATCACGTCGCAATATCTCGATTACCTGCACAAACTCGAAGAATTGGACGTCGACGTCTCCTCAGAATTCATCTACATGGCGGCGTCACTCATCTATATCAAATCGAAAATGCTCTTGCCGCCCGATCCGCTGGCTTCGGCAGATGATCTATCAACGGACCCCCGCGAAGAACTGGTTCAGCGCCTGCTCGAACACGAAAAATTCAAGAACGCCGCGCAGCTTCTCTACCAGAAACAGCAAATCGAAGAAAACGTTTGGTCCAAGCCCGATAAATCGCTCTACAATGACGAAGGCACCGAAGGCGAGCTGGTGGTTTCGCTGGTCGATCTGGTAAAAGTTTTTCAGCAAGTCCTCGAACGCCGCAAGGAAGTCTCGCGCATCGAGCTGCAGCACGAACAGTTCACCGTCGCGCAAATGATCGCGCAATTGCGCGGACAAATCCTCGCCAGCGAAGATTCCAGCGTCAATCTCGTAAAGTTTTTCGAAGCCTGCCTCTCGCGCCACGCCATGATCGTGGCCTTCCTCGCGGTACTGGAAATGGTCAAGCTGCAAGCCGTATCCATCGTGCAGGAAAAACAGTTCGGCGAAATCCTGCTGCGCAAGAGCAAATCCTTCGACACAGTGTTCGACGAAAAAGGCGAAATGCGCCTCATCGACGAGGAATATAAATGAGGGTTCTTGCCTTCCTAGTGGCCGCCTGCCCGCCGCAGGCACGGTCTTTAGACCGATGTTTTTTTCCTGACGTCGGCCTTGGTCCCGTGTCTTCGCTTTAAACTGGCGACCCTGAACTGTAAACTGCTCCTATGACCAACGAAGAACGCAGATCAGCTCTCGAAGCCATTATCTACGCCGCGGACGAGCCCGCCACCATCGACCAACTCGCCGCCGCGCTGGACGAAGAAAAAATCGTCGTGCAGACTTCGCTCGACGAACTGGTCGCCAGCTGCGCGGTAGAAGAGCGTGGCATCGAAATCCGCGCGGTCGCAGGCGGTTACAAAATGTACACCAAGCCGCAACATCACGACGTGGTGCGCCGCTTCATCAAGAGCCTGCGCCCCCCGCTGCGCCTGTCGATGCCCGCGCTGGAAACGCTTGCCGTCATCGCTTACAAGCAACCGGTCACGGGTCCGGAAATTTCTGAAATTCGCGGCGTCAACAGTTCCGGCGTACTCGCGACGCTGCTCGACAAACGCCTGATCACCACGGCAGGCCGCAAAGAGGTCATGGGCCGCCCAATTCTCTATAAATCGTCAAAAGAATTTCTGATGCGTTTCGGCCTCAGTGATTTGCAGGAATTGCCCAGCTTGAAAGAATTCGAAGCGCTGGCCCGCGAAGCCCTCGGCAGCGACATGGGCGTAGCTCCAACCACCGAGGAAGCAATGCTCGCCGCGCCAAGCGCCGATACTCTGGAAAATCTCACCGCCGCTCAGTCTCCGGCTTCTGGCCACTCTACCGCGTCGCCCGATTCTTCCAATCCGCTCACGACGGACTTAGCCGAGAACGACCAACTAGTCCCGACTGAATTCGCAGCTGCGCCGCCATCACCGCACGCGGAGGGTGCGCCTCCCTCGGGTTTGCAGGGTGGCTCTTCTCTTTCTTCGTCCGGTGCTGCGCGTGCCCTAGGTGCCGATTCTGCACCTGGCTCTTCGCAACCCTGTTCGGAATTCTCCGCGCCCTCCGACGACGAATTCCTCCGCGAACGCGAAGTCGAATCGACCAGCGAGGGCATGCCCAGCGGCGAACTCGACGAAGAGCCGCCCAAAGCCGACTTCGCCACCGCCGGCGAGTAACCGCGCTTGAGAACGAGCGCGGTCCGGTCTTCTGTAACGGCGGGTTTCTCCCGCCGTCTTGGTCAGAACTTCGTAGCGGTAAGGTTGCCATCTTCGCTCCCCCAATCAAGCATGGCGTCATTCTGGAGACTACCCGGCAAGAGATCTCAGCTGAGAATGCGCCCGCGTTGGTCACAGCGTAGCGTTTATCCGGTTTCCTCTACTTCCTCTACTTCCTATATTTCCTCTACCTCCTCAGCTACCATAGTCACCCATGCAAGAACGCCTTCAAAAAATCATCGCACGCGCCGGCATTGCATCCCGTCGCCACGCCGAACAACTCATTCTTAGCGGACAGGTTCGAGTAAACGGAAAGGTCGTTCGCGAACTTGGTTCGAAGGCCGACACCGACGCCGACAAGATCGAAGTCTCCGGGAAAAAAATTGCCGCGGAGGAACGCAAAGTCTATCTGCTCCTCAACAAGCCCCCGGAAATCGTTTCGACGCTCGCCGATCCTGAAGGCCGCAAAACGTTGCGCAACTTGCTGCGCGGAATGCCGGAGCGCGTTTATCCGGTAGGAAATCTCGAATATTCGGCGTCCGGGCTGATTATGCTTACCAATGACGGCGACTTTGCTAACGACATGCTCAAACACTGGGAAAATGTCGAGCAGGTTTATCATGTAAAAGTAAAAGGCATGCTGACGCGTATTGATCTGGAGCGTCTGGGCAAAGAAATTGGTGCCAAGATGCAAACCCTCCGCCAGCCCGACGCGACGCGCGGTCACACCGCAAATTACTGGTACGAAGTGCGTATGCACAGCTCCAAAAAAGAAGAAATGCGCAACGTGCTTTTCAAGGAAGGCCATCCCGTGGAAAAAGTGAAACGCGTCGCGCTTGGTCCGCTGACAGTCGAAGGAATTCCGCGCGGCCGTTACCGCCTGCTCTCGCAAAAGGAAGCAGATTCGTTTCGAAGCGAATTTAAGAGCGGCAAAGCGAAAAAAGCCGCCGTTAAGTTCGCTTAAACGATCGGTTCATCACGGCCGGCACACTCGCGCAACCTCCACAGCCGAGCGGTACGCGCCACCACGACAGCCGACATGCATACAACCGAAAAGCCGTCATTCCAAGCGAAGCGAGGAATCTGTCTTCGATTTCTAAATTCGCGCAGAATGCTGGTATCTTTTCCCGGTGCCTTCAGAACGCCTACAAAAAATCCTCGCCGCAGCGGGCATTGCCTCACGCCGCAAAGCGGAAGAAATCATCGCCGCCGGTCGCGTGACCCTCAACGGAAAAATTATCACCGAACAGGGAACCAAAGCCGATCCGCAAGTGGACGAAATACATGTCGACGGCAAGCCCCTGAAGCCTGCCGAGCAACTTCTTTATTTCATGTTGAACAAACCCAAAGGCTACGTCTCGACGGTCAGCGATCCGCAAGGCCGCCCAACGGTGATGGAATTCGTTTCCTATCGCAAAGAGCGTTTGTATCCAGTGGGGCGGCTCGATTACGGGAGCGAAGGCCTTCTTTTACTGACCAACGATGGCGAACTTGCGCAAAAACTCACCAAAGCCGGTTCGCATATGCCGAAAACATATCACGTCAAAATCAGCGGTAGGCCTGACGAGAAAGCAATCGAGCGTTTGCGGCGTGGAATCATGATTACGCTGGAAGATGGCGAACGGGTGAAAACTTCTCCAGCGAAAATCCGGCTGCTCGAAGACGCGGCGAATCCGTGGTACGAAGTCATTCTGATTGAGGGCCGCAATCGCCAAATCCGCCGCATGTTTCAACACACCGGCTTCCTGGTAGAAAAAATCAAGCGCGTGCAACTTGGCCCGTTAACTCTGGACGTGCCTCCCGGAAAAGTTCGCCCGCTGACAGTGCGCGAAGTGGCACAATTAAAAGCCCTAGCGCGGCCCTCGTAGTGGCCGGTCTTCAGACTGGTGCTTTTGTAGCCGCCGCCTTCTGCCTGTCTCGCGCTTTGCGAGGCTCGGTGGCCTGTCGTGTTTTTAGGGATAAATCTTCTTAGATTGCCGCCACTTTTTGACGTTCTTTTTCTCGCAGGGAAAGCTACTAAACGGCACGATTATTGTGGAATTCGTTTCCCACTCCCCAACTAACGCAACTGAAAAAGCGTACGGCTTACTATCATATTCTTTGCTGTAAACCCATTTTGCCGATGTTACACGCGGGTTTTCTGCCCACACTTCATCAGGGCTTTCCAGAGTCTCGCGGGCCGATCTTAAATGCCTAGCCCGTACCGAATAGCGCAGCCTTTTGCGGAGTTGGTGCTGTTCTTCCTTAAACCGAGTCTTGGTATTGCGGGCAAGGCTCGTTTTCCTAATCCGCAGGTAGAACGCGTTAGTTCCACCATTCATCTATTCGATCACTTCGGCGAAGATGATTATTTCTTCAAACTCCCCGACTCTTCAGGGAGGCAGGAGGCCCACTCAAGGCGACGGCCCTAACTGCGGCCACACAATGACCCAGGCTCTCCTGCGCACGATCCCTGGATGAGCTGTGCATAGTCCATTTCTCCGCACAGCATGCAGTACAACCGCGCCGCCAACGCTACCGAACAGTGCAGCATAAAATGTCCGCACTTCCTACTGCTTCTGGTGGCTCAGCGTCTTCTCGTTCAACTCCTTGTTCTGTCCATGTCCATCGTCGCAATCTGCTGATAGCCGGGATGAAAATCGCAACCTATAATGATCCTCAGTAGGGTCGAGGACTGGCGCCAAGGCGCCGTAGATTCAGCTTATCTGGTGCTCCCCGTTTCCTCTGGGAGTGCCTCACTAGCCGCATCGTACGCTGGTCTCCAGCCCCCGCCTCATCAAACCCAGCGTGCAGACCTTCACTCCCGAACAGTGAGTTCGGCCCCTGGATTTAAGGTTTTCGAGGTCACCTGTGCGTTCACTTTCGTTACAGCCCGATGACTTGCTCACCATCCCATGGATGGTTTTGTCGCTCGACTTCATGCGCTTCGTTTCCTCCGCGCATGCGATCCCAGCTACAGGGCTCTGACTTTTACCCTGGCGGGTCTGCCTCCCACTGGACACATCAGCCTTTTCCTGGACATACTGTTCGGCTCCTTTCTCCCGAACCTTGGTCGGTCACACGCCAAGTCTACCCGGTAGAAGAAGCCGACACCGTTATGAAATCAAGACTGCGCGCAGCGCAGCCGAAGATCTCAGCCGACGCGTCTTGGCTAAACCGACAGCGCTCGGCTACTGGTGGCGGCCACCTTTTGACCCCGCCATTCGCTGGGCAGGTGGCCATCTGGATTTTTGTCATAGGAGCCCGCATTGAAATTCATCACCCGTTCGCTGGTCGCACTGATTCTGCTCGCTAACATTTCCCATGCTGCTACCGATTGGGACGCGCGTGGCAAAACATGGTGGGCGCACATCCAATATCTGGCCGACGATAAACTGGAAGGCCGCGGTACCGGCACAGAGGGTTTTGCAAAAGCCGCCGCCTACGTGACCGATCAATTTCAGAAGGCCGGCTTGCAACCCGCGGGAGTTCACGGCTACGCCCAACCTGTCGAATTAAGCGTGCTTCAGCTGGATGAAGCGCAGTCTTCGCTCGAATTCATTCGCGATGGAAAATCGGAGCCGGTGCAGTTCGCCGAAGACGGCTTTTTGCTGGCCACGCCCAACGCGGCAACGGTGGAAGCGCCAGCGGTCTTTGTCGGATATGGACTGAAAATCCCTGAAGCGAACTACGACGATTTCGCCGGCATGGACTTGAAAGGAAAAATCGCCGTGTACGTAACAGGCGGGCCTTCTTCAATTTCCAATTCCGTGAAAGCTCACTATCAATCCGGCGAAGAACGACGAAAGAGCATCGCGGAAGCTGGAGCTGTCGGAACCGTGATGATTTTGAATCCGCAGACTCAGGAGTTTCCGTGGTCACGCACGGCCGGCGCGCGATTTTCTGAACGTATGGAGTTGAACGACGCCGCAGGAGGCGCCCCGTGGCCGAAGTTTGCGATGATCATGAACCCGGCGCACGCCGATAAATTGCTCGCAGGAAGCGGACATACCTTTCAGGAAATTGCCGCGGTTCTCGGCACCGATAAGCCGCTTCCGCGCTTTCCTCTGAACGTCGCCATTCGCGCGAAAACCGCGGAGAAGCGCTCCACCGCGCATTCGGAAAATCTCATTGGAGTGCTGCCGGGCAGTGATCTCAACCTCGCAAACGAATTCGTCGTCATCAGCGCGCATCTCGATCATCTGGGAATCGGCGAACCGGTGAACGGCGACAAAATTTATAACGGCGCGATGGATGACGCCTCGGGAATCGCTTCAGTAATCGAGATCGCGCGCGCCATGCGCGACTCGGGCGCAAAGCCGAAGCGCTCCATTTTATTTTTGGCGGTAACGGCAGAAGAAAAAGGGTTGTTGGGCTCGGAATATTTCGCTTCGCATCCGACGGTAAGCGGCAAAATTGTCGCGGACTTCAACATGGACATGTACCTCCCATTGTTTCCGCTGAAATATCTGGAAGTACAGGGGCTCGGCGAGTCTTCGCTTGGTGACGATGTCACGGCGGTTGCCAAAGATGCCGGCGTAGCCGTGCAGGCAGACAAACAACCGGATCACGTGCGCTTCATCCGCAGCGACCAATACAGTTTCATCAAGCAGGGTGTGCCGTCGTTGGCCTTCAAATTCGGCTGGTTGCCAGGCACCCCACAAGAAAAGCTTTTCAACGATTGGTATAAGGAGCGTTATCACGGCGTGAAGGACGACGTCACGCAGCCGGTGGATGCAGCGGCGGCAGCGCAGTTCGACGCCATCCTGGAAAAACTGGCGCTTCGAATCGCCAACGCGGAGCAGCGGCCAAGCTGGAATTCCGACAGCTTCTTCAAACGGTTTGCCTCAGCCAACGCACGATGACAGCCTTCGTTCGAATCAGCTGGGGCGCGGTATGCTGCGCCCCAGCTTGTCGGGCATAGGATTTCAGCTCTTTCGCTTTATGTCGTCTAAAGCGTTAACGGAGTGACAAAGAGGGCACGCCTGTTCTTCGTGCCTGGGTTTTGCCGCTCCACTTTCAACGATACTTTAAGCAGAACGTCGTATAAATGTTCCGGACGATCAGTGGGGCGGCGATCTATTTCGATGGAACGAAGGTGGTGCGCGTGATCTGGTATTTCTTTTTTTTCCTGGTTTCGGGATTCTGCGGCATTTTATACGAGCTGGTGTGGCTACGCCTGGCAATGGCGCAGTTCGGCGTCACCACTCCGCTGGTGTCCATCGTGCTGTCCATGTTCATGGCCGGTCTGGGCCTCGGATCGTGGGCTGCCGGCTCGTTGATCCGCCGCTATGAAGGGCGCACAAATTTTCCGCCTCTGCGCCTCTATGCGGTTTGTGAATTCTTGATTGGCGTTTCCGCTCTTCTTGTCCCCCTGCAGATGGTCTGGGGTCATCGCCTGCTCGAACAACTTTCTGGTCAAAATGGCATTTCGTCCGGCAGTTACTACCTGGTTGCCGGCACGTGGCTGGCATTAACCATGATTCCGTGGTGCGCATGCATGGGAGCGACCATCCCACTGGCAATGTTTGCCATTCGGCGTGATATGAAAAGCGAAACCAAGCGCTCATTCAGTTTTCTCTATGTCGCCAATCTGCTCGGCGCCATCGCAGGCGCCACCATTCCTCTGCTGTTCATCGAAGTATTCGGTTTTCATGGCACCTTACGAGTAGGCATTGTCTTGAATTTCGCCGTCGCGGTTTCGGCGTTTCTACTTTCACTCGGTACGGAACGAGCCAGCGCCACGGAGATCGCGGCCCCCGCGCCAGCAGCCTCAGTGATTGCAGGATCACAAAAAGGCATTCTCTCGCTGTTGTTTCTCACCGGCCTGGCGACCATGGGAATGGAAGTCGTTTGGATTCGCGTATTTACGCCGAGCATTGGCCCAATGGTTTACTCGTTTGCTCTGATATTGGCATCGTATCTTTTTGCCACGTTTGTCGGATCCCGGATTTATCGCTTCTGGAGCCGCAAATATTCTGTAGAAGGCG
>Ga0307474_10001864_pt1 | contig 15192 bp, 21 predicted proteins | sample atmos_gasesECM1C_2_FD_203312 | JGI IMG/M metagenome (GOLD analysis project Ga0307474, IMG submission 203312) | Hardwood forest soil microbial communities from Morgan-Monroe State Forest, Indiana, United States - atmos_gasesECM1C_05 | ecosystem: Environmental > Terrestrial > Soil > Temperate... | reverse complement strand
CAATGGCAACTTATCCTGGGGTAAAACTTGTTGGGGCAAATCCGAGTATGCCACGCCCTCGTTGCGAAGGAGATTACCTACTCGATGAACGAATATTTCGCGAATTTTAATGCCGGTAATATCAATCATGCCTTTAAATAAGCACTCAATCGAGTGGTATCGCCATGTATTCACGCCAGTTTTTAACAGTTTGACCTTGCCATCAAGCAAAAATGTCCTCGTTAGGAACCGAGCGCGTGTCCCCAAACCATGCGATGCGCGAAAGATCGACATAGGTAAAGAGGCTGGAAAGAAAATCTCCGTGTTCATCGATCACTGGGAGACCGGAACACGGAGCTTGTTATAGCGCTGTCCGTTTATGCACTGATTGGTTGTGGCAGTTGCTCCTGTTCAATGGTCGCAGGACCAGTCAATGGAACCATTTTCCGCTCGTATTCTTCCAATGGGGGCAGAATTACTTGCGCCTTCTTGGAATATGCCCGCGCCCATGCCTTGCTGTTATGGCCAAGCGACATTTGCGCGAACCGTTCGGGATAACCCGCCGCCTTAGCCCGCTCCGCCCACGAATAGCGGTAGCTGTGAAGGCTTACGCCGTGGATACCCAAGCCGACACAGCGTTGCTTAAACTCCGTGGCACGGTCGCCCGCCCGGACACCCCGCAGATACGGGAACAGCGGGCCGGTGCTTGGCAGGTCTTTCAGGATTTCTTCAACCTCTTTCCCGAACCGGATTTGCGGCGGCTGCTGGCCGCGCCAGCGCGTTTTCATCCGAAAGAAGCTGATAATATGGGTCTGCCAGTCAACGTCTTCGGCTTGCAGGTTGGCCAGGTCAGACTGTGACGCGCCAACATACCATACCAGCTTGTAAAACGCCCGGCGTTCAACGTTGCCTTCGCGGGCAATGATTTTGGAATGTTCCTCGAACGTAATTGCCCGTTTCTCTTTGAACCGCACAGCGGGCCATTGGCGTTTCGGGATGAGCGGCCAAGGAAGCCAACTCATGTCGAGGCAGAAGTTATGCAGACGGCGCAAATAAACGTTGGTTGAAACCGTGCCGCTTTGCAGGACTTTCAAAAGTTGTTCGCCCTGGGTTTCAATGACAACCTTATCCAGCAACAGAGCCAGCGCCTTGTCTTTGGCCACGCGCTGCCAGCGTTCCTTGTTGGCTCCATGCTTGGTGTTGGTCAACGCCTCCATTGCTTCGCGCCATGTGCGGGTTTTCACGCCGGTATCACTGCCAGCGATATACGCCTTGGCGATCTGCAAATTGAGCGTTGGCTGGCGTTCGGCGATGTTCTTGGCTTCGATGAGTTGTTTCGCTTCGGCCTCGTCTCGGGTTCCGAGACTGAAGCGCTTGCCGAGCTTCTTGTCAAAGCAGTAGAACATCCCGCCACGGACGCCACGATAGGTTAAACGGTAACGTGCATTCATAGTTTTGTACGTAACCGCGAAGATAAAATGAACCGACTCTGTATCGTTAGCGAGCTACGGGCGAGTTACCCGTCCATTCGCTGGATTCATTCGGAGTTGGAAAAGTGGTGTCCGAATTGGTGTCCGTTGCGGACTCCTCCCTCACCAAACCCTTATAAACAAAGGCGATAAATTTGGAGGCGGAGGTCGGAATCGATCAGGGTCAGAAGATTTTTCAAAATCCACTACTCCGCAATTACCACCCCACCACCAGAGGCGAACAGCCTCATAACTAACGAACGCCAATAGAATCAGGCATTTCCGCATGTTTGTCAAGCACCAGCGATTACGCACCCAATACCAATCAACTACTCACCAACTACTCATTCATCACCCGTTCACTGGCACTTTCACTGGCACTTAAAACATCACAAACCGCTTGATTCGTCGCTAGATTACCGACGGCAAGGTCCGGACGTGCAGTTGTGGCGACGAGCAGATCGCCGGATTCGAGTACAGCCTCCGCGATGTTCCGGCCCAAACCGCTAGCGGACAACCATACTTTGTTCATAATTTCCTGCCTTTCTTCTTTGCACTTATTGTCTAGTTTCAGACTCCCTGAGCGCTGCCCTCAACTGGGAGGGTGTCGTCCCTTCCCACGTTCGGAAAGCGCGATAGAAAGAATTTGAATCCTCGTAGCCGAGCAGAAATGCCACTTCTTTGACATCCATCTCTGGCCGGTTGAGGTACTGGTACGCCAGTTCCTGCCGCGCCTCAAGCAGCAACTGCCGGAAAGTTGCGCCGTCATCGATTATTCGCCGCTGCAAGGTCCGATCGCTCAACCCGAGTTCGCGCGCCACTGCCGATATCTCCGGCCGGCTTCCCGCGAGCAAGCGCTTGAGAATCCATTTCACCTGCTCACTGATCGAACTTTGCGCATGGCGCTCTTCAAGGGCGCGTTCGAGTTGCGGATTCAGCATGTCAAGCAACTCGGCATTGTAGGTGCGGAATGGTCGGTCGAGATCGGTCGCATGCAGGACGAGCGCATTCCGTCTCGCTCCGAACGTGATCGGCCCCTTGAAATACGCTTTGTGGAACCCGGTCGCCTCCACGCTGCGCTTCAACTCGACCCTTTTCGCCGTCACAAAGTGCCCTGTGCCGCGGCGACCAAGTTCAACGAACTAGGCAAAGGCGGCGTCTGTCAGCAGGGGCGGCGTTTCTTCCTGCGCGTGGAGCCAAACAGGCTCGATCACGCACTCGTCCCTGGTCACCTTGATTTTCAGTTCCTCGGGCGCACAGAGTTGTTTGAAGCGAGCAAGGCGGGTAAGGGCGTCTCGGTAGTCACGGGCGTAGTAGGCCGCCATGGTTGATGGAGGCCGATTGCCAACGTCGATCTGAGTGGCGATTTTTAGGCCCGCGGCCGGATCAGCGGAGAGCTCGCCCACGGCACGCCAGAGTGCGAAGAACTGCGCCGTTGTGACGAAGTTCTTCTTGCCGTCATACACAGCCAGTGGCAGCCGGGCGTGGGTCAGGACCGCTGCTGGCGTAAGTCCGATCTTGGCGAGGCCTATCCAAAAGGCGTTCGCGGCTTTGAAACGGTCTGGCACGTTGACGGTCATTATTTTTCTCTCCCCGGGTTAGCCGATTATCGCTTTGGGTTCCAGATACTCCTGCAGCCCGAAGATCCCGCCCTCCCGACCGATCCCCGACTGTTTGAACCCGCCGAAAGGAGCAAACGGATCGTGACTGACTGTGTTGATCAGGACGCGGCCCGCCGCGAGTTTTCGCGCCACACGATTGGCCCTTTCCGGGTTCGCCGAGCTTACGTAAGCGATCAGACCCATTTCAGTATCATTGGCGATTTCAATGGCCTCGGCTTCCGTCTGGTACGTCAGTATCGACAAGACCGGTCCGAAGATTTCCTCCTTCGCAATACGCATGTCGCGGGTGACGTTGGCGAACACGGTGGGCTTGATGAAATTCCCACCCTCAAGTCCTTGGGGATGACCTTCCCCGCCGATGACGAGCTCCGCACCTTCCTCGACGCCAGACTTGATATACTCCTGCACGCGCTTGTATTGCTTTTTGCTGGCCAATGGGCCGAGGGTGACGTCTTTGTCCTTCGGATCGCCCATTTTGATTTTTTCGACGGCCGCCTTGGCCAATCGCTTCACTTCGTCGAGTCGGTCTTCCGGCACGATCAGACGCGAAGCCGCAATGCAGGCCTGTCCGTTATTCAGGTAGCAGGCGTTGATGGCCATCGGAATCGCCGTGGCGAGATCGGCATCGTCCAGGATGATGTTAGGCGACTTGCCCCCGAGCTCCAGCGTCAGGCGCTTCATTGTGTCCAGCGCGTTCTTGGCGACCAGTTTTCCGATCTGCGTCGAACCGGTGAAAGCGATTTTCTGAATGTCAGGACTTTTCGTTAACTCCGTCCCGACGATCTCGCCGAGGCCCGTCACGACATTGATGACGCCAGGAGGCAACCCGGCTTCATGAAAGGCATCCATCAACACTTCCGTCTGCATTGCGCTCATCTCGCTAGGCTTGATGACGACCGTGCATCCGGCAGCGATTGCCGGGGCAACCTTGATCGCGATTGAGCCGGCGCTCGAATTCCATGGCGTAAATATGCCCACCACGCCGACCGGCTCCATCACGACCTTGGATGTGCCGACAGTTTTGACCAGATCGAAATCCTCAAGGACCTTCTTAAAGTGCAGGAAAATATTCGCGGCGAGGTTGTTGGAGCCCTTCGCACGATCCTGCGGTGCGCCGTATTCGACGACTGTAGCCTCAACGAGTTGATCCATTCGCTTGGCCACGGCCCCGTGCAACCGCTGCAAGCAATCCATCCGGTATTCCTTGCTACTTTGCGAAAAGGTATTGAAGGCCTCTTTCGCAGCAGTGATGGCTTTTCGGGTGTCGATTTCGTCTGCCATGGTGACCTTGCCGATAACCTTGTTGTCGGTCGGGTTCACCAGATCGATGACCTGGGTTCCATGGGGAGAGACGAATTGGCCATTGATGTAGGCGCGATTAAAGGCTTTTACCGGAGTCGCGGTTTCATTTGTTTTCATTTATTTCACCTTTCACGAGGTTTCGACTTTGCCTAGGTCGCTGTGTCTTTCAGGACCCCGGCTGACAATTACAGTATGGCTCAAAAGCTGGTCGGCGTAACTAGCAAAAGACGCCAATGCTCTTGCAGAACGCGCCAAACGATCTATTACTGAGCTACCGCTGCCAAACGGCTGGTTGCGGAAAAGGGCAGTAATGTTGAGGTTCTTGGGTAGCCGAGTCCCGTCTCGTGAAGACCGAAACAGGCAAGTCGGGGGGATGCTAGGATGGACAGGTATTCCGGATCGTTTCCTTATTGGAGATTTACGACTATCCGCCTTTTTCCTCTTTTGCGTATGCATGAAGAATTTCAGTGACCATTGGTCCAAACTTTTTCTTCAACTCCGCACATCGCGTCGAGTTCTTCAATTCAACGCCTTTGCGTTCACTGCGAATCAGGCCGGCCTCCCGAAGAATCTTGAAATGCTGCGACAGCGTTGATTTGGGAAGCGGGACGTTGCCGTTTGGCAAAAATGCGGAGCAATTCATAGCGCTGTCAGCCTGAGCCAATTCAGCGTAGATGCGAACGCGGACAGGGTCGGAGAGGGCATACAAAATGCCTTGCACGGTGATTTCTTTCAGAGATGGATGATAAAGCGGCCGCATGAAAAAATCATACCACAACTTGACAGCGTAGTCCACTAGTTCCATATTACGGAACTATGGAACTTATGAGCCAACTAAAAACCAAGTCCAATCGCAAACACAATGAGTCTTAACATGGAGAAAATTATGCAAAAATTAGCAGGAACCGGTGAGGGCAAATTGAGCGGAAAGGTCGCAGTAATCACAGGCGGCACTGAGGGGATAGGGTTCGCCACAGCGCAACTTTTCGCCAACGAGGGAGCCTATGTCTTTATCACGGGCCGCCGCCAGAAGGAACTCGACGAGGCAGTAACGGCTATCGGTCACAACGTTACCGGTATTCAGGGAGACGTCACCAACTTGGCCGACCTTGATCGTCTCTACGAAGTCGTCGCTAAAGTGAAGGGGCAAATTGACATTATTTTGGCCAACGCTGGGTATGGCGAATTTGTTCCCTTTGGCAAGATCACGGAAGAGCACTTTGACAAACTTTTCAATGTTAACGTAAAGGGAGCACTATTCACGGTGCAAAAGGGTCTGCCGCTATTGAAGGATGGTGGCTCCATCATCATCACTGGCTCTGTCGCGGGGTCAAAGGGTACTCCCGCCTTTGGTGTTTACGGGGCAACTAAGGCGGCAGTCCGCTCTTTCGTGCGAACTTGGACTTCAGATTTGAAGGATCGTCGAATCCGTTCAAACGTTCTTAGTCCCGGTCCCATCAACACTCCACTGATGAGCCGCCAGCCTGCGGATGTCATCGCGCGAATTGCGTCCACCGTTCCAATGGGACGCATCGGTGAGTCTGAGGAGGTAGCCAAAGCGGCGTTATTTCTGGCCTCAGATGACTCCAGTTTCGTTACGGGCATAGAACTTTTCGTTGATGGCGGCAGGGCGCAAATCTGATTAACAAACAACCATACAAAGATAGAACAAAACATATGAGTACTAATAGTGGACAAAAATTGGCGGGCAAGGTCGCGGTGATCACCGGCGGTTCGCGTGGAATTGGCGCAGCGATCACCAAGCGCTTGGCAGCAGACGGTGCGAGCGTGGCATTTACCTATAGCCAAGGTGCCGATGCCGCCGCTTTGGTCGTCAAGGAGATTACGAGCCGGGGCGGAAAGGCAATCGCCATTCAGGCGGATGCTGCTGATGCCAAGGCCGTCAAGGCCGCAGTTGAGAAGGCCTTCACGACCTACGGTCGCCTGGACATCCTGGTTAACAATGCCGGCACGGCCATTCCGAAACCATTCGAGGAGACGACCCTGGAAGAAATGGATCGCGTGATCGACATTAACATCCGTGGCGTATATGTCGCGACGCAGGCGGCGCTGAAGCACATAAAGAGTGGCGGTCGCATTATCTCAATTGGATCGGCCGTGGGCGAGCGTGTCGCCGCGCCTGGTCTTGTGCCCTACGCGGGAACAAAGGGAGCCGTCAAGATGTTCACTCAGGCGCTGGCCCGAGAAATCGGGAGTCGGGGTATTACGGTCAACAACGTGCAGCCGGGTCCGATTGACACGGAATTGAATCCTGCCTCGGGCGATTGGGCTGTGCCGCAAAAGGCCGCTACCGCGCTCAATCGTTATGGCCATGTAGATGAGATCGCCGCGATGGTGGCATTCGTCGCCGGACCGGAAGCGTCTTACATCACCGGCGCGAACCTGACGGTCGATGGCGGCATGAACGCCTGATCGTAATAGCGCATAGGTCCGGGCGGCGCGGCAATTTCTTGTTGCTGTGTTTTCTTTGCCTAACGACAAAGAAAACACAGCCGATCCATGTGGCAAGAAGTCAAGATCGGGCACAATCTCTAGCAGAAAGCTCGGCAGTGTTCCTCTGTTTGCAGAAATATGTTTTGATTTAAGTATCAATAAGCCAGCGGATCATCATAATCAAACTTGGGACGTAAAGCGACGCGGCCGCCCTCCCAGATTTAGGATTCAAAAATGATAAAATTTGTAGCGGGAATTCTTTGTGCTATGAAGCTCGCCCTGCCAGCTTCGGCAGAGGTTCAATCATTTCCGGCCAGCTTTCATACTCAGGACATTCAGACTGAGGGCGCGACTATTCATGTCCGGGTCGGCGGACAAGGCCCGGCGGTGGTGCTGATTCATGGATTCGGCGACACCGGTGACATGTGGGCGCCCATGGCTGCCGTGCTGGCACGCGACCACCGGGTTGTCGTGCCCGACCTGCGCGGCATGGGACTTTCCTCACATCCCGCCGATGGCTATGACAAGAAAACCCAAGCCGCCGATATCCGGTCTGTTCTTACCCAATTAGGTATCGATCATGCCGTCGTCGTCGGGCACGACATCGGCACGATGGTGGCCTATGCGTATGCCGCCCGCTATCCCGATAAAACCGACCAGCTGGTGGTGATGGATGCGCCGGTGCCGGGCATTCCACCGTGGGACGAGATCGTGCGCAGCCCCAAGCTCTGGCATTTCTCCTTCGGCGGTCCCGATGCGGAACGGTTGGTGGCCGGCCGCGAACGCATTTATTTGGATCGCTTTTGGAACGAATTTGCGGGTGATCCATCGAAGATCGACGAGGCCACCCGGGTCTATTATACCGCCTTTTATGCGCGCCCGGGCGCCATGCATTCCGCTTTTGCCCAGTTCCTCTCCATTCCCAAAGATGCGGAAGACAACAAAGTTTCCATGACGACGAAGTTAACGATGCCCGTGCTCGCGATTGGCGGCGCGGAATCGTTCGGCGCAAACGAGGCCATCGTCATGCGCAACGCGGCCGATAATGTAACCGAACTGGTGATTGAAAATTCAGGCCATTGGCTGATGGAAGAACAACCTGCTGCAACCATTGCCGCCGTGCATGATTTCATCGACCAAAAAACCACCACCCGCTCCCCTTAACTTCGCTGCACAGTGCCGACGACATTTGCGTTACTTCCAGGCCATGGTTTCTAACGTTAGAGAATTTTGCATGCCTCAGTAAATTCAAGGCGCGGTGCTCTGGGGTGAAGTTTGCTCGAATCTCCATAACCAAGATTGCAGATAAAATTTGATTTCCAGGCTGTCCCTTCAAAAAAGGCCGCATCCACTTTGGCATTGTCAAAGCCTGACATCGGACCACAATCGAGGCCCACGGAACGGGCAGCAATGATGAAATATGCGCCTTGCAAGGTGCTGTTGCGGAAGGCTGTCGATTCGACAAAAGGCTTGTTTCCCGCAAACCAAGAGCGCGCGTCCGCAAACGGAAAGAGTTTCGGAAGCTTTTCATAAAACTCCATGTCCTGGGCAATGATTGCGGTCACCGGCGCGGCCTTCGTTTTCTCAACGTTCCCTTCTGCCATGCAGGGCAACAGTTTGGCCTTTGCCTCCGGGGATTTAACAAACACGATTCGCGCCGGACAGCAATTGGCACTGGTAGGACCCCACTTCATCAGGTTGTAAATCTGAACCAGCAGATCATCACTCACCGGTTCCGGCAACCAGACGCTGTGAGTTCTTGCTTCCGTAAGAATCTGTTTCAACGCTTCTTCGGATAATGTACGGGTTTTCATATGTTTCGAATGTTGTTTTTGTGTGTTGGTGATATAGAAACCATTATGGTGAAATGATTCAATCATTTAAGGTGGTTGAACCATTATTTCGACGTCATCATTGGCGGTGTTGCCAGCTCTTGTAAACCGCCTCAAGACTATAACCGTCGGGATCGAAAACGTTCGCAGCGTAATAACGGGGATCGTAGTACAGGCGCGCGCCGGGCTTGCCGTTGTCGGTCGCGCCCGCCGCCATGGCTGCTTTGTAGAACTTTTTCACCTCTGCCTGGCTCTTCGCGACAAAGCCGATGTGGGCGGCCCTGGCGTCCGCATCGCCCTGCTTGAGCCAGAAAAATACACGACCGTCCAGTCCGAAGCCTTTAAGGTCGGGATGTCCTTCGGGGCCATCCTTGCCATCATAGTCAATGGCATGCACGATGCCGAGCGGCTTGAGTGCCCTCTCGTAAAAGTCAATCGACCGACCGAGATCCTTGACGGTTATAAAGACGTGGTCGAGCATGTGTTCTCCTCATTCGTTATTGCCCGGTGACCAGCACCATCCGGAAGCGAGCTTCATTTCGCATCATGCGTCCGTAGGCCACAGCAGCATCTGCCAGCGGCACGGTTTCAATCATCGGACGGATGCCTTGCAAGGAGCTGAAGGAAAGCGCGTCCTCCGCGTCGATAGAAGAACCGGTCATGGTCCCCGCAACCGAACGCATACCGAAAAGCAGTGGGACCGGATTGACGCTGATCGGTTCGTCTCCTCCCGCGCCGGCGACAATGAGTTGACCGCGCGGAGCCAATCCGCCAAGAAGCGGCGACATGGATTTACTGTTTGCGGCTGTAGCGAGGATCAGCCTGGCACCACCAAGGGCTTGAAGTGCGGCAACGGGATCTTGAGCGCCGCTGTCAATGTAATGATGAGCCCCAAGCTTTTTGGCGAGACTTTCCTTTTCCGGTCCGCGAGCAATGGCTGCAACTTGAAAGCCCATGCGTCGTGCAAACTGAATTCCAAGATGACCGAGACCACCCACTCCTTGAATGGCGACGAGTTCGCCGGGCCGGGCCTTTGAGTTTCTCAGGCCGTTGAAGGTTGTCAATCCGGCGCAAAGGAGTGGCGCTGCTTCCGCTGAAAGAAGATCGTCAGGAATGGCCACGAGGCCGCTCGCTTGGGCGATCATCATTTCGGCGTAACCACCATCGCTATGAACACCCGAAATGGGTTGGTTCAGGCAATTGACAAAGTCGCCGCGGCGGCATCTTTCACAGTGCCCGCAGTAGCCACCCATATAACCGACGCCCACCCGCTGCCCTTCTTTCCAACCCTGCACGCCGGAACCAAGAGCTTCGATTTTTCCAATTACTTCATGACCGGGCACGCGCGGGAGGGCGAGTCCAGGAAAACCACCTTCGACCGTGTAAGCATCGGTATGACAAACGCCACAGGCCTCGACACGAATTCTAACCTGACCAAAGGCAGGCTCGACAATTACGCGCTCAACGACTTCCAACTTGCCAGGTTTCGTTACTTGCACGGCTTTATAAGTCCGACTCATGGATTTCCTTTCGTTTTCGTTTGTTGTTTTTGCACAGCATATGGCCGCCAGATTACATCTGATTTTGAGGATCGCGGTAACGCAACTTAACGATTGCCGTGATGCATTGCTTGCATCACGATGTCGTTATGATTCTTCAGCTTCGCTCATTTTTGGTCGTTATCGAAGAAAGCAGTCTGCATCGAGCCGCCACACGATTGAATTTGTCGCAATCCGCGCTTTCCCGACAAATGCAGACGCTTGAATACGAACTTGGGGGGAAACTGTTGGAACGCAGTTCCACGGGAGTGCGGCCAACGGTCGGCGGTCATGCCCTGGCGGCAAAGGTCAGGTCATTACTGGGGATCTACGATTCGGCTATGCTGGAAGTTCGTCGGCTGGTGCGTGGTCAGAGCGAGGAAATTCGGATCGGCTACCTCGCCTCGGCTTTTGAAGAATACCTTGAGCCAGCCCTTGGAACGCTCCGCAAGATTCATCCCCAGGCAAAGGTGAAATTACTCGATCTTTTTCCCGGTGAACAATTAGTGGCATTACGCAACGGCGACATTGACGTCGGACTGACTCTTGAGACCGGGGCGTTGCTGGGCCGCGACTTTTACACACGAAAACTGGTCGCTGGCAAGAGCGTTGTGTTTCTCCCTCGACGACATCCGTTGGCGTCCCGAAAGGAATTGAGGCTTGCAGAGTTAAAAAACGAGACGTTTCTCATGGGACCCGACGACCATATACCTGGCATTCGCCGCCAGCTCATACGGATTTGCCGCCGTTGCGGAAAATTCAAGCCGAGGCTAATCAATGTTGCTGCTGCCGAAGACTCTTCGAGCGTTCTTGCGCTTGTGGTCAAAGAAGATGCCGTTGCATTAGGTCCGGCTTTTCTGAGTCGCTGGAAAGCACCCGACGTTACCGTAATCCCGATCACCGACACTGGAGCCACTTGGAATTTAAATCTCGTTTGGCAACGAGGGCAGATTAATGAGGCGTTGCATACCCTGCTTAACGCTCCATCGCTACAGGCTCAAAGCGCCTTATAGTGCGAATCTCTTGTTGAGACACAATCCCGACTATCTGGAGACTATTCCCCACACGAAAGCTGACAAATCACGACGAATCGCCAAATTATGCGAAAGATAATAATTCCCGGATGAAAATCGAGGTGAAACGATGCTTTGTGGAAGTCGACAATCACGATCAGTTTGAATCAGATGCCTTTTGGACCGGTGACTTGCCTAGGATCAAGCGCGCGCGACCACCGTCAGCGTCTGACGACATATATGGAGACGCGAGCATAGTTCCGACAATTGCTCGCGTTCGGGCCGATGTGGGAGATGGAGGTGGCAATTTGCGCTGGCGCGAGAGGAGCCAAGCGACGGCAAGCAAGCAGCAGAAGGCGAACACGGCGAACAAATAATCACCGTTCGCATGAATGAACTCGGTGAGTTTATCCTCCAGTCTTTCCACATAAAGAATCGGGTCGGTTTTCATTTGTTACAGCGTTCTTTTGCAAATATTTACCTGATGGGTATCTGAGTCAAGTTTGGGACACGTTTGCCAGTCGACGACGGGAGTTGCCGCTTTGAGCGGATACACGACGATCCTCTATTTATCTTGGTACCCAAAAAGAAGCCTCTCTGTAAAATTTTCTGCATCGAGTTTTTCCGAACGGTGAATTTTCTTATTGTTATAGCTAGCCTGCAAAATCTCCGATTCTGTCAGGCCAAGTTCCTTGGTAAGATGCAGCGAAGTGAATTGATACAATCCGTTGCGAGTTGCTTTGTGCCTGTCAAAGTGGCCTTTCAGGTATTTTTCCAAGGCTCGCTTTTTGGAAAAAAATCCATATTGATAATAACACCACGCGAATGTGCCGCCAAAAAATGTCAGGATTGCGGCGGCATTGGCAGCCACTTCCAATCTCTCTTTCCAGTCCATTTCGTTCCTTTTATTTTCAATGGTCTACGCGTGATCTGTGGCCAGGCACGCTTTCTTCGCGGCTCAATAACAATTTCGACGAAATACGTTTGATTCACTCTTCAAATCTGACCACCCGATATCCCACTGCCGGCTCGGTGATGACATATTCTGGCTGGGCCGCGTTGTCTTCTAATTTATCGCGCAAATGCGCGATCTGAACGCGCAAATAATTGGTTTGCCCGACGGCATTTGGTCCCCAGACTTCAGTCAGCAACTGACGATGCGTGAGTACCTTGCCCGCGTGCACGACAAGCAGGCGCCACAACGCATATTCTGTTGGTGTGAGTCTCACCTCCTGGCCATTCTTGCGAACGATCCGCGTAGACAAATCCACTTCGATTTTCCCGATGTTAATTACCGAGGCAACCGATTGTAGCTGGCTGCGGCGCAAAGTCGTGCGCAGGCGGGCGAGCAGTTCACTGCTGCCAAACGGTTTGGTGACAAAATCATCCGCCCCTGCGTCCAAGGCGGTGACCTTGTCACTTTCTCGGTTGCGCACGCTCAAAATAATGATGGGGACGGGATTCCATTCCCGAATGCGTTTGAGCACTTCAACGCCATCCATGTCCGGGAGGCCAAGGTCGAGCAGAACGAGGTCCGGTCGGCGTTGTGCGACTTGGGTGAGACCGTCCTGCCCGGTGGCCGCATCGAAAACCTCATATTCGTTAGCCTCCAAAGTCATGCGCAACAGGCGGCGCATCTGCGGCTCGTCATCAATCACTAGGGTGATGAGCCAAGATTTGCCAATGGTGGGGTTCATAGCAGATTTTACAAGGCGGTATTACCGCATGCGCAATGAGGATCGTGAAAACCGCATCACCGCCGGGGCGTTCGCAGACGAAACCTGCCTGCCACGTGCCTCAAATTCGCGTACCTCTAATTATTGGTTTATCATTCTGCAATGTTAGTCAACTGGACGTGCGTGAGAGTGACATTCTTACCAGCTCTAAAAAAAACCATCACTTGTTGGGCATGCATTTCAGCTTCTTGGCCATTGCGGAGAGATGAACTACGGGACTCGATTGTTAATACTCCCACCGGGCCGAGGGTTTTGATGCGAAGATTGTTTCCCTCGAATCGTGGGAAAATCATTCCGCTCTTTTTTAAGTCGTCCAAGATCTGGCTTTTTGACAAGGTCTGGCCGTCTGCCCTTACGAGCAAATAATCGTCGTCGTAGATGGTTTCCAGAGTACCGATGTCACCGGTTTTCAGAGCATCTATGAATTGGTCAAACTTCGCTTTGACTTCAGCGATAGTGATTGCCGAGAGGGGAAGGCCAGTATTTTGTTCGATGTTGTTTCCCATAATGTTCGATCTCAAAGCGTTGAAATCTCAATCATCTTACTCATTCAGGAACAAATTTGCGATTTTTAGGAAGGAGCTCGCGTGTTGGTATTGAGTCCCGTGACTGGAATCGGCGTAGACCACCAATTGAGCATTAGGCAGATGCTCCGACAGAAGCAGCGCATTGATTGGCTGAACAACAATATCCTTGTTCCCATGAACGACCAGCGTCTTTTGAGAAATGTTCTTCAAAGTCGCATATCGGTTGCTGGATGGCACGACTCCCCATTCTCTGATCGCCGCAAGCTGAGCCTCCGACGTCTGTGTGGAAACGGGTTTGTCACGATTTTCGCGTCGCCACGCAAGCCGTTCAAGGTAGGCTCTACCCGCAGCTTGACTCGTTTCGGTCGGCGCGAAAAAGGCAGCCAATAGGAAACCCACTGGATCGGCGCTCTCCTCGGCGGACAATTCTGTGAACGTCATGCCTTCGCCACCACGCGGCCCTGTGCCCAATAAAATAAGTCGGTGAACCAATTTCGGATAATCAAGCGCCATTTGTTGCGCAATCATTCCTCCAATAGAAAATCCCACAATAGTGATTTCCTTAAAATCCATCGCCAGGCAAAAGGAATTTAGATATTTCGCCATCTCAGGCACCGTATTGGGTGTTGCACCTGTCGAGGAAGCGACGCCGGCAGCATTAACCAACACAATATCATGGTCGAGAGCGAGGCCATTGGTGACCACGGGGTCCCAATCATCGAGAGTGCCACCAAAATAGTTAAGGAATACCAGTGGAATACCTCCTTGTTTACCAAAACGCCGGTACGCGAATTCGATTCCTTTCGCTTTGACAAATTGTGTGTGGGCTGTCTCGTGTGAATATTCGTTCATATTGTGTTTAAAGGTTTTTATTAATTGGCAAACCCAGTCCTGCCTCGGTCAGATCGAGCGCATACGGGATTAGCCGCACCGATGTTGCTCGCGTTTGCGAGTGATCGGCGAAACGGCCCTGGCATCCAACAAGGACATCCTGTTCCAGTTTTGCCTTCATAGTCTCTCGCTCTTGTTTCAATTTGCGATTGCTTAACCCTCCACCGCTTTGAAAAGGCCGTGGATGCCAATTGAACAGCCCAGCAAGAATAGATTGGGGTTGTTCATTGTCGGACTAGAATATCCTCGTTGCCTTGCTTTACGCTATGGGCCAGAGAGGCAACTTTTAGGAATGCAAAAGAACTAGGTCGAGCCAGTCATTTTGGAGGGGGTGTGCCGGATGAAGATTTGCCAACCGGGAACTTTTGGTGTCTAAAAGTGGAAACGAGGGCATACCCGATTGATTCTGTTTTGATCGGGCCTTTAGTTCCTCGTAGCCATATTCTGCCGCTTAACGTTCAGCTTTTGGATTCAACCGTGAGTTTGCGAAATCAAGTGCCCCCTCCAAAAGCACTGTTCGGCGCCGGTCCTTGGTGACTACAAAAATCAGGCCATCTGTTCAATAGCGCACAAGTAATCTTGGAGCCAAGATACCGGCTGCGATTTGGGATTTTATGAACCAACAATTAACATAAAGGAGAATAGCTATGTCGAACGTCCATCTCAACGAAACCGCGCCGACCCAATTCCAGGATATCGGAGGTGTGAGCCTCGCCTACCGGCATTTCGGCAAGGAAGGTGCCGCGCCCGTGGTGTGCTTTCAGCATTTCACCGGCACGATGAACAATTTCGATCCGATCCATACCAACCGCTTGGCGAAAGACCGCCC
>Ga0307474_10001863_pt1 | contig 15193 bp, 11 predicted proteins | sample atmos_gasesECM1C_2_FD_203312 | JGI IMG/M metagenome (GOLD analysis project Ga0307474, IMG submission 203312) | Hardwood forest soil microbial communities from Morgan-Monroe State Forest, Indiana, United States - atmos_gasesECM1C_05 | ecosystem: Environmental > Terrestrial > Soil > Temperate... | reverse complement strand
ACCATACCAGCGCGGCTAGTAGGCCGCCGGTATGGCACATCGGAAGGCATCGAAACGCTCCAAGGCAAAACAATCCTTCGACTGGCGGACTTGGAACAATCGAAGAATGCGGTTCTTCAATCTGGCACGCTGTAATCGCAGCGGAGGACGCGCGCTTCTACCAGCACCATGGGTTCGAGGCACGAGGTCCAAGTCGCTGCCGAGGACGATTTGGTCGACGATCGCACTCGCAGAGTTTCCACCATTTACGCAGCAACCGTGAGGAACCTATTTTTCGGAACGGGCCGCTTCAATCCTCCGCAAGGGAGCGGAGTTCACACTGGCACCGGTGGCCGAAATCGTCCTCGGCAAGCGGCGCATTCTTGAGATCGACCTCAACCTGGTTGAATGGGGCCCTGGGATTTATGGTGCAGAGTCGGCGTGTCGTTACTACGACTCAACTGCGGCCCGGAATATCGACCGGCAACAGGCAGCACGGCTCGCCGCGATCCTACCGGCTCCCCTGGAGCGACGGCCCGAGCGCATGAATAGCTACAGCACCCTCATCCTTGAGCGGATGCGCCAGATGGGTTGGTAATCGCGAGGAACTTCTTAACCAACGCAGGGCGTATGATCTCTCTCGCGTCGGTCTCTGGCCGGATGGCTGCCGATGGCCGAATCGACCCGGCACGATTCCTGAGATACCTTGGAAGCTTCGCACCGAGAAACGCGTTTCAAGCAGATCAACCAGATCAACGGCGATCTCCTCGAAGCGACTTCTGGCCCGCAGATCTATAACCTGCCGATTTCATTGAGTTTCTGGCGGCCTGCTCTGCTCATTCGAAGCCGTTGGCCGTCGAGGAGAACGACCGTGCCCTCGTCAGATCCTTCGCGATGGATCTCTCGTACGTAGTTAAGATTCACAATTACAGAGCGATGGACTCGGACAAAAGTGATGGGATCGAGCTTCCGGCACAGTTCGGAAACTGGTTCCCGCAACATGAGCGTGCGTCCCTTCAGGTGAAGGCAACTGTAGTAGTCCGCCGCTTCGATCCACTCGATCGACTGGGGTTGTACCAAAACGTCCTTCACGCCGTCTCGCACCATCAACCGGCTGACATAGGGCGGACGTGCTTGCGCCGGTCCCCGCAGGCCATCCAGCACGGCCACAAATTGGGCCTGAGTGAGGAGTGCGGTTTTGGCGGCAAGCCTCGCTCGGACGCGTTCCATCGCAAGCCTGAGCCGCTGAGGATCGACTGGTTTGGTGAGATAGTCAATCGCCTGAATCTCGAACGCCCGTACAGCGTACTCCTGATATGCCGTCACGAAGACCGTGGGCGGCAGATGGAGCATTCCGATCTCTTGTACGACACCCAAGCCATTAATGTGGGGCATCTGAATGTCCAAAAAGAGGAGATCTACGGGCTGCGAATGCAGATAGGCGATCGCTTCGGCTCCGTTCTTACACTCGCATACGATGTCAACGTCCGGTTCGGCAGCGAGCAGCAGCTTCAATCGCTCCCGAGCCAAAGGTTCGTCGTCGACGGTAACCGTGAGCAGCATCATGCGTTTGCCCGTTCGAATGGGATTTGGATCGTAACCTGATAGCCGCCGGTTTCGCGGGCAGCGGCGGCAAACTCATAGTTGTCCGGGTAAAAGTAGGCCAACCGCTCCCGGGTACTGCTTATGCCGATGCCATGCCCTTTCGTGGAAGACTGGCGCGGCCCCGCACCATTGTCTCTGACCTGCATCCATAGCTTGTCTCCGATGCGCTTCACGGATGTTTCAATCACGCCGCCCGTTTCCAACGAAGCGATGCCGTGATGAATGGCGTTCTCCACGATAGGCTGGAGAAGAAAGCAGGGGACCAGGCCTTCCAGCGCTTCCGGCGTTGCGTCAACCTTGATTTGCAGCCGATCTGCGAAGCGTGCTTGCTGAATTGCGAGATAGCTCTCCACTACGCGCAATTCCTCGACAAATGGTATCTTCTCTGGCGCTTTGCGCTGAAGGGCGCTGCGCAGGATGGTGTTCAAATGAGCGAGCGCTTGAGAAGCTTCCTTGTTCCGGCCAAGATCGACAAGGGAATTCAGCGCATTCAGGGTGTTGAACAAGAAATGCGGTTCGAGTTGCATTTGCAGGGCGCGCAGCTGCGCCTGAGAGAGCCGCCGCTCCAGTTCCAGCTTTTGAACGATGGTTCGCTGCGCCTCGGCTTGCGAATGCAAAAGACCGGAAACGGCGTAGATGAAGCCATAAATCACAAAGTCGACACCGAAGCGTTGCCGCGTCTCCAAGTTCAGGTTGGAGTACAACTGGCCCCAAGCGGGCCAATGCACTCCCGCCCATTGAAGGGTGTGTTGCAGCAATGCAAGATGCAGCATGCCGAGCAAACAGGCCGCCCCCAGATGGAACAATAAAATAGTTGGCGAGAACCGCAGAATTGGCGCCAATCGGGCAAACTGCCATAGACCAATGGCGACGCCGACCCACCACAACCAGGTCACGAAACCGAACAACAGTGAGGGCGCAAACGATGCCGACGTGTGACTGATAACGAAATTCGTATGACACTCATTCGCTGTCATCACGGTGAGGGCACTCGCGATGGCTAGAACCACCAGCAGACCCACTCCTCTGACTCGGCGTGCAGCAATATTCGGGTCGAGACCGGCTTGGGTTGCAATGGACTTTTCCATCTTTGTGTCTCCTTATTATTCGTAAATACTCTGGCTAAAAACACTGCTGGCTCAAAGACAAAACTACATTTTCCACTCCTCAGAAGCTCACGCGAACTCCAAGCTCTACACGGCGGGCGGCCTCCGCCGAGACCGGCTGCCCAACCACCGATGAAGAGAGGATTGTATTAACCGCGGTTACATTGGTGTGATTCAGCAAGTTGGCGCTGCGCACATTGAACGTGAGAGTGCGCGTCTGCTCCTTGTCTTGATCTTTATCTTTACTCTTATCCCTGGGATTCAGGTTGAAAGTACGGCTCAGATCCATGTCGAGATGGATTGGACCGGGCATGGTTCCCAGATTGCGGGGGACGTTGCCGTTGACCGTGTTGGTGGTGAGCAGGCCGAAACGGGTGCTGTAGACGCCGGGACCAGCAACGGACGCATAGGAGGGCCGGTCGTTGAAGTCTCCGTCGCCGTTGTTATCCGTACCGGTTGTGATGTTGTAAGGCACGCCATCCCCCGCATCGAACTCGGTCGCCAGCTCGATCTTGAAGGGCAGAGTCAGATTTCCGGAAAAGCTGACTCGGTTCTCTTTCAGCCAGTCGACGTGCGCTGACTCTCCCAGATTGCTGTAACTTGACTGGGGGCTCAGATCGGTCTCTCCGGCGTCGCATTTGAAATTATAGTGCGCATATCTAAAGGAGAGGCCGAGCCACCTGTAGCTGTGCTGATCCAGGTTGACGGAAACGACGTTGCCAAGCGAATGACCGGAGTTCTGGTATTGCAGGATGTTTTGGTTGGGCGCGATGGGACGCGGCGCAAGCAGAGCGGCCGTTGGATCTGGAGCAACACCGACGCTGCTGGCCACCATGGGAGCGTTTACATTCTTGACGCGAACCATGTTCCAGTCATCTCCGAAGTAAAGATTGATCCGCGGGTGCCAGTGGTGGAGAAAATCGTGCTCTGCGTTGACGTAAACGGCGAGGGTTGACTGCTGGGTCATTGAGGGGGAGAACTGCTTGATTGTGCTCACCGCAATCGAAGTAGCAGAAGGCACTAATGGATCACTGTAGTTTGGCGAATAGATGGTTGTTTGCCGCTGCCGAGTTCCATTCAGACGATAGACCTCCGTGGCATAACTTGTTTCGGTGGGGGAATTATTGAAGAGTCCAGCCCGCACGTGAAATAGCCAGGTCTGCCTTTTGTCAGGCGACCAGGCGATGCCCAGACGGGGCTCGAAGTTGGTGAAGGTGTTCGGTGTGGTCTGCAGTTGATAGCGCAGCCCGGCATCAAGAGTTAGTTGGGATGTGAGCTTGATTGTGTCTTGCGCGAACAAGCCCAGCCGCCACTGCGTAAGCGGAATGAGGGGTGTGCCGCTGGTAAGTTGGGAGGTGGTGGGTGTGCCGCCGGGAAGATTCAACAGAGTGCGGCGGTACTGCTCAAGGGCAGTGATGGTTGTGGTCTGGTGTGTTGGGTTGTTGTTGGCATCGAGGACTGGCGCGCTGCCACCGCCGAAGACGTATGCGCCATTAAAGTTGTTGGGATCGTAATCATGCACGACAATGCCTAAAGACTGAGCGCCGAACTTCAACGTATGTTTGCCGCGGATGATCATCGCGTCGTCATCCATTTCGAGATCGTCCTCGCGATCATTCAGGTTCTGGCTGGTGGCACCACCGCCGGTGAAGTAGCCGGCCACCTGAAGGGCTGGACTGCTGGAAAGAGGTGTCTGCCGGGTGCGCTTCCAGCTATAGCCGATGCGAGTTTCATGCAACACGTTCGCGTTTAGGGTCAGGGTGTTGGAGAAACGCAGATCGTACTCGCTCACCACGCTGGAAAAGCCAGCTGGAGCCAGTGTCAGACCGCCAATGCCTTGATTGCCGAGATTGTTGACGTTGGAGGAGAAGGAAAGGGTGGCGACATCTTTCGGCGTTACCTGCCAGTCGCCGCGCACAGAGGCGATCCAGAGCCGCTGGGGAGCTGCAATCGTCTGCTGCAGTGGCGCCGGGTTGTCATTAACGTCCAGGCTCACTGCCTTGACTACATTGAACTCGTCGATATCGCGTTTTTCGAGAGCGAGCGAAAAGCCGCTTTTTTTCGAAACGATGGGACCGCTCAGCTCAAAGCCGTAACGTTGCTTGCTGGCCGGCGTAGCAGTAACGGAGAACGGATCGGTAGCGTTAAAAACGCCATTGCTGTCGGTAAAAAACAGTGCTCCATGAAACGAGTCTGCACCCGGCTTGGTGAAGATCTCAATCAGACCGCCTCCAAACGGAGCCCATTGATATTCGGACGAGAAGAGGTCAGGATTGACGCGGATGGAGGCAATAGAGCTTTTGGGAGGCAGCGCGCTCGCATTCTGAAAGCCGTTCACGGTAATGATGGCAGAGGCCGGATCGCCGCCGGCCTCGGATGCGAGCACCTGAAGCTGCCGCAGAAAATCATCCGGATCGTCGGCAAGCTGTCGCACTTCCTTGCTGTCTAACACGGTCGTACCCGCGCCGCGATCACTGTCCATCCCGCTGGCATCGTCCCGCACCTCCACGTCCGTGGTTACGGTTGCGATCACTAGCTGCATGTTGGCATGCGCGACCAATCCAGCTCGGGTTGTGACCCTCGCGGTTTTTGGATCGAAACCCTGCGCCTCGACCCGCACGTTGACCGTCCCTGGCGGAGCACAGGGCAATCGATACTGTCCTCTAGCATCGGTCGATGTCTTTTCTCCGTCGGAGGATTGCACGTTGGCAGCGGGAATAAATGCGCCCGCAGGATCTGTAACCGTGCCTTCGATGCGGATGCCGTTCGAGCACTGATGTTGCGCTAATCCTGATAAGGGAGCCAGCAACGCGGCTAGTACGATGCCGAGCTTGCATTTCACTTGCATCCTGGGCCTTCGGCCTCCGTGGGGCAACCTTCCCATAAGGGCCGAAAGGCATCCATACCCCTGCAGGGAACGAGCGTTAAATGCAGGGAATGACCCGATTATTGTCTCGAGATTACAGAAGTGAAGACGCGAGTTCTCCGGACCTAATGTCCGCGAACGCATCTGCTAGTGCTAGTCCGCCAGCCGATCATGTTATGGATGTTGTTGAATGGCCGCCCATCCCGGAAGCTATCCAGAGACGCGCTTGGAGGAGATCAACGGCGATCTCCTCGAAGAGGATTTTTACGGCGTGATCGTCACGAAGGTCCTTCGCTTCTTCGCTTTTGGCACACGGGGCGGATTCTTCAGCTGGTTGGGCGCGACTTCAGATCCGCGCCGCCACCTTCGTTTGGCAGGCTTCCGAAGGCAGTCGGGTTGACGGAGTAGGCGCCGTGGCTTATATACTCTTCTCCTCAGCTTACTGGACGCGCGTGGTCATTCTTCGCAAACGCGGCTGCACTTGACGGGCGCTCCCCAAAACGCCGTTCGGTTGTTGCGCTAATCCCTTTTGACTGTTCACTTCATTGGAGCAGCCTCCGCAACGAGGAGGAGCGTATGAATTTTCCGCATGTTCGCAGCACGCCCCTCTTTTTTTGTTTCCTAGTAGCCGGCAAAGCAGTAGGAGTCTACGTCCGCATGTTCGGCGGAGATGTCTCCAATCGGACGCAACCAAAACGGGCGTCGTTCGAGATTAAAAGTAAATTCAAGGTCCAACCACCAAAAGGGGCCAAGTCGGTGCGCATGTGGTTCACGGTCGCTCAGGAAGACGCCGTCTCTGTAGTTCGGGAATTTCGACTCGCCGCTGATTTTCCAGTCCAGTATTTCCGGGACGATTGGGGAAACCGGGTGGGGTACGCGGAGATCAACTCACCGGCCGAAGGCCCGAGCACCATCCGGGAAGAGTTTGGGCTGACCCGCACGGAGATCCGGAACGCAATCGATCCAGCGAAGACGCGACCACTCACGATCCAGGAACGAGCCGCGCTCTTCGTATACCTGCAACCTTCCACTCACGTAATCGTCAGCGATCAACTCAGGCCGCTGTCCGCGTCCATCGTCGGGGGCGAGACAAATCCGATCCTCGCCTCTCGAAAGATCTGCGACTGGACGCTGGAAAACGTGGATTACTGGGTAAGGGAGCCGGATCACCTGAAAGCCTCTCCGGTCGGCAGCGCGGAGTATTGCGTGAGGACAAAAACTGGCAATTGCACGGATTTTCATTTGCTGTTTGCGTCGCTGGCCATGGCGGCGGGGATTCCCACGCGCATGGTCTACGGTTCGCTTCTAAAACCCACCCTGAATGGGGTGGAAATCGACGGGAGCTATCGCTGCTGGATCTATTTCTTCGTCCCTAACTATGGTTGGCTTCCTCTGGATGTTTTCCTCGCGAATATTTACAGCAAGGTGTTCCCGGTAACGGACAAGAATAAAAAGCTGGTGGAGTTGACGGCGGCAACCGGTTACAAAGGGCTCGACCCGAGCAAAGTAGATTATTATTTTGGGAACCTCGGTGAGAGGCGGGTGAAGTGGTCCATGGGCAGAGACCTCATCATGCCGCCGCCGCAGGAAGATGGGCCGGTGAATGCGCTCGCGAAGATGTCGTCGAGATAGACGGCAACCAGTCTACGGATTGGACGCGCGAGCTCACCCGAGGCGACGTAATAGTCAGCGAAGGTCGTTAGTCGGCGGTCAATTGCAAACGACTATCGCCCGGAATCGTCGACTGACGACGGATTCACCCAAGAATTCATTTCAGAATAGGAGAATTCACGTGGAACTTTGGCGACCTGACCCTACTTTTTATCCTTCACCAAAAATGGCGATGCAAGCGCCCCCTGAAAAGGTAGCGTTCGTGGCGATGCTCAACGCGGAGAGCAATGGGCGTCCCGACGCGCTGGGTGTGGCGGATGTAGATCCGGCATCCAGCACCTACGGCCGAATCGTCGGCCGGGTGGACATGCCCAACTCCGGCGATGAATTGCACCACTTCGGTTGGAACGCTTGCAGCGCTTGTCTCTGTCCCTACATGCCGCATCCGCATACGGAGCGGCGTTACCTGGTTGTCCCGGGCATTAAGTCCTCACGAATTCATATCCTGGATACGAAGCCAGATCCGCGAAAGCCAAGGATTATCAAAGTGATCGAGCCTAAAATCCTGGCGGAACGGACTGGATACAGCCGACCGCACACTGTCCATTGCGGTCCTGAGGGAATTTTCTGCAGCGCGCTTGGTTCCGCCACGGGAGATGGCCCGGGCGGCATCTTCGTAATGGATCCGGAAAGCTTTGAGATTCTAGGAAAATGGGAAATCGAACGCGGCCCACAATATCTTGCCTACGATTTCTTTTGGCACCTGGGCCTGGACACCATGATCACCAGCGAATGGGGAACGCCGAATATGGTGGAAACAGGCGTGAATCCCGACATTCTCTTGAAGGGCGGCTACGGCCACTCCATTCATGTGTGGGATCTCCGAAAGCGGCGCCACATCCAAGCGCTGGATTTGGGCACTGAGCAACAAATGGCGCTGGAGCTGCGGCCCGCGCACGATCCAAGTCGCGCGTATGGATTTCTCGGCGTAGTCGTGTCGCTCAAAGACTTATCTGCTTCCATTTGGGTGTGGCATCGGGAGAATGGAAAATGGGGCGTGAAGAAAGTAATCGAGATTCCCGCAGAGCCGGCCGACCCGGAAAAGCTTCCTCCCTTGCTCAAGGGATTCAAGGCCGTGCCGCCGCTGATCACCGACATTAATCTGTCGCTCGACGATCGCTTCCTTTATATTTCCTGCTGGGGAACCGGCGAATTTCTGCAATACGACGTGTCCGACCCTTTTCATCCCAAGCGGACAGGTTCCGTGCATCTGGGTGGTATCGTGCGCCGTGCTGAACATCCGAAGAATCCCGGTGCGCCCTTGAACGGCGGCCCGCAGATGGTGGAAGTGAGCCGCGACGGACGGCGTGTCTATTTCACGAACTCGCTTTATGCTCCATGGGACGCGCAATTCTATCCTGAGGGAATTCGAAGCTGGATGGTAAAGCTCGACGCCAAGCCGGAGGGCGGTATGGAGATTGACCCGAAATTCTTTCTTGAATTCGGCGATCTCCGCGGCCATCAGGTCCGTCTGGAGGGTGGGGACGCTTCGTCCGATTCTTACTGTTACTCGTGAGCCACTTTCCGCCCTGGCCGTGGGCCGCGATGTTTCTTCTCGGGGCATACCATGGTGTCAATCCGGGGATGGGCTGGCTATTTGCCGCCGCTCTTGGGATGCAGAAGAAGAGCGCGGTTGCGGTATGGCAATCGCTCGTGCCGATTGCGACGGGACATTTCCTATCTATAGGGCTGGTCGTGGTTATCGCCGTCGGTGCTGGCACGGTGTTGCCCTTGCAATACGTCAAGATCGCCGCAGCTTGCGTTCTTTTTGGCTTTGGACTCCAGCGCTTAATTCGCAAGACCCATCCGCGCTGGGGCGGAATGCAAATCGGGTTTCGCGATCTGTGCATCTGGTCCTTCCTGATGGCTTCCGCTCACGGCGCCGGCTTCATGCTGTTGCCGATCTTGCTGAAAATGTCAGCGCTGCACACTGCGGCAGGCATGGGCGCTCCTTCGCCCCATCGCCACGGAGGTGCTTTCGAAGGACTATGGACGGCGCCCACGGCCGTGCTTGTACATACGCTGGGATATCTTCTGGTAACCGGACTGATCGCGTTGGCGGTCTACGAGAAGGTTGGTCTCGAGGTTCTACGAAGGGCGTGGGTGAATTTGGACCTGATATGGGCTGTGGCACTCATTTTGACCGCTGGCTTTACTCTGCTGCTGCCCACATAGGTTGTCACGCTCGCCAGCGAGTCGGACAGCCCGAGAAAGTAATAACTGGTTTCATAAACCGGCTTCGAGCAGATCAAAGGAATGGGCTACTCAGCCAGTTGCATTCTCGCGAGGCTGCCGGAGACGGCCGGCGAAGGCCACCGGCCATTCAATCAGGTGCTTCGCCTCCGTCCCATCAGTCAGCCTTTACGGTGCGAGATCTGGCTCCCGACAGGATTTCATTTCCTTTAGTTCTCGCGCATTTCACGATGCATGGACAACGTTGCTCCGTGGCTGGGAGATAGCAAATCGTGAGCAAACACCGCCCTGTCAATTTTACTCGTCTGCGCAAGTCACATGGTTGTTCCAGTCCACAAATGCCCCCTGGGGGTTGTCCCGCCAAGCCCAGACGTGAAGCTCAAAAAAGGCAGGTATATTGAACCGATTGGGGTTGTCGACGTATTGGAAAACTTGCCCCTCCAACACCGGTGGAGTGTTGTTGTTCTTGGTCAGCCAGGGTTCAGCAAACACGATGAACTCAACGCCGACCAGCTTCATATTGCCGTCCTTCGACGGCTCGTAGATTAGGGCCTGAGGGTGTGAAGCATCTATCTCGCCCGCGCTGAGGAGTGTGCCATTCACGTAGTGCACGCCCATCGCGCCATGGTCTTGGCCGGTAACACAGCCGAGGAACGGGCCGTATCCAGATGCAATGGCGTTGTTGATATCCAGGTACTGCGTCGTAGCCTTTCGAACAATCTCAACGAGCTTACTGTGGTCTCTCTGTCCTGTAGGCTGCATTTCGTGCTGAGCCAAGGCCAAAGACGCAAGTGCCAGAAAGACAACCATCAGCACGGACATTTTTGAGGCGACAAACGGTATCTTCTTCATGTTGTGACTCTCCTTTTATGTTTCTTGCGAGGAAATTACTTGATTGTGGTTGTGAGGGTTCATAAACCCCTACATGTAACGGCGAAAAACATTGGCGGATTTGATCACCGGAGCGGAGAAATAGGTCTTAATAACGAGACAGCTGCCCCGTTCTCAGCGTTTGACAGGCGAAATGGGAAGGGATACGCTACTCAGCCAAGTGCTTCCCCCCACAAGGCGAATCTGTGGCGCATCGGCCTCCGAATCAGATCACGCAACTTTTGCAGCGCTGGCGGGATGGCAACCGCGAGGCCTTGGACGCGCTTCTGCCCATCGTCTATGACGAATTGCGCCGTCTGGCTCACCGACATTTGAGGAATGAGCGGGCCGAGCACACTCTGCAGAGTTCAGCGCTCGTGCATGAGGCTTATTTGCGACTGGTTGGGCAGGATTTCCCGCAGTGGGAGGGCCGCGCGCATTTTTTCGCAATTGCGGCCCAACTCATGCGCCAGATCCTGGTGGATTACGCTCGCCGCCATCGTGCCTCAAAACGAGGAAGCGGCGTTTGCATGCTCACACTCGGCGATGTGGACGCCCTGCCTCAGCGCAAGGACGTCGATGTCGTTGCGCTGAATGATGCGCTGAATAGCCTGGCTGAGATCGATCCGCGGCAGAGTCATGTAGTTGAGTTGCGTTTCTTCGCCGGCCTTTCGTTGGAGGAAACCTCTGAGGTAATGGGGATTGGAACCGCGACCGTGCAGCGCGATTGGACCGCGGCCCGTGCTTGGCTGCATCGGGAGATTTCCCGGAGATCCAGAACATGAGTTTAGAGCGCTGGGAACGGACCAAAGAAATCCTGGAGCAAGCGCTGCGGCTGGAGCCCGAGAAACGGCGAGCCTATCTTGACTCATCGTGTCGGGGGGATGCCGATCTACGCGGTGAAGTGGAGTCTTTGATCAATTCTCACGAGGAGGCGGGAAGCCAGTTCTTGGGTGCAGCCGCCCCGGATATTCTGCAACTGACCCCACCGCGCACTCTCCCTTCCGGCACGAAGATTGGGAAGTATGAGATCGTTGAGCGGCTGGGCGCCGGCGGGATGGGCGAAGTGTATCGAGCGCGAGATACGCACCTCGATCGTAATGTTGCGATCAAGCTTCTGCGCCCCGCATTCTCCGACAGTGATCGGCTGCACCGCTTCGAGCAGGAAGCACGCTCGGCTTCTGCCCTCAACCACCCGAATATCGTTACCATCTACGAACTCGGACGGGACGGTACCAGTCCCTATATCGCGATGGAGCTCGTAGAGGGGAAGACGCTGCGGGAGCTACTCGTCTCAAGCTTGCTGCCAGTTCGAAAGGCAATTGAGATTGCGGTGCAGGTGGCTGAGGGCCTGGCTAAGGCTCATGAAGCGGGCATCACGCACAGGGACTTAAAACCCGAGAATCTGATGGTTTCTCACGAGGGATTCGTCAAGATCCTCGACTTTGGCTTAGCGAAGCTCGCATCGCCCAAGGGAATGCCATCGGATTTGTGCACCACGTCGCTGACACCATCGGGGCTGATTCTTGGAACAGTGGGGTACATGTCCCCGGAGCAGGTCAATGGCCGGCGGTTGGATTTCCGGTCAGACCAGTTCTCGTTCGGCTTGGTGCTCTACGAGATCGTGACCGGAAAGCGCGCCTTTCGGAGAAGCACCGCAGCAGAGACACTGGTAGCTATTCTCCGCGAACAGCCCGAACCGATGGGCTCACTGAATCCCGAGGCTCCCCCTCCACTCTGTTGGGTGGTTGAACGCTGTCTAGCCAAAGAGCCCGAGAAACGTTACTTCTCAACCGGCGACCTGGCGCGCGACCTCGCGGCAATACGAGATCGCCTCTTTGATCTTCAGCAGCGGCACCCGGACACTCGTCCGAGCAATCTGCCGATCGCGGGGAGCGCATTCGTCGGACGCGATAAGGAGCAGGCCGCTGCCAAAGAACTGTTGCTGCGACGAGATGTACGCCTCGTAACCGTGACCGGACCCGGCGGAATCGGCAAATCGCGTCTCGCGCTGGAGGTGGCACGGGACGTGGTGAAGCACTTCCCGTCAGGCGTTTATTTTGTGCCACTCGCGGGGGTTAGCGATCCGAGTTCGATCGCCATTGTAATCGCGCAGACGCTGGGCGTTCGGGAAACAGGAGGTCAGACGCAGCTTGAGACATTGAAGAGATACTTGCAGAATTCCCTGAGCGCACAAATGCTTCTGCTGATTGACAACTTCGAGCATATGGTTGCGGCAGCACCGATGCTGTCCGAACTGATGGCCGTAGCGCCCCATCTGAAGCTTCTGGTGACCAGCCGCGCTGTGCTACACGTGTACGACGAACATGAGTTCCCCGTGCCACCGCTCGCAGTGCCGGCTGCCAAATCGTTACTTCCCCTCGAAGTACTGTTGCAGTATTCGGCGATATCCCTGTTCATAAAGCGCGCCGCAGCCGTCAAGCCGGATTTCAGACTCAACGAAGGCAACGCGGCGGCTGTGGTCGAGATCTGCTCGCGTCTGGATGGGCTGCCGCTCGCCATCGAGCTTGCAGCTGCCCGCGCCAAGCTTCTTTCGCCGTCGGCCATGAGGACACGGCTGGCGAGTCGCCTGCAGCTGTTAACGGGTGGCGCAAGGGACCTGCCTGCCCGACAGCAGACCATTCGGCAAGCGATCGATTGGAGCTATGACCTGCTGAGCGCGCCTGAGCAGAAGCTATTCAGAAGGCTTTCTGTTTTCGTAAGTGGGTGCACTTTGGAAGCAGTGGAATCGGTGTGCGACACGAAACAAGATCTGGGATTGGATGTGCTCGATGGGATGGCATCGATGGTGGACAAGAGCCTGGTACGGCAGATTGATCAAGCGGACGGGGAGCCGCGCTTTGTGATGCTGGAAACGATTCGCGAGTATGGGCTGGGAAAGATGTCGGAGAGCGGTGAAGAAGTACAAACACGGCGAGCCCATGCCGCCTACTGCATGGTTCTGGCGGAAGAGGGGGCTGCCAAGAACACTGCCGCGAACCAGACGGAATGGCTAGACCAGTTCGAGTTGGAACATGACAACTTTCGCACAGCCCTGCAGTGGCTTACAGAAACAGGCGATGCAGAATGGGGTTTGCGCCTCGGAGCAGCACTTTTCCACTTCTGGGAGATGCGGGAGTATCTGGCGGAGGGCCGAGACCAACTCGGAAAACTGCTTAAACTGGGAGCGGCGGCGCCACCAACCAATGCGCGCCTTCGCGCGCTTTTTGCCGCAGGAGTGCTGACCGAGGAGCAGGGGGACTACGCTGTCGCCGACGTACTTCTTCAGGAGAGCCTGGAGATCGGGCGGCGGTTAGAGGACAAGCGAAGCATCGCAGTCTCGCTCAATGCCCTGGCAGTCACTGCACGCGACCGTGGCGATCTGGCGGCTTCGCGCGCTCTCTTCGAAGAGAGTCTGGCGAAATGGAGAGAACTGCACGATGCGCTAGCAGTTGCTCGCGCACTTAGCAACCTCGCGAATGTCGTCAAGCTGGAGGAGAACTACACACACGCGCGCTTGCTCTACGAAGAATGTCTATCGATCTTTCGGGAACTGGCGGACAGAACAGGTGTCGCCTGGGCGCTCAATAATCAAGGAGATGTGGCACGTGACCAAGGCGATTCTGAAGCGGCGCGATCGCTGTATGAACAGAGTTTGGCGACGTTTCGAGAGCTCAACGACCGATGGGGAATTGCCGGCTCGCTTGCCGATTTGGGGAACCTCGCTCGGGAGCAAGGGGACTATGGCGCAGCAGATTCGCTCTGCCGGGAGAGCATAAGAGTCTTCCAATCGCTCGAACACAAGCGAGGGGTCGCGCGTCTGCTGGAATCCTTCGCGTGCTCTGCAGCGGCGCAATCGGAACCGGATCGGTCGTTACGGTTGGCAGGCGCGTCGGCGGCACTGCGCCAGAGCATTGGCGCTCCGCTCACACCTGCGGAACAGGCGAAACTTGAAAGAGGTCTGGACCCGGCACGACGGGCTCTGACTACCACGATGGGACGAACAGTGTGGCTAGAGGGGTGGGTAATGCCGGTCGAAAAGGCCATTGAGGACGTGCTCAGGAACACCTCTGATCAGCGCTGCGGGTACAAGTCCCAGGACTGAGCAAATTGAACGCGGCACGTAAAGGAGACAAGAGAGGGTGATGATACAGGTTTACTCCGCCGTGGTAGGGTCAATCAGCCGACGCACGGCGGAGATACGATTAGCCGGCAAGCCTACCCGCTTTGCGTGTTCTCGGATCATTGCCTCGTCGGGAGCGAGGTAGACACAATAGACCTTGTCGCCCGTGACATAGCTCTGCAACCACTGAATCTCAGAACCTATTCCCTTGAGAACAGCCACGGACTTTCGAGAAACCTCCTGTAGCTCGGCATCAGATAGATTTCCGGCTCCAGGTATTTCTCTCTCGATCACGAACTTGGGCATGTGGTAACCTCCGTAAACGCATGCTAGCAAGTGGGCAGATTTGGTACAAGAGGCCAAATCGCTGGGCTACAGGAGCTGTCTAAGATTACCCAGGATCAGTTTTGGAGGCCAACATGGATCTTAAGTCGGTTCAAAAACCGCTGAAGGAACAATATCGCAACGATCCCAATAGTTCTCGAATCACGCTCAAAGCGAGAGGTGGCCAAACTGAGACCCCGATTGCATGCTCGGTTGCCATCGGACGTGCTATGTATCAGGCCCAAGCGCACACGGGTGTAGGAGGCGCCGGCACGGCAGCTTGTTCAGGCGATATGCTACTTGGAGCTCTGTCGGCCTGCGCGCAAATTACCTGCCAGATGGTTGCCGCGGCCATGGGAATACCGATCGAACGGATCGAGGTAACGGTCGAAGGAGATTTGGACCTTCGGGGGACGCTCGGTATCTCGAAGGAAGTACCGGTCGGCTTTCAGCGCA
>Ga0307474_10001862_pt1 | contig 15199 bp, 7 predicted proteins | sample atmos_gasesECM1C_2_FD_203312 | JGI IMG/M metagenome (GOLD analysis project Ga0307474, IMG submission 203312) | Hardwood forest soil microbial communities from Morgan-Monroe State Forest, Indiana, United States - atmos_gasesECM1C_05 | ecosystem: Environmental > Terrestrial > Soil > Temperate... | reverse complement strand
AATGCAGGCACTATCGACGCCAACCAAACCAACCCACTTTACGTTGACGCCAGCGCCGGCACTACCAACACCGGTACGCTGGAGGCGACCACCGGTACACTAATTCTCTACGGAAATTCCGGGACAACCACTATCAACAACGCCGGGGGCACCATCAAGTCGACCGGCTCCGATGTACAGTTGCAGAGTGGTGTCATCATCAGCGGTGGCACGCTCACCACGTCAGGCTCCGGCCTCATCCACACTCCAGGTGGGCAGTCTGGCACGCTCGAGAGCCTCACCAACGCCGGAACTTACCAGCTCGACAACAGCTCGACGACCAACCTGGTCGGCACCATCACCAACAGCGGCAACATCAACATGGCATCATCCGGCAGCGCCACCAACCTTGTTCTCAGCACGGGCAATGTTAGTCTCGCTGGCACCGGCACGCTGACCATGTCCAACAACCCCAACAATTACATTTTCGGCGCCGCCGGCACCAATACCTTGACCGTGGGCAGCGGGCAAACTATCTCAGGTTCCGGAGACATTGGCTTCGAACCCGGCATCGGACCGAGTTTGACCCTGGTCAACAACGGCATCATCGATGCCACCCAATCGAACGTTCTCTATATCCAGACCAGCGGCGGCACCACCAACACTGCCACTCTCGAGGCGACTTCCGGCACACTGATTCTTTACGGAGGCACCGTCACCCAGACCGGCGTGGGCAAGATTTTATCCACCGGCTCTGACGTGCAGTTGCAGAATGGCGTAACCGTTTCTGGAGGCACCCTCAAGACCACGGGCTCCGGTCTCATCCACACCCCAACTGGGCAATCGGGCACGCTCGAGAATCTAACTAACGCCGGAAATTATCAGGTGGACAATAACTCCACCACTAACCTGGTTGGCACCATCACCAACAACGGCAACATCAACTTGGCATCGGGCGGAAACGCCACCAACCTCAAGCTCAGCACCGGAAATGTAAACCTGACCGGCACCGGCACCCTGACCATGTCGAACAACGGCAATAACATCGTAACTGCCGCCGCTGGCACCGAAGTGCTGACCGTCGGAAGTGGTCAGACCATATCCGGCGCGGGCGAATTTGGCGATAACTCCATGACGCTGGTCAACAACGGCGTCATCAACGCCACCCAGTCCAATCCTCTATACGTTGACACCAGCAACGGCACCACCAACAACAACACCCTCGAAGCCACCGCCGGCGGCACGCTGATTCTCTACGGCCGCAGCGCCAACAGCATCGTCAACACCATCACCAACAACGGCACCATCAGCGCAGCCACCGCTTCGGTTGTCGATCTGCAGAACGGCATCGTTATTAGCGGCGGTACGCTTTCTACCGCTGGAACCGGTCTCATCCACACCCAGGCCGGCAATTCTTCTACCCTCGAAAATCTGACCGACGCTGGCAATTACCAGGTCGACAACGCTGGCCTTACAACTTTGCTCGGCACCATCGTCAATAACGGCAATATCAACCTGGCCTCCTCCGGCAGCACCACTGAGTTGCAGCTCAGCGGGAATGTCACGCTGAACGGCACCGGCACGCTGACCATGTCGAATAACGCCAACAACTTCATCTTCGGAGCCACTCAAACCGGCGTCGAAGTGCTTACCAATAACAGCACGATTTCCGGCTCCGGAAATATCGGCGACGGCTTGATGGTCCTGAACAACACCAGCTTGGGCACTATCAACGCCAACCAGCCAAACCAACTTCAGATCGCTCCCTCCTCCGGCGGCGTAACCAACACCGGCCTCATGGAAGCCACCGCCGGCGGTACGCTTACTCTCGATTCCGGCACGTTCACGAACAAGGTCGGATCAACCAGCGGCACCATCCTGGCCAACGGCGGCACAGTCAACCTTGGCAGCGGATCAATCGTTGCGGGCGGCACTCTCCAATCTGAAAATGGCGGCGTCATTCAGAATCCGGGCGGTACCGCAACATTGGACGGATCCACCAGCGTAGGCGCAGTCACGCTGGTAGCCGGATCCTCCCTGGTTGTGAATAATGCCACCGTCCTGGACGTAAAAGGATCCCTCGTCAACAACGGCACCATCTCGCTCACCTCCGGTGGCAGCAATACCGAGTTCGTAGTCGCCAACTCCAACGTAACCCTCAGCGGCACTGGCACGTTGAGCCTTTCCAATAATGCAAACAACTTGATCTTTGGCGTTGCTGGCGCCGATACTCTCACGAATCAGGAGACGATTCAGGGCTCCGGTAACATCGGCGATTCCCAAATGGCCTTTGTGAATCAGGGAACAGTCAACGCCAACCAGTCAAACCCGCTGGTCATCCAAACCAGCAATGGCACCACCAATACCGGAACCCTCGAAGCGACGGCCGGCGGAACCCTTCTTCTCCTCGGCAACTCCATCACCAATACCGGCGGCAAGATTCAGGCGAACGGTCTGACCAGCTCAGCCGCGGTCGTGAATTTAGAGAACGGTGTAGCCATCACTGGCGGTACCCTGACTTCCAACCAATTTGGAAGCTTCAATGTGTTGAACAGCGCGACCCTTAGCGGCCTGACCACCAACGCCTCCATCAATATCAACAATGCCACTGCCCTTACCCTGGTTGGCACCATCGTCAACAATGGCACGATCGCTGAGAACTCCGGTGGCAGCACCACCGAACTTCTGCTCAGCGGCAACGTCGCGCTCAATGGCACCGGCGTTGTGACCATGTCGAACAACTCCAATAACTACATCGTCGGAAACGCCGGAACCGACGTTCTCACTGTTGCCTCCACTCAGACCATCCAGGGTGCGGGTAACATCGGCGACTCCCAGATGACTCTGACAAACAACGGTCTTATCAATGCTAACCAGTCCAACGCTCTCGTCATTCAGACCAGCGGTGGCACCACCAACACTGCCACCATGGAGGCAACCAACGGTGGAACCATGACGATCAACGGAAACACGGTTACCAATACCGGCGCGGGCGTAATCACGGCAGGTTCCGGTTCCAACGTGATTCTGGAGAATTCCGTCATCGTGGCAGGCGGTTCGCTGACCGGGCCCGGAACATTTACCGTTGTTAACAACGCTTCCCTGAGTGGACTGACCAATGCCTCGACCGTCCTGGTCAATAACGCAACCGCACTAACCCTGCTCGGAACCATCACCAACAACGGACAGATTCAGGAAAATTCCGGTGGCAGCACTACCGAGATCCTGCTCAGCGGCAATGTCACGCTCAAGGGCACTGGCTCGCTGGTCATGTCGAATAACAGCAGCAACTACATTTTTGGTGACTCTGGAAGCGACGTTCTTACCAATGCCAGCACGATCTCTGGCGCAGGGCACATCGGCGATAATCAGATGGGCCTGGTGAACTCGGGCACCATCTTGGCCAACGACAGCAACACCCTCGCCATCAGCGTCAGCGGCACGGTTAACAATACTGGCGTTTTCGAGGCGACAGGCAGCGGCGGCCTTACCGTGACTGCCCCAACCAGCAGCTTCCTGAACTACAACAGCACCAGCAACACTCTGACCGGCGGCAGCTACATCGCCAATGGCGGCAACGTGACTCTGCCCCTCGGCACCAGCGGCGGAATTTCTACGCTCGCCGCCAGCGTAACCGAGGAAGGCGGCAGCCAGATCCTCAACTCGAACAACAGCAATGCCAACGCGCTGAACGGCCTGACCGGCATCACATCGGCGGGTGCGCTGACCATCGGTGGCGTGCCTTTCACCGACCCCGGCAGCTTCAGCAACGCGGGTTCGCTGACGATTCTCGGCGGTGAAACTTTCAAAGTTGGCTCGCTGACCCAAATCAGTGGCGGATCGCTTACCGCTGGCACTTATGTCCTGGGCGCAAACCTGGCCTTGACCGGAGCCACGCAGACCATCACCACGAACGCGGCAAACCTCACGCTGGCCGGTGGCACCATCGAGAACGCCAACAGCACCAACGCTCTGGCCGGCTTGGCCACCAACACCGGCAGGCTCACCATCGGCGGCACCAGCAACAACGTCTCGACCACGGCTTCCAGCTTCAGCAATACGGGCACCCTGACCATCAACACGGGTGACAGCTTTACCGCTGGCACTCTGGCGCAGATCAGCGGCTCTACTCTCTCCGGCGGCACCTTCGTGCTCAACGGAAATCTGAACCTCACCACAGCCGGCATCAGCATCACCACCAACTCGTCCACACTTACGCTGGGAGGCGGCACCATCAACTCCAACGGAGTCAATGCTCTCAGCGCGCTGGCTTCCAACACCAGGAATCTCACCGTCGCAGGCTCGAGCAATAACGTCTCGACCTCTGCCGCCAGCTTCAGCAACACTGGCACTCTAACCATCGACGCCACCGACAGCTTCAACGCCACCAACCTGACGCAGCTCACCGGAGCCAACAACAATAAGACTCTGTCCCGAGGCACTTACGTCCTGGGCGGTAATCTGGATCTAAGCACCAGCGGTCTCACCATCACCACCAACAATGCCACTCTCACTCTTGAAGGCGGCACCATCAACTCGAACTTCGCCAATGCCCTCGGTGCGCTCGCAACCAACAGCGGCCATCTGACTGTCGCAGGCACGGGCGTCAACGTCGCCACCACCGCATCCAGCTTCAACAACACCGGAACGTTAACCGTCACCAGCGGCGACAGCTTCTCCGCTCCAGCTCTTACCCAGATCAGCGGCTCCACTCTCTCAGGCGGCACATTCGTTCTGGGCGGCAATCTTATTCTGGCCAGCACCGCCAACATCACGACCAACTCTTCTGCCCTGACCCTGGAAGGCGGCACCATCGAGACCGGTTCAACCAACGATCTGGCGAACTTCAGCAGCAACACCGACAGTCTGACTCTGGCCAACAACGCCGGCTTCACCACCACAGGCAACTTCACCAACTCAGGCGCAATGACCATCAACCGAGGCAGCACCTTTACCCTGACCGGATCCCACCTTCTCACCAACTTGAGCAGTGGAACGCTCAGCGGAGGGACCTTCACCGTCGGTGGCACCCTGCAACTCACCAGCGCTAACGGTGGCATCACCACTAGCGCGGCCAACCTGACGCTCACTGGGACAACCGCCAAGATCCACGACGGCGCTGCCAACGCCCTTGCTGCCTTCAACAACAACACCGGCACATTCGCCCTCGCGGGCAATGCCGCGTTAACCACGGCAACCAGCAGCAACTTCAGCAACTCCGGCACAGTGTCAGTGAACACAGGCAGCACCCTAACGGTCGGCGGCACCAACAGCTACAGTCAAACTACCGGCACTACCACAGTAGATGGAACTCTCACCGGCACCGGCATCACCGCCACTGGCGGCACCGTTCTGGGCGCAGGCACTCTTAAAGGCAACACCTCAATCGGCAACGCGACGGGCACGGCGGTCACCATGAACGTCGGCGACAGCGGCAAGTCTGGCCTGCTCGCCATCACCGGAACCTACACCCAACTTGCCACCGGCAATCTGACCGGTCTGATCAACGGTACGACCGCGGGCACGGGATTCAGCCAGGTCAACATCTCTGGCAGCGCATCCTTGGGCGGCGCCATCAACTTCACCGTAGCCGCAGCCTTCCAGGTAAGCCTCACTCTGGGCGAGACCTTTACCGTGCTCAACGCCAGCGCCGTGACCGGCACCTTCACCAACAGCACCATCGCCATCAACTCCAGCTTCCACTTTGCGGTGAGTTATACCGGAACCAGCGTCGTACTGACGGTGGCTTCGGGGCCGGTGGGAGCCTCCAGTTCGAGCTCCGGCTCCACGACCGCATTAGCCAGCGTGAAGCAGGCAACGATCACCGCACACACCGGCAGTAAGGCTCCCATCGCCGTCAGCGGATCACATGCGGTAAGCGGCGCCATCAAGGCCGGCGGGGTTGTGGTAGCGAGTTGGGGCAAACCGGTGCAGCGTTCCGGCGCCATCGTGGCGCGCGGATCGGACCTGATTGGCAAGGCGCGGATCTGGGAGCCCACGCCCATGATTTCGAGCAGCCCAGTGCGAGCGACAACAGCGGTGGCGCCATCGCGGCCGCTCGCCGTAGTCTCCGCCCGCGCTACCGTGCCAACTTCAACCTCGTACCTGCGTACAGGACAGAACCAATCAATCGGCGTTCATTCTCAACGGACGCTCTGGAATGCCGCAGTCCAGAATCGCCCCGTTCCGGTCAAGACCATGTCGCCGTTGCTTCCACGCATCGGACGATAGGTATCAGGATCGTAGGCAAAACATGCACTGGGCCCCCAGAACAAGAATTTCCGTGGGGCCCTCAAGAAGTCCCCAAAACCAGCCGAGCTGGAAAATGTCGCGCTGCAGGGTAGCGTCCTAAGAGTTCAGGACACTACCCGTTGCATAGGGACTTGTATCAACGGAATTCCCACTTCCCAGAAACCCGTTTCTGGATAGGTGACCAGTCGTCGCGTTTGCCGGTTCTGCCCGCGAACTAGCGGTCGAATTTGTAGAATCTTCCCGGTGCGATTCTTTAGAGGCAAAAGGCAAAATTCACTAGCGCCCGCTTAGGCGACTCAATCCTTGTGCGGCGAAAACACAAGATCAAACCGCGGCCGTAGATTCTGATCCCGGACTCCGGGTCCCGGGTTGTTGGAATGGTTTCGAACTCGCGACGCGGGCAATTCTGGGTCAGCAGATTACGGTGAAGGGCGCCACCGCTTTGGCTGGAGGAATAGTGAGCAGTTTTGGGAAGCCGTTCTCGTCGGCCCACGGTCTCACACATCTGTTTCCCACGCCCGAGGTTCTTGCCGACGCCAAGCTTGCCAGTATCGGCTTGCCAAGGGCGCGAGCTGAAACCATTCGAGTTCTCGCCCGCGCCGTCTGCGACGGGCGGATCAGCTTTGAGAGGGTGGTCGACACCGAAGCTTTCCTCGGTCGACTGTGTGAAATTCCAGGCATTGGGAAATGGACGGCACAATACGTGGCCATGCGAGCTCTCGCGGAACCCGACGCTTTTCCAGTCGGCGATCTCGGCCTTCTGCGCGCTCTGGCACTACAGAGTTCTCGCGACCTTGAGCGTCGTGCCGAAGAGTGGAGGCCTTGGCGAGCCTACGCGGCCATGTATCTATGGAAAACCCCCAGCCCACCCAGCGCCAGTAGAAACAAACCAATGCCTGCTCGTCCCAAAAGTGACCATCGAACGGCACTTCCTCGCTTACACATCTCCGTGGCTATGTAAGTAGCTGGCCGGAGTCATCCGGGCCAAAAGTCGGCTTCGGGGAGATCGGATTGATCTCCGCGAAGCCCGTTTATAGACAGCATTCGTTTCAACGCGGCGGTCAACCTGACGCCCCTTCTTGAGCGCTGCGAGTCGAGCGATGTAATTATCTAGGCAACGGCCTGCCGGAGATATCCTGCCACGTCGCTAACGCAGCGATGCACCGATACCTCTGCGATGCGGTAGCCGACGATCGCGTTCATGGTTTTTCCCACGGCGCCGAAAAGCGGTTCGTAAACGCCGGAGAAATCCATAGCGCGCTCGTACCTTAGGTCGATTGCGTGTGGCGTCTATGCTCTCGGGCTCATTGCTGCGCCACCGTTCACTTGAGGCATCGGTTCCGAAAACAACACACCGAATTTCGCTGTATCATAGCTACCGCTGATTCAATCGAAATCTGTCTAGCGCTTGCTAGCGGACGCAGGTCAACACGAACGCGTGAGGAGGCTCGATGTCGCAGATTGACGTCCCATTGTCGCGCGCGGGTTTCGGACAGACGCAGCGCTCCGACAATTGGTGGATACAGCCGCTGGTTGTGTTTCTGGGTTTGTCGGCATTCATTGTTTACTCCACGTGGGCTGCTTTGCAGGGGCAGCATTTCAGGTTCGGACCCTATCTCTCACCGTTTTATTCGCCCGAATTGTTCGGCCCGGAAGGTTGGTTTGGTCCGAATCCAGGCTGGATGCCGGTTTGGGTTACAGGGGCGATGCTCATTCTGTGGGCGCCCGGCGGCTTTCGAGTCACGTGCTACTACTATCGCGGGGCTTATTACAAGGCCTTTTGGGCAGATCCTCCATCCTGCACCGTGGGCGAGCCGCGGAAGACATACCTCGGCGAACGATCGTTTCCTCTGATCCTGCAAAACGTCCACCGGTATTTTCTATATCTGGCCCTCGTGTTTCTCGTAATTCTCGCGCGGGACGTGTGGGATGCTTTCTGGTTCAACGGCAAGTTTGGTATCGGGGTTGGCACTCTCGTCTTGCTGACGAACCTCGTGCTGCTGAGTTCTTACACTTTGGGATGTCACTCCCTCCGTCATCTGATCGGCGGCATTCGCGATCGCTTGGCGGGACTGCCGGCCCGCAAGCGCGTCTACGATTGCGTGAGTTGCCTGAACCGGCGCCACATGCTGTTTGCCTGGTGCAGCCTTTTCTCGGTTGGGTTTTCTGATTTGTACGTACGGATGTGCTCGATGGGTATCTGGACGGATTGGAGGATCGTCTAGTGGGCGAGCACATCACGCATGAACACGACGTTCTGATCATCGGAGCCGGGGGCGCCGGGCTGCGGGCTGCGGTCGAGGTGTCGGCCGCGGGCGGAAAGGTCGCGGTCATTTCGAAATCTCTTCTTGGCAAAGCCCACACCGTGATGGCCGAGGGCGGAATAGCGGCCGCGATGGGAAATGTGGACGACCGGGACAGCTGGCGCGTTCACTTTGCCGACACCATGCGCGGTGGTCAATACCTGAGCAACTGGCGGATGGCGGAACTGCATGCCAAGGAAGCTCCGGCATGCGTGCGCGAACTCGAAGCTTGGGGCGCACTTTTTGATCGCACCAGCGACGGCCGGATTCTCCAGCGGAATTTCGGCGGCCATCGATATCCCCGGCTCGCCCATGTGGGCGACCGCACCGGCCTGGAAATGATCCGCACACTTCAGGACCATGGAATCCATCTCGGGCTTGACGTTTTCATGGAACACACCGTCGTTACCCTGTTGAAGGACGGCGGCCGCATCGCGGGCGCGTTTGGATACGACCGCGAGCGCGGCCGATTTCACCTGTTCCGCGCCAAAGCCGTAGTGCTGGCGACGGGAGGAATTGGACGGGCTTTCAAAATCACCAGCAACAGTTGGGAATATACGGGCGACGGCCATGCGCTCGCCTACCACGCCGGTGCGGCTCTGATGGACATGGAATTTGTGCAGTTCCATCCTACGGGAATGATTTGGCCCCCCAGCGTGCGCGGCATTCTGGTCACGGAAGGAGTGCGCGGCGAGGGAGGGGTGCTGCGCAATCGAAATGGCGAGAGATTCATGTTCAAAGATATTCCGCCGTTGTACGCCAACTCGACCGCCGACACCGAGGAAGAAGGCTGGCGCTACACGCAGGGAGACAAGAACGCGAGACGCCCGCCCGAACTACTGACCCGCGATCACGTGGCCCGCTGCATCCGGCAGGAGGTTCGAGAAGGGCGGGGCAGTCCTCACGGCGGTGTGTTCCTTGACATTGCGTGGATCAAGGAGAGAATTCCGAACGCCGCGGAGCATATAAAGAAGAAGTTGCCCAGTATGTATCACCAGTTCAAGCAGCTTGCCGACATTGACATTACCCAGGAGCCGATGGAAGTTGGTCCCACGACCCACTACATGATGGGAGGCGTGAAGGTGGACGCTGATTCGCAAATGTCGGATGTGCCCGGCCTGTTCGCGGCTGGAGAGTGCGCGGCCGGTCTGCATGGCGCCAACCGGCTCGGCGGGAATTCACTTTCCGATTTATTGGTTTTCGGCAAGCGGGCCGGTGAGTACGCCGCGGCTTATGCAAATGAGAATTCGCTGGGCGCGGTGAAAACGGACGAACTCGGATCCGCGGAAAAGTGGGCGCTGCAGGCCTTCGAGCGCAAGGGGTCCGACAATCCCTACGCCGTACAACATACATTGCAGGACGTGATGCAGGAACTGGTGGGGATCGTGCGTCAGGAACAGGAGATGCTGCAAGCGCTCGAACGCCTTCGCGAGTTGAAAGCTGCCAGCGAGCGGGTCAGCGTGGATGGAAACCGGGAATACAATGCAGGCTGGCACACGGCGCTCGACTTGCACAGCCTGCTGACCGTCTCGGAAATTGTTACCCGGGCGGCGCTGGAACGGAAAGAGAGCCGTGGGGCGCATTTCCGCGATGATTTTCCCGCCAAGGACAAGCACTACGACGGCTTCAACATCGTGGTGCGAAAAGGCCACGGTGGGGAAATGCAAATCACACGCGAGCCCATTCACCCGATGCGAGAAGACCTGCAACAAATCATCCAGGAGATGAAGTAATGGCGACGGCCACGTTTCGGATATGGCGTGGGGAAAAAGGCCAGGGGAAGTTCCAGGACTACCCCACAGAAGTCTCAGCAGGCATGGTGGTCCTCGATGCCGTGCATCAAATACAGGCTGAACAGGCCGGCGATCTTGCGGTTCGCTGGAACTGCAAGGCGGGAAAATGCGGCTCGTGCTCAGCCGAAATCAATGGCATGCCGAAATTGATGTGCATGACGCGGCTGAACACGCTCCCACTGGATAGGCCTGTGACCGTTGAACCCATGAAGGCATTTCCGCACATGAGGGATCTCGTCACAGACGTATCGTGGAATTACGAGGTAAAGAAGCGAATCTCCAGGTTCGAGCCGCGCCCGCCCGACGCACCCGATGGCATCTGGCGCATTGCCCAGGAGGATGTCGAACGGGTGCAGGAGTTTCGCAAGTGCATTGAGTGCTATCTCTGCCAGGACGTCTGCCACGTCTTGCGCGACCATCACATGCACCAGCAATTCATCGGTCCGCGATTTCTGGTGTATGTGGCCGCGCTCGAAATGCATCCGTTGGATGTAGGCGACCGCGTTGAAGATCTGCGAAAACACTTCGGCATCGGTCTCTGCAACATCACCAAGTGCTGTACGAAAGTTTGTCCTGAAAACATTACGATCACCGACAACGCCATCATCCCGCTCAAGGAACGCGTCGTGGACCGCTTCTTCGATCCGCTGTCGAAACTGTTCCGGGTATTCAGCAATTCGAAAGGATAAAGATAAACACTAGGAGATGTTATGCACTTCGAACTGAAATCCATTTCCATCGAGAGTATTCCCGAGGCGCTGGCGAAGGTGGAGCGCTACCGGCTTTTAAATGAACCCGACCTCGCGGAGAGCATCTGTCTCGATATTCTGGCCATCGTGCCCGACCATCAGCAGGCGCTGATTTCGCTTCTGCTCGCTCGAACCGATCAATTCCAGTCGCATGTGAATTCGAAAGCCGCACGTGAGCTTCTTGCGCAAATTAAGGGTGACTACGAGCGGGCTTACTACGAGGGCCTCATCTGGGAGCGGCTAGGGAATGCGCGCCTTCGCCACGGGGGCGCGGGAGCGGGCGCATCTGCATATCACGCATTGCGAGAAGCAATGGATAATTATGAGAGGGCCATGAATTTTGCGGTTCCCGGAAACGACGATGCCATTCTGCGATGGAACACCTGTGCGCGCATGATCATGCAGAACCCGGAAATCCAACCGGCTCCAGAGGGCGAGCCTGCAGAGGCGTGGGAGCGCGACGAAGCCGGCTCCCGAATCGCAGACGCCTAGCACCAGATGCGATTACATCACCCCGATAGTCGAAGTGTGGAGCCGGGCCTAGCCAAGCGTTGGAATCGGATAACGGACACTCCGGAATCTTCTTGACAGAAGTCGCGTCGAGGAGATCGCCATTCGATTTCTTCCAAACTCGTTTCTGATAACTTCCGGTTGACCGACCATCCGGCCTCATCACGACATCAGGATCGGAAGCCGATCCGGCGCACTAGTTCTTGAAAGCGTGGGTTGGATCGCAGATCGTTGGGGAATGGAGATGAGCTCGAATCGTACGACCCAGTCCATCCAGCTCCCGAAGCCTTTGGCCAGCCCAGCGGGAGGCCTGATTCTTTTCACCCGTGCGACATGGATTTCCGCAATCAACAACCTGCTAACGGGGAAGTCCGATGCGTTCCAGAAGGTGTTTGTACCGCACGTCACTCCGCAGTACATCGTTAGCCGGCCAAGCAGTGAGGTAAACATAATCGAACCCTGCCTGTTGGGCCTTATCCCACCATTCAAATGCATGATCCATGTCGCCGAGACCGGTGTAGATCTCGGCAATCTGATAAGGCGAAACGTATTCTCGCTTTGACAATGCCTGCAGTTCTTGGAGGATTTCCATAGCTTTCCGCCTCTGCCCGACGGCAGCATATACGTACGCGAGCCATGCTCGTGACTCCGAATTGCCGGCGAGAGTCACCGTCTTTTGAAGTTCCGCTACGGCCTGCGCGGAGTCGCCCTTTTTCTGATAACTGACCCCGGCGCACCAGTGGGCGGGCATGTAATTGGAATCCAACTCGAATGTCTTTCGCGCTGCCCCGACGGCCTGCTCATATTGGCGCGCGAAGTAATACTGCCAACAGATCACCGAATTTACACGGAGGGAGAGGGGGTCAAGGTCCAAAGCACGCTTGGCTTCCGCCAGGCCTTCGGTTGAGTGGCCAATGGCGGCAAGGTACATCGAATAGACCTCGTGTGCGGTCGAATCATTCGGGTCTAATTCAATGGCGCGTTTGTATTCGTGGTCGGCGCTTGCCCAGTCTCTGTCGAAGGCATCGCGGATGACCGCAAGAGTGCTGTGGGCTTCGGCAAGAGCGGGTTCGATCTCGAGAGCTTTCTTGATAGCGCTGTCGGCTTTGATGCGCGCTTCCGATATCGGAAGCGAGCTGTACTGGGCCATCAGACAATAAGTGGCCCCCAAACCGTTGTAGGCCTCCGCGTAATTTGGCTCCTGATGGATTGCTTCCTGGAAATATTCAAGCGCCAGTTTTAGGTCTTTATCGGTCCGCTTGACGAGGTGAAAACGGCCTTTCAAATAAGCTTCGTGGGCTCGTGGATCAATTGGGTGAACGCCTGCGAGCTCTGCCTTTTCCTCTGGCGTAAGCGTGACGCGAATCTCGTTGGTGATGGCTCTGGCGATCTCTTCCTCCGTGGTGAGCACATCGCGCGCATCACGCTCGTAGCTCTCCGCCCACAGGTGGGTGTCGCTAGGTGCATGAATTAGCTGGGCAGTGATTCTCACTCGGTCGCCCGAACGTCCGACCGAGCCCTCGACGATTCCATCAACATTCAACTCGCGGGCAACTTCCGGCAAAGACTTGTTACTGCCCTTGTACCGCATCGCCGAAGTTCGCGAAATTACTCGTATCGCTCTAATCTTAGAAAGATCGGCGGTTAACTCCTCTGTCATGCCATCGGCGAAATATTCTTGAGCTGCATCACCCGAGAAGTTCTGGAGAGGCAATACGGCGAGAGAATGAACTTCGGTATTACTCCCCGGCGACCTCCTCCCGTGAAGCAGTTGATTGAGCAAGTGGCTTAGCGTCGCAGGTGAGAAGGCACGGACGAAGCCGAGGATGGCGATCAGTGCCAGGACCATAGTTACAGCAGAAATCCATCTCCAACCGAGGCCAGATCTTTCCTTGAGCACTTCAGCGCGATTTGCGGCTGAATTCGGGAGCGCTTCCAGCGCAAACGCGAGATCCGACGCCGAGTGGTACCGCTGTTCCGGATTCTTCTCCAGACAACGCTGCACAATTCTCTGCAAGGCCGGCGGGATGTTGGGAGCGGAACGCGAAATCCCCGGCGGGTCCTCGTTCAGGATGGCGCTCATGGTCTCCGGAGAAGTCGGCTTGTTGAAGGCACGCTTGCCCGTCAAAATTTCGTAGAGAACCGCTCCGAAGGAAAAAATGTCGGCTCGGTGATCCGCAGTTTGTCCCCGTACCTGCTCCGGTGACATATATCCCACTGTGCCCATCACCACGCCCGGCTCAGTTTCGCCGTCAATCGTCGGCGCACTGTGTTGCGACCCGGCTTGCGCCTGTGTCAGCTTCGCCAGTCCGAAGTCGAGAATCTTGACGTGTCCATCCTTCGTGAGAAACAGGTTCTCCGGCTTCAGGTCGCGATGCACGATCCCTTTCTCATGCGCCGCTGCCAAGCCGTGCGCGATCTGTACCCCATAATCGATCGCTCGCCGCGGCGCAATACGGGCGCGCGAGACATGCTCGCGCAGCGTTTCCCCTTCCAACAACTCTGAGACGAGATATGGTGCCCCCCCGTGCGTTCCCATCTGATACACGGCCAAAATGTTGGGGTGATTCAGAGCGGCCGCGGCCGTCGCCTCCTGTTCGAAGCGCCGCAAGCGTTCCGGATCAGTCGAAACGACTGCCGGCAATACTTTGACAGCGACATCGCGCCGCAGGCGCAGGTCGCGCGCTCGATAGACTTCGCCCATGCCGCCAGCACCCAGCAGCGATTGAATTTCGTAATCCCCGAGCCGCGTACCTTTTTCCAGCCTCGTTGCCAGTGGTGGGTGTTCCAGAAAATTGGTTTGTGCCTGCTTATCTGCCGCCAGGAGCGACTCAACTTCGCGGCGCAACGACGGATCGGAGGCACAAGCCCGGTCGAGATAAGCGCGCCGCTTCTCAGGATCCATTTGCAGCGCGGCTTCAAGCACAGTTTTGACTTGACGCCAGCGTTCCCCGGTCATGACGCAGTGTTCCTGTTCAACTGACGATACAGCCATGCCCGAGCCGAAGCCCAGGAGCGTTCTACCGTTGCTGCCGAGAGCGACAACACCTCAGCCGTCTCCTCGATCGACAGGCCGCCAAAGAAGCGCAACTCTACGATGCGACCTTGCCGAGCATCCATGCGGGCAAGTTCTTTGAGAGCATCATCGAGATTGACGAGATCGACGTCCTTTGACGGAAGTTTCAAGGTTTCGTCGAGCGCGAGCTTGTATCCGCCATCGCGCTTGAGCGATCGATGTTTGCGGGCATAATCCACCAGGATTTGCCGCATAAGCTGCGTTGCCACAGCGAAAAAGTGTTCCCGATTCTGAAACTCAATCGCACCTTCGACCAGCCGGAGATAGGCTTCGTGTACGACCGCGGCGCTTTGCAGCGTGTGATCGGGGCGCTCCCGCTGCAAGTAGTTGTGCGCTACCCGGCGAAGTTCCTCGTAGACCAGCGGCATCAGCGAGTCAAGCGCCGCTTGGTCGCCCTCTCGCCACTTCCGTAGCAACTCGGTAACTTGGTTGGACGTGGTGTCCGGCAAGGTCTGGCCCCCAGTCTGCTGACACTGACCCGCAGATCGTCGCGACCATACCCCAATTTCGGACCTAAATCAACTCCATGAAAACGGA
>Ga0307474_10001861_pt1 | contig 15213 bp, 12 predicted proteins | sample atmos_gasesECM1C_2_FD_203312 | JGI IMG/M metagenome (GOLD analysis project Ga0307474, IMG submission 203312) | Hardwood forest soil microbial communities from Morgan-Monroe State Forest, Indiana, United States - atmos_gasesECM1C_05 | ecosystem: Environmental > Terrestrial > Soil > Temperate... | reverse complement strand
GGCTTGTGGAATTTCTGCCGAAACTCGATCGCGACCTTGGCCGCGAACACCACGGCCTCGGGATCGTCGCCGTTGACGTGGAAGATCGGCGCATCGATCATCTTCGCCACGTCGGACGGATAGGGCGAAGAGCGCGAATAGCGGGGGTAGGTGGTGAAGCCGATCTGGTTGTTGACGATGAAGTGCAGCGAGCCGCCGGTGCGATAGCCCTTGAGGTCGGACAGGCTGAAACATTCCGCTACCACGCCCTGGCCGGCGAACGCGGCGTCGCCGTGCATCAAAAGCGGCAGCACCGAAATCCGCATGTCCGGCGGATCGCCGTGCTGGTCCTGCTTGGCGCGCACCTTGCCGAGCACCACCGGATCAACGATTTCGAGATGCGACGGATTGGCTGTCAGCGACAGATGGATCTTGTTGTTGTCGAATTCGCGATCCGACGAAGCGCCCAGATGATACTTGACGTCGCCGGAGCCCTCGACCGCGTCGGGATTGGCCGAGCCACCCTTGAATTCGTGGAATAGCGCGCGATGCGGCTTGCCCATCACCTGAGTCAGCACATTGAGGCGGCCGCGATGCGGCATGCCGACGACGATTTCCTTCACGCCGAGATTGCCGCCGCGCTTGATGATCTGCTCAAGCGCCGGGATCAGGGATTCAGCGCCGTCGAGACCGAAGCGCTTGGTTCCGGTGAATTTCAGGTCGCAGAATTTCTCAAAACCCTCGGCTTCGACCAGCTTGTTGAGGATCGCGCGCCGGCCCTCCCGAGTGAACGAGATTTCCTTGTCGGGCCCTTCGATGCGCTCCTGGATCCAGGCCTTTTGCGCCGCATTGGAGATGTGCATGAATTCGACGCCGAGCGTCTGGCAATAGGTGCGCTCGCAGATCGCGACGATTTCGCGCAATGTGCCGTATTCGAGACCCAGTACGTGATCGAGAAAGATTTTTCGGTCGAAATCGGCTTCATTAAAGCCATAAGTGCGCGGATCGAGCTCTTCGCGGTCGCGCGGCGCCTCGATGCCGAGCGGGTCGAGCTTGGCGTGGAAATGACCGCGCATGCGGTAGGCGCGGATCAGCATCAGCGCACGCACGGAGTCGCGGGTGGCCTGATGGACGTCGGCGGCGGTTGGTTCCGCACCCCTCACCTGCGCCTTGGCCGCAAGCTTGGTGCCGATCGCCTTTTCGACTTCGATCCAATTGCCGTCGAGAGCGGAGGTGAGCTCGTCACGAGGTGTCAACGGCCAGTGGTTCCGCCCCCACGACGGTCCTTCCGCATTCTTGCGGACGTCGGCCGGCGTGTCCTTCAGGCTCTTGAAGAACGCCTGCCACTCGGTATCGACCGAAGCGGGATCACTCTCGTAACGGGCGTAAATCTCGTCGATATAGGTGGCGTTGGTGCCCTGCAAAAAAGAAGAGAGGGCAAAGGCGGCGTTCGCATCCTGTCGAGACATGGGAGCGTCCTGGTGATTTTTCTTCGCGCCATGGAAAACAGCGCGCTAACCGGCCCGAAAAACCTGAGCCGGCGGGAACAAGACCCTTACCCTATTTAGTGCGAATTATCGCGCCGAAAAGAACGAAAGATTGAATTACAATTTCAATTTTTCGACAAGCGTCTTTCCGAGCCGCGCGGGCGATGGAGAGACGGTGATTCCGGCCGATTCCATGGCCGCGGCCTTCGAGCCAGCGTCGCCCTTGCCGCCCGAGATGATCGCCCCCGCATGTCCCATGCGTCGTCCGGGAGGGGCCGTGACACCGGCGATGAAGCCCACCATCGGCTTCTTGCGGCCGCGTTTGGCCTCATCTTTCAGGAACTGCGCCGCGTCTTCCTCGGCGCTGCCGCCGATTTCCCCGATCATGATGATCGAGGTGGTTTTGGAATCGGCCAAAAACATCTCCAGCACGTCGATGAATTCGGTGCCCTTGACCGGGTCGCCGCCGATGCCCACCGCCGTGGTCTGGCCGAGGCCCACCTGCGAGGTCTGGAACACGGCTTCATAAGTCAGCGTGCCCGAGCGCGACACGATGCCGACATTGCCGGGCCTGAAGATGTTCGCAGGCATGATGCCGATCTTGCATTCGCCGGCCGTCATGACCCCGGGGCAATTCGGCCCGATCAGGCGGGACCTCGACCCGCTCAGCGACCGCTTGACCCGCACCATGTCGAGCACCGGGATGCCTTCGGTGATGCAGACGATCAGCGGGATTTCGGCGTCGATCGCTTCGCAAATCGCATCCGCCGCACCCGGCGGCGGCACATAGATCACGGATGCGTCGGCACCGGTCTTCTCGCGCGCCTCAGCAACCGTATCGAACACCGGCAGGCCCAGATGGGTCGAGCCGCCTTTGCCAGGAGAGGTGCCGCCGACCATTTTGGTGCCGTAGGCGATCGCTGCTTCCGAATGAAACGTGCCATTCTTGCCGGTAAAACCCTGGCAAATGACCTTAGTGTTGTTGTCGATCAATATGGACATGGGGAGATGGCTTTCGCGAGACGATCGGTAAGGGTCTAGTTGATCCGCCGGTAGACGCCGGTAAGCACGTCGGCCCACCCTTCCGCGTCCGGCGAAAACTGGATTTTCATCGAGTAGCTGTTGTCGTCGATGACTTGATAGACATGGCGCGCGTTGCCGCGCAGCGAGCCGCGCACCAGGATCAGCGACTTGCCGGTCCAGCCGCCCGAGGCCGGCGAGGGCGGGTAATAGCCCAGCGAATCGTGCCAGAACAATTTGTAGAGCCGGTCTTCGCGGTCATAGGTGAAGACGCCATGGGTGGCGAAGGTCTCCTTGCCGTCCCGGCTCTGGCGCGTGTCCTGAATGAGGTAGAAGCCGTTGAGATCGATGCGGGCCACCACATGCGAGGTCGCCGGCCCGCCCTCGGTCCAGCGCGATGGGTTCACCATCTCGTCGCCGGCCCATTCGCCGGCAAAAGCCGCAAGCTTGCGATGTTCCTCTAACGGTGTCGGTGCGGCGAGACGGTCTGCGGGCATTGCCTTACCCTCCCTTGACGGCCTTGACGATTTTCTGCGCGGCATCGTCCAGATCATCCGCCGACAGCACGTTGAGGCCGGATTGGCTGATGATCTTCTTGCCTGCTTCCACATTGGTGCCTTCGAGCCGCACCACCAGCGGCACCTCGAGGCCGACTTGCTTCACCGCGGCGACCACGCCCTCGGCAATCACGTCGCATTTCATGATGCCACCGAAGATGTTGACCAGAATTCCCTTCACATTGGGGTCGGCGGTGATGATCTTGAAAGCTGCAGCCACCTTGTCGACGGTGGCGCTGCCGCCGACATCGAGGAAGTTCGCCGGCTCCATGCCGTAGAGCTTGATGATGTCCATGGTCGCCATGGCAAGCCCCGCGCCATTGACCATGCAGCCGATGGTGCCATCAAGCGCGACATAGTTGAGGTCGTATTTGAAGGCCTCGACTTCCTTGGCGTCCTCTTCGGTCTCGTCGCGCAGGGCTGCGATTTCGGGATGACGAAACAGCGCGTTGTCGTCGAACGAGACCTTGGCGTCGAGCACCCGCAGCTGGCCCTGCTTGGTCACGACCAGCGGGTTGATTTCGAGCATCGCCATGTCCTTGGCGGTGAAAGCCGCGTAGAGCTGACTCACCAATCGCTCCGCCTGCTTGGCGAGATCGCCGGACAGTTTCAGCGCCTTGGCAACCGTGCGGCCATGGTGGGGCATGATGCCGGTCGCCGGATCGACCGAGAAGGTCACGATCTTTTCGGGCGTTGAGTGCGCAACGTCCTCAATGTTGACGCCACCCTCGGTCGAAACCACGAAAGATACTTCGGAGGTTTCGCGATTGACGAGGATCGAAAGATAGAACTCCTTGTCGATATCGGAACCTTCCTCGATGTAGAGCCGGTTGACCTGCTTGCCATGCGGGCCGGTTTGCACCGTGACCAGGGTTGCGCCCAACATCTGCCTGGCGAATTCGTTGACTTCGGCGATCGATTTGGCGATGCGCACCCCGCCCTTGTCGCCGGCGGATGCTTCCTTGAACTTGCCCTTGCCGCGGCCGCCCGCATGGATCTGGCTTTTCACCACCCACACCGGCCCCGCAATCATCTTCGCGGCAGCTTCGGAGTCGGAAGGGCGCAGAACTGGCCCACCCTTCGAGATCGCCACCCCGAACTCGCTCAGGAGTGCCTTGGCCTGGTATTCATGGATGTTCATGCGGACGCTCCCCGAACCCTCGTGCGCTCAAAATGTCAGCGGTGTCAGCTTTTCGCGTTGGTATACCATATGCCACGCCGAGCGCAAATTATAGATCATCATAAATTCCAATGCCTTGGCGAATCCCGGTTCAAAACCTGCGGCCGAGCCTCGGCCAACCGGCGGGATTTCGAGCGACCGAGATCGATCCGATCGTCGGCCACCGGTTTTTGACGCCGCTTACCGGCCGAGCAGATCCGGCGCGATCTTCTTGCAGGCATCGACCAGACCCTGCACGGCGCTGACCGACTTGTCGAAGGCCTCACGATCCTTGCCGGACAATTCGATCTCGACGATCCGCTCGACACCTTTCGAGCCGATAATAACAGGCACACCGACATACATGTCGCGCACGCTGTATTCGCCATTGAGGTAGGCGGCGCACGGCAGCACGCGCTTCTTGTCCCTGAGGTAGCTCTCGGCCATCGTGATCGCGGACGCCGCGGGCGCGTAGAAGGCCGAACCCGTCTTCAACAGATTGACGATCTCGGCGCCGCCATTGCGGGTGCGGTCGACGATCTCGTCGATCCGTGCCTGCGAGGTCCAACCCATCTTGACGAGATCGGGCAGCGGAATGCCGGCGACCGTTGAGTAACGCACCAGCGGCACCATGGTGTCGCCGTGGCCACCCAGCACAAAGGCGGTGACGTCCTCCACCGAGACGTTGAACTCGTCGGCGAGGAAATAGCGGAAGCGCGAGGAGTCCAGTACACCCGCCATGCCCACCACCTTTTTGTGCGGCATACCGGAAGCCTTCTGCAGCGCCCAGACCATGGCGTCGAGCGGGTTGGTGATGCAGATGACGAAGGAGTCGGGCGCATATTTCTTGATGCCGGCGCCGACCTGTTCCATCACCTTCAGATTGATGCTCAGAAGGTCGTCACGGCTCATGCCGGGCTTGCGCGGCACGCCGGCGGTGACGATGCAAACCTTGGCATTGTCGAGTGCTTCATAGGAATTGGCGCCGGTGAAATGAGCATCGAAGCCGTCGACGGGCGAAGATTCCGCGAGATCGAGGGCTTTGCCCTGCGGCACCCCTTCGGCAATGTCGAACATCACGACGTCGCCCAGTTCCTTCAGGCCGATGAGGTGGGCCAGCGTTCCGCCGATCTGACCGGAGCCAATCAAAGCAATCTTGTCGCGCGCCATGGGAAATCTGTCCTTTGAACGTAAGGAGGGGATGTGAAGCGATGTTAGAGCACGATCCGGAAAAGTGGAAACCGGTTTTCCCTCGCGACAAACGCGGAACCGCGTTTGCGCGGAGATCATGCTCAAACAAAGAGATGAGATCATGATGCGATTCCACTTAATCGCATCATGATCTTAATTGGCTGGTTATCCCTTTCGACCGAACCGTTCAAGCCGGGGCGCGCTCAATTGTCGTTGCGGGAGAAATTTGGGGGTAGAGCCTTTTCGGTTCTGATTGAATCAGAACCGAGGCTCTAATCTTTTGTTTTGACGCGTTTTCTTCACGCGAACCGGTATCCACTTCGCTCGAAAACGCTATAGCCAACGGGTCGCGCGAACGCGCGCCCGATGACGGCTCCGCGACAACCCGGATCTCGGGCCAAAACATCTGGATTTTCGGATTCGCGCTGACGCGCGCTCCGCAATGACGGAATTACGTCTCTACCAACCCGGTGCTGGCGCCGCTTGCCTCGGAATCCTTGTGCCCGTGCGGCAGCGCCAGGTAGGATTCGGAGCTCATCTCGATCAGCCTTGACGAAGTCCGTTTGAATTCGGCTGCCTCGTTGCCTTCGGTTGCGGCATACAGCGCAACCGGATTGGCCTCCGCGGAAGCCATCAGCTTCACGCGGTTGTCGTAGAGCGTGTCGATCAGGGTGATGAAGCGCTTCGCCGCGTTGCGCTCGGCATAGGTCATGACCGGAATGCGGTCGATCATGATCGTGTGATAGTCACGTGCGAGCCGAAGGTAGTCCGATGCGGCGAGCGGCGCGTCGCAAATATCCGCAAAGGAAAATCGCGCCACGCCATGCGCCGAGCACGGCACATGGAGGACACGACCCTTGATCGGGATGTCGCGCGGCTTGCAAGGCGCGTTGCCGGTCATCTTGACCCAAGCATCGTCGAGCGCGGAAGCGGCTGCCGCATCCGGCGGCACCAGCCACATTTTCACGCCGGCGAGTTTTTCCAGCCGGAAATCGGTGCGCGCATCGAGCCACAGCACCTGCATATGCTCGGAGATCTGCGCGATGAAAGGGATGAACAATGCCCTGTTCAGACCCCCTTTATAGAGATCGTCGGGCGCGACGTTGGAAGTTGCGACCACCACGGTGCCAAGTTCGAACAGTTTTGCGAACAGGCGGCCGAGGATCATCGCATCCGCAATGTCGGTGACGTGGAATTCGTCAAAGCACAACAGCCAAGCCTGCTCGAAAATCGAGGCAGCCGTCAACGCGATCACGTCGCCATCGGCAATTTCGCCACGAGCGATGCTCTGGCGGTAACCATAAATCCGCTCGTGCACCTCGGCCATGAATTCGTGAAAATGGGCGCGGCGCTTATGCTCGACGCCGCTCTGCTGGAAAAACAGATCCATCAGCATGGTCTTGCCGCGGCCGACGTCGCCATGAACGTAGAGACCGCGCGGCGGCGCTTCGTCCTTGTCGGCAAACAGCCGGCCGATCAGGCCCTGCTTGCTAAGCGGCTTATAGCGGATGAGCCGCTGCTCGAGATCGGAAAAGGCTCCGGCGACCGCCTCCTGCGCGGCGTCCGGCTCGATCGCGCCGGACGAGACGAGGGCCTGGTAATGGGCGCGGAACGAGACGGACGGGGGAGAAAGCATGGCCTTATCTTACGGCCCCAAGCTTGCGAAAATTGCAAGCCGGAAATGGTGCAGGGGTTATTTCGGTCGACAGGCCTCGTGTGTCGTTACAATCGAGGCATGCAGTACGCCAGATCCTCTCGAACTAAACACCGCTGCCGCAGGATGCTTCCCGCGCAAGCCACGCGTTCCATCGTCGGAATGGTCCTCTCACGCGCTCAGCGCGTAGGAATCCTCGACCACGTAAGGGCCGCCGCCGGTCGAAGCGCGCGAGGAAAACAGCACAAAGCGCGAGGCGGTGAACACCCGGGCCGGAAAATAGCCGCGTACCGAGAGATAATCCGCAACGTCCTGCGTGGAGGCATCGCGCAGGCGCGCCAGCGTCACGTGCGGCGTGAATTTCCGTCCCTCGGGATCGAGTCCGATCCTTTGCATCAGCCGCTCCAGTTCGGCCTGAAGTTCGATCAGCGGCCGGCTTGGGGCAATATTTGCCACCACCGCGCGCGGCTTCTTGCCGCCAAAGCTGGAGAGCCCCTGCACCGCCACTTCGAACGGCTTGCGGTTGACCCGAAACAGCATCGAGGCGATCTCGTTGGCGGCCGCTCCGTCGATGTCGCCGATGAAACGCAAGGTAACGTGATAATTTTCGGGATCGATCCAGCGGGCCCCGGGCAAGCCGCCACGCAGTGCGGAGAGTGTCTGAGCGATCTCGGCCGGAATTTCCAATCCCGTGAACAAACGCGGCATCGTCAGGACTCCCGATGCTGAAGCATGATCCCCAAAGGGCTGCTTCCGGATTTGAGCCGGAAAACGGCGCCATAGACGAAAGACCACACCCTGTAGGCCCGGCAACGAATCACCGATACCAATTTCTACCGTAGTTATGTGACTCTGCGAAGCATCAGCGGTTAACAGATCGGAAAGCTCCTGCAAATCCATCGCATTAGGGTTATCGACGTCTCGCTTCCTCAGCTTGGTTGCCTGGATATTGCGCCAAGAAATGCCTCCACCGTGGGCAGGATGTTTTTAACAATGATGTCGACACCTTCGGAGGTCGGATGCATGCCATCGGCCTGATTGAGCTTGGCGTCGGCGGCGACGCCCTCAAGGAAGAAGGGATAAAGGGCGACGCCCGAGGATCTGGCGAGATCGGGATAGATCGCGTTGAAGCGGGCGGCATATTCGCGACCATAATTCGGCGGCGCGAGCATCCCGCACAACAGAACGGCAATTCCGCGTCCCTTCAGCCGCGTGACGATCTCCGTCAGCGCAGCTCGGGTGATTGCCGGGTCGATGCCACGCAAGGCATCGTTTGCGCCGAGCTCCACGATCACGCCCCTTGTCCCCTCAGGCACCGACCAATCGAGCCGGTCGCGGCCGCCGGAGGCAGTGTCGCCGGACACCCCGGCGTTGCTCATCTCAATATCTATCCCTTTGGCCTTCAATGCCTTTTGTAACTTGGCCGGAAACGCATCAGCGCTCGAAAGGCCAAGTCCCGCGCTCAAGGAATCACCCAGCACGACCATCTTGATGGGCTGTGTCGCGATCGCGGCGGCGGATTGGGCAAAAACCGGTTCCACTCCCAGCAAGGCCAGGATCAGCAAAGAGCCCCACACAATCATGTGCATGAACTTCGGCGAAAGCCCCTCGACCGCGCCGGTGGAACTACCATATGAGCTAGTGCCGCCGATCTGAAATTCCTGCACCGCCTGCTGCAACCTCGTATCCGGAATTTCAGATCGGAAAGCGGCACTAGAATTAATAAATCTGGTAGTGCCCTTTGCCTTCCGAAGTTCGTTCACGAGGTCGCAGCACACGATTACGAACTTCGGAAAAGCGGGCACTATAGCCATGGACCGTCTCATCGAACCCTCGTCGTTGGCCGGCATCAAGCCGGAAACCATTTCCATCTCCAACGTCAATCTGTCGCTCGGCACCGGCGCGGCGCGTGTCCACATTCTCAAGGATATCAGCCTTCGAGTGGCATCGGGCGAGGCGATCGGCCTGATTGGACCGTCAGGTTCGGGAAAGTCCACTCTGCTGATGGTGATGGCGGGATTGGAACGTCCAGACAGTGGGGAGGTGGTGGTCAACGGCACGCCTTTCAATGCCCTCGACGAGGACGCACTGGCGCGCTTTCGCGGCCGCGAGGTGGGCATCGTGTTCCAGTCGTTCCACCTGATTCCCACCATGACGGCGCTGGAAAACGTCGCGGTGCCGCTGGAACTGGCGGGCAATCCCGATGCCGGGCGGCGCGCGGCGGAGGAATTGGCGTCCGTCGGTCTTGGCGACCGGCTGCATCACTATCCCACGCAGTTATCGGGTGGCGAGCAGCAGCGCGTGGCTCTGGCGCGCGCGCTTGCACCCGACCCCGCCATTCTGGTCGCCGACGAGCCGACCGGCAATCTGGATGAAGCGACCGGCAAGCAGATCGTTGATTTGCTATTCACCAAACATGCCGAACGCGGCATGACACTGGTGCTGGTGACCCACGACGCCTTGCTGGCGCAGCGCTGCGACCGCGTGGTGCGACTGCGCTCGGGCCGGATCGACGGCCAGGTCGCCGAACGCGACGCCGCTTCATGACGACCATCGCCGAACCCGCTTACGGCGGTCGCCCCGCATCGCTCCCCTTGCGCTTTGCATTCCGCGAATTGCGCGGGGGATTGCGCGGCTTCTACGTTTTCATCGCCTGCATCGCGCTCGGCGTGATGACGATCGCAGGCGTGGGCTCGGTCGCCGCCAGCCTGGGCGAGGGACTGGCTCGGGAGGGCCGCACACTGCTTGGCGGCGACGTGGCGTTCTCACTGTTCCAGCGCGAAGCCAACCCCGACGAGATCGCGTTTCTCCGCACCCGCGGCGACGTCTCCGGCATAGCGACGCTGCGCGGCATGGCGCGGGCCGGCGACGGCCGCCTGGCGCTGGTCGAGATCAAGGCGGTCGACCGCACTTACCCGATGTTGGGCGAACTTGCGCTCGAACCGAAAATGCCGATGGCTGATTTGCTGGCCGAGCGCGACGGGGCGTTCGGCGCGGCCGCCGATTCAACCTTGCTGGCCCGGCTAGATCTCAAGGTCGGCGACCGCGTCCATGTCGGCAACGCGACTTTCCAGATCCGCAGCATTGACAGCGCCGAGCCGGACAAGCTCGCCGGCGGCCTCGGTTTCGGCCCACGATTCCTGGTGAGTGAGGCAGGACTTCGCGCCACTCAATTGCTGCAACCCGGCAGCCTGGTGCGCTGGACCTATCGGGTGAGGCTTCCGGACAACGCCAGCAGCGACCGCAGCGCGACCCGGCTCGCCGATGACGCGCGAAGCGCGCTGCCGCATGCCGGCTGGGAAATTCGCACCCGCGACAGCGCCTCGCCGCAGCTGGAGCGCACGATCAATCGCTTCACCCAGTTTCTCACGCTGGTTGGCCTTGCAGCGCTCCTGGTCGGCGGCGTTGGCGTCGCCAACGCCATCAAAAGCCACATCGATCGACGCCGTGACGTGATCGCCACCTTCAAGGCCATGGGCGCCACGGGGCGGGAAGTCTTTGCGATCTATCTGACGCAGGTGATCGTGCTCTCGATCATCGGCTCGGCGATCGGTCTTGCTGTCGGCGCTGCACTGCCCTTCATCATCGTCGACGTGTTCGGCAGGCTGTTGCCGCTGCCGGTCGTGCCCGCCCTGCATGTCGAGGAACTCGCACTTTCACTGGTCTACGGCCTCTTGACCGCGCTCGCGTTCGGGCTTTGGCCGCTTGGGAGCGTGCATGACGTGCCGGTGGCGGCGCTGTTTCGCGAAGCCGTGGCGAGCCCGTGGCATCGCCCGCGCTGGCGCTATCTGGCGCTGATGGCCGTGGTGGTTGCGTCCCTGATCATTGTGATCGTCGGGCTGGCCTACGACAAGCGCGTCGCAAGCATCTTCGTGGCGTCGTCGATCGCGGTGTTTGCCGTATTGCGCGGAATTGCCTTGGGCCTGATGGCGCTGGCAAGCCGCCTGCCGCGGACGCGATTCACCATGCTGCGGCTGGCGATTGCAAATATCCACCGGCCGGGCGCGCTGACGCCCTCGGTGGTGATGTCGCTCGGTCTGGGTCTCGCGGTGCTGGTCACGATCACGCAAATCGACGGCAACCTGCGGCGTCAATTCCTGGCGGCGCTGCCAGATCGCGCCCCGTCTTTCTATTTCATCGACATTCCTTCGAGCGATGCCGACCGCTTCGCCGCCTTCCTGAAACAAGCCATGCCGGATTCAACGGTCGAGGAGGTACCGATGCTGCGCGGGCGGATCGTCGCGGCGCGAGGCGTGAGGGCGGAGGACCTCAAACCCTCCACCGACAGCGAATGGGTCCTGCAGAGCGATCGCGGCCTCACCGCAACCGGCGAAATCCCAAAGGGATCAAAAATCGTCGAAGGCAAATGGTGGGGTCCGGACTATGACGGGCCGCCGCTGGTATCGATCGAGAAAAAGATCGCCGAAGGCCTCAAGCTCAAGCTCGGCGATGAAATCGTCGTCAACGTGCTCGGCCGCGACATTCCGGCCAGGATCGGCAACATGCGCACGATCGACTGGCAGGGGCTCGGCATCAATTTCGTGCTGGTGTTCTCGCCCAGCACCTTCAGAGGCGCGCCGCATACGCATATCGCGACCCTGTCCGAGGCCAATCCGGACTCCGCAAAGGACGCGGCGATCATCAAATCGGTGGCCGACGCATTCCCGATGGTCACGACCGTTCGGGTGCGCGAGGCGCTGGAAACGATCGGCACGGTCGTCACCAATCTCGTGCTGGCGATCCGCGGAGCCAGTGCGGTCACGCTGATTTCGGCCGTGCTCGTATTGGGCGGGGCGCTCGCCGCCGGCCATCGGCACCGCGTCTACGATGCCGTCATTCTCAAGACTCTGGGAGCCACAAGGGCGCGCCTGCTCGGCGCCTACGCGCTGGAATATCTGATGATCGGACTTGCGACAGCCATGTTCGGGGTCATTGCCGGTTCCGTCGCAGCCTGGCTGATCGTCACCCGGTTGATGACCTTAACCTTTATCTGGCAAGTCGGAAGCGCCGCAGCGGTGGTCGCGGCGGCGCTCTTCGTCACCGTGGGGCTGGGACTTGCCGGAACACTTCTGGCCCTGAACCAGAAGCCGGCCGCGGTGTTGCGAAACCTGTAATATAAAGATTTTATAAAAAAAGCAGTCTTAACCGCCCCCTCGGGTGCGGAGCGACATTCAGCCGCGCATAGCGGCTTGCGGCGGTTGTGCTAGTTTCCCAGATATCAGCCAGTGCCAGATGCCGTTAGATGACGCAAAATTAATGTCAGCAATTCGCGGTATCTGGGATAGATTCGGAACTGGCGTCGCAAGGTTCCTTGCGCTCCCGCCGGACAAACAACAGGAATTCGACCATGTCGGACCTAGACCGTAACTATGCCTCTCCATTCGGCCGGGCCGCCGGGCGCGTTGACGCCGCGACCGTCGACGCCGGTCTGCGCGCCTACATGCTGCGCATTTACAACTACATGAGCATCGGGCTGGCCATCACCGGCCTCGCGGCGCTCGGAATCTACATGGCGGCCGTGACCAACGACCCGTCGGGAGCCGCCGCCAAGATCGGCAACGCGTTCCTGACGCCCTTCGGCTACGCGATGTTCGTGAGCCCCCTGAAATGGCTGTTCATCCTGGCGCCGCTCGCCATGGTGTTCGTGATCTCCGCCGGCATCAACCGGCTGCAGCCCGCGACCGCCCAGATGCTGTTCTGGGTGTTTTCAGCGCTGATGGGCATTTCGCTATCCTCGATCTTCTTGGTGTATACCCACACCTCGATCGTGCGGGTGTTCTTCATCACCGCCGCCACCTTCGGCGCGCTCAGCCTTTATGGCTACACGACACGGCGTGACCTGACCGGAATGGGTTCCTTCCTGATCATGGGCCTGTTCGGCGTCGTCATTGCAAGCCTCGTCAACCTGTTCCTCGCCTCGACGATGCTGCAGTTCGTGGTCTCGGTGGTCGGTGTCCTGGTTTTCGCAGGGCTGACTGCCTGGGATACCCAGCGGCTGAAGAACGAATACATCTATGGCTATGCCCAGCAGGGCGGCGACGTGGCGGAACGCGCAGCGATCACTGGCGCATTGTCGCTCTATCTGAACTTCATCAACCTGTTCACGCTGCTCCTGCAATTGCTCGGTCAGCGTGACTGACCGCTCTGGCGGCCTGTAGCAGGACCATCGAAGCCCCGGCCCGGTCGCCGGGGCTTTTCTTTTGCGATGGGCAAAAATAATCTTTGTGGCATGCCTTCTTTCGAAATGTCTTCGCTTGAAATCAGGCCGGCCGCCGCCGCCGACCTGGCCTCCATCACCGAAATCTACGAACATGCCGTCCGTTTCGGCACGGCGACCTTCGAACTCACTCCGCCAGACCTTTCCGAAATGACGGGCCGCTTTGACGCGCTGGCAGCCGGCGGCTTCCCTTACTTCGTTGCAGTGCTCGATGGCCGCGTGGTCGGATACGCCTATGCGGGTGCCTACCGGCCGCGACCGGCCTACCGTTTTACGGTGGAGAATTCGATCTATTTGCAGCCCGCGATCCAGGGACGCGGGATTGGACAAAAATTGCTGCAACGGCTGATCACCGAATGCGAGGCGCGCGGCTTTCGTCAGATGATCGCGGTGATCGGCGATTCCGCCAATGCCGCATCGATCGGCGTGCATTCAAGATGCGGCTTTCAGATGATCGGAACCCACCCGGACGTCGGCTTCAAGTTCGGCCGCTGGCTCGACACGGTGATGATGCAGCTTGCGCTCGGCGAGGGTGCGCGCACCATACCGGCCACATCGGAAAGCGATTGAATCAACGCCGTCATTTCAGGGTGGCACGCGCGGCCGAACACGAAAATCCTCTCGCAGCGACGGCGGGTGAACAATCTGGGGATGTTCCGGAATAAGCTGTCGCGCCGGTCCGCAATGCGGCTCGCGGACGGGTTAAACCAGCTCCGGCTTACGGTCGATTGCGAGCAGGACGCGATCCAGCTCATGGCCTCGACGCAGGATCAAGCCGGTCGAGGAGATCACGCTGTAGATCCCTTGCTTGCGCGCCAGGCGAGGGTCCTTCTCGATGCGGTAAATCGGAACTTCGGAAGCGCGCCGGAATATCGAGAACACCGCGCGGTCGCGCATGAAATCGATGGCATAATCACGCCATTCGCCGTCGGCGACCATGCGTCCATACAGATTCAGGATACGATGGAGTTCGAAACGATTGAACGTCACACGGTTTGGCAAGGCGGTCGCAGCGGCGTGGCGCGCCACTGCGCGGGCCTCACTTGGATCGGCTTCCTCCAATGTCGAACTCATCGCGTTTCTCCCGTCATCTGGACGACATGATTGCGCTGACTGACCTCCGCCGCAAGAGGGACCATGGGGTCGCGGGCGGCACCTGCGAGGAATTGTTCCCGCACACGAGTTACATTCAGTCGCACTTGCCCGTGCAGACCGTCACATCATCGTTAGCAGGAATCATAATGCCGCCCCACTTCCGCCCATCGCCCGCCCTGCTGAATTGCGACAAGGGGACACTGCGTTGGCCCGGTCCTTTCGATACCGGATTCCTCAGCCCCCAGCCCCCCGGGGTCGCAGGGATCGGGTCTATCGCAGTGCAGATTATCCCCGCTGGGCCAACGCGAGTTGGTCCTTTTCTTTTTTAAGCACACTCGGTGCAGGGGTTCGACTCTGGCATTGACCAGAAATCCCTCGCCTGTCACGCCGATCTAAACCCCATCCGGCATTTTATCTGACAATCGATGAGTGTCGGCACATGAGCGTGACCGAGCTGCTCTCAAGTCACAACTAAACAGCTGCGAATTCCGCAACCGGCAATCGCGCTTTCAAAAATGGGTGGTATCGTCGGATGTTCGACTCGTCCGGCGCCTGACGGTAGCCTTGCACACGGGGGTGACGATGCGGAAATTCCTGGCGACTCTGACCGGCCTGTTCTTGACTTCATTCATGGGATTGGGCCTCGCCCGGGCCGGCGCGGACGACCTCGCAGGAAGCTGGACTGTAACCTGGTCCAACACCTCGAAGAATGAGATGAAGTTCGCCAACAAGAACGGGCGCTTCTCGGGCAGTTACGAAAATGACGATAAGGAAAGCTGTTCGCTCACCGGCAATTATCTCGCCTCAAATCAGCATGTGGCGCTTCAGATCGTTTGCCCGAATTGGGATATTCG
>Ga0307474_10001860_pt1 | contig 15213 bp, 14 predicted proteins | sample atmos_gasesECM1C_2_FD_203312 | JGI IMG/M metagenome (GOLD analysis project Ga0307474, IMG submission 203312) | Hardwood forest soil microbial communities from Morgan-Monroe State Forest, Indiana, United States - atmos_gasesECM1C_05 | ecosystem: Environmental > Terrestrial > Soil > Temperate... | reverse complement strand
GGCTGATTCGCTTGGGCTGGCGGCGAAGTTGCTGAAGGACCACATGAATATCTTTATCAACTTTGAGGAAGAAATTGAAACCGGCACGTCGTCTTCAGACGATCGCAAGCCCGAGATTCACAACGAGAACCTGAACCGTTCCGTGGAGGAGCTCGAACTTTCAGTGCGCAGCTACAACTGCCTGAAGAATGCGAACATCCAGACCATCGGAGAGCTGGTGCAGAAGACCGAATCGGAAATGCTCAAGACCAAGAATTTCGGCCGCAAGTCGCTGAACGAGATCAAGGAGATTTTGTCCTCGATGGGTCTGAGTCTGGGCATGAAGATCGACGAGCACGGCAATGCCGTGCCCGGGCCCACGTCGAACCAGGTGCTACCGGCTTCCGCTTACGGACCGGACGATCAACTGTAAGAATCAGTGGTCAGTGGCTAGTGGTCAGTGGTCAGAAAACGAAAGACCACTAGCTCCCGACCAATCGCAGCAGAACCGAATACTGGCCACTGACCACTGGCCACTGATCACTGAGGTTTTCCATGCGTCACAAAGTTGCAGGATACAAACTTGGACGGAATACGGCGCACCGGCGTTCACTGCTGCGCAACCTGGTCACCTCGGTGATCGTAGAAGAGCGCATCGAGACGACCGTTCCCAAGGCGAAGGCCGCCCGGCCAATCGTCGAGAAGATGATCACGCTGGGCAAGCGTGGCGACCTCGCTGCGCGGCGCCTCGCTACGGCGTATCTCATGACGGACGAAGCCGTGGTGAAGCTGTTCGACACCGTTGGCCCGCGTTTCGGCGATCGCGAGGGCGGTTATACACGCATCATCCGCACGCACTGGAATAAGGGTGACGGCGCCGACAAAGCTTTTCTCGAACTGCTGGGCAGCGAAAAAATTCTCGACGAGAAGAAGGAAAAGCGCGCCGAGGCTCGCGCCAAGAAAGCTGCCGAAGCCAAAAAGGCCATGGAAGAGGCCGAAGCGCAGGCGCAGGCCGAGAGCGAGAGTGCACCGGCTGAGGGCGGCGAAAAGAAAGAGTAGTTTTCTATTGAGGCATTCAGAGACACGGCGCGAGCCGTGCCTTTTTCCTAGTGGATCAATTCCACGACGACTACCACGAGGGACACGAAGTCACCCGAACGAATACATCTCCCGAGATCCTGCCGAATCTCTCTTTGCGAGAAGCTATTGCCCCAGCGGCCCGCTGACGGTTCCGATGAAGCCCGTCTTGTTGTCGAGAACGGCGAGGCGAAGTTCACTTCCGCCTGACGGAACATCCAAATCAATCGGCACCATCATGCCTTTATCCAGAATCTGTTGGTACGTTCCGGCGTCAAACGAGCGGTCAACCTTGACGCTGCGCGTAGCCAGACTTTTGCCATCCGCACCAAAAATGCAGGCGTAGAGGCTCACGTTCACTTTCTTGCTTCCGCCCGAGTCTTCCGTAGTCACGGTGCGAGCGTTCACAAGGAACACGACGCGAACTTTTCCAGGGTCGGTGGGCTTGGCTTGCGCCATGAAGGAAATCTGTGTGGCGGGCGCGTTGAACTGCAGAGCCGCGGCCACGTCCTGATCGTAGTTGGCGTTCTTGGCTGACGTGTTATCGACGGCGAAATAGCCTTTGCGATAACGAATCTGGGTATCGCCGTGGGCGAGTTTGATTTTGATGGTCCGGTACTTGCCGTCCCATTTTTTGTTTTCGGGGTAATAACCGATCTCGTAGGAGGCAGTGTCATCAGCGGCGGCGAGCGCAACGCCGTTTTTGATTTCGTTCTGGTTGATGTAAGGTTTGCCGCCGGTCTCGGCAGCCACTTCCTCCATCGTGCCCTGGCTGGCCTCGAGGCTTGCTCCTTGGGCGATGGCTTGATTGGCTAACCCTGCGCCGTGGATATCAGTGTCGTACCGGCCATTGTAAGTGGTGTTCATGCCGCCCAACAGGCCATGGAGGTCCACGGGATAGATGGCGATGTTGCTGGTGGCCAATTGCGCTTCCGCTTCGCGGATCGCTTCGCCATGAAGTTCCCGCTCCTGGCCCGCATAAACAGCGGCGGAGCGCAATTGCACCGATTTGCTTTGCGACACTGGGAGATCGGCCAACATTTCGGCGTCAGTCATGTTGCGGTTTTCGGGAATCAAGTCAAAAGGCAGTTCAGCGGTGAGCCATATTACGTTCTTGCGTCCTTGCAGACCGCCCAGCATGCGTGAAAGGGCCCGCATTGCATCGATCGTGATCAAGGTTCGACGTTCGAGGTTATAGGCAATAGGAGCGGTGGCGAAATCGGAGACCGCCTGTTGGGTCGACACAAACACTTGCCCGCCTTCGCGCGAAGACTTGGTTGGCTGGAGGTCGGGGGGCGCCCGGTTCAGGTTGTTCGACAGAATTTGCGATTCTGGTTTGAAATTCTTGATCGCGGTCAGCAGAACTTGTGGGTCGCTGGTGAACTGCTGCAGGACATGCAAGCGGTCGGTCAAAGCGAGGACGGCCATGGGACGTCGAGACTGCCCCTGTTCAGCTACGTACTTCAGCATCTCTGTCCGCGCGTAGGCCTGTTGTTCGAAGGGAGAGTTGGCTGCGTCCAGGACTAGGACGATGGGAACGCCGGCTGGGCCCACATTCTCTGGACGATTGGAAAAGATCCCCGGCGGAGCCGAGGCGGGGGACATGCGATTGGCGGAGGCAGGAGGAAGGAAGACGCTGACCTTTTGCTTCTTTCCATTTTCTTCCACCGTAAAATCATCAGCCGTCAGGCCGGTAACGGCCTGCCCCCTCTTGTCGGTCACCACCACATCGAGCACCACGAGCCTGGTATTGGCGCGAAGGGTAAGAGACGGGACGTCGGTGGCGGATTGCTGAGCTAGGAGAGGGGCAGGGGCGGCAGTGAGACTACTGACCAGGAGCGCTGCCATTAGCTTGTGGGACGCAGAGTTGGGCATATCAGGCCTCGGATGCTCGGCAGATTCAGAACGCCTGAAATTTACTCCGTTTCGGCGGGCTTGGCAAAAGGAAACCACTCGTACATGTCCGGTTGCGTGTCCCGCTGGTAATCTTTCCTCGCTATCGCCATCTCCTTAAACTCTATGGAATGGCCGTCACTCGCACACAAATCGGGATCGCCGTTGGCGGCGGAGTTCTGCTGGTGATGGTGTTTGTCGGCTACCTATGGTGGCTGAGCAATCAGGGGCCGGTACTGGCGCGCTCGGAGGATCACGATCCATTGACCGGGCTGCCGGTCAGCATCAAGATGAATCCGCTGCGCGATCGCTCGACCGAGCGCGCAGCGAACAAGTTCATTCGCGAGCTGCGCGACGGGCACTGCGACGATGTGCTGGCCAAGTGGGAGCACGATTACCATAAGAAGTACGCGAAGTACATTTGCGAGTCCGAAGCGCAGCACCCGCTGCTCTCCTGGGAACTGGTCGAGTGGGAAGAGGCGCCGCCACTGATCATCCTGCACTACCGCAGCAAGCGGCTGGCGAATTCTGGCCCGGACCATCCCGGAATCGATCAGGAACTCTTCACCGTGACCACAGAGAATAAAGGTGGGGAGTGGGTCGTTACTAAGTACGACGCGATGTACTAGGAGCAGCTATCAGTTTTCAGCCTTCAGTAACAGCCGTCTGACTACGTCACAGACAGGTTCCCTCCTTACTTAATGTGAATCTCTGTTAGGGCGTCGGTCGAGCTAAATTCCAAAGCAATATAGACATTCCATTCACAGATGAGATCGTTTTCCTCTCCAACTTTGATCTCATAGGTCGGTCCATCGCCGCCGCCAATCCGGACGGGATAGTATTCAACGTGTCGCAAGTCGAGGTAGTGCCTGACGTCCGCTTGCCGCATGCCGATGTGAAGATTACGCTGAAACTGCGCGATTGCTGTTTGATAAGCGGAGTCGCGGCGGGCTTGTCTGATTCTCGAATAGATCGGCCAAGTCAGAGCCAGGGCAACGGCGAAGACTGCGATCAGCGCAACTCGTTTCTTCATACGCTGAAGAGGATTTTACAGCTTGTTTGGCAGCTGAGCCCCCGAATCCGAAGCCTTGCCCGAGAGGGTGTCCGTGGTAAAACTTTTCTATGCCTGCCCCCGCCCCCGAGCGCTCCTCTGAGTCTCAGCCTTCTGCTGGTCGCAACATCTACGCCTTCGGCATTACTTCCTTTCTCAACGATACCGCCTCCGAGATGGCGTATTGGGTTCTGCCGGCATTCCTGATTTCGTTGGGAGCGGGACCCGCGCAGTTGGGGCTGATCGAAGGCATCGCCGAGAGCGTCGCGTCGTTCGCCAAACTCTTCTCGGGATATCTCACTGACCGCATCGAGAAGCGCAAGCCGATCGTTGTGGCGGGATATTTCGTGGCTAATGCGGTGAAGCCATTGCTCGCCTTGGCGACGGCGTGGTGGCACATTTTACTGATTCGATTCAGCGACCGACTGGCTAAGGGAGTGCGCGGGGCGCCGCGCGACGTGATGGTCGCCGAATCGGTGCCCAAGGAGCGACTGGGATCGGCGTACGGCCTGCTTCAGTCTATGGACTCGGCGGGGGCGATAGCCGGGCCTCTGACTGCGCTGCTGCTGGTGGCGCGTTATGGAATTCGCGGCGTATTTTGGGCCGCGGCGGTTCCCGGCGCGCTGTGCGTTTTGGTGGCGCTGTTCGGGATTCGCGAGACCAAGCACGGGAGGCCCGAGCACTCCAATGTAGAGCCTGCAAAGAAGTCCGCAATTATCCCCCATGCATCCGGGGGTGCGCTGCCGGGGGCGTTTTATATGGTTCTGATCGCGGTGACTCTGTTTTCGCTGGGGAATTCGAGCGATATGTTTCTGGTGATGCGGGCGCAGAATGTGGGCATCCCGGTAAAGCTGGTGCCGTTGCTAGGGCTGGTGTTCAATCTTACGTACACGCTGGGATCATGGCCTGCGGGGTGGTTCAGCGATCATTTCTCGCGGCGCAGGATCGCTGCCACCGGATATTTAATTTTCGCCGCGGTGTATTATGTCTTCGGACGGGCTCCCTCTACGCTCGCCATTTGGATCACGATGGCCGTCTATGGGTTGTACTACGCCTTGACGCAACCAGTGCTAAAGGCGCTGGTGGTGGAGACGGTGGTGGAGGAGGTGCGCGGGCGGGCGCTGGGCGTCTATTTCTTTTCGACCAGCGTAGCGACCCTGGCGGCCAGCCTGATTACCGGAGAACTTTGGAAGCAGTACGGCGCGGGTATTCCATTCTATTTGTCTGCCGTTCTGGCCGCGGTGTCGGCGATGCTGCTGGCGGTTCAGACTGGCGGCGGCAAAGGCAAGGCAGCAACCCATTAGATAGGTTAGGCATCGAAGCTGCGCCTCGGCTTGTTCTCGCCGTGCGGGAGCGCCCTTCGTGATTTTCGCAAGAGCTTCGTGGAAGCTGACGGAGACTATTGCGGTTTCTAGAACCGCTTTTGGCGAGTCATGCTTTTCGGGCAAAGCGAGAAAGCTGTCCGCAAGTGGCTGGCGGCCCACGTTGCTGGTCGCTGGCGCCCTCCTTGCCATTTCGACTCTTACCTCTTGCGGTGGCAGCGCGGCAATGCCGACGCCGACGCCCCCTGCGCAAGCCCCCACGGTCGAGATCGCGGCCAATCCTACGACAATCGCCCAGGGTAGTTCGTCCATGCTTACCGTGACCGCGAGCAATGCGACCCAGATCGTGATCTCGGACAACGTGGACAGCAGCACAATGGCGCTGGCCGCAACCGGTGGAACCCAAAGGGTGACTCCGGCCACGACGACAACTTATACGGCGACTGCAACTGGCCCCGGGGGCACGACGACGGCTCAAGCCGTCATTACTGTGACGCCCAGCGCAGTGGCTCCAACCGTCACGATCACGGCGAATCCAACCACCATCACGCAGGGTGGTTCGTCCACGCTTACGGTGACCGCCAGCAACGCTACACAGGTAGTGATCTCCGACAACATCGACAACACCAAGTACACGCTGGCTGGAACCGGCGGGACACAAGTCGTTACGCCCGGAGCGACGCTAACCTATACGGCAACAGCCACCGGTGCAGGCGGTACGGCCACGGCTCAAGTCAACATTACTGTGAATCCCAGCCCGACGGCTCCTACGGTCACCATTACGGCGAATCCGTCCGCCATCGTGCAAGGAAGTTCGTCGACGCTGACGGCGAGTGCGACGAATGCGACACAGGTGGTCATCTCCGACAACGTGGACAGCGCGAAGTACACGCTGGCTGGAACCGGCGGGACGCAAAAGGTCACGCCGAGCACAACGACAACTTATACGGCGACGGCGACTGGCGCAGGAGGGTCGGCGACGGCAACCGCTGTGGTCACCGTTACAGCGCCGCCTCCCACGGTCACGATCACGTCGAATCCGGCAACTATCACTAAGGGTAGTTCGTCCACGTTGACTGTAGCGGCAAGCAACGCAAGTCAGGTAGTGATCTCAGACAACGTGGATGGCAACACCTACACACTGAGCAGTACGGGCGGAACGCAAACGGTGGCTCCGACGACTACGACAACATATACGGCGACTGCCACGGGCCCCGGCGGTTCGGCTAAGGCCACAGCCAGCGTCACCGTGAATTCTGTGGGTTCGGCGAATTCGATCAATCATGTCATCTTCATGCTGCAGGAAAATCGCAGCTTCGATACGTATTTCGGCATGTTGAATCCTTATCGCAAAGCTCACGGCTGGAGCGTGGGCGATGACGGGAACGTCTACAACGTCGACGGCATTGACGACAAGCTGACCACCACGTCGAACGACGAAGGGACGTCGTTCTCGCTGTTCCATACTGTAAGTAGTTGCCTGGACGATATGAGCTCGGCGTGGCTGGAAAGTTATGGCGACGTCAGCCGGTACGACTTCAGCCCAACCCGTGGCATTTACATGGATGGCTTCGTGCACACGGCGGAGAATTTCGGCAAATCCGGGGCCGGAAGCGGAAGCTTCACCGATCTGACTGGCAAACGCGCGATGGCGTACTACACCGATACTAGTGTGTCGGGGACCCCGCAACTGAACTACTACTACTACATGGCTTCGCAGTTTGCGTTGTCGGACCGGTGGTTTTCCCCGATTTCGGCGAAGAGCACGCCGAACCGCCTGGCAACTTTGACCGGCGGAACGACGCAAGGATTGGTGCATGATCCGTTCGTCGATGACAAGCAGCTGCCGCTCAACACTGAGACCGTATTTCAGGAACTGGACTTGGCTAGCCCGGCGGTCACGTGGAAGATCTATTATTCGCTGACCCAAGGGGGTTGCGACGAGACGGATGGAGATTGCGGCAACCAGAGCAATGGGAGCCTGCTTCCGGCCATCAGCTTTTCGGATTTCAAATACTCTGGCAAATATCTCTACGGCAATTCTTCGGGAGCAGCCTGCTCTCCGCCCACGGTCGGGTCGAGCGCTGTGGGAGATGCATCGAATTCGTTTTGTATCGACACGGCGCACATCGCACCGCTGAACCAGTTCTTCAAAGACGCAGCGAACGGAACGCTGGCCAGCTTCTCTTATATTGATCCGGGCTTTGGCCATAACGATGAACATCCGGGGTCGGGACAGTCAATATTCGCGGGCCAGGCGCAAATCGCAAATATTCTGAACCAATTCATGAGCAGCAAGCCTTGGGCCGATTCCGTCTTTTTCTTGAGTTATGACGAAGGCGGCGGCCCTTACGACCACGTGCCTCCGGTTCCGCAGCATTCGAACGACAACACCATTATGGGTGACATGGGATTTCTGCCTGGCGGGAGCATCGCGGACATTATTACGATTGCGGTCAATCCGGATTCCGACACGCCTTGTCTGGCGAATGGTCCGCCCGATAGCAATGGAAATCCGACGCCGACTGCGAATTGCGACTTGCAATCGACTGATCCTGGAGCAAAGTCGACGGACGCACCCGCGGTACAGGGATTCGCTGCACAGTTGGGATTCCGTCTGCCCAACCTGGTGATCTCGCCATTCACGCGGAAGCATTATGTGTCGCACGTGCCGATGGACCACACGGCGATCATAAAGTTTGTTGAGAATCGATTCATCGGACCGTCTGCGCATCTGACTAAGCGGGATGCGGCGCAGCCGGACTTGTTGGATTTCTTCGACTTCACCAATGTGCCGTGGAAGATTCCGCCGGCGTCGTCGACCATTCCGGTTCCTCCCGCCGTGGGATCGACCTGCACACCCGCCAGCATGTAGGAACTCTGAGGGTGGACCTCGGCGCACCAGACGTCAGGCCCGTGAACCCGGCAACTTGCCGGCAATCATCACGTAATCGGTAAACGTGACTTCTTCGCCGACCAATTCGGGCGTATAAATCGATTCGAAGTCCCTGACCGCCTCTGACTGTCCGTGACGAACTTGAGCGGCTTCGTCCTCGAAGATGAATAGATGTAAGAAGCGAGTCGGATCGTCTGTCTGCTGCCAGGCGAGATACATATGCGTGCCAGGCTCATTTTTTTGCACATACCCAACGAACTCTTTGATGGCTTGCTTGACCTTGTTTATTCCCGACGGTTTGACTTGATAACCACCCGTCTGATAGATCGGCATCTGCAAAATCTCCTTTCGAATGATCTGAACAACGAGGATGCTACGCGGCCTGCGCTGGCTGCGGCGGGGCATTAATTTGCTGCAAGAGCTCCATCATGGCCATTTCGACCCAGTGTTCGCGAATCTTTCCGTCATGCAGGCGGTAGATATGAATCTCGGTCCAGTGGGTGCGTTTATTGGTGGGCGGTTCTCCCATGAGGGATCCACGATGGGTCGCGACCGCCGAACTTCTCTCGACAACTTTGTCGTCGCCGGCGATGAGATCTTCTTCCGTTACCACCACATCCGGGAAAGCTCCGTTCATCATCCGCCCAACTTGTTGAAATCCCTCTAGACCAGAAGGAAGGGGCATGCGGAAGTGGTGCGTGAAATCTTTGTCGAAGAGATGAGCAATGCCGTCGACGTTGTGTTCGTTCTTGAAGATTCGAGTGAACTCCCTCACTACTTGCTTATTCCGTTCTTCTTGCATGAATCGTCCTTTCTGATCGTATAGACCTGTGCAGGGGCGTCGGATGCAGCCGCAAAAACTCCATGGGAGCCTGTTTGACTATGCGTGTTGCCGAACTCGCTCCTTATTGCGGCGTTCCGCAAGAAAGGCCGCGAATTTCTCTGCGATTGTGCTCCAACCGTTTTCGTATCGCTGAGCCAACTCTGGATTTGTGAAACGTTCGTGGGTGATTACGAGCTCGCTTTCGTCACCATGGGCGATAAATTCGACAGTGACTAGGGTGATCTCGCCGGGTTTCTCGACTGCCGACCACGTAAAAGCGAGCTTCGCGGGCGGTTCTACGATCTGGTAGATCCCGGTGTGCTCGTGCACCTGGCTTTTGCTTTTCATGATGATGTGGAACGAGCCACCAACGCGCACATCAAGAGTAGCCTCGGCCGACACCACGTCACCGGGACACATCCACTCGCGCATACCCTCGGGATCGATCCAGGCCTGGTAGACGATCTCGCGCGGGGCCGGCATTCTGCGCCGGGCTACGATTCGGTGCCTGCCGTCAGCGGAGGTTTCCATAGGCCTTTCCTTTCTTTGCGGCTTTGAATTTCTTCTCGACATAGACTGCCAGCGCGTCCAGCCGGTCGTCCCAGAACTGGCGATAGTGCGCCATCCAGGCATCGGCTTGGCGCAGGGGACGCGCCTCAATCCGGCAGTGGTGCTGGCGCCCTTTGATTTCGCGACGCAACAAGCCGGCCCGTTCCAGCACCATCACGTGCTTGGAAATCGCGTTCAATGAGACGGGGAAAGGCTCGGCAATTTCGTTGATAGTGGCGGGACGGCGCGTAAGCGAGCGTAGAATTGCGCGCCGCGTGGGATCCGCCAGCGCCGAAAAGATGCGGTCGAGTTCCGCGGAATCTGTATGCTCAACCATGCGGTTGAATATTATCCACGGTGTTATTCCGTGTCAAATCATCGTTTGTCAAAAAAATGTCAAAAGAAAAGTGGACCGGGCAAACGGAGGCATCTGCCTCTACGGTGTCTGCTTCGTCGCTTCTGCGTGGGGGCTCTGAAGATGGAGGCGGGGGTGCCTTCTCGAGAATCTTCCAAAAGACCAATAGCAGAGGAAGAGCAGGATTTGTGCGGCGATTGCGGCGCAAGTGTCGAGAAGAACGTCCCATGGCGTGCCGGTGCGGGAGGGAAGATAGCTCTGATGCCATTCGTCGAGACTGGCCACAATGGCGGTTCCCGCGACTGCCATGCTCGCCCAGCGCAAGGTCCATTTGAAGTTTTCGATCGACGGAAAAGTTTCGCGCCAGGCGCGAAATAGCAGAATGCTCAGCAGACCGTAGCCGAAAACGTGTCCACCCTTGCGGATAAAGAAGTGCCAGTGCTGGAAGTGCACATGGTCCATCCCGAACAAAAAATGCAGCAGGGGATAAAGTATGCGGCTGGTGTTGCTCGAGGAACCGAGATTCGATGACTCAAGGAAAATTACGATCAGCCACAGGACTGCGGCGATCCATGTTTTCAGGACACGGTGACGATCGGGGCTCAACGGAGTGCGGCGCCCGCTGTGAGAACACCCCCACTTCTCGCGAAAGACGCGAGAAATGGGGCACCCGGATTCGATGGTTGTGTACCTAAATTTCTATTCGATGGCATAGTTTGGGGCCTCGCGGGTGATCATGACGTCGTGGACGTGGCTTTCTCGGAGGCCCGCGCCGCTGATGCGGACGAAGCGTGTCTTCTGCAGAAGTTCGGAAATGGTCGCGCAGCCGCAGTAGCCCATGCCGGACTTCAATCCGCCGACCATCTGGTGGACGATCATGGCGACCGAGCCACGATAGGGAACGCGTCCCTCGATGCCTTCGGGAACCAGTTTGCCCAGGCGGTTCGATTCGCCATCGGGCGCCGAAACCGACGCGGAAGAATCACCTTCCGTGCTCTGAAAATAACGCTCGCTGGAGCCTTGCGCCATCGCGCCAATCGAACCCATACCGCGGTAGGACTTGAAGGAGCGGCCTTGATAGAGAATCAGCTCGCCGGGACTTTCGTCGGTGCCGGCGAAGAGCGATCCAATCATGACGGCACTCGCGCCAGCAGCCAGCGCTTTGGTGACATCTCCGGAATATTTGATGCCACCGTCGGCGATGATAGGAACGCCCGTGTCTTTCATGGCTCGGTAGGCTTCGGCGATGGCGGTAATCTGCGGCACGCCGGCGCCGGTGACGATGCGTGTAGTGCAAATCGATCCTGGCCCGATGCCAACCTTGATGCCGTCGGCTCCGGCGCGCGCCAATTCGCAGGCCCCGTCGAAAGTTGCTACGTTTCCGGCGAGAAGTTCGACTCCCGGCAATTTCGATTTCATCTGCTTCACCGCGTCCAGCACTTTGGTTTGATGGCCGTGCGCGCTGTCGATAGCGATGACGTCGACTTTCGCTTCGGCGAGTTCCTGGGCGCGCTCGAGAAAATCTCCCGTAGCGCCGATCGCCGCGCCCACACGCAGGCGGCCTTGTGGATCCTTGGCGGCGTTGGGATATTTGAGCTTTTTCTGGATGTCCTTGACCGTGATCAGACCTTTCAGGTTGTACTTGTCATCGACCACGAGGAGCTTTTCGACTCGGTGCTGGTGGAGAATTTTTTCGGCTTCTTCGAGCGTGGTTCCGACGGGCACAGTGATGAGATTTTTCTTGGTCATCACTTTGTCGATCGGAATGTCGAAGCGGGTTTCAAAGCGCAGATCGCGGTTGGTGAGGATGCCCACCAGTTTGCCGTGATCGGTGATGGGGACGCCGGAAATCTTGTACTTGCGCATGACTTCGAGCGCGTCGCTGACTCGGTCGGTGGCAGACATGGTTACGGGGTCGACGATCATGCCGCTCTCCGAGCGCTTCACTTTGTCGACTTCGTTGGCCTGCTGCTCGATGGTCAGGTTGCGATGGATGATGCCGAGGCCGCCCTGCTGGGCCAGCGCGATGGCCATGTGCGATTCAGTGACGGTGTCCATGGCAGCGCTTACGACGGGAATGTTCAAGCTGATCTTGCGCGTGAGCTGAGTCTGCGTGCTGACCTCAGACGGAATCACATCGGAACGAGCGGGCAGCAGAAGGACGTCATCGAAAGTTAGAGCCTCAGGGACGGGAAAATGAATCATAGATTTTCGGGATCACCCAGCGTGTGGGTAAACATTCATTCTAGAGACGGGAGGGGATTGAAGCAAATGGGCACGCGGAGGTGATACCTGTAATCGCGATATTTCGCCACCTGATTCCTGCAATTCTTGCAATCGTAAATGTGGGCAGAAGGTACGTGAGACTCATATGTCCCGAATTTCAAGTAGATTACTTCTTTTGCCCCGGCGCTCCCATCGGCTATGGAGATTGCGACCTGTTCTGTCTCGACTCGCCATATCGGCATGTCACGAAGCGACCACTTTTTATAAAGCGCGTCGATTGCTGCACGGAGTTCATTTTCAGAAACTGACTTGTCGTACACAGCGGTAAGTCCGACTATTTCGCCATTCACAAGGTCGGTCATCACATGCGCTGGATAGACTAACGCTCCGTCGCCAGACGCTGGTTTCCACAACTGCGAGCACTCTACTGCGCGACAATGAATCAATTGCGGATTAGGCAGCACGATTTTTCGCGCCTTGCTCACCTGCGCAACCGAGGACAACGAAGCCAATAGTCCGAGAACAACAAGGACTCTGCATGCCCTACGCATAACCGCTCCCAAAGGCCACGTCTCCTTGGGCAGAAGCGATTATGTCGTGGCAGGCGACGGGCCGTAAGATTACTTACGTTACTCGGCCATAGCGCTCGAAACCCTCCATGAGCATCCACCAAGCGAGGTCACGTCCCATTCGTCGCCGTTACCGATGCTGGGGCCACTGCCTCCGCAAAAACCATAGCTCGCTGTTCGGTTAATTGGCGAAACCGGGGCGATAGCGTTCAAAATTTGTTTTTTCTCGGCTGTGTCCGGTTTGTTTTTTAATCACTAGGGGCGTATATTAAGTATTCGAGAACTGCTGTGTACCGGCTTTTGGCGAAGCACACCAGTGGGCGCAAGCCCACTTTTTCGTTGGAGCCCTTCGGTGTGCTGCCATCCGCCAGTAAGTCATTGGATTCATGGCGCTTGACGTTGAACGTGTGCGGGAAATCGCGGAGCGGGTAGCGGCCTCCAGCGGGCTCGAGATCGTGGAAATCGAGTTTCTCGGCGGTGGCAAGGCGCGCATGTTGCGGGTGTTTCTCGACAAGCCTGCGGCGGGGACGCATCCGCTAGCAGGGGTTACGCACGAGGACTGTGCGAACTTCAGCCGCGAGTTTGGCACGATCCTGGATGTGGAAGATGTGATGCCGGGGTCGTACACGCTGGAAGTCTCGTCGCCGGGCTTGGATCGGAAATTGATCAAGGCGGCGGACTTCACCCGGTTCACTGGAAGCCGCATGAAGTTGACGACCCGGCAGCCGGTGAATAATAACCGTCATTTCGAAGGACGTTTGGAAAGTTTTCAGGACGGCCGGCTGAAACTCGACTTGAGCGTGGCCAGCCACAAGTGGCGAAAGAAAATGGGCGCGGCCGCTGGCGAGAAGATTGAAATTGATTTCGCCAACGTAGAGAAGGCGAATTTGGTACCGGAGATTTAAGAAAGTGGTCAGTGATTAGTGGTCAGCAAGAACCTCTGCGGTTCCTCTGATACCAGGCACTGACCACTGGCAACTGGACACTGACTTTTATGGCTAGCGAGCTTTACAACACGATCGACGCACTCAGCCGGGAAAAAGGCATTGATCCGCAGATTGTAGTCAGCGCGGTGGAAGACGCCATTGTTATGGCTACGCGCAAGTACTACAAGTCGCAGGAAAATCTGCGCGCCAAGCTCGACAAGGAAACCGGCAAGATCAACGCTTTTGCGGTGAAGACCGTGGTAGAGACGCCGGAGCAGGTTGAGGATCCGAACCTGCAGGTCACGCTGGAAGATGCGCGCAAGGTCGATCCGGCGCTCGAGGTCGGCGGGGAACTGCAGATTCCAAAAGTGACCGAAGGCATTCTGGGACGCATTGCCGCGCAACTGGCGAAGCAGGTGATTTTTCAGAAGGTGCGCGAAGCGGAACGGGACACGGTTTACAACGAATACATCGGGCGCGTGGGAGAAATCGTCAATGCCACGGTGAAGCGCGTGGAAGGCCCCGATGTGATTTTCGATATCGGCAAGGCGGAAGCTCGCATGCCGCGCAAGGAGCAGTCGCGTCTGGAATCGTTTGCTATCGGCGAACGGGTGCGGGTGGTGATTGCCCGCGTGGAACGGGCTTCGAAAGGCCCGGGCGTCGTGGCTTCGCGCGCCGCGCCAGAGCTAGTGCAGCATTTGTTCCAGACGGAAGTTCCGGAAATTTACGACGGCACGGTTGTGATCCGGGCAATTGCGCGCGAGGCCGGCGAGCGCACCAAGATTGCGGTCATGTCCAAGGACAAGGACGTGGACGCGGTGGGAGCTTGCGTCGGCATGAAGGGGATGCGGGTGCAGTCGATCATCCGCGAATTGCGCGGGGAGAAAATCGACATCATCGAGTATCACGAAGATGCCGTAACCTTCGCCGAAAAAGCACTGCAGCCCGCAAAGGTGAGCCGCGTGACTGTGGTCGACAGCGCGGACAAGCACCTGGAGGTGGTGGTCGACGACAGCCAGCTTTCGCTCGCCATCGGGAAAAAGGGTCAGAACGTTCGCCTCGCGGCGAAGTTGCTCGGCTGGAAGATCGACATCAAGAGTGAGGAAGAGAAGCGCCAGGAAGTCGAGTTGCAGATGGCCGCGATGGCCCCGCAGGCCTCGACTCCGCTGGAAAATGTAACCGGGTTGGGTGAAGGGCTGGTCGAGAAGCTTAGCGCCGCGGGCGTGACCACGGTGGAAGCGCTCGCCGACATGACACCCGAACAGCTCGAGGCCATCGAGGGCATTGGCCCTAAAACGGTGGAAAAAATCAGTCTCGCGGTGAATAATTACTTTGCGAGCCTGGAAGCGGGCGCCGAAGGGGAAGTAGCGGCGGAGGGCGTGGCCGGCGAAGGTGAAGTTGTCGGCGAAGAGGTTGCGCCGGAAGCGGCCGCTGAAGCGGCCTCTGGCGAAGTTGCCGCGGAAGAAGGAGCGGCGGCTCCTGAGGCGACGGCGGAAGCCGAAGCCGCCTCGGAAGAACAGGAAGAGCGCGGGCCCGAAGACGGCTCC
>Ga0307474_10001859_pt1 | contig 15233 bp, 11 predicted proteins | sample atmos_gasesECM1C_2_FD_203312 | JGI IMG/M metagenome (GOLD analysis project Ga0307474, IMG submission 203312) | Hardwood forest soil microbial communities from Morgan-Monroe State Forest, Indiana, United States - atmos_gasesECM1C_05 | ecosystem: Environmental > Terrestrial > Soil > Temperate... | reverse complement strand
CCAAAGAATGGAGGAGCGCGCAACCGTATCTGTGAGATTTTGTAGGATGGCGGTGCCGCTCGAACCTCCCCAAATGGTTCCCGCCTGGCTAACTCCCATTGTTTCAATCGTATGAATTCAGAACGCCGATGGAACTGACGCTGGCATCCGACTTGCACTCTACTCCTGCAAATAAAAATATTGGCTTCCCGGGGTGGCCGGAACACAACCTCGACTGTGTTTCGGTTTTTGGGGGGTCAGTTGACAGAAGGGGGCTTGCACCGGCCCCCTTTTTTATTTCCGGTAGCGGGTCAGCAAAAGCACGCCAATCAGAATCACCAACTGTAGTGCACCTTGTAGGCCAACGTCTTTTCTCCGCCAGCCGGAAGCTGCAGGAGGAACTCTACGGTCTTGCTGTCGAGCTTCTTAAAAGCGTCAGAATTTTTGAGAATGTCCCAATTCGTCCACCGATAGAGATGTTCGACAACACGCACTTCAACGGCCTCGGTTTTGTGATTTCGCACCTTTATCTCGAATGTTTCGTCTAGCCAGCGGGCGTTGAAATCCGCCCTATAGTCGCTGCGGCTGCGCTCTCCGGTGATGTCAAACGCATTTCCAGTATAGAGTCGGATCGTCTCGTCCTTCGGCGTGTGATCGATGTTATTTTCGCCAGTGAACTCAAGCTGCCCGTCTTCATCACGTCGATAGAATCGCACGCGGCCCATCGGAAGCGGCATTCCCAGATGGTTGTCGGCGCTGTTTTTGAACTCTTGCATGACCCAAACTTTGGGATTGGAAAGGATGCCGTAGCTCTCCTGTTGGCGAATAGTCTCCTGCGGCCAATTTTGGTAGTTCGGGTCGATTTTGAGTCCGTCGTAGACGTAAACGGCCTTGGACTGTATGTCAGCGGCGCGGACCATCTCCACTTGCTTAGTTTCGCGATCGTGCAGGGTGGTGGTGTGCTCGAGTGTGTATAGGTGATACTCGTCGAAAGTTTTCTCGGTTACTGGCGGGCCGAATTGCACCGCAACCGCTCCTGCAGAGCTGTACCCTTGCATGCGGTTAAATCCTTGTGGCTGCACTTTGTTCACGTCACCTGCCATCAGTTTGATGTGGGCGTCGCGGAACGTTTTACCACTTTGATTATCCAGCGTGACCCAGCCGACCAGTTCCAGTACATTGGATTTCGGCGGCGCGACAACGTTGTAACTCGCTTGCCAATTCATGCCGCCCGTGACGTAGCTGAATTCGGTCGGCGCGGCGCCCGGCTTGTCCGCCAGCAGCTCCCACGAGAGTGTTGGCTTGAGAACAGTGTCGTCGGCCAGAGCAGGGAATGTCGGCTGACCTGGCAAGGAGAATTGCAGCCGTCCGTTCACCTCGATCACCGGCTGCTCGGTGCCCTGAGCCATCGCAGCCTGCTGGGCGTAATACTCCTGACCATAGGCTGGCAAGGCGTTGTAGTGGGGCACGTACCCGCTACGGATGATTTTGCCCTGTACGATATGCGTCGCGCCGTCCTTGTCGGCCACCACGAAATCGATCGTCTTGCCTTCGTATAGGGAAAGCAGCAATTGTTGGGTAACCGGATCATTGCGGTAATTCTGCTCGAGGATCTGAACCCGACGGGCGTTGTCGAGCGGACGCAGGATCACCGAATCAGGCTCAAGATGAGCCGTGATGTCCGTGACTTGAACGTGATTAACACCTGAGCGCAGATCGAGTGGCAGCTTTTGCCGCACCACCGCAAATTGCTGGTTGTAAACCGTGAGTGCCGGAGCGTCACCCTTTTGATCCTCGTCTGCGGCAGCGCAAACTGATTCGAACGAGCCGGGCGCGCCCAACAGTAGAACGGCCGCCAGCCATAAACTTCCGGTCCGCTGAACAAAGTTCATGTCTACCTCCGCAAATTAACTGGCGGGTGACAGTTGTTAGCGGGTTAGACGCTGCCGAGCGTACCGGGTTGCCACCGATATATGGACATGTTGAACTCAAAATGCCGGTAACCCTGGCCCCACAAAGATATAAACGGATTATTATTGATGTAAGTCAATTCCCTTCTAACGCCAATGCCTGCGGCACGATTGCGGTTTCACCCGGATCGGGGAAAACGGAGCGCACAACCCAGCCCAAAAAAGTTGCGCGCAAAGGTTTACAAGGACATCCTCGAGCGTTGACGGTCGTCATTTCAGACTGCCCCCGCCAGCTGTCTATCGCCCGCAAAAAAAGTGAGCCGCCGGTGGGGGTGCCGGCGGCTCTGGCGTGGGGGTCGGAGGGAAACAGCCTGAAGATCAAAGTTTTCGACGCTTGGCGATGGCTTGCTGCGGGGTCTCGTTTCCCGCGGCGCTCAACAAAATCAGAATCATGCAGAGAATCAGACTTGCGATGACCACGTTTGTCTCCGCTTTTGCGGCTGGCGCTCATTACCGTGACAGCCACACTCAACACTAAGCAGTATGCGATTGCGGCTGGATGCGGTCACTAGACCGTGCGGTTCATTTGCGGTGGTACGCGCCGCCAGTACCTCGGTACCGCTAGATAGCGGTCATAGAGCCCCTGAATTAGCGCGGTCAAGTGGCCAGGTTGCGGCAAGCCGCTGCCGCTGCTAAAATTTCTGATTTGTCGGGTCGTGGCGAGCCAATTGTGTAGCGCGGGCCAGCCACGCAGGCCGTTAAGCCCGTCTGTACGCCTCTTCGTGCGGCCCTCGCGAAGAAATGATTCGCCGCAACAATTTGAGTGCCGCCGCAATGTGTTGCACTTAGCCTGACCGCAGACCGCCGATTTCCGGCGGCCGATGCTGGCACCTAGAAGAGGATCCAACCTGGAAAGTGAGGGCGTGTGGCAAACTACGATGTAGCGATTATCGGCAGCGGACCTGGCGGCTACGTGGCTGCAATTCGTGCAGGCGAGCTTGGCCTGAAGACCATCGTCGTTGAGAAAGACCCTTTTCTGGGCGGCACCTGCCTGCACGTTGGATGTATTCCCACCAAGGTTCTACTGCACCACGCGGATATTTATGATCATTTCAAGAATGGCGCCGAGCTCGGATTTGAGGTCAGCGGGTTGAAAGTAAACTGGGCCAACGTGATGGCCCGCAAGGACAAAATCGTCAAGAAGCACGCCAAGGGTATCGAATTTCTCTTCAAGAAAAATAAAGTCGAGTGGGTCGAGGGGTGGGGACGCTATGAAGGACCCGGCAAAGTCAGCGTCGAGAAAGATGGCAAGAAGACCGACATCGAAGCCGCAAACATTTTAATGGTCAGCGGCAGTGAAGCGCGTTCGCTACCAGGCATCGAGCCAGACCACAAACAGATTTTGACCAACCGCTCCATTCTGGAATTGCCGACTATCCCAAAGACTTTGATGGTGGTCGGAGCCGGCGCGGTGGGCGTGGAATTTGCCTCGATTTACAACTCATTCGGCACGCAAGTGACGATTCTCGAAGCCCTGCCGCGCGTGGTTCCAGTGGAAGATGAAGAAATTTCCACGGAGCTCGATAAATCTTTCCGCAAGAGAAATATTCAGATCCAAACCGGCTGCAAAGTGGAAGGCGTGAAGAAAGACGCCAAAGGCGTGACCGTTTCCTTCACCGATAAAGACGGGAAAAAGCAGACGCTGCAGGCAGAGAAGCTTTTGTTGGCAGTGGGCCGCAAGCCGCTCACGGAAAATTGCGGGCTGGAGAAATCGAAAGCCAAACTGGAACGCGGTTTCCTGCACGCCGGCCTGAACATGGAAACCGAAGAAAAAGGTTTGTACGCCATCGGCGATATCGTCGCCGGAATGCCGCAACTCGCCCACGCCGCAATGATGGAAGGCATCATCGCAGTCACTCACATTGCCGGCAAACCGACGCAACAGATTCGCAAGGACCGCATCCCCAACGCCACATACTGCGAGCCGCAGATTGGTTCGATCGGTCTAACAGAAAAACAGGCCCGGGATGCCGGCTACACCGTGAAAGTAGGCAAGTTCCCGTTCGTCGGAAACAGCAAAGCCACCATTCTGGGAAATCATGGCGGCTTCATCAAAGTTGTCAGCGAGGAAAAGTTCGGTGAAGTTTTGGGCGTTCACATTATCGGGCCACTGGCCACGGAAATTCTAGCCGAAGCCGCGGCAGTGCTTAACCTTGAAGGCACCATCGACGATTTGATGAATATGGTCCACGCGCATCCAACTGTATGGGAAGCGATGGGCGATGCCTTTGCGTCAGTACGCGGTTTGCAGATCAACGTCTGAATCATGAGTGTCTGCTCGATTGTCGATCTTGGCTTGATTGGCTACGCCGAAGCGTGCGAGCTGCAGAAGCGCATCGTGGCAGCGCGCAAGGCAGGAGCGATCGACGATGTGCTGCTCTTTTGCCAACATCCGCACGTGATTACGCTCGGTCGCAGCGGGAACCGCGCGCATCTGCTGGCCAGCGAAAACGTTTTGCGGCAAAAAGGCGTCGAATACTTTGCCACCACGCGCGGCGGAGATATTACCTACCACGGGCCGGGACAGATCGTCGGTTACCCTATTTTGAATCTGGGCGCGATCCGGCGGGACGTGGTCTGGTACGTGCGAACCCTCGAAGAAGCCATGATTCGGGCAACGGCGGAGTTGGGAATTGCTGCGCGTCGCGAGCCGGGCAAAACCGGAATCTGGGTGGACAGACGAGAGCCGACCTCAACACAGGGTGCGCCGAGAAAAGGAGAGACGGCGGAAAAACTGGCGGCCATTGGAGTCCACATTAGCCGGTGGATCACGTCACACGGATTCGCTTACAACGTCACCACTGATCTGCGGTACTTCGAAATGATCGTGCCCTGCGGCATCGCGGACAGGAAAGCTACGTCGCTCGAGAAATTGTTGGGGCGAAATGTTTCGCCGGCACAGATCAAGCCGCGGTTGGCGAAACACGTAGGCGAAGTTTTTGGTTTAACGGTTCGAACCGAGGAACGGGCGGAACTTTTCGCGAAGCTCGAACAATTCGAACAGGAGTTGCCGGTTTCCGCCTAGGAATTCGCTGATTCGAACCGGCGCAACAGGAGTTTTGGGAGCGCGAATGAAGAACGGACTGACGCGGCAGCAATATCTGGACCTGTACTACTTCATGCGGCTGAACCGCGCCGTGGAAGACATGATGGTCAAGCTGTTCCGCCAGAATAAAATTGTCGGCGGGCTGTATTCGAGTCTGGGCCAGGAAGCGGTTTCCGTCGGCACTGCCTACGCTCTCGAGAAGAAAGATTGGCTGGCGCCGATGATTCGCAACATCGGAGCGCTCTTGGTGAAAGGCGTTCCGCCGCGCGACATCTTCATGCAGCATATGGCGAAATACGATTCGCCCACCAAGGGTAAAGACGGCACCAGTCATTTCGGCGACCTAGAAAATCTGCACATCGTCTCGCCAATTTCCATGCTCGGCGATTTGATTCCGGTGATGACCGGGGTCGCAATGGCTGGACGCTACCTTGGCCAGAAAATTGTCGCCATGACCTGGATCGGCGACGGCGGCAGCTCCACCGGTGTTTTCCACGAAGGCTTGAATTTTGCAGCGGTGCAGAAAGCCCCGTTTGTCCTGGTGCTGGAGAATAATCAGTGGGCGTACTCAACTCCGGTCAAGCGCCAGGTGCCGCTAGAGAATCTCGCCGACCGCGCCAAAGCCTACGGCATTTCCAGCCACACCGTCGACGGCAACGACGTGCTCGCGGTGTACACAGCGGCCAAAGAAGCCGTGGACCGCGCCCGCAATGGCGAAGGCCCGATTCTGATCGAAGTGAAAACCTTTCGGCGGCTTGGCCACGCCCAGCATGATCCAGCAGAGTATGTCCCGAAAGAAATGCGCGCCTATTGGGAAGCGCGCGATCCCCTCTTGCTCTACGAAAAATTCTTGACCGGCGAAAAATTGCTGGACGAGAAAAGCAAAAACGAAATGCAAGAGAAAATCGAGAAGCTGCTTTCGGCGGAGCGCGACTTCGCGGAAAATTCACCGATGCCTCCGGCGGAATTTGCCGAACAGGGCGTCTATTGCACGGGCGACGATTGCCACAAGATTGCGCCGAAGTGGGAGCGGCCCATTCGGGAAGTGACGCCGCCCCAGTCCAGCGTAGCCGCAGTCTGGACGGTAGAGGGATTCGGAAGCGGAAAAGGTTCCGGCGGCGGCAGCGCCCCGATTCATTTTGGCGACACGCAGAAGTGCGAAGAAAAAACCGAGCCGGCCACAGGAGAAAAACCAAAGGATACGGAAGTCCCTGAGGCGGTCGCAGAAACGATCGAGTCCGCCGTCGCTAAGCCGGGCAAAGTTGCCGCGAAAGTTTCCGCCAAACCAGCAGCGAGAGTTACAGCCAAGGTTCCGGCGAAAACCCCGGGCAACGCCCGGGCAAAAAGCAATCCTGCGCCGAAAAAATCCGCGAAGCCTGTCGTCGCATCAAGCAAAACCCGGGCAAGAAAGGCTGGGAGATAACCATGGCTACAGCGGCCAAAGAAAGCAACGCCACACCGGCGGCTGCGACAGAAGTCACCTTCCTCGAAGCGATCAAGCAAGCCATGTACGAAGAAATGGAACGCGACCCTGCAGTGGTGCTGATCGGCGAAGACATCGGCGTCTATGGCGGAGCGTTCAAAACCAGCGAAGGGCTTCTCGAACGGTTCGGCTGGGAGCGCGTAATTGATACGCCGATCAGCGAATCGGCCATCGTAGGCGCGGCTTGCGGAATGAGCTACCTCGGGCTGCGTCCCATCGCCGAAATGCAGTTCATCGATTTCATCTTGTGCGCGTTTAATCAGATTACGAATTTCGTCGCGAAGGGACATTACCTTTGGAACGCCCCCGCTCCCATCGTGATTCGCGGGCCTTCCGGTGGCGGTGTGCATGGCGGGCCGTTCCACTCCGCAAATCCTGAAATGTATTTCGTGCACACGCCGGGACTGAAAGTGATTTACCCCTCGACGCCGTACGACGCCAAAGGTCTATTGAAGTCGGCCGTGCGTGACAATAATCCAGTGCTTTTTTTCGAGCACAAGTTTCTCTACCGCCGCATCAAGGAAGAGCTGCCCGCGGAAGACTACACCGTGCCCATCGGCAAAGCCGTGGTTCGCCGCGCAGGCAAACATCTCACCATTATTTCCTACGCCGCGATGATGCACACTTCTCTCGAAGCCGCGGCGGAACTGGCAAACGAAGGCATCGAAGCGGAGGTCATCGACCTGCGCACGCTGTTACCGCTCGATGAAGACACCATCCTGACTTCATTGAAAAAGACCAATAAATGCCTGGTGGTGCACGAAGACACGAAGACCGGCGGCATCGCCGGCGAGATTGCCGCCATACTTTGCGAGCGCGCCTTTGCCGATCTCGACGGCCCGCTCATGCGTGTAACCGCCCTCGACACGCCAGTGCCCTACGCGCCGACGCTCGAAGATTATTTTTTGCCGAACAAAGAGAAAGTGCTCTACGCAGCACGCACGCTAGCGAAGTATTGACAGAAGAATTCGTTCGGCAGTGCGGCGTTTGCGGTCAGTTGTTCGCGATTTCTGCTACGACAAACGGTAAACGATGAACGTCGAGCAAGCCGATTTGTTAGAATTGTGCTAATGGGAGAAAAAGCTATGGCAGCCGATGTCGTAATGCCCCAGATGGGCGAAAGCATTTTTGAAGGAACAATCACCAAGTGGCTGAAAAAGCCGGGCGACAAAGTCGAACGCGACGAGCCGCTGTTCGAAATCTCGACCGATAAAGTGGACGCGGAGATTCCCTCGCCGACCGCCGGCGTGCTTAAGGAAATAAAGGTCAAGGAAGGGCAGACCGTGCCCATCAACACAATCGTGGCCACCATCGATGGCGCTGGGGCCGCAGGCGCCGCGGCTCCGGCCACGGCACCTGCGGCAACACCCGCGCCGAAGGCTGAAGCGCCCCGGCCGGCTGCGTCAGCCCCGGCCCCTGCATCAAGGCCCGGACCTGTTGCGGTCCCCGCTCCCCAGGCCGCTCCTGCGGCGGCAGCTGCTCCAGCAAGAGAAGGCGCACGTATTCACAGCTCGCCTCTGGTTCGTCGTATGGCCAAGGAACACGGAATCGACCTGGGAGGCGTACCCGGTACTGGCGCGGGCGGGCGCATCACCAAGGAAGACATCGAAGCCGCCATTGCGGGCGGAGGCGGCGGAGTTCCATCGCCGTTCGCCGAACCTGCTGCGCGACCCTCGGGAACGTCTGCTCCCTACTCGGAGCCGTCCTCTCCAGTTCCGTCGCGGCCGGCAGCAATGCCTCCCCCGGTGACGCCCGCTCCCATCGCTGGCCCAGGCGGACAAGCAGCGCACGGGACGCAATACATTCCAGCGTTGCAACTCGCCGTTCCGCGCGAACGGTTGTACTTCGGCAATTATGAAGTCCAACCCTTGTCGGTAATGCGCACCAGGATTGCCGAGCACATGGTGGCGTCTACTCACGTATCGCCACATGTGTACTCGGTCGATGAAATCGACATGAGCAAAGTGGCGGCCCTGCGCGGGAAAGCCAAAGCCGAATTCGAACAGCGTTACGAGACCAAACTGACCTTCATGCCGTTTTTTGTGAAGGCGGTGGTCAGCGGCCTGCGCGCGTTTCCGACTCTGAATGCTTCGCTCGACGGAACTAACGTGGTGCTGCACAAAGAAATCAACGTCGGTATCGCGGTGGCGCTTGACTGGGGACTCATCGTTCCGGTCGTAAAAAACGCCGACGAGAAAAATATCCTGGGCATCCAGCGCACGCTGAATGATCTTGCCGAGCGTGCACGTTCCAAAAAATTGCGCCCGGAAGAAGTCCAGGAAGGCACATTTTCCATCACCAATCCCGGCGTATTCGGCGGACTGTTTGGGTTGCCGATCATCAGCCAGCCCAACGTCGGCATTCTCGGCCTGGGCGCCATTGAAAAGCGCCCGGTGGTCATCAACGATTCCATCGCCATTCGCTCCATGTGCTACGTCACCTTAAGCTACGACCATCGCGTCGTCGACGGCGCTGTGGCGCATCAGTTCCTGCACAAGGTAAAGGAAACGCTCGAGAACTGGTCCGAGCCGCTGGTGTAAGGAAGCGTTACCGGGCTGCAGGACGATGTCGGTAACGGCCAGGAATTCGCTGGCGAAGGGCGCGCGTCTGGCGATCGGATACGCTGTATAGGCCAGATTTATGCAATCGCCCGGCGCTCGAGACACGCTGGGAGTCTGAACGTATCCGTGCGTACCGTTATGTCGATAGCGGTAATCGATCCGCCTGCGATCGCCGCGAAACGTGAATTCCTCAACCCGAACCGAGTCAACGTATGGGCCGATTCGATAAGCCATGCGACAACCGCGGCGATAAATGAAACTGGCCCAGAGGCAAGTCCGGGCCAGTCCAACGATCGAAAACCTTGCTAGCGTTTCTTCTTTTTCTTGGCGGCTTTCTTGGGCTTGCTTTTCTTGGCGGCCTTTTTCGCAGGCTTCTTGGCTGCCTTTTTGGGCTTGGCCTTTAAGGCCGGTTTTGCTGCAGGCTTTTTTGCAGCTGCCTTCGCAGCCGGTTTGGCCAGCGCCTCATCGTCCGCATCATCCTCCGCGATGATCAGTTCTTCCTCTTCGGTTTCCACGATTTCATCGGAATCGCCGGCTTCCTCTTCTTCCAGCGGAGACAACTCCGTCTCATCGTCAAAATGATCCTTTTCGAAATCCATTCCATCCTCCCCTGGGAGAAACTAGCCCGACGTATCGGGGCCGGGTCAAGCACGAAAATCGTAGCTCGCCCAGCAGCTCGCTTTCGGTTTGGTACCGTATTCAGAGGGCAATGTCAAGGATTCTAACGAGGGCGCGCGCAATTTGCATGGCAAGGTGAAAATCCGCAAGGAGCGAAGGCGGAAAAAGACCAGCAAATAAACAACAGAGCAGCCCTTTTAGGGCGTTTTCTTGGTGTGTGTTGCCGCAGACGCCGTATTTACGCTGGCACCGGTCTTCTTCCCTACCGGTGCACGCTTGTGTACCAGCACCGCTTCGGGGCCTCCGCCGATGGTATATACGCGAAGAACCATACCCCGGCTTACTCTCGCCGTCTTTAGCCCGTTCCATTTGCGTAGTTCCTCCGGGCTGACACTAAACTGGTCGGCGATGCCGCCCAATGTGTCGCCTTTGCGCACGCGGTAACGCACTAGCCGGCTTTTGGTATCGGCAACAGGTTGCGATGCCGGAATAATCAGCTTGTCGCCGGAACTGAGCTCGTCGGTACGGCCAAGACTGTTGGCTGCCGCAATGGCCGGGGCGGTCACGTGATATTTTTTGGCCAGCGAAGTCAGCGTTTCCCCCGCTTCGACGCGATGCCGCCTCCAACTGACCCACTTTTCCGGCGGTATGTCCGCGATTTCCGCCGAGAATTTCTGTGCAGTGCCCTTCGGAAGGTGCAATTCGAAGGTCGGGTCATCCGGTGTGGCCATGCGCAGCAGCGACGGGTTCAAGGAGCGCAGGGTTTCTGAGTCCACGTCGATGGTTTCGGCGACCAGCCGGAGGTCAATCGCGCGCCCGGGTTTTACGACGTCGTAGGGAATGGGCTGATCGAGTTCGGTCTGCACACCATAGTGCGCGGCGTCCTTCGCGATCAACGTCAAAGCCACGATAATCGGAACGTAATTCTTGGTTTCGCGCGGGAGCACGTTGCGGCGGTACAGCTCCCAAAAATCGGCGTACCCTGTGCGCTCCACGCCTTTCTGTACGTTGCCAGGGCCGCAGTTATAGGCGGCCATGGCCAGATACCAATCTCCAAAGAGGCCATACAAATCGCGCAAATGTTGCGCGGCGGCACGAGTGGCTTTTTCCGGGTCCTGCCGCTCGTCCACCCACCAGGAACGCTTCAGTCCGTACTCATTCCCGCGCCAGGGAACAAACTGCCAGATGCCGCGCGCCCCGGCACGCGAGAGCGCCAACGGCTGAAACGCGCTTTCCGCCTGCGCCAGGTAGATTAAGTCCTGCGGGACGCCTTCTTCCTTGAGCACGCGAGAAATCATCTCGCGGTAGCGACCGGCGCGCCGCAAGCCGGTCTCCACAATGGCCTTGCCACGCGGCGTCTGGAAGAAATTCAGGAACGAAAGGACTTCGTCATTCACGGTGAGCGGCAAGTCGTGCGAAGTATTCTTTGCAGCTTGCTCGGCGCGGTCCTTCAAGCGGGGATCGACCGGAAATGTCATCTCTGCTACTTCGTCGATTGGCGCAGGAACAGCAGGTGTTTCCTGAAAACCGTCGCCGGCGCGGAACGCCTGCAACTCGTAGGCATAAACGGAATCAACCACATGGCGGAAAAGTTCGCTCAATCGCGGATCGCCATTCGGGTCGTAGCCGCTCTCGAGCATCCAGTCCACGGCGTCATTGAAATCGCGGCGGGCGGCGTCCAGGTGGCCGGCTTTGAAGTTCTGCTCGCCGGAAGCAAACTTCTCTTCGACCTTGGCCATCAGCAGCGTTTTGCCTTCGGGAATCGCGGGGAGCAGAGAAACTGGAGGTTGCCGATCGCGGCTCCATAATGGCAAGGGAGGCAGTTGCAGGGTGCTTTGCGGACGAGCCTGCGCGGGTTCGCTTCCTGGAAAGCGTTTGGCGGTGGTTCCGGACGCGGCTTCAGCATATACGAACACCATTGGCGGGAGACCAAGCAACAGCAACAATGTGCGCCAGAGCCGCATAGATTGATGTTACGGAGCCTTCCCGCTGCTGGTCAATGGATTCGCGAACAACCGGTACTCCATTGGGCTACAGTGAGCCTAAAGCAAAAACTCTGCCGCTGGCATTCGTTCGAAAATAATCCTGCCGTCTATTCAGCCAACGCCGGAACGGTCGCGTCCCAGCCCTGTTGCTCGGGAAGCAGCGACTTCACCAGGTCTTCCATCTCATGGGCGCTGACCACATCTTCCGGATAGTTGTACACGTTGAGGTCAAACACCACGCCAAACGCGGCCCGCGCATTCTGCAGCTCTTCCTGCAATCGAACCGCGACGCGCTTCCCGTTCATGGCATCGGTTTCGGGCAAAACCACGCTGAACAGATCAGGAGAAAGACGAAAGATCGAATCGGTGGGACGCAGGCGCCGCGAAAGCGCTTTCGCGGTGGCGCTGCAGACCGCGGTCATATCTGGATTTTTCCCGGCACCTTTGTTCACTTTCAACAATACCAGCGACAGCGTTTTCTGCATGGTCTTGGCGCGGCGGAATTCCATGGTCAGACGATCCCAAAACTGGCTGGCATCGGGCATGGAGCCCAGAAGATCCATGTTGGCCTGGTGTTTGAGCGCGACGTTGCGTTCGAGTTCGCCCAGGATATGCTGTTTTAGTTTACGAACGGTGCGCTGGCGCTCCATAAGGTAGCTGACAAAAAGCAGAGTGAGAGCGCAGAAACCGAAGAACGCTACGCGCATGGTCCACTTGCCGCCGTCCGGATGAACGAAGACCAGCGGATACATGAAGCTGGCAAGGCCGCCAGCAAGCACCAAAACGAAAACCACGGAAAGCACCGTCAACTGAAGCTCGCGGCGTTCCAGTCTATCGAGTTCTTCCCGGTTGAATATGGTACTGCCGCTCATCGATTTCTGCGCTTTTCCCATTTTGAAGCACCATTACACCGGATGGGCCCTAAAGGGACTTTGGAATCTTCTCATCGTGGAAGGAAACAGCGTGTGAGGCAATAGAACCAGTGCGAACCTGTGGCGGAAACGGCAACCAAGTGTCGGCGAAAAAGGGGCGGCCAAGCTGAAGACAAAAAGCAGCGGGGCGACTTCGCGGGCGCCTGCAGCGAAAGTCAAAGAAAACGGGCGGCTCGATTGCTCGGGCCGCCCGTTTGAACAGATTTTAAAGCGATTTACAGAGGCTGAACGTTCGAGGCCTGCAGGCCCTTGGGGCCGCGGACGACTTCGAATTCGACCGCTTGGCCGTCATTCAGCGACTTGTAGCCATCCGCCTGGATCGCGGAAAAATGTACGAATACATCTTCCCCGGTCTGACGCTGGATGAAGCCAAAGCCTTTGCTGGCGTTGAACCACTTTACTGTTCCTTGTTCTTTGCTCACTTCGTTATACTCTTTTCGTTGAAAAGCTATTTGGTGCCCCGCGAACCGGAACTATAGTTCCTATCGCGAGGCGAAGGAACTTAAGGCTCAGGCCGTCTTCAGCTGCTTTTCTGTGATCCGTCCTGGCTCAGGGTTGCAAGTACAAACCCTGAAACCGTGCGTGCGGGCACAAAAAAAGGCCGCGAGTTTGACCCGCGACCGCTTTACAACCTCAAAGGCGATACAAGAGCAACAAACGCAAACAGAATATAGCACTGGATGGCGAGAAACGCAAGAGAATTCTTAGGCGAATCGCTCCAGCGGTGACCAGCTATCAGCTTCGAAAGGTCCTCTTTCAACAGCAATTGGCCCGTAAAGCCTCGGTGTTCCAAGCCGGGAATAGGAACAACACGCACTGGGAGCAAGAGCTAGAAAGTCAGGTGCAGGGCCATTTGGATCTGGCGCGGCCCACCGATGGTTTTATTCACGGTGCCGAGGCCGACCGGGCAATTATAGAAAGTGGTGAAGGCTGGAGTCTGGCTGGGTGTGCCGCAGCCGGTAGGAGCGACGGGTGTACCGGCGATGGGGAAACCGTTGAAGAACTGGTTTTGGGTAACGGCGTCGAAGGGGATATCGAAGCTGGGTGTATTGGTGACGTTGAAAACCTGGAAGTTGAACGTGAGGCCGAAGCGCTCGGTGAGCTTGGTATTCTTGACGAACGAGACGTCCATGCGCTTCTGCCAGGACTGGCGGAAGATGTTGCGCTGGCCGGTGGTGAAGTTGGTCTCGTAAGGGTCGTTCAGGGGAATGGCGCCGTTGAGTGCGCCGGGAGCGAGAAGCGGGATGGTGAAGCAAGTAGCGGTGAGGGCGGGGGTGTTCGTGCCAACGTGGCCGGTGAGGGCGGTGCTGGGGGTGCAGCCGTTGCCGAGAGGAACGACGGGATTGGTGATGCCGTTGGACACGCCGTAAAAGACGCTGCCGACGGCACCACTGTAATCAACCACGCTATAGGGCTGGCCGGACTGGTAGATGCCGAGGCCTTCAAAGGCCCAGCCGTTGGTGACCTTGGAGAACAACGAGGACTCGGCGACGAATTTGGGGAGTTCATAAACAAAGCTGAAATTGAAAACGTGGGTGCGGTCGAAGTCGGAGGAGCCGTAAGCGGAGCGGAGATTCAGGGGATTATTGCCGTTGTAGAACAGACCCAGGCCGCTCTGTTCGTCGGTAGCGTGCGAATAGGTGTAGGAGAAGCCGAAACGGACGCCGTGGGTCATGCGCTTCTCGACGTGGGTTTGCAAGGCGTGATACGCGGAGATGCCGGCGGCGGTGTAGCTTTCCGATTCCGAAGAGTAGCCGACAAAGGGAACGCGAAGATCAATGTTGCCGCCCTCGTAGTTGGTCAGGTAGTTGCCTTGAGGCGAGCCATCTGAGGGGCTGTTGGGAAGCGCGACGGGGCTGAATGTATTGGGGTCAAGAATGGTGTAGCCGTAGGAGTAGATCTGGCCGTGGACAGGGTGAGAGGGAGTGGCGATTTGGGCCTGGTTGAAGGGCACGGGAATGACAAGGTGGCGGCCGAAGTTGCCGACGTAGCCGATCTGAACGACGACGTCGTTGCGCGGCTGCCATTGAATATCGAGAGTGTTGTTGATGGTGTAGGGAAGCTTGTTCTTGCGGTTGTAGGTGGCGAAGGCGAATAGTGGAGCGCCAGCTTCGATTGCGGCGCGATTGGGAAGGAAATTGAGGATGTCGGCGGGATTGCCGGAGGGTCTAGCTTGCAGAGTGGCGCCCCACGGATTGGCGAGCGAGCCGCCATTGGCTTGTGTTGGATCGCAGGTGGGGATGAAGTTCTGATAAAGCCTAACGATTGCGGAGCAGGATTGCGAGTTCACGAACGGCGGAGCCTGATTGAATCCGAACGGACCGCCGGCGATCACTCCCGCCGCGAAACCGGGTGAAAGATAGGTGAAAAGTTCGCCGCGGTCGTAATAAAGACCAGAGCCGGCGCGAACCACGATTTTGTTATGGAACCTGCCAGGACTCCAGGCAAGGCCGATGCGGGGAGCCAGGCCCCATTGGCGTCCTGTGAGAGTGGTGTCGCTGACGCCCTTGCTTGGGAACTTGCTGTTGTTACCGGCGATAATGAAACCGGTCGAAGTTATGTTGCCGGAAGTTTCGTCGTAAGAGTACTGCGATGGCTCGAAGTTGTAGAGGCGGCCATATTTTTCGCTAAAGCCGCCGTTCCAATCCCAACGCAAACC
>Ga0307474_10001858_pt1 | contig 15235 bp, 19 predicted proteins | sample atmos_gasesECM1C_2_FD_203312 | JGI IMG/M metagenome (GOLD analysis project Ga0307474, IMG submission 203312) | Hardwood forest soil microbial communities from Morgan-Monroe State Forest, Indiana, United States - atmos_gasesECM1C_05 | ecosystem: Environmental > Terrestrial > Soil > Temperate... | reverse complement strand
GTGCCCGTGATGCTGCCGGCGCCCTTGGTCCAGTTGTTCGTATCTCCGCTGGTGTTCGACCTATAAAAATTGTTGACTTCGAAAGCCATCAGCTGCGCGGACGTGCCCTGATCCACACCAAAGCCGCCGTTGCTGTCGATGATCGAATTAGCTAGAAAAAGGCCATAGCTGCCCACTGATTCCTGCGTCTGCTGAATGCCATCGCCGCCGTTGCCGACGACGTTGACATTCACGATCACCAGGTAGCCGTAGCCGGTGGCACCGCCCTGCACCTGGTTCACCTGATTATTGATGCCGACGCCTGTATTGTTGTAGATCGTCGACTGCGTGATAAAGAACGGCCGATGCGGAGACGAAATATTCGCCTGCGTGATCCTGACCCCATCGCCGCCGTTGCCGTGGATGTAGGAGCCAAAAATCTGCGTTGGGCCGGCATTCGACACGCCATGCGAAACCGAGTTCTTGATTTCGGTGTTCGTAATCGTCAGCGGCAAAAACGAACTGGCCGCTTGCCAGTCGCCCAGCACGCCGATGTTGAATCCAGAAAGCGAGCAATTACTGAGGCTCAAAGCCGGGTTGAAGGTTCCGTTGATCGAGTGGAACCCATCGCCAGGTGTGCCCGCCGTGTCGGTGAAAATGAAGTTGTTAAACGTGGTTCCACTGGGCGGGTTGTTCGCATTGTTGAAGCTGACCAGGTCGATCGAGTTCGTTGCCGTCGTCCACGTCACCTGCCCGTTGTCTCCGCGCGTCGACGTGTAGCCGGTGAAGGTGAGGCCGATCGTGAGCGTTTGAGCCGCCGATACGGTGTACGTGCCGGTCGCCTTCACAAAGATCGAATTTCGATCGACCGAGTTTGTGACCGCCCGTGAGATCGTTGCCAGTGCCCCCCCCAGATTGCCGGTACACACGCTTGCAGCGGTCCCAACGCTACGATCCATAGTTGCTGTGATCGTGGCCACCGACGAAATGGCATACCAGCCGGTCGTACATCCGGCGCCGCCGGTGATGTTAATGATGTTTCCGGGCGACGTGGCACCGAAGGGATTCAAGACACTCGTCAGCTGCGTGGTTGTGGCGCCGATCACTAAGTCAGTGAACGCCACTTGCGCAGAGTTTTGCTGCGAAAAGTCGGTGCCCGTGGCGCCGGTGACGAAGCCCCCGCCGTTGGTGTCACTTCCGACACCTGGCCGCACTTCCCAAGTGGCCGCGGTCGGAATTCCGGCGAGAGCGATCGCGGCCGCCAGAACGAACGCAATGGCTGTTTTGATGCTAGGTCGCATTGCATTGAACCGTGACTTGGGTAAAGGTGGCGCCCGAAACCGCCTGCAGGTGGATCCCGAAAATATCGTTGGCGGCCACCGTGGTGGTGGTGAATGAGCTGGTGGACGTCGAATGCAGCGCCGTGCCCGTCACCAGAGCCAGGTAACTCGTGCCGCTGATGATCGTATTGGCGACCGTGGGAATCGCCGTGCCGGTCGCGACCTTCCAGATATCGAAGCTGGACGTGCCGGTGTCGGCCAGGATGTTATAGCCTGCGATGGTGCAGGCGATCGACATCGTCACGTAGGTGGTTTTCCCGCTGGTGAGAGCCGAGCCGCCCCCGTCGAAGCTCGCGCCCACGGTGCGGATATTCTGATTCGCCGTTGCGCCCGTGGGCGTGCAGTCGGTTCGAGTGGATCCGCCGTTATTGACGCAGTTCATGCCGGAGACGAAATTCAGGATCGGCTGCTGCGTGAGAGCGACGCCGGCCGTTTCGACCGTCTGATAGAACAGGCCAGCGGTCGAGCCCGTGCAGTTTTCACTATTCGACGGACTCAAGGAACAGAACAATCCGGCTTTCGTGTACCAGGTCGTTTTTCCGGCGGCCGGTGGCGAGCCAGGCGTAGCGATGTCGGTGGTGGTCACCGGGATGTTGACGGCGCCAACCTGCCCGAACACGCTAGACACGGTTGCGATGCCGCTGGCTAGCACGGTTCGAAAACCCCTGCACACCTCCCACATGAACAAACAGAGAGCGAGACCAGCCGCCAAGCTGACCCACACCAGGCCCGAACGCATCAGTTTCATTTTCAAAATCCCCCGACGACATGATATTGAATCGTGTAGTTCACCGTTGCCGTGCCGCCTGTGAAAGAGCTGCCGATCAGGATAAGTTGAACCGCCTGGTTCGTAAATTGAGCTGGAGGCTGAGGAGCGAGATTGACCGCGGTTTGCGAACTAAAGTTTGGCGTGCTGTTGAGAACAGTGCTGGCAAGCTGATTCGACGCGAGCAGGCCGGACGCGTACCGAAGCTCGAGGTTAGACCCGGCGCTGTAGGCTGATCCAGACGACGAACTTTCTAATACAAAAGAATCGACGAATATGATCGTGCCGGCGCCCGACGGGTTTAGCAGCGTCAAGCCGGTTGCGCTGTTCAGCGCGAGGATTTGAGCAGAACTAAGCGTGCCAGTGGCGAGCTGCGTAGGAACCCCCGTCTGGACGAAACTAGCGTGCACGCCGTCGAGTGAAATCCAGCGAGCAGGGATTATGCTGACGACTGCCGCCATCGCGACAACGACAATGATAGACCAGCCACCGCGTTTAATGAACACCATAGACCACACCACCGCCGGCCGTCACGCTGGCTCCGAAATGCAGACAAAGATCATCGCCGGCCACCTTCGTGTGAAGTCCGCCTGAGGAACTGAAGTCGAGCGCGATCGCCGCGAGTGTCTGATATGGACCGAACAGGACCACCGTCGAAGTGAGGCACGTCGTGCCCGTGCCTTCCTGGACCGTCACGGTTTGCGCGGAGTTCGCGGAAAAGCTCAAATGGCCGAGCCAGGTTTGTTTCGCGGCCGTGCCCGCCACAATGACTACATCGGTACCCGTGGTGAGCGTGATCGCCGCTTCGTCAGGAAATCCGAACGCCGCTTGCGCATTGCCGGAGTCGTCGCGAAATCCCGTGGTCACCGGATTCTTGGCGGCCGCGCCGATCGCCGCCCCGCCGGCGATAAGCGGATCGCCAGCTGAATCGGTCTTGATCGCGCGCACCGCGGCGCCATCGTTGCCGGCGACCTGTACCGGATCCTGCGTGCTCGCAGCGCCTGGTGCATCCGGCCCGATCACCACGCACGGCGCGGTACAACCGCCGCCGCCTCCACCGCCACCGCCGCCCGGAGCTGGGCCGTCCTTGAAGCCGTACAGAATCCCGACCACGTTGCCGGATCCGGTGAGAGTGGCGGTCACATTCACCCAGCCGATCGATTGCGTTCCGTTCGCGAACGTCGTCGCGGCGCCGATGGTGCTGGTGTTCGGATTGATGCCGGTGACGACCGTTCCAGCGAATGGCGAAAAGCCGCTGGGCGTAAGTGCACCGTGCGCGCTCTGCACCGTGATCGAGACGCCCGAAAATCCGGTGGAGTTATATTGCATCGACCAGGTGCGGCAATCGTTTTGCCGGTTGTCGTAATTCGCGGTCGTGCCGCTGGCAGTGAACACGATCGGGATCCAGCAATCCGCGTTCACGATCATAGGAGGCGCACTCTGCGCGAATATCGCTGGAGCGAGAAGGAAAGCCGCGAAAAATGAAAGGCGCCGCGGATCAGAGCGGCGCCTTTCCGGAGTGCAACTTTGAGTGGAACTTCGAAAGTTACGAAAAAACTGTATCACTTTTTCAAGCATCGTGTTGTCACCTTTTCAAAAACGTGTCTGCTGACTCGCGTTCCGTCGCGCCCGAACCAAGCCAAGGCGAGAGCCAGCATGATCAGGACTACGATCGGCGGGCGCCGTGGCATCGCTTCACGCTTTCGTTTGCGAATTCGGGTAGATGTGGCCCACCAGGTGAGCGGTCACAAACGGCGCGCCCACGATCGCCACCGCGTTATTGGTGACGTTGACCACCAGAATATCGAGCGGCGCGAAGTCGAGTCGGCCCAGAATCGGGTACGGCCCATCGTCGAGCGAGCCCAGATGCGTGAGCACGTTACCCAAAAACTCCAGATTGCGAATGCCAGCCGCCTGCACTTCGACGTTAAAAACCAGATCGCCCGAACCTTCGTTCCAGCCGGAACCCAGGAACTGGAGCACGATTCCGCGCAGCGAGAAACGCCAGCCATCCGGAACCTGATACGTAAGGAGCTGCGAAGTCACCGGGCCGCCGGAAGCGTCCGGCAGAGCGAGCACCGCGTTTGCCAGCACCATCCTGGAATTCGGGCCGGGGTAAAGCCACTGATACGCGTACTCACCGAGCATGCGCTGCGGATCGGCCATCGCTTCGGCGGCCGACACCAGGCCGCGGCCGGGCCTGAAGACTTGCGGAAGAGCAGGGGTCATTTCACTGGACAATCCGACACCTCCGCTGAGCCGATCATCATGAGCACCGTGGACGCAGGTTCCGCCCACGCTTCGAACGTGAACAGGCCGTCACCGACCACAGGATGGGGCGTCGCGAACAAAGTCACCGCTGGCATTTCGCCCACCTGCGGACCATTGGTGAACAGCTGCGATACGTTGATCGGCTCTTGAAAAAACTGGTGACCGAGCGTCACATCGGTGAGCTGGACGGTCCAGTCAACCGATGGCTTGGGAGCGAACATGCCCCACAGAATCGAACCCGCCGGCAGCCGGAAATTGTATTCCACCTTGCCGCTCGCCGGCACGGTTTGCTGGGATACTTCCGGCAGCAGAATCAGCCGCGGGTAGTAGCAGCCGGCCGCGTCCAGCGGAGCAATGTTCGGCTCGACCAGCGCCGACCACATGCCCCAGTAGTCGCGCCACACGCCGAACAGCGAGAGAGAAGAGACGCTCATTGCTTGAACACCTTGGAGCCGTGGAACCGGAACCACAGGTCAACCGGCATGTTGACGGACGGGTCCGCCGGATTATCGTTGCGGACGATGTCGAAGTACAGCGAATGATCGCGCGGAATGTAAATCTCAGGCGTGAACAGACCGGGCGTGTAGAGCACCTGGTCGTCATTGCCGCCGTTGCCCGTCGAAAACGGCGTGGTGGTTCCGAACAGATCATTGATGTGAATGGGTTCGTTCGAATAGGCCTTGCGCGATTCGTCGCGCAGCGTCACGTACACTTCGCTGAATTGCTGAAACAGAATCGAATTGATGGAGCCGGGCGCGCCGTCGACCAGCAACCCCCAGGCATCGGCCACCGCGCAGCGCATGGCGAAATCGGCATCGTTGATGATGTGCAGCTGATTGTCGAACAGGGTGCCGACCACCGGCACCTGTTTCACCACCGTCTGATAGGCGAAGGTCAGCGGCGCGAAGCTTGGGGGATAGGTCGGCCCGGGAATCGAGCCATCCTGAAACAGCTTCGAGCCGCGAAACAGCAGCTTGACATTGGTGAGGTTCTCACCGGTTCCGTTGCCGATGTCGCACACAATTTGTGAGCCGATCGGATAGACCATCTGCGGATACACCGGGAGGCCGCGGCTGGGAAAGACGCCACGGCCGAGAATCTGAAACAGGTCGGTGCGCAGCTGCGAACTCTGCCAGTTTTTCGTCGGCGTCTGAAAGCGGAAACCGCTGATTCCCAGATTGCGCGACCGCACCAGGCGAAGCGCGAACGGCGCGTCGGTATCGAGCTGCAGCGGAACGTCGAACATGCCGCCAGGAGGAACCACGGGGATGGTCAGCGAATAATCGTGATGCCGTTCGACCATCTAACAATTCCTCCAGCGCTTCACGCCGATCAAGGTCCCTTGAAGGATGTTCCCCGTAGAACCGTTGGTGCCGCCGGCGAGGGGCGTTTGCGCGAGCGCCGATGCCGTACCCGCAGCCAGCACAATCGCGCCGATTACGGCACTCAAAGCGGGCGTCGAGGCTATGAGAGCCGCCACGTTCGCAAACGTGCTGGTAATCACACTCGCGCCATTTGTGGCAAGCGTAATCTGCACGTGGACGATGGCTCCGGCGATCACCACCGCCCCCGAGAGCGGTACATTCGGAGCGCCCGGATTGATGAGCTGAATGGTGACGTTGTTCCCCACCGCGCCGAACAGCTGCGCGAAGAACTGAATCGAGCCGGGCCCGGGTGTAAAGGTGAACTGCGCCGGAGATCCGGTACTCTGCAGCTGAATGTCAAAGCGCAGATTGCCGCCAGGATCGCAGGGCACTTCCGGTTCGAACGGGAAGCCCCAAGCGTTCACGCCTTGAAAGCCGGACTCGCCCCATGCGCCCAGAAACAGAATCAGACCATCGGTCAGCGGGTTGCCGCGCGAATCGTAGACGCGCACCAGGCCAGGACTGTCGATGCCGCCGCCAAACGCAAAATCGGCAATCTGAGGAAACACGATCGCGCGCAGGAAGAACGGCACATCATCGTCCATCTGAACGGTGAGCCCTTGAACCAGCTGGCCAGTCGCTGGCACCTGAAACTGAAACGGGATCAGATACATTTCGTCGCGAAAGCCTGCAGGCGTGGGATAGGCCCACTGCGGCTTGAACAACAGCGACGGATCGTAGCAATCAGACTGGATATTCATTGGAGAATCTTCCGCCGCTTGATCCCGTCGAACTCGACCAGTATCTGAGAGAACGAATCCTCACCGGCGCCGGAAACCAGCATATCGGCAAAATCCAGAATGAGCCGGTCGCCTGCGAACAGGTCCAGCATCGGAAAAACGGGCAACTGCCAGACGTACGGAAGAAAATCGAAATCAGACGCGCACGGGATCATATCGCCGCCGGTCATCGAATAGCCGTTCGGAAGCCGAATCTGCATCGTGGGAATGGCGAAGAAACCGCCGTTTGAAAGCGTGACGTAAGAAGTGATCTTGCGAACCACCACTTTGTCCTGTCCGGGCACCAGCACGGCGACGTTATCGACTTCGCCGCCGGCGGGAATGTTCACCAGAGGCGAGAAAAACGTGAACGGTTCGTCACGATAGCCGTCAGGCGTTTCAGGCGTGCATTGGTTGCCCAGCCGGTATTCCGGCGCCATGATGTTCTGATTGGGCGTGCACAGGTACCGCGGCCGCGCTTCGAGTGCCTGTACCGGATCCGTCATGAGCGCAGCTGCAGCGGCCGCCGCGTCGGAAGAGGGAAGCGCCGTAGCGGGATAGCCCACGATGCAGTTTCCGCCTTTGGCGTATCCGACGATGCAGCTGGAAGGCGCCGCCTTGCCCGAGGACTTCCCCGAGATCGCCGGCGCGTCGGTGTCTTTGAGCAGATATCGCAACACTCCCCACAGCGAGAGATTGACGAACTCATTGCCGCCGCCGGCGCCCGGCGCAATTTGCACCGTGATGCGCTGGTCAGGCTGAATGACTTCTTCGGCTTCGAACGCAAGCATGGTTCCTGCCGTTCCCATGGGCGAGGCCTGCAGCGCATTGAACCACATGGTTTGCTGCGACAGAAACCGGCCGGACGGCCAGCGGAGCCGGACTTGAAACGTGGAATCGATGGTCACGCCGCGAGCAATGAAAATCGTTTCCGCGTTGTTTGAGATCGCGCGGTTAAAAGGCGTTGCCGGGCCGGCTGCAGCGAAGGTGTCGAAGTGAAACGGGATGACGCGGAACAGATCGACGAACCGATAACCCGGAGGCGGGATCGGACGGCCGCAATCGTTGAGCCGATAGTCGGCTTCTTTGAGCATCTCCAGTTTCAACGCAAGAACCCCTTTTTTTCAGAGTATGCCCACATGGCGATCGCGATCGCCGCGAGGCCGCCCCACAGCACCGGCGACGACAGAAAATTGCCAGACGTATCACCCAGGCCGGCATTCACCGACTGGCCGGCGATTTCTTCCTGCGATCCGAACAGCGTATTAAAGTACGCCATAGCGCTATCGGGCACGCCCTGCAGGCTGGTGTTCGGAGGACTGGACTGAAACGGAATCTGCGGAAGTTTTCCGGACGCGCGATATTGCTGCTGCAGCAGTACCACCCATGACGGCGGAACGTGGCTGCCCACATAGCCGTTGTCAGAGCAATAGCGGAGCTGGTCCATCGTGACCTGGTCCTGCGTGATCAGCCCCAAGGTCAGATCGGCGCACACGTTGCCCGTGGTCGGCAGCGGCTGCAGAGTGGACGGCGCCGCCGGAGTCACCGGAGCGGCCACCGCTGGCACCGGGACCGGAGCCACTGGACTAGGCGCGGGAATCGTGATCGGAGAAGGCGTGACCACCATCGGAACCGGAAACGTGGTCGTGTACAGCGGCTGCACCTGCGGAGGCGGGCAGCCGGGAGTTGAGCCGATGAGCGATCGCTGATACTGCCGCAACGCCTGCTCGACACCGAGCGGTTTTCCACCGCCGCCGGCGCCGCCACCGAAACGGCGGCGATTTTGCTGGTCGATGTACTGCACCAGCTGTGCCGTGGGCGAGTCTGGCGATTGCTGCGTACCGGCGGCCGCAGGACTTCCGGCAGCGCCAGGCGTGGCCATCGGGGTACCGGCCACCGTGGGAATCACAGCAGGAATCAGAGGAAACGGCGCGCCAACAGTGGGGATGCCCGCGCTACCGGTTGCGCTGGGAACCGGGTTGCCGCCGAGCTGCTGAATCAATTCATCGAGAGTCTGATCGCCATTTACAAAATCGTTGCCCACCGCAGCGATGTAGGCATTCTGCGCGTCTATCTCGGATTGCGGCATGGGCGTCTGGCTGTTTCGCATGGAGCACGCGCCGTTTGATGTGAGATACACGATTGGGCCTTTCGAACTTTTCCAAGTGTAACCGGCGCGCCGCTTGAGGCGAGAGACCTCACGGCGCGCCGGACACCTGCTGCGAACAGGACTACTGGACAGATCGGTCAGTGAGCCCGTCGAGCGGACACACGAAATACGCTCCGATTCCCAAGCTGCTCATGGTCGGAGGCGTGCCCGGGAAGTTGATCACCAGGCTGAACTGCTGCAACGGAGCGATGTACTTCGCCCAGTCGTCATAGCGGCGCTGGTAACACGGAGACGGGAGACCGTTCGTGTACACCGATTCGCCGTTATTGGTGGTGACTCCCCACAAGCCCGCGCCGCCCGGGAATTCCCACAGCTGGCCCTCGTGGAAAATCTTGTCGTCGATGCGAAACTCCATGTAGGAGCCGTCCAAAATCAGATCGATGTCCGACTTCAGCATGCGGCTGCTGAAGTAGAACCCGATCGCGACCAACAGCAAACAACGCGGAGGCGGAAACTGATTCTGCCGCGTCAGGTTGGTTTCAAGCTTGGTCTTGGTCGCGCCGGTCAGCGGGTTCTGCGCGCCGATCGGGACCGAGAACAACTGGTACTGCGCGGGAACCGGCTGACCAGGCGCGCCCGGAGTGGTACCGGCGCCGTTGTCGACCGTGTCCCAATACTGCCAGGGGCCGCGATCGACCCAGCCGGCCATGATGGAATTGGTGTTTTTCCCTTGAGCTTGCGCTTGGGAAAGAATCTGCGAAGGTGCTGCGCTCGTCATTGAATCAAAATCTCCTTTTCGTCAAGAATTCGCTGGCCTATCTAGGCCGCGTACAACCCACCGCCCCAGCCGCCGCCATTGCCATAGAGGCCGCTGACGCCCGGCGGTTTTGCCGCCGATGACGGACCGGCCGACACCGAAGGCATCGCAGTACCGGCCGGAACCTTCGACATTCCGGACGGACTGCCGTTACGCGCCCCCCAACCTGGAGGGATGCGAATTCGCGCGCTGTTCCACGGATCGACCAGCACCTGCGGAGTGACGAACGATTGCATCTGGTAATCGCCCATGCCCAGCTGCGCGACATACGACCCGAAGGGCGTATAGTCATTGATCACGCGGAGCAGGATTTGCACCAGCGTTCCCGAGATCACACCGGCCGACGCCGCCCGGTTTTTCATCAGCTTCTCAGTGATGAACCACAGGACACCGCCCACCGCGGCGTTGCCGGCATAGCCGACCAAGCCGACGTTGTTGGTTCCGAGCACCGCCTGTGCACCCAACTTCGAGCCCAAGGCGCCGACGATCACGAATACGGCATTGGTGACCAGGCTTCCGACGCCTGAACTCGCGAACCCGTCACCGGGATTGCGCTTGTATCGCCGCGTCCTCATTCCTGGATTGTGATGCCGCCGAGTGTTCCGGCGATGATGCCGAGAGGCCGGATTCTTCTTGTACGAAGAGCGGCTGTAACCCCCGGCGTTTCGTTTTTGCTTTCTTACACGCTTAGCTTTCGCCATGTTACGGACCTTCTTTCTGCCGGGGTTACCGGCGAGCTGCAAACCTACGATGTGGCCTGGATTGCGACGAGTCGAGCGAGAGCCACCGCCCGCCGACTTGTACCGAGACTGGACCGAACCGAAGGCGCGACGCAGCGCCCCGGCCGGATTGCCGACGACCTTCGTTACGCGTTGAGTTGACGCCATCGATCCCCCTTTGAAATCTGCCCGCGACTATCGCAGCATCGAGTACGGACGTTCGAGCCGCACACGCAACCCGGCGCCCGTGAACGCCGTGCACGTGAACGTTACCGAGTTGGTGGCCTTGGTGGTCACCAGCGCCGCGGCCGTGTAGCCGGCGGTCAGAAGAACTTCGAGCTGCACCCAAGGAAAGCCGTTGGTAAGGTCGGCCGCCGACAAAGCCCAGTTGTGCGTAATCGTGAACGTGGTGGCCGCGCCGTCACCGGTCACGATCGCGCTCATCGATTGGTGCGTGCGCATTTGCGAAGCCGTGGGAGGCGTGGCGCCGGAAACGGGGTATTCATAGGCGACGGTGTTGACGCCGAGTAAGCCGACGCCCATCAGGACCGCGACGACGGTCGGCATGAATTGTGGATTGGCGCGGGCGAACGCGGCTGCTAGCACGAGTGCCAGGAACGCGAGCCCGATGAACAACGCGATCGATCGACCGGAGCGAGGCTTGGCGATCGATTCGTAGGTAACCTGATTGTTTTTCATTTTGCGAACTATCTCCTTTTTTTCGAACCCGGCTTACGAATCAAGACCTGGTCTGGCTGACCGCGCCGCTTGACGATCTTCACTGCTACTGCATTCATCCAACCCGTCGAGCGCTTCACCTTGCGCGGATTCTGAAGCGCCCGCATCTCTGCACTACGGAGCGAACTTTCCGCGCCAGCGCGCACCGTCTTTCGCTTTGTGATTTTCTTCGCCCGCTTGCGCAACGGGTTGCTGCGCGCTTTCGTGTACACAGCGTATCTCCCGATATAGCCGCCGCCCAAGTCAACGGCCTTCACCTTGCGAATTTTCGTCGGGATTCCCAGGCTGCTGTATTCCTTTGCTTCCTGTACCGCTTCGCTCTTGGTCCGCACGGTGCTTTCGTGCTTCCATTTGGAGCCACCGAACCCGAAGAGATTTTTAACGACTCGTTTGCGTTTAGCCACGTATCCCCACATCCGGCAGGTCATAGCCGCCACCTGCAAACATCAGCTTTTCGTTGCGTACGTCGTACATGATGATGGGCAGCCGGCTCCCCTTTTGACTGCGTTCATCACTGCTCGCGATCTGGCGTTTGCTTCCAAAATCGTGCACGTGAATGGCGCGTTCCCCTTCGCCGCCGGACTTGCCCAGATGATCCTTCCGCGTGATGTACGCCACCTCGAGGCCGGCGCCCAGCACTTCGAGCTCATGCAATCGCCGGATCCCGAAGGCGCGCGGATCCACCGACTGATCGCCGCCCACGATATAGAGCTGCTTCCCCTCTTCGTCTTGCGCCAGGCGCGCACCCTTGAAGCCCTGCAACTTGATCACGCCGCTCCCGTCAACCGCGGCGATCGTCAGGAAGTGCAGCGTGCCAATGCCACTCAGCACCGAATGCTCATGCAGCGTTTCGGTCACTTCCAGGATGTCGTCCGCCTGGCGGCCGTGGAATTCTTCATACTTCGCTGCCGCCGGCCCGATCGGATTCTTGCGTTTTTTCGCCGGGTTGCGCTTCGCCTTTTTCTTGCGCGGATTCATGAGGCCAGCTTTGCGTTCCGCGGCCGCGCACACCGCGCCAGGCGATTTGATGCCGGCCTTTTTGCCCACCGCTTTGACGCAGCGCGCGAACGCGCCCGGCGAAGGATTGGCAACGCGCGCGTACTCGCTGCCGATACGGCCGATGATTTTCGAGTTCACGGGGACGCCTAGCAGCTGGCCGGCTTGCGCGACTTGCGCCGCGGTCAGGTTGCCGACCGTGCGCCTGCGTTTGGAGGCCGCGCGCTTTTTCGGCGCCCGCTTCCCCGCCCGTGATGTGTTCTTCGTTTTCATCGGTCAGACTTTGGACTTGAACGCCCGCGCCGCCTTTTTCGTTCTGGTCACCGTTCGTTTGGTGTCCCCGATCACACTGAGCAACACGTAGGCGCCGATGCCGAGCGCGGTCCACTCGCCCAGACCCCACGTCGTCCAATCCATCGAATCGAACAGACCAAGGCCTGCATGGTCATGCTTGCCGCACGTGCCGCCGCATCCACAGCTGCCGCCGCAACCGAGACCAGGCGAACGCGGAACCACAGAGCCCCCGCCCAACACCCAAGGGGGCATCGGCCCGCTGTCTGCCGGCCGCAGAAAGTCGTAAGGTGGCGGGTAAAATTCAAAGGCCCAGTTGGGCGTCTTTTCGTAATCGCCGATGCCGGACTGTTCGAAAAGATCGTTCGGGATTTTACCGTACATGTTGGCCGCCCCTGATCATTTGGAAAACTCCCACACCACCAGCGCCGCGAGACCAATGCCGGCAAACAGCAGCCAGCTGGGAAGCGTCGACGTCGGATCCGGCGTGCACACGGCCGGTGAGCCCAGCAGCGAACCCACGACATCAGGCCCCAAGAAGTTGGACAGGAGCGGCTGATTCGCAGCGGCCCACGCAGTGCAATTTTGACCGGCTGCCGCAGCCTGGTCTATCGCCTGCGATTGATCCTCGATCGCCGTGGCCGCATCGATCCCAGACGCCGGCCCTTGCGTGCCCTGCCCAACCGTGTAGACCGTGTATGCGCTCGAATTGGCCTGCGTGACCGCGGCCAGGTCGCATTGATCGAACAACGAAACCATTCCGGGAAAATCGCACCAGCTGGGAAGCTCCGGCAACGTGGGGAGATCGCAGCCCATCGGCTGGTCGAATCCGCCCCCGTGTGATCCGAGCACGGCAGCCGCGACTGGCGTTCCGCCGGCGAGCACGCAAGCCTTGTCAGAGACCGCCTGCGTCACGCCAGGTTGCGCCGCGACGAACGTCGTCGGTACCGCCCCCATGCCCCGCGATTGTGGACGAGCGTACATGCTAACGATCGCCACTCCTTTTTAAAATTCCCAGCGAGCGCGCAAGCTCGACCACGGGCACGCCGCCTTTGGGCACGCCGGCATCATAGAGCGCCTGCTCGACAATCTCGCCAAGCCCGCCGTCCCACAACGGAACCTTGCCGCACGCCGGTTCGAGTCCGCGTTTCACCGCCAGCTCACAGATGGTGAGCAGCCCGCGGTCAACATGCACCGTCGCGCCGCGGTTTTCGTTTTGTACTTCGTCGCTCATTTGTGACCCAGCGTTGAAACCACGAACAAGCCCGCGAGCACGGCCGCGAGCGTATAGATCGCCGAATTCGGAATGTTTGCAAAGAACGTGCAATTGGAGCCGGCCGGGCAGGCCGACGCGCCAGGTTGCGAACAGTACGCCCCGCCAGGCGGAAGCGGCCCGACGAACGTAGCCGGATAACACGATTGCCCAGCCGCGGCCGGTGTGATCATCGAAGCGTCTGTTTGACACGGATCCGTTGGATCAGTGATGCCGAGCAGCTGCTGATAGCTGGGGCACGAAGCCGCATCTCCGAATCCTTGTGGCGCGTACATCACTGGCCTCCCGGGATGAGCAGCAACGGGCGTTTGTCCGGCCCGTAAATGAAAGTGAGCGGAACCGGCAGCGGAACAGCGCCCAACCCGGAAAGTCCGGGAAGCGTGATCGGCAGGCCTGCAGCTCCGCGAGCCGAAAGATAGGCGTCGACGTCCATGGGATTATCGCCGCCGGCAGCGGTCGCAACCGCCGCGCTCTGCGCGGGCGTGAGCACCGTGCCGCCGAGCTGGCCCCAGTAATAATTCCATTGGTCGACGTTGAAAGAATTCAGTCCGCCGGCAGCGTCGATCAGCGCGCTGGCCGTCTGGCCTTCGTTTGCCACCGGCGCCGGAGGAGCCGGAGGAGCCCCCGCCGGCGCCGTGGTTCCAGACGACGAAGCTCCCCCGCTGGAATTCAAAGAGTCCTGAATCGCCGTGATCAGATTCTGCAGCGAAAACGTAGGCGCCGTGGTCGATGTAGTGGTGGTGGCGGGAGGCGTGGTGGTGGTACCCGCCGGAGCTGCCGCCGCGGCCGTGGCCGCCTGCGAATTCACCCACGCCTGATACAGGTAGTAAGCCCCACCGAGGATCAGGCCCCACTTTAAGATTTCGCCCATTCCGCCGCTCGATTGACTGGCCATGGTTATCTCCGCGACCCGCCCGCGCTCATCAGCCACAGCGCCGCGATCGCCGTCGCGCCCAGCGCCCAGATCGGAACGCTCACGTTCAGCCCCGGGATCGTCACGCTGTTGGTGAGAAATGAAAGCGCGTCGCTGGTCGACGTGGTCGACATGGATCCGCCGGCCGTGGTGTTCAGCGCGCCCGCCGCCGGCGCCACCGTGAAGTTGAGGACCGGCGCCGGCGAAGCGCCCACGGTCCACAGTTCCGCCCAGTTGCCGACTGTGGTCGGATCCATCGTGCCGGTCAACACCCGCGTGCCCGTCGAATCGGTCGAGCCGTAGGATGTCGTCCCCAGCGAATTTCCATTCTGCGAAGCCGAGCCCGAAACCGGCTGATTGGGCGCGCCCTTGATGGTCAGCTGCCAGGAATCGCCCACTTGAAACGAGGATTGGCCTGGCCGCGAAGTATTGATGAAGGTGGCCGACGCCGGAACCAGCGGCGCCGTCGACGACGCCGGCAGAGAAGAGGGAATCGGATCGGTATTCACTTTGACGCCGGCCGCTGGTATGGGCAGCTGGCCCGGAACCGGAACCGAAGTCGCAGGCGTGTTGAACGCAGTGGGCAGCGGCGCCGCGCCCATCACGATCGCCGGATTGAGAGTCGTCGGGTTGCCGCCGCCTTGCCAGGTGTAGGAGTTTGGATTGGTCGGATCGGTACCGGTCAGGCACCAGCCATCGACCGCGCAGCTCCCGCCTTCGGCGTAATTGAATTGGGCGAAGGGAGAAACGCCTTCCCCGGGAACGATCGCGCTTTGATCGGCGCACACGCTTTCCCCGCCCGGATACCATTCCGGGAGCATGCCGCCCGGGCACACACCGCCCAGCGAAGTCAGCAAGGAAGGATTCGCGGCCACCATC
>Ga0307474_10001857_pt1 | contig 15236 bp, 11 predicted proteins | sample atmos_gasesECM1C_2_FD_203312 | JGI IMG/M metagenome (GOLD analysis project Ga0307474, IMG submission 203312) | Hardwood forest soil microbial communities from Morgan-Monroe State Forest, Indiana, United States - atmos_gasesECM1C_05 | ecosystem: Environmental > Terrestrial > Soil > Temperate... | reverse complement strand
GAAACCGGCGTATTATCGAGCGCATTCAGCGAATTGACCCGATACTCCGGAGTTTGCACGGCGAGATAGTATGGGATGCCAGAAGATGGATCGGTCCAGAAATTCGGCGACACCTGCACCGACGAAGAGAGGCTGACATTGATGTTGGTGGCCACCGTGCTCGCATTGAGTCCGAATTGCGCGGCGCGCGTGCGATCGATCATGGCGTAGAATGCCGGCCCATCGGTTTCCTGCTGAAGATGGGCGTCGACGATGCCGGGAATATCGGCGATGCGGCTGCGCAGCTCCTTCGCGACCTGCAGGTTGTTCGTGCCGTAACCGACGGTGCGGACGTCAATTTGCGCTGGCAGTCCGAAGTTCAGGATTTGCGTCACAATATCGGCGGCCTGGAAGTAGAACACCTCTTCCGGGAACGCGGTCGGAAGGATTTCACGCAACTTTCGAATGTAGTCCGCGGTCGGCTTGTGGCCTTCCTTCAGCCCCACCAGGATCACCCCATCGTTGATGCCAATCGTTGATCCGTCCGCGAACGCCAGATTATAGGCGCGAGCCGGCAAACCTATGTTGTCGACGACCAGTTGCCGCTCCTGTTCGGGGATAACCTCACGAATCTTGTCCTCCACCTGCTGGAAAATGCGCTCGGTATTTTCGATCCGAGTGCCGGCTGGAGCGCGCACGTGAAGCTGGATCTGACCTCCGTCGATGAAGGGAAAGAAATCGCGGCCGACAAAGACGGATAAAGTGCCGCCGAGAGCCAGGATGAGAACGCCTGCGATCGGTACGATCGCGCGCCGGCGCAGGAGTGTTGCCAGTAGCTTGCTGTGACCTGCCCGCACCTGCTCGAAGGCATATTCGAAGGCCAGCGAGACGCGAGCGAAAAACCCCGGCTTTGTTCCCTCCGCCGCTCGATGATGTTCGCCCTTCAGCAAAAGGCCGATCGTGATCGGCGTCAGCGTGCGGGACAGGCCGTAGGATGCGAGCATGGCGAACACCACCGCCAGCCCAAGCGGTGTAAAGAGGTATTTGGCCGGCCCATCGAGAAACACCACCGAGGTAAACACGCAGCTTATGGCGAGCGTGGACACGAGCGTCGGCACGGCTATCTCGGCTGCACCGTGAAGTGTCGCTTGTGGCAACGGCATGTGCTCTTCGGTGAGCAGCCGGTGGGTGTTCTCGATCGTCACCGTGGAGTCGTCGACGAGAATGCCGACGGCAAGTGCGAGCCCCCCAAGCGTCATCGTATTCAGCGTCTCGCCAAGGAAATACAGGACGATAAGCGAAGACAGGATCGCCAGCGGGATCGAAATCATCACGACCAGGGTCGAACGCCATGAACCGAGGAAGACCAGGATCATCAGCGCCGTCAGGCCGGCGGCAATCGCGCCCTCGCGCAGCACACCCCGCACCGCCGAAGTGACGAAGACGGATTGGTCGAACAGTTGGCTGATTTTGAGACCGGGTGGCGCTGCCGCCTGAATATTCGTCAGGGCCCGCTTCACCCCGTTGACGACGGCCAGGGTCGAGGCGTTGCCGTTTTTGATGATGCTGAGCAGGACCGACCGGTGGCCGTCCTCCCGCACGATGTTTTGCTGCACCAGCGACCCGTCACGCACCTGCGCTATATCCTTGAGGAAGACCGTCGACCCGTTCATGAACTTGACGGGGATCATGTTCAGGTCGTCGATTGTCGCGGGCGTCGCGTTGGTGCGCACCGTATATTGCTTGTCGTCGATCTTTGCCGTCCCCGACGGAAGCGTCAGGTTTTGCGTGTTGACCGCATTGACGATGTCGAGCGGCGTAAGGCCTCTGGAAAGCAGCTTGTCCGGATCGATGTCGACCATGATTTGGCGATACTTGCCACCGGCGGGGGTGGGCAAAGTGACGCCGGGCACCGGAGCGAGCTGCTGCCGCACCCGGTAAATGCCGAAATCGTAGAGCTGCTGCTCGTTCAGCTTGTCCGAGCTCAGGCTGAGCTGCAGGACAGGAACGCTCGATGCGTTGAATTGCACGACGATCGGCGGCTGGATCCCTGCCGGCATCAAGGCGCGAATCGAATTCGTCGCTGAAACGATCTGCGCTATCGCCAGGTCAAGATTGACGTCAGGCTGGAAGTAGATCTTCTGGACAGACAGTCCATTCAGCGTCTGCGCCTCCATATTCTTGATGCCATTGACATTCGCGCTGATCGAATACTGGCTGTAGGTGGTGACGCGCTGCTCCATCTCGGGCGTGCTGAGCCCGGTATACTGCCAGATCACCGTTACAACCGGGATTTTGATCTCCGGAAAAATATCGGTCGGCATCTCGTAGATCGTGGTGATGCCAAGAAACAGTATCAAGGCCGCAACCACGTAGAACGTGTGAGGAAATCTCAGCGCAAAACGAACGATGCCCATTTTTCATTCCAAATTTTTTGTAGTTCGAATGCTCTGAGAGAGACCCTTCCGGAACGCGCGGGCACTTCTTCTCAATCTCCGATGAGATGGGACAGGATGAGAATGTGCGGATCGACGGCTCTCATCAACGGCGGCGAAGCACCTTCCATGCTTGACGGAAAAGCTAAGCAGCGATGGGCGAATGCCTAATAACTTTTCGTTTAGATTCACCCGCGCCTGTTGTGATGAAATTTGAAAGCGCGCGACTATGGATGAACATCATATTCCGATTGCCTGAGATGCAATTTCGCGCCGATACTTCGTGACACCTAATTCCTTCGTATAGGCTGCCTGATTCCTTCAGATGAAAGGAGACTTACTCCTGTAGACTTTCGCTTGGGTCTTCGTTGCCACATCATTCTCCCGAAAGAGAGGTTTGGGTAATGAAAAATCGTCTAATCATCTGTATCGCGCTTGGTCTTGCTCTTTCGAACACGACCGCGTTCGCCCGGGGCGGCATGGGCGGCATGGGAATGTCTCACATGGGACCGGCTCAGATGGGCATCGGCGGAGGAAGCTTCGGAACGAGCCCGTATACGCCGGGCACAAACTCGCTGGGAACTGCGCTTTCGTCATCCGGCGCGGGCAAGCCCATAAAGGGGCCGCTGCTCGGCACCAGCCCCGCTGTCGACCAAGAGGAAGCCAAGGTCGAGAAGATGCTCGGCTCGATCTGCAGGGGCTGCTGACGCCGCCGAGCGCACCGGCGCCTTGCAGTCTCCGACGTTTGAAACGCAATTTAATTGGGCAAGCGTGCCAGCAGCGTAGTTTTGCACAGAGTATTCGAGCGTTCGGGTGCGTCCCAAGCGCAACATTCGCGGAGGTCTGATGACCGGCAGTAGCAAATCATTTTTGAGATGTGGTCCCGAAATACTGGACATACCTGAGGCGCCACCTCGGGCCCATTCGTCATTTTTCGATCACCACAACGACGAGCTCAACTCGCCCACCACTGCAGTTTTCGATCAATCCATCCAGAATGTAGCTGATCCAGCATGGACGGACGTTCCGCCTGGCACGGTTGCGGGTGAGAGCGTTGACCATGTCGTCAATTCGCTTTCCAAAGCTTTGCATACCCTTGAATTGGAACGCGACCGACGTTGCGCAGAAGCGCTGAGACTTGCCATCACGATCAGGCTCGCCGGCCTGCAGTCGGAAAACCAGATCGCCCGGCCCGGCGAGGCAGACCAGGGTCGAAGGCAGATCCGCGCCTTGCAGAAATGGCGCCTCAAGCGGGTCACCGAATACGTCGACAATCACCTGCCGGACAAAATTCGCTTGCTCGATCTGGCAGCGGTCGCCGGATTGAGCCGGATGCACTTTGCCTCCCAATTCAGGGCAGCGACGGGGTTGCGACCCCACGAATTCCTTCTCAGACGCCGCATTCGGCGCTCTGAGGAACTCTTGAGAAGCAGCTCAATGGCGATCGTTGAGATCGCCCTGAGTGTTGGCTTCCAGACGCAGGCTCACTTCAGCACCGTATTCAAACGGTTCGTCGGCTTTACCCCGCGTCAATGGCGCACGGCCAGCCAATCACGGATGCCTCAGCCAATCCGAAACGACGCACAAGCCGAAATAACAGCCGCGCTTTGAAGCGAAGCTGGCGAGGTCGATGATCGGCCTAGCAAGCGCGCTCATCGGCTTGTGTCCACTTTTGACTCTGCACTTGAGCGCTCGATCCGGATCGGAATCCCCTTGGAAGATGGCGTGAAGCTCAGGGGGTCGTATGCATAGAGCGGCACCAGCGGATTGGCTTCCGGATAATAGGCCGCGCAGCAACCGTTTGGAAATGAATAGCCGATCGCGCGAAAGCTGCGCACCCTTCGGTCGATCCCATCATTGGACAATGTGATGAGATCGACGCGATCACCATCCTTCAAACCGCGATTGTCCAGTTCTGACTTGTTGAGGAAGACGACGTCGCGCTGCCCATAAACCCCACGATACCGATCAGATTCCGAATAGATCGTTGTGTTGTACTGATCATGGCTACGAATCGTGCTCAGCCAAAGCACCTCCAGGTCGTCTTCGCGGGCATCCTCTCCGAGCCCATCGTACGGAAGGAAATTTGCTTTCCCCGACGGCGTCGCCCAGATCCGTTCTCGAGCCGTCGAGACCAGATGAAAGCCGCCTGGGACGCGGATCCGGTCGTTGTAGCTCTCGAAGATGGGAAACACATCCTCGATCGCGTCACGGATACGATCGTAGTTTGAAACAAAACGCTCCCAATCGACCACCGAGCGATTGCCAAGAGTGGCGCGCGCCATGCCGGCGACAATGGCAGGCTCGCTAAGCAGATGTTCCGACGCCGGCTTGTTGCGGCCGGCTGAAGCATGAACCATCGACATCGAATCTTCGACCGTGACCGATTGAGGTTCGCCGGCCTGGACATCGACCTCGGTGCGGCCAAGGCAGGGCAGGATCAGTGCGTTGCGTCCGTGGATCAGATGACTGCGGTTGAGCTTGGTCGAAACATGGACGGTGAGATCCAGATTTCCAAGCGCTTCTTGTGTCCTCGGCAAATCCGGAATCGCGGCCGCGAAATTGCCTCCCATCGCCACGAAGACTTTCACCTCGCCACGGATCATCGCCTCAAGGGCCGTAACGACGTTGTGGCCATGCTTGCGCGGCGGTTTGAAGCCGAAGCGGCGTTCCAATCGGTCCAGAAAGTCATTGCTTGGGGTTTCGGTAATTCCAACCGTTCGGTCACCCTGGACGTTTGAATGGCCGCGGACAGGACATATGCCAGCGCCTTCTCGCCCGATGTGGCCACCCAGCATGGCAAGATTGGCCAGCTGCTGTACATTCTGCGCGCCGCGGCGGTGCTGCGTAATGCCCATCCCATAGACGATGATCGCTCGCTCCGCCTTCATGTACACATGCGCTGCATGCTCGATCTCCTGGCGTGAAAGACCCGAGTAGCGTTCGATATCCTCCCATCGGGTGGCTTTCAGATCGTTGGCGAGGGCCTCGATTCCGAGCGTGTGTTCCCGGATGAAAGCCCAGTCGAGAATTTCCGGTTGTCCGTTGGCGCGCGCGATCTCGTCGGCTTCTACCAGGACCTTCATGATCCCCTTTATGGCGGCAGCGTCGCCGCCCACGCGCACCTGATAAAGCCTCGAGCTGATTTTCGTGGAGGTCAGGGTTGCCATCTCAACCGGACTCTGCGGGTGCTGAAAACGCTCGAGCGCCCGCTCACGAAATGGATTGAACGAAATGATTGCCGCTCCGCGCCGCGAGGCGTCACGCAAATTCGTCATCATCCGCGGACTGTTGGTACCGGGATTTTGCCCAAAGATAAAAATGCAGTCGGCTTTGTCGAAATCCTCCAGCAGGACCGTTCCTTTGCCGACGCCGATCGATTGCGGCAGGCCGACGCTCGTTGCCTCGTGGCACATGTTGGAGCAATCGGGGAAATTGTTCGTGCCGTACTCCCTGACGAACAACTGATAGAGAAACGCGGCTTCGTTCGAAGTGCGGCCCGATGTGTAGAACTCGGCCATGTTGGGATCTGGCAGCGACTTCAAATGCGTGCCAATAATCCAGAACGCCTCATCCCAGCTCACCGGAATATAGTGATCAGAGGCGGCATCGTAGGCCATGGGATGAGTGAGCCGCCCAACCATTTCGAGCTGGTAGTCGCTCCAGCCCGCCAGTTCTTCGACGCTATGTTCAGCAAAGAACTCGGGCGTGCAGCGTTTTGAGGTCGCTTCCCACGCCACGGCCTTGGCGCCGTTTTCGCAGAACTCGAAGGACGAGGTGTGCTTGGGGTCCGGCCAGGCGCAGCCCGGACAATCGAAGCCGGCGGGCTGGTTCATGCAGCTCAGCGTCGCCGCGCCTTTGACGGGGATGTGCTGCTCGATCAGGTGCTCGCCGACCGCCTTGAGCGCACCCCAGCCGCCGGCTGGGTGATGGTAGGGATGAATGGCTTTTCGATCGGACATGGAAAGTTTCCTTCAGCGTTAACGAACGCCATCCGAAAAATGCGGTTGACGGATCGAAAGTTCTTTCGAAAGCGACGCTGGTTTGTCTGAATTGCACTGGGCAGGCACGCAATCTCATCTGCGGCCAGGCGCCGAGCGAGCACAGTGCATTCTGAAAAAGAGCGGCGTGTTTCAGGAAAGCGATCGCTGGAGGTCTGCCTAGTTGCATGGAGAAAGTCAGATTCATTTCAGGGCAACAGCGATAGGACAAACCATGATTTCGAGGCGAAACCTGCTGGCCGTTTCAGGGCTGGGTGTTGCGGCGACAGTATCCGCCGCTAAGGCTGCTTCCTTCGGTAATCCGGACGAGCCGGCGCAGGGAGCGATCAACGGCAAGGGTCCGGGAAATCTGACCGACCCTGGTCCGCAAAATCCTGTGATCGGTGGCCAGTTTCCGTCGGCGCAATCTCCGCCTGCCACCGACGTCGGCGGCATGCCCACGACATGGGCCTCCTTCAATAACGCGGCAAAACGTATCCAGAACGGAGGCTGGGCACGTCAGGTGACGGTTGACGACTTTGCCATTTCAAAAGAGATCTCAGGCGTCAATATGCGGCTTACCGCCGGCGGAATCCGCGAGTTGCACTGGCACCAGGCCGCCGAATGGGCGATCATGACTTACGGCAACTGCCGCGTGACTGTCCTCGATGCGGAGGGACGGCCCTATGTTGGCGACGTGAAGGCCGGCGATCTCTGGTATTTCCCGCCCGGCGCTCCGCACTCGCTGCAGGGACTTGGACCGGACGGATGCGAATTCGTCATCTGTTTTGACGACGGTCATGCCGACGAATTCAACACCCTGCTTGTCTCCGATTGGCTAGCTCATACACCGCCATCGGTTCTTGCCAAGAACTTCGGCGTTCCGGCCGAGACCTTCTCGAAGATCCCCCTTCATAATCTCTGGATCTTCCAGGGCACGGTTCCCGGAGATCTCGCGGCCGACCGCGCCGCGATTCAAAAGGACGCGCCTGCTCCTGTTCATCCATTCATTTTTCCTCTGCAATCCGCCCTCCCCCAACGGTCATCCGAAACCGGATCGATCCAGGTTGCCGACAGCACGAATTTCAGGGTCTCAACGGCCGTGGCCGCAGCACTGGTGACCGTTCGACCGGGCGCCGTCAGGGAGATGCACTGGCACCCCAATGCGGATGAGTGGCAGTATTACATCAAGGGCAAAGGGCGAATGACTGTTTTCAACACCGGCCCCAACGCGCTGACGATGGATTTCGCGGCCGGCGACATCGGCTACGTCAAGCGCAACTACGGGCATTATGTCGAAAATACCGGAGATACCGATCTTCAATTCATCGGCGTGTTTCGTGCTCCCCGCTATGAGGAAGTCTCGCTCTCGAACTGGCTGGCGCACACCCCGCCGAAATTGGTGGCTCAGCACCTCAACGTCGATGAAGAAACGATCGCAAAATGGCCCATCAATGGGCCCGGCATCGTGCCAAAGGCCATATAAACGAAGCATGGCAACCGCCGGCGAGCTCGACCAAAGTCCGAGCTCGCTATCGCTTGTTGCTCACGCGGAAGAACCTTGAGCTCCCCAACCGACCGTGTTGAAGGGATCACGCCGCTTCCGCGGCCATTCAAAAGATGAGTCGATCCTGATGGGTAAAAACCTCGTAGCCATCGTCGCGGGCGACGGCAATGAGGGTGACGCCCGCCTGATCGGCGGTTTCTATCGCGAGCGTCGTTGGCGCTGAAACAGCCACCAGCACGGGAACACCGATCATCGCTGTTTTTTGTACCATTTCCACCGATACGCGGCTTGTCAGAAGAACCGCGCCATTTGACCGTGGCGCGCAGCTCTGGATCAGCGCGCCAGCCAACTTGTCGAGCGCGTTGTGGCGGCCGACATCCTCCCGCACCAAAGCAATACCTGCGGAAGTGTTCCAAAAGGCCGCAGCGTGGACCGCACGCGTTTTCTGATTGAGGTGCTGCAGCGGCGGGAGCGCGCTCATGGCCTCGAGCAGGTCGTGCGCATGAAATTTGCAACAAGTGTCGACCTGGCGCGGCGGCGGGCAAGCCTGTTCAAGACTTTCGATGCCGCACAGGCCGCATCCCACCGGACCCGCAATCGCGCGGCGACGGGCAGCCAGAGTAGTGGCCCGACTCTGGTGAAGCCACATCCGAACCTCGATACCGATATCGTTCGCGAGAACTTCGATGCTGCTGATCTGTTCGGGCCGTTCGATGATGCCTTCGGTGATGGAAAAGCCCCTGCCAAAATCCTCGAGATCATCCGGCGTCGCCATCATGACGGCGTAGGTTGATCCGCAATAGGTCAGCGCGACGGCCTTCTCCTCGGCCACGACTCTGGTCGACGGCACAGGCACGCCTCCCCGCCAGGTGAGCTTGTCTTTTTCATTGATGGCACAGTTGAGATTCATCGCCGCCATTCTTTGTGTTCAGCCAGCCGATCTTATTTGGCGATTTTTGGCGCCGGTTTCTTTCAAACCAGCACTTCTCCTTTTTCTTCTCGCACGAGAAAGAGGCGTCATCTCACAAGGAACTTCTTCCGGGCCATGGCTTGCGTGCGAATTCGAAAGAACGTTAGGCGCTGGCGAACGATGTCTAGCGGGAGCTGGCCGGTTCAGGAATCAAAACTGGACGAAATGTCCGCCCGAAGTGTGCCCTCGAAGCATGAACAGGATCAAAGCATGAAGCACATCACTCTGACCGCGACGAACTTCCGGCCTGTTGACGGTCCAAGGTCGGACAACCTTGCCGGCATAAAACCAATTCACCGAATACTGGCACCATTTCCAGTGGCCTATTTCGCGGCGGCGCTCGCCACCGACCTCGCCTATTGGCGAACAGCCGAGGTGATGTGGGAGAGATTTTCAGTATGGCTGATCGCAGGCGGACTCGTCATGTCTGCTCTTGTTGCGCTGGCCGCCATGTCCGATCTTGCATTCGGCAAGCAACGGCCGGCCTGGGTTCGCGCGCTCGGCTATACGGTCGCGGTTTTGCTGTCGCTCCTGAATGTCTTCGTTCATAGCCGCGACGGCTACACCGCCGTGGTGCCGACGGGCTTGACGCTCTCGGTGATCGTCGTCGTCATTCTGCTGGTGTATTCGGTCACCGCAGGCTGGACCCTCACCTATCGCCGTGGAGAACGTCAATGAACACCAGCAAGATCCATCACACGAAGCTGCCGCGCCTCGCCGCTCTCCTTGCTGTCGGCGTTGCAAGTCTTGGCCTTGCTGGCTGCGACGATACCGGAGGCGATCCGAGAGTACAGATCGGGGCCAATCCCGTATTGCCTGCCATCCAGCAATATCTTCTGCCGCCGATCCGGATCGCTCCGCCTGTGCCCTGGGGGAACGATACCCCGAAAGTTTCGCAGGGATTGCAGATCCACGCGCTGGCCAAGGGATTTGAGCACCCGCGATCCCTTTATGTCCTTCCCAATGGTGACGTGCTGGTGATCGAGAGCAACGGACCGAAAGCGCCGGTCTTTCGCCCGAAGGACCTCATCACCGGCGTGGTACAGGGACTTGCCGGAGCAAAGGCGAAGGATGCAAACCGCATTACGCTGTTGCGCGATAGCAAAGGCGACGGCGTTCCGGAGTTGCGGACCGTATTTCTGGACCACCTGAACTCACCGTTTGGTGTCGCGCTGATCGGCCACTATCTCTATGTGGCGAATACGGATGCAATCGTCCGATACCCATACGAGGATGGACAAACCAGCATCACGGACAAGGGAACCAAGCTGACCGAACTGCCGGGAGGCCCCATCGATCACCACTGGACAAAGGCGCTGCTCGCCAGTCCGGATGGCTCCAAGCTTTACGTCGGCGTTGGGTCAAACAGCAATGTCGCCGAGAATGGAATGGAGGCCGAACGCGAGCGCGCAGCCATATGGGAGGTCGATGTTGCTACCGGCGCACATCGTGTCTACGCCAGCGGCGTTCGCAATCCCACCGGAATGCAATGGCAGCCCGAAACCGGCAAGCTCTGGGCCATCGCCAACGAACGCGACGAGATCGGCCCGGACCTGGTGCCGGACTATCTGACCTCGGTACGGGATGGCGGCTTCTATGGCTGGCCCTACAGCTACTACGGCCAACATCTCGATCCCCGTGTCATGCCGCAACGGCCCGACCTCGTGTCGAAAGCCATCAAGCCCGACTACGCGCTGAGCTCTCACGTGGCTCCGCTGGGTCTTGCCATGTACACGGCCAGCGCCCTGCCCGCGCAATACAAGGACGGCGCGTTTGTCAGCGAGCATGGAAGCTGGGACCGCACGCCTCTCAACGGCTACAAGGTTGTGTTCGTGCCGTTCAGTGGTGGCACTCCTTCCGGGCCTGCGGAAGATGTCGTCGCTGGCTTCCTTGATCAGAACAGTCACGCCCGCGGCCGGCCAGTCGGCCTGGCTGTCGACCGGACTGGCGCACTGCTGATCGCCGACGACGTCGGCAACACGGTGTGGAGGGTGTCATCCGCTGCTGCATCCTCGACTTCGAGGCAGGGCTCCTGAACCTTCATACCGGCGGTCCAACACCGTTTTTGCGGGTTGAGGCCGCCGGTTCCGCGAAGGGATGCGCCGGCGTGCCTCCTGCGGTGGCCCGCAGCGCTGCGATGAGAACGCCCGATGCCTTACGCCAAAAGCGGCAAAAATAATTTCAGCCAAATGTCGCGTCGCGCACTTCTGCGCAACGCGGCTGTGATCGGCAGCGCAACGCTCGCTGGCAGCGCGGTCACAGGCGCAAGCGCTTCAGGCGCGAACAATCTTCCGCCCAACGTCCCGCAATGGATGAAAGTGCCCGGCGACCCCATGGGAAGCCAGCCTTACGGCACTCCATCTCTCTTCGAGAAAAATGTCGTCAAGAACATCTCAAAAAACCTGCCGCAATATCTGTCTGCCTCTGGCCGCACGCCACTGCAGGATCTGGATGGCATCATTACGCCCAATGGCCTGTTCTACGAGCGCCATCATGCAGGCGTTCCCGCCATCGATCCGGCGCAGCATCGCCTGATGCTGCATGGCCTGATCGAGCGCCCGATGATCTTTACGATGGAAGATATCCGCCGCTTCCCCTCGATCTCTCGAATCCACTTCCTCGAGTGCTCCGCCAATCCCGGCTACAAGAAACCCTACGGCAGGACCGCCTCCGACCTGGTCGGCCTGTTGAGCTGTGCGGAATGGACCGGGGTCAGCATGAAACTCGTGCTGCAGGAAGCAGGACTGCGGCCAGAAGCCAAGTGGGTGATCGCAGAAGGCGCGGACGCAGCTGCGCTCTCTCGCAGTATTCCGATCGAGAAATGCCTCGACGATGCGATGATCGTATACAGCCAGAACGGCGAGCGGCTGCGCCCGCAGCAGGGCTATCCGCTGCGGCTCATCCTGCCGGGCTTCGAAGGCAACATGAACATCAAATGGCTGAGGCGCCTCCATGTCAGCGCGCAGCCCGCCTATTCCCGCGAGGAGACCTCGAAATATACCGACCTGTTGCCTGACGGCACCGCGCGCGAGTTCACGTTTGTCATGGAGGCAAAGTCCATCGTCCTGCGTCCCTCGGGAGGCCAACGCCTGACTGAAACGGGCTACCACGAGATCACCGGGATTGCCTGGAGCGGACGCGGCACGGTCCGCCGGGTCGATGTGTCGGTGGATGGCGGATGGAATTGGCAGGAAGCAGAATTGCAGGAGCCGATCCTGCCAAAGGCGCTGACGCGCTTCCGCCTGCCCTGGCATTGGGATGGCCAGCCAGCGATCATCCAAAGCCGCGCAACCGATGAAACCGGCTATGTCCAGCCGACGCTGGCCGAACTCATCGCCGTCCGGGGCGAAAACTCCTTTTACCACAACAACGCGATCTGGCCGTGGCGCATCGCGGCCGACGGCGAGGTGAGCAATGCTGCAAATGATTAAGGCTCACGCCATCGCTCTGGCCGCCGTCTGCCTCGTGACCGTGACGGGCGCCACAGCACAAACAGGCTATGGCATCGGGCGCACCGCGACGCCAGCCGAGATCGCCGGCTGGAATATCGACATCGGACGTGACGGCCACGGTCTTCCGGCGGGGAGCGGCAGCGTCAACCACGGACGTGAGGTCTTCCAGAACCAATGCGCGGCTTGCCATGGCGACAAAGGCCAAGGTGGCATCGGCGACAGGCTGGTGGGCGGCAAGGGAACGCTGGCGAGTTCAAAGCCGGTAAAGACGGTCGGCAGCTACTGGCCTTATGCACCCACGCTGTTCGACTACATCCGACGCGCAATGCCGCAAGACGCGCCGGGGTCGCTGTCGAACGAAGACGTTTATGCCGTCTCCGGCTACATTCTCAACCTGAACGGATTGTTGCCACCGGATGCTGTCCTCGACGCCCGGACAATGGCCGCAATCAAGATGCCGAACCGCAAAATGTTCGTCGGAGATACGAGGCCTGATGTGGAGAATCCGGCCTGCGAGAGGGACTGTTGAAAGAGCACGGATTTGCGCACTGACTCAACGCGCAGCCATGGCTTGATTGATTTAGACCTTGATTGCCGCAAGCTCCTCTTTCAGTTCTGCGACCGTGCGGTCGATCATGCCGCGCGCGAAATCGTCAATCGCAAGTCCATCGACGCGATTGTAGGTGCCAGCGGTGCATGTCACCGGCACACCGCAGATCAGGCCTTCCGCGATCCCATAACTGCCGTTCGATGCAATACCCATCGAGACCCAGCGGCCATTGGTCCCATGCAACCAATCGCGCATGTGATCGATTGCGGCGTTGGCTGCCGAAGCCGCCGAAGAGGCACCACGTGCGTTCAGCACAGCGGTGCCGCGCTGGGCCACTGTCGGGATCAGCGTTTCGCGGTACCAGGTCTCGTCGCCGATCAGATCTGAAATGCGTTTTCCCCCCGCGGTGGCAAAGCGCCAGTCCGCGAACATCGTCGGAGAATGATTTCCCCAAACAACCATGCGTTCGACGCTGTGCACAGGCAGACGAGCCTTGGCCGCGATCTGCGATACCGCGCGGTTGTGGTCCAGGCGGATCATGGATGTAATATTATCTTTGGGAAAATCGGGCGCGTTGCTCGCCAGAATTGCCGCATTGGTATTGGCGGGATTGCCGACGACCACGACACGTGCATCACGCTTCGCCGCTTCGTTCAACGCCCGTCCCTGAATTCTGAATATCTCGGCATTTGCTGCCAGCAGATCGCGTCGCTCCATCCCCTTCGAGCGCGGACGGGAGCCGACCAGCATGGCCGCATCGATATCGCGAAACGCTGTGACCGGATCGTCGGTCACGACGACATCGGCGAGCTGCGGAAACGCACAATCCTCCAGTTCCATCAGCACGCCGCGCACGTTTTGCAGCATTTGCGGCAGATCGAGGAGCTGAAGAATGACAGGCTGATCCGGTCCGAACACCTCGCCACGGGCGACCCGGAACAGAAGCGCGTAGCAAATCTGACCGGCGGCTCCCGTAATCGCAATTCGCTTGGGGGTAGGAGTTGTCATGCGCGGCCTCCATCCTGAGCTTGTTTAATGTAAGGCGCGACACCGGAGACGGCCATCCGTCCAACGTCCGCGCTCGAGGTGACTCTAACATTGAATTTAATGGTGTCGATAGCCGTCAAACTTATGTGAGCCTGACCAACTTGAGCTCAGTCTGTCGGAGAGGCGCAATGAATATCGATGTCAAAATGAAATTCGATGTTGCGGGAGTGACGGTCCCGGATAGCAAGCTCGCGCGCGACATAACAGAGCTGGTACTGGATACCGAGACACCGCTGCTCTTTCACCACTCGAGCCGCGTCTATTACTGGGGCGCTCTCGCGGGCAAGCGTCGCAAACTCAAATTCGATCCCGAGCTGCTCTATGCTGGCGCAATGTTCCACGATATGGGCTTGACCCACAAGCATAGCAGCGCCCACGAGCGTTTCGAAGTTGATGGCGCTAACGCCGCTCGAGACTTCCTGCGAAGCCGCGGCATCGCGCAACACGATATCGATACGGTGTGGACCGCGATCGCATTGCATACGACCCCTGGCATTCCGCAACACATGCATCCGGTGATAGCGCTGGTGACGGCGGGGGTGGAAATGGACGTGCTCGGTATCGCTCATTCCGAATACAGCGATGTGGAGCGCGAGGCGGTGGTTGATGCACATCCGCGCACCCCGCGCTTCAAGGAAGAGATCATTCAGGCCTTCTACGACGGTATCAAGCACAAGCCGGAGACCACCTTCGGCAACGTCAAGGCTGACGTGCTCGCCGATAAGGATCCACACTTCGCGCGCGGCAATTTCTGCAGCGTTATCCGGGGATCCGCCTGGCGCGGATAAGCCCCACTACACCAGTCGAAAATCAAAACGCCAAAACGGCTCGTCGGCCGAACAGGCCTGATGCGGCGTAGGCGCCTTCGTACAATCGATGACTTCACAACAAGGAACTGACATGGCCAGAGATCGACGATTTACCAACGCAACCGGCGCCCCGGTCGCCGACAATACCAACATCATGACCGCCGGTCCGCGCGGCCCGGCGCTGCTGCAGGATATCCGGCTGATCGAGAAGCTGGCGCATTTCGACCGGGAGGTGATCCCGGAGCGACGCATGCACGCCAAGGGCTGGGGAGCCTACGGTACATTTACCGTGACGCACGACATCAGCCGCTACAGCAAGGCCAGGATCTTCTCGAAGATCGGCAAGCAAACGCCGATGTTCGCGCGGTTCTCCACTGTCGCCGGCGAAAGAGGCGCGGCCGATGCAGAACGCGATATTCGTGGCTTCGCTCTGAAATTCTACACCGAGGAGGGCAACTGGGACATCGTCGGCAACAACACGCCGGTATTCTTCTTTCGCGATCCCCT